>Ga0070673_100002946_pt1 | contig 10492 bp, 7 predicted proteins | sample KBSM23metaG_FD_65342 | JGI IMG/M metagenome (GOLD analysis project Ga0070673, IMG submission 65342) | Miscanthus rhizosphere microbial communities from Kellogg Biological Station, Michigan, USA - KBS M2-3 metaG | ecosystem: Host-associated > Plants > Roots > Rhizosphere > Soil ...
GACGTCGAAGCAGTAGATGAGCTCCGTCGGATGGGCCGGCGCGGGCAGGTAGGCGAGCGTGCTGGCCAGTTCGGCGCAGGGGGCGTCGACCGCCGTGTCGGTGCAGGAGACGCCGTCCACGGCGGCGATGTCCATCGCCCGCCCGTAGTAATGGTTGGAGACGTTGCCTTCGACCGTGTACTGCGAGTGGTCGGAGCGCAGCGCCGAGATCGTCAGCTGGTGTTCCTGGGTGATCGCGCCGATCAGGCCGACGATGCGGGGGTCGATCGCGCCGCTGGTCAGGTCGTGCAGCTCGAGGTCGTTGGAGAGGGTGAGGTTGCTCCAGTCGATCGGCGCGATCACCGTCTTCGGCAGCGAGAAGCTCCATTCGACCGGCTGTTCGGTGCACTTTCCTTCCAGTGCTTCGGCCTGGAAGAGGACGGCGTCGACGTACCAGGAGGCCTGGTTGTGGGCGAAGACGCCGGCCTGCAGGTCGCCGCGCGACCAGATCAGGCGCGCGAGCGTGGCGGCCGAGTCGGCCGGGCTCGCGTGGCGGATGCGGCCGTCTTCGTTGCCGTCGACGGCGTAGTGCCGCCACTCGTAGGGGTCGAGCCCGAGCGGACCGGTGCTGCGCAGCTGCCGGTTGTCGAGGTTGGTGCCGAAGTTCGACTCGAGCCGGGCGACCGCGGACAGCGCCCAGACCCCACGGCGGCCCAGGCCGTAGCGGGCGGCGGCGTCCTCGAACGCCCGCATGTAGTTGCCCGGGACCTGGTCGTGCCAGGCGGCCGGCAGGCTGCAGCTCAGTTCCTGCAGCTGCGGGCGCAGCGCGAAGTCGCCACCGGCGCCGCCGATGCCGCCGTAGCAGGCCGCGTTGGCGAGGACCTCGGCGACGTACCAGTCGGCGTGGTTGTAGGCGAAGATCGCGCCGTAGGTGTCGGCGGGCATGCCGGCCGCGTGCAGGTAGCTGGCGGCGGCGAAGATCGCGTCTTCGGGGTTGTAGGGGTCGGCGACCCCGTCGCCGTTGGCGTCGACCCCGTACATGTCCCAGGTCGACGGCAGGAACTGCATCCAGCCGATCGCTCCCGCCGAGGAGACGTTGAGGTTGCTGCCGAAGGCGGTCTCGATCGCGTTGATGCCGGCGAGGACGGCGGCGCCCTGGGGGCCGAGACCGTAGGCTCCGGCCGCCCGCTGGTAGATCGGGATCAGCACCGGCGGCACGCCGGAGGAGGCGCAGCTCGAGCTCGGGATCGAGGGGATCGCGAACGCCTGGCCGGAGGGTGCGGCGGGCGCCGTCGCCCCACCGCCTCCGTCGGACTCGGGCGAAGGGGTCGGTTCGGTCCGCGGCGGCTTCGACTTCCCTCCCGGCGAGGTTCCACCAGTCGCCGGTTTGGCCGGGGCCGGCGCGACGAGCGAATCGCCCTGTTTGATCGCCGGACCGCTCGAGGCCGGCGCCGGCGCCGGCGCGGCCGTTTCGCTCGCCGGCGCGGTCGGCGTTTCGGTTGCCGTCGTTTCGGGCGTTTCTTCGGCGGCGGCGCTCGAGGCCGTCAGCGCGGCGCCGATCGCGGCGGCGAGCAGGATGTTGCGGAGCCGTCCCATCAGCCGAGCGCTTCCGTGACCTGCCACTCGCCGGAGGCTTCGTCGCGCTGCACGTTCAGGCGCAGCTCGCTGGTGATGCCCACTCGCAGCAGCGAGGCGCTGAGGGTGAAGGTGTCGCCGTGACGCGGGCCGGGCACCACGTTTAGGACCTTGGCCTTGGGGACCTCGACGTTGGCGGGCAGGCGCGGCGGCCGGCGCAGCAGTTCGCGGGCCAGCTGCGGGCTGGCGGTGGTGTGGAGGGCGGCGCGCACCTTGGCGTCGCTGCGCCCGACCTCGTAGAGGACGAAGGCGCCCGCGAAGCGGCGGGCGACGTCGATCGCCGCCGGGCCCGGGTCGGCGACCTTCTCGTCGTTGCCGGCGCTGCTCGCGCTGTTCGCGGTGCTCGAGGTCGTGGAGGAGACGGAGGAGTCGGGGTTGGCGGCGATCACCGCTTCGCCCTTGGACGCCTTCGCCGCCGCGTCGCCCGCCTCAGGGGTGAAGTCGGGGGTGGCGCCGTGCAGGATGGGCGCCGGCGGAGCTTCCACGGCGAGCGGCTCGGTCTTCGCCGCCGGCGCCGAGACCTCGCGGACGGGCTGCGTCGATCCGCCGCCCGTCGCCAAGGTCAGCCCGAGCGCGACGGCGCCGACCGCGACCAGGGCGAGCGCGGCGACCCCCGTCGCCCGCGTCGATCCGCTCCAGCCACCGGTCCGCTCCTCGAGCGGCCAGACGAGGCCGCGCTCCACTCCCCAGACGGCCCGCTCGAACGGCCACTTGAGCGCCTCGAAGAGGCTCCGCAGGCGGTCGATCCCGCCCCAGACCAGCCGCTCCTCGACCGCGAAGGCGGCATCGGCAAAGGAGGAGCGAAGTGGCGCTGCAGCGTTGATCTTGGGTCTTCCGCGCATGAAGAGGTAAAGGAGTCGTGAGGTTATGTCGGATCCTGCCTGCTTTCCCTTAACACCGCATAATGGGCCGCGCTTCCCAACGGCGCTAAGCGCTTAGCTTGGCAGCTGCGCTCTCAAAGGCCAAGTGGCCGTCCTCGGCGCCGACTCGCACGACGTCTCCTTCGCGGAACTCACCCTCCAGGATCTTGAGCGCCAACTTGTCAACGAGTTGTTTCTGGATCACGCGCTTCAGCGGCCGCGCGCCGTAGGTCGGGTCGTAGCCGAGGTTGCCGAGCAGCGTCTTGGCGTCGTCGCTCAGCCCGACCTCGATGCCGCGCTCGCGCACCCGCCCGACCAGCTGCTCGACCTGCAGCTCGACGATGCGGCCGATGTCCTCCTTTGACAGCCGGTGGAAGATCACGGTGTCGTCGATCCGGTTGAGGAACTCCGGCTTGAAGGTGGCGGCGAGCACCTCTTCGATCTGCTCGCGGATCCTCTCGTCGACCGCCTCGCCGGCGATCCGGTCGCTGCCGACGTTCGAGGTCATGATCAGCACCGTGTTGGTGAAGCCGACCGTGCGACCCTGCCCGTCGGTGAGTCGCCCGTCGTCCATGATCTGCAGCAGCGTGTTGAAGACGTCGGGGTGCGCCTTCTCGATCTCGTCGAGCAGGACGACCGCGTAGGGGCGGCGCCGCACCGCCTCGGTCAGCTGCCCGCCCTCCTCGTAGCCGACGTAGCCGGGCGGCGCGCCGATCAGCCGCGCCACCGTGTGCTTCTCCATGTACTCGGACATGTCGAGGCGGACGATCGCCTGCTCGGAGTCGAACATGAACTCGGCCAGCGCCTTCGCCAGCTCGGTCTTGCCGACCCCGGTCGGGCCGAGGAAGAGGAAGCTGCCGATCGGCCGGTGGGGGTCCGAGAGCCCGGCGCGCGAGCGGCGCAGCGCGTTGGAGACGGCCTCGATCGCTTCGTCCTGGCCGATCACCCGCTCGTGCAGGCGCTCCTCCATGTGGATCAGCTTCTCGACCTCGCCCTCCATCAGGCGGCTGACCGGGATCCCGGTCCACTTGGCGACGACCTCGGCGACGTCCTCCTCGGTCACCTCGTCGGTCAGCATCGTGCCGCCGCCCGCGTGCAGCTCGGCGAGCCGCGCCTCCTGCTCGGCGACTGTCCTCTCCAGCTCGGGGATCTCGCCGTAGCGCAGCTTCGCCGCCCGCTCGAGGTCGGCTTCGCGCTCGGCCCGCTCGGCCTCGAGCCGCGCCTCCTCGAGCTGGGCCTTGGCCTCCTTGATCGCGTCGATCGGCTCTTTCTCGTTCTGCCAGCGCGTGCGCAGCTCCGTCGCCGCCTCGCGCAGGTCGGCGATGTCGCCCTCGAGCGTCTCGAGCCGCGCCTTGGAGGCCTCGTCCGTCTCCTTCCTCAGCGCCTCCCGCTCGATCTCCAGCTGCTGGATGCGGCGCTCGACCTCGTCGATCTCGGTCGGCACCGAGTCCATCTCGATCTTCAGCCGCGAGGCCGCCTCGTCGATCAGGTCGATCGCCTTGTCGGGCAGGAAGCGGTCGGCGATGTAACGCTCCGACAGCGTCGCCGCGGCGACGATCGCCGAGTCGGCGATGCGGACGCCGTGGTGGCTTTCGTAGCGCTCCTTCAGCCCGCGCAGGATCGCGATCGTGTCGTTGATGTCGGGCTCGCCGACGAGCACCGGCTGGAAGCGCCGCTCCAGCGCCGCGTCTTTCTCGATGTGCTTGCGGTACTCGTCGAGGGTGGTGGCGCCGACCGCGCGCAGCTCGCCGCGGGCCAGCATCGGCTTCAGCAGGTTGGCGGCGTCGACCGCGCCCTCGGCGGCGCCGGCGCCGACGATCGTGTGCAGCTCGTCGAGGAAGAGGACGATCTGCCCCGACGCCTCCTGCACCTCGGTCAGCACCGCTTTCAGCCGTTCCTCGAACTCGCCCCGGTATTTCGAGCCGGCGAGCAGCGAGCCGATGTCGAGCGCGATCACGCGCCGGTCGCGCAGGCTCTCCGGCACGTCGCCTTTGACGATCCGCTGGGCGAGGCCCTCGACGATCGCCGTCTTGCCGACGCCGGGGTCGCCGATCAGCACCGGGTTGTTCTTGGTGCGGCGTGAGAGCACCTGGATCACGCGGCGGATCTCCTCGTCGCGGCCGATCACCGGGTCGAGCTTGCCGGCCTCCGCCTCGGCGGTCAGGTCGCGGCCGAATTTCTCCAGCGCCCGGACGCTGTCCTCGGGGTTCGGCGAGGTGACCTTGTGCGGGCCGCGAACCTCGGCGATCGCCTGTTTCAGCGAGTCGCGATCGGGGAGCAGGCCCTCGACGCCGGAGCCCCGCTCGGTCAGCGCCAGGAGGATGTGCTCGGTCGAGATGTACTCGTCGCCCAGCTTCGCCATCTCCTTCTCGGCCTGCTGCAGGACCTTGACCAGCGCGGAGGACGGGCGCGACTCGACCGCCTCGCCGCCGCTCAGCTTCGGCAGGACCTCGATCGCCTCGTGGGCTCGGGCCCCCACCGTCGCGGGGTCGAGCCCGAGCTTCTGCAGGATCGGTCCCGCCATCCCGTCCTCCTGCACGAGCAGGGCGACCAGCAGGTGCGCCGGCGCCACCTCCGGGTTGTGGCGGGCGGCCGCGAGCTGCTGGGCGGCGGCAACCGCTTCCTGGGACTTGGTCGTGAACCTATCCGGCTGCATCGCCATCTCCTTCCAGTTCCCCGAGCCTGCGCTCCAGCGCCAGGACCTTCTGCACCCCGGCCAGGTTCAGGCCTTCGGCTGTCAGCTGCTGGATCCGCTGCAGCCGCTCGACGTCCCGCTGCGAGTAGAGCCGGGTGTTCTTCGGCGAGCGCTTCGGTTGGATCAGCCCGCGCGCCTCGTATATGCGCAGAGTCTGCGGATGCATGTGCGCCAGCTCGGCGGCGACGGAGATCATGAAGACCCCCCGGTCCGAGTCGATCGAGACGTCGATGCGTTCGCGGCGCACGTTCATCGTGCCGCCTTTCGCAGCAGCTCCGCGCGCGGATCGGCGCCGTTGAAGGCCTCGGCGAGGGCCTCGGCCGCCTTCTCCTGCTCCTCGTTCAGCTCCTTCGGCATCTCGATCTCGAGCCGGTAGCGGATGTCCCCCTTGCCCCGGCCGCGCAGCTTCGGCGCCCCCTCGCCCTTCAGTCGCTGGATCGAGCCGTGTCTGGTGCCGGCGGCGACCTTGATCTTCTTCGTCCCCTCCAGCGTCGGCACCTCGATCGTCGCCCCACGCAAGGCCTCGGCAACCGTGATCGGCACGGTCACCTCGAGGTTGCCGTCGTCGAGCCGCTTGAAGACGGGCGAGGCGGCGACGCGGGTGACGACGAAGAGGTCGCCCGGCGGGCCGCCGCGCTGCCCGGCCTCGCCCTTGCCGGCGAGCCGGATGCGGGCGTCGTTCCTGACCCCGGCCGGGATGTTGACCTTGTAGCGCTTGGTCTGCTGGGTGACGCCGGAGCCGCCGCAGGTGGGGCAGGGGTCCTCGACGATCTGGCCCTGGCCGCCGCACTGCGGGCAGGGTTGGCTGATCGAGAAGAAGCCCTGGCTCTGGGCGTCGATGCCGCGGCCCTGGCAGCGCGGGCAGGTGGTCGGGGTCGTCCCCGGTTTGGCGCCGCTGCCGTGGCAGGTCGGGCAGCGTTCGGCCTTCGGCACCGTGACCGTCACCTGAGCCCCGTGGACGGCCTGGTCGAAGCTCAGCGCCACCTCGGTTTCGAGGTCGCGGCCGCGTACCTGCCGCGGCTGCGCGCGGCCACCGCCGCGCCCGAAGAGGTTGGAGAAGATGTCGCCGACGTCGAAGCTGCCCGGCGCCCCGGCTCCGCCGAACGGCCCGCCGGCGCCACCGCCGCCGAAGCCGCCGAACATGCCGCCGCCGGAGTCGTACTCCTTGCGCTTCTTGGCGTCGGAGAGCACGTCGTAGGCGCCCTGGACCTCCTTGAACTTCTCCTCCGCCTTCGGATCGTCGGGGTTGCGGTCAGGGTGGTATTTCCGGGCGAGCTTCCGGTACGCCTTCTTGATCTCCTCGTCCGACGCTCCCTTGGAGACGCCGAGCACCTTGTAGAGATCCTCGGCCACGCCCTACTCGCTCACCACCACGCGCGCCGGCCGGATCAACTGCTCGCCGAGCCGGTAGCCCTTCTGCTTCACGTCGACGACCGTGCCGGACTCGACCCCGTCCGCGGGCTGGGTGGAGAGGGCTTCATGTGCATTCGGGTCGAACTTCTCCCCTTTCGGATCCACCGCCTCGACGCCGTTACGACTCAGCGAGTCGCGCAAGCTCCTGAAGACGAGCAGCACCCCGTGCGACAACCCGTCCTCCGAGTCCCCCTCCGGATCCAGCCCGGCCGCCTGAATCGCCCTCTCCAGATCGTCCAGCACCGGCACCACGTCCCGGATCAGCTCACCTCGCCCGCGCGCCGCAGCCGCTTCGACCTCTGCCGCCATGCGCTTCCGAAAGTTCTCGAAATCGGCCTTGGTCCTCTTCGCGAGATCCAGATACTCATCTCGCTCGCTCAGAAGCGCGTCCAAATCGTGCTCGACCTGCTCCCCTCCGGCGGGTGGTGGGGTAGGGGGAACCGCCCCTGAGGACGCTTTAGCGACCGGAGGGGGCGGTGGGTCCCCTGCCCCGACAGGACCCGCCGGCCGGGGCTCGTCGGAACTCATTTCTCGCCACCCTCGTCGACGACCTCCGCGTCCACGACCTCCTCTTCGTCGGCAGAATCGCCGTTGGGGGCCGCACCGTCAGCCGCTTGCGCCTGCTCGGCCTGCGCCGCCTCGTAGATCTGCTGGGAGACTTTCTGGAAGGCCGCCGTCAGCGCTTCGGTCTTCGCGTTGATCTCCTCGACGCTGTCGGACTCGAGCGCCTCTCGCACACCCTTGATCGCCGCCTCGATCTCCTCCTTGTCGGAGCCGTCGACCTTGTCGCCCAGCTCCTCGAGCTGTTTCTCCGACTGGTAGGCGAGGTTCTCGGCCAGGTTGCGCGCCTCGGCCAGCTCGCGCTGCTTCTTGTCCTCCTCGGCGTGCGCCTCGGCGTCGGAGACCATGCTCTGGATCTCCTCCTCGGAGAGCCCCGAGCCGGACTGGATCTCGATTTTCTGCTCCTTGCCGGTGCCGAGGTCCTTCGCGGTCACGTGCACGATGCCGTTGGCGTCGATGTCGAAGGTGACCTCGATCTGCGGCAGGCCGCGCGGCGCCGGCGGGATCCCGGTGAGCTGGAACTTGCCGAGGCTCTTGTTGCCCGACGCCATCTCGCGCTCGCCCTGCAGCACGTGGATCTCGACCGAGGGCTGGTTGTCCTCCGCGGTGGAGAAGGTCTCCGACTTCTTCGTCGGGATCGTCGTGTTGCGCTCGATCAGCTTCGTCATCACGCCGCCCTTGGTCTCGATCCCGAGCGTCAGCGGGGTGACGTCGAGCAGCAGCACGTCCTTGACGTCGCCGGCCAGCACGCCGGCCTGGATCGCGGCGCCGACGGCGACGACCTCGTCGGGGTTGACCCCCTGGTGCGGGTCCTTGCCGGTCAGCTCCTGGACCCGCTCGCGCACCGCCGGCATCCGGGTCATGCCACCGACGAGGACGACGTGGTCGATGTCGGACCCGGCGTCGCCGAGCGCCCGTTTGACCGGGCCGACGACGCGCTCGAGCAGGTCGCTCGTCAGCTCGTTCAGCTTCGAGCGGGTCAGCTTCATGTCGAGGTGCTTGGGCTGTCCCTCGACGGCGGTAATGAAGGGCAGGTTGATCTGCGTCTCCTGCGCCGAGGAGAGCTCGATCTTCGCTTTCTCGGCCGCCTCGTAGAGGCGCTGCAGCGAGTTCTTGTCGGCGGCAAGGTCGACGCCCTGGTCGCGTTTGAACTCGGCGACCAGCCACTCGACGATCGCCTTGTCCCAGTTGTCGCCGCCGAGGTGGTTGTCGCCGGCGGTCGCCTTCACCTCGAAGACGCCGTCGCCGATTTCCAGCACCGAGACGTCGAAGGTGCCGCCGCCGAGGTCGAAGACGAGGATCGTGTGGTCGGCCGTCTCCTTGTCGAGGCCGTAGGCGAGAGAGGCCGCGGTCGGCTCGTTGATGATCCGCTTGACGTCGAGGCCGGCGATCTTGCCGGCATCCTTCGTCGCCTGGCGCTGGTCGTCGTTGAAGTAGGCGGGGACGGTGATCACCGCGCTGTCGACCGTCTCGCCCAGCTTCGCTTCGGCGTCGGTCTTCAGCTTCTGCAGGATCATCGCGCTGATCTCGGGCGGGCTGTACTGCTTGCCGCGCGCGTCGACGCGGACGTCGCCGTTTGGCCCGGCGACGACCTCGTAGGGGACGATCGTCTCCTCCTCTTTGACTTCGGACTCCTTGCGGCCCATGAAGCGCTTGATCGAGAAGATCGTGTTCTCGGGGTTCATCACCGCCTGGCGCTTGGCGACCGTGCCGACCAGCCTGTCGCCCGACTCGGTGAAGGCGACCACCGACGGCGTCGTGCGGCCGCCCTCGGCGTTCTCCAGCACGGTAGGCTCGCCGCCCTCCAGCACGGCGACGCATGAATTGGTCGTGCCCAGGTCGATCCCGATCGTCTTACCCACTATCAAGTACCTCCGAGTCTAGTTCTACTGGCCTAGGAAATCTAAGCGCTAGTATGGCAGATTTTTCCTGGTAAGCAAACCTTTGCTCGTATATTGGGTTTAGGGGTACTGGAGGCGCGTCGACCAGATCGATCCGGCCAGCCGGGTCGCCGACGAGGAGGACAAGACGTGAATCACGCTCGCATCGTCACCCGGCAGGCAGCCGCGCTGCTGGCCGCTGCCCTGCTCTTGTTCCTGGTCCCCGCAACCGCGGCGGCCAAACAGGACAAAGGACGGGACGACCGGGGACGAGGCCACGAAGCGAAGGTCATGACCCGCAACCTCTACCTCGGCGCCGACCTGGGGCCGCCGATCGGCGCGAAAAGCGTCGGTGAATTCACCGAGCTGAACGGGCAGGTGCTGCGCGAAGTGACCGCTAACGACTTCCCCCTTCGCGCCAAGGGCCTGGCGCAGGAGATCCTCAAGAAGAAGCCGGACCTGGTCGGCCTGCAGGAGGTCTCGCTCTGGCGCACCGGGCCGCCGAGCCTCGAACCGCTGCTCAACTCGGGCGCGGTCCCGACGGCGACCGCCGTCCGCTACGACTACCTGAAGGAACTTCTCGCGCAGCTCAACAAGGGCAAAGGCAAAGGCGGGAAAGGCAAGCCGCAGTACCGGGTCGCGATCTCGCAGAACGAGTTCGACTTCGAAGCGCCCGCCAACGAGAACGGCGTCAAAGGCGACGGTCCCAACGGGCTGATTCCGGACGCCGAGATCAACGGCCGCCTGACGATGCGCGACGTGATCCTCGTCCGCAACGGGGCCGGCGTCGACTTCAAACGTCCTAAAGCCGGTCACTTCGCCAGCCTGCTGGTCGAGACGATCAACGGCGTCAATATCACGGTCACCCGCGGCTGGACCGCAATCGACGTCAAGGTGCGCGGTAGCCATCTGTTCCGCTTCGTCAACACCCACCTCGAGGCGTTCGACCCGGCCTCCGAAGTGCCGAGCATCCGCGCCCGGCAGGCCGCGGAGCTGGTCGCTCCCGGCGGTCCGGCGACGAGCAAAAAACTGCCGGTCGTCCTCGTCGGCGACCTCAACTCCGACGACGACACGGTCGAACCCGGCGACCGTCAGGCCTACGAAACGCTGGTCGCGGCCGGGATGCGCGAGCGCAGCACGAACGATCCGCTCGGCTGCTGCCTCAAGTCGAGCCTGCTCGCGGTCGGGGCCGGCGGGGCGGTCTCCGACTTCGACCACCAGGTCGACCACGTGATGACCCGCGACCCGAAAGAGGTCAAGCTGAAGGCGTCCTACGTCACCGGCCGCCAGCCGGTGAACGGCTTCTGGGACTCAGACCATGCGGGGCTGTTCAGCGCCCTGCGATTCGCGCACTAGCGATCCCGCCGGCGGGGGCGGCTAGCCCTCGCCGGCGGTCCGTGCGACGAATTCGGCGACTTCCCGCGACTGCTCCTGGTTGAGGATGCCGCCCGGCATGCGGCCCGGCGTGG
>Ga0070673_100002953_pt1 | contig 10482 bp, 9 predicted proteins | sample KBSM23metaG_FD_65342 | JGI IMG/M metagenome (GOLD analysis project Ga0070673, IMG submission 65342) | Miscanthus rhizosphere microbial communities from Kellogg Biological Station, Michigan, USA - KBS M2-3 metaG | ecosystem: Host-associated > Plants > Roots > Rhizosphere > Soil ...
AGCGACGCGATCGCCGGCACGGCACGCGCCCACGCGGCGGCGCTCGGCACGGCCTCGATGAAGTTCAGCCCGGCATCGAGACGGTAGCCCTCATAGCTGCCGAAGAAGAAGGCGCGATTTCGAGCGATCGGGCCGCCAAAGGAGCCGCCGAACTGGTTCTGCCTCAGCTTCGATTTGCCGAGGTCCGCGATCGCGCTGCCGTCCGGGTTACGCTGGGTGTCAAAGTAGTTCGGGGCATCGAGGCTGTCATCGCGGAAGTACTCGAACAAGGCGCCGTGGAAGGCGTTGCTGCCCGACTTGGTGATGACGCTCACCTGGCCGCCCGTGCCGGTGCCGTATTCGGCCGGGTAGTTGTTCGATTCGACGCGGAACTCCTGGACGTTTTCAAGGCTCGCCTGCAGCTTGAAGGGCGTATTGTTCTCGCCGTTCACGTTGCCGGGCGCCGAGTCGATGATGGCCGAACCCTCGATGCCATCGTAGCGAATCACGTTCTGTTCAACCGCGCGGCCAGAGAACCGGATGTCCTGCCACGTGCCCGTGCCCGCATTCTGCGATCCGGGAGCCTGCAACAACAGCTGTGACATCTGCCGGCCGTTCACGGGCAGGTTCAGCACTTCGCGCTCACTGACGTTGACGCCATTGCGGGCCGAGCTGAGGTCGATGGCGCTGACATTGGCCTGCACGGTCACCGTCTCGGCGAGCCCGGCCGGCCGCAACTCCAGGTCGATGCTGAATTCTTGGGCCGCGACGAGCTGCATGCCGGGGTATTCGAGCGGTGCGAAATCCTTGAACGTCGCCCGCAGCGTGTACACCGACGGCTTCAGGTTGGTGACGAGATAGCGCCCCTCGGCGTTGGAGAGAACCGTCCGTTCCTGGCCGGTTTTTTCATCTTTCACGACCACCGTCGCACCGGCCACCGCCGCGCCCGATTGATCGAGCACCGTGCCCGTAAAGCGCGCGTCGGCCTGCGCGAACAGCATGGCGCCTGAGACGGCCATTGCCATCACCATTGCCATGAGGCCTCTCACCGAGCCTCGTACCGTCAACGTCATCACATTCACCTCCGCATGAACTGGGTCTGCCACGTATCCGAGGCAGGTTATGCGGGGGGTGTAAACGAGGGATGACGGACCGCGAACCACTACTTAAAATCGTGGGAACGCGAGAGTTTACACACATGTAACGTGGTCGTCATGCTATGGTGACCAGCCTGAGCATGACTGCGGTCTCTCGACGCGGTGTGATGGTACTTGGCATCGTGCTGGGATTCTGCGGGACTGTCCCGCACGCGGCCGGTAAGACCGACGCCGAGTTCTCTACCGTACTCAGCGTCCGGTTCACCACGTCAAACGAACTCTCCGCCGTCAGCCAACGCGCGCTCATCAACGAAACTGAATCCATCTGGCGAGACGCCCACGTACAGCTTCGCTGGATTCGCGACAACAGCACGGACGCGGACCGTCCGCTTCGCATCGTCGTCGCGCGTCGCGTAGTGGCTGCAGCAGACAACCAGTGGCCAGTCGCTGAGCTCATGCGATTCGAGGATCGCAGCGCGATTGCCCTCGCCTCTATTTCGGCAGCTCTTCGCATCGTCGAGGAGCGCCCCGAACTCCCGCTGGTCGATCTGCCGGCGATCCGTCAATACAAACTGGGCGTCGTCCTTGGCCGGGCGGTCGCCCACGAAATCGGCCACTACCTGCTTCAGAGCAACGCGCATTCACCGTACGGGCTGATGCGCGCCAGCATCGACGCGCGCGAGTTTGCCGACCTCCGGACCGGCGCCTTCCGACTCGATCGCGAATCTCAGGCCTACTTGGCCGCCCGCGCCGTCGCCGCACGCAGCGAATAAGGCCTGATTTCTCTCGGTTTACATTTTCTTAACTTTTTTTCACTGCTGACGCGCGAGCTCTGCTATTCTCCGCTCGCTCAAAATGCAGACGCGCGACTCGCGGGGGTCGTCGCACGCCGCCGTCCTGGCGGCGTACGTGGTGGTGGCCATCGCCTTCTCGTGGCCGCTTCCGCTCAATATGGGTACGCACCTCACCGGGGTGCCAGGCGGCGACACCGGTGTCTACGTCTGGAATCAGTGGGTCTTCCGCCATGAAGTCCTGCAGGAGGGCCACCTTCCCTACTTTACCGACCGCATCTTCGCCCTCAGCGAGCCGACCAATCTCAGTCTTCACAACTACACAGCATTCCAGAATCTTCTGGCGCTGCCGCTGATCGGCATCTTCGGAGTCGTGACGACGTTCAACGTCATTTACCTGCTGATGACGGTGCTGACGGCCTACGCGACGTTCCTGCTGGCCAGACACGTCACCGGTCAGGCTGCAGAATCGTGGCTGGCGGGTGCGCTGTTCGCCTGGAGTCCACTTCTCGTCACCCGCGGCACGGAACATTTCAGCCTGGTGGCTGCGGCTCCACTCGCGGTCTTCCTCCTGGTCCTCTTGAAGGCCGACGGACACGAGCGCTTCCGTGACGCCATCGCGCTGGGTGCTACGGAATGGCTGGCGGCGAGCACAGACGTGTATTACGCGGTGTATTGCCTCCTCATCGGGGTCATCTTCCTCGCTGCACGGATCGTCGTCATTCATCGAAGCCCCCTGGCCGGACGCAACGTGGCGGTGCGCTGGGCGCTCGACGTGTTGATCCTCAGCATGGGCGGCTTCATCGCTGCTCTCGTCATCAGTGGCGGCTGGCAGCCCTCCATCATGGGACGGCGGCTGCCGATCCATAGCCTCTACACACCGATGATGGTGCTGACGATGCTCGTGGCGATCCGGGTCGCCTGGGAGCTGCGCACATCGCTGCGGCCGACAAGCGGATTGTGGCGATTCGTGCGCTTCTCTCTCGCCGCGGGCGTCGTGGCCACATTCCTGCTGACGCCGGTGTTGTACGCGACGGCGGTTCGCATGAGAACGTGGGGAGAAGTCGACCCGTCGAAAATTTTCTGGCGCAGCAGCCCTGGCGGCGTCGACGTGCTTTCCGTGTTCCTTCCAAATCCTAACCACCCGTTCGCCCCCGCCGCGTTGGTGGAATGGCTCAATTCGCTGCCGACGAAATACATCGAGGGTCTCGTATCGGTGCCGCTTGTCGCGATCGTCACGTTGTGCCTGGCGTGGCGCGCCGGATGGGTCCCGTCGCGTTGGTGGGCAGGCCTCACGGCGTTGTTCGGTTTCCTCGCGTTGGGGCCGTTCATCCACATCGCCGGTGTCAACACCTACGCGCCGGGTCCGTGGGCCTTCCTGCGCTACGTGCCGATTCTCGGACTCACCCGATCGCCGTCGCGATTCAGCGTCGTGCTGATGCTCGGCGTAGCCATCTTGTTTGCCACGGCACTGACGGCACTCGGTCGTCGCTATCCGGCCAGACGGCGCCTCATCGTCACGACCGTCGGCGTGCTGCTGCTGTTTGAACTGTTGCCGGCGCCCCGCCCAATCTACTCGGCCGCTATCCCTCGCATATATCAGCACGTGAGGAACGCGCCGGCCGACGTTCGGCTCCTCGAGCTTCCAGTCGGTGCGCGCGACGGCACGAATAGCATCGGCAACTTCACGGCTCGGTCGCAGTTCTACCAGACGTTCCACGAGAAGGCACTGGTCGGCGGCTATCTGTCGCGCGTGTCGCGCCGGCGCATCGATCAGCTGCGCAGCAACGAGATGATCGACGCGTTGATCATCCTCAGCGAGGGCGGCGAGGTCCCGGAGGAGGCGAAGGCTCGACTGATTGATCTCGGACCGGTCTGGACCGAGCGTTCGAAGATCGGGTTCGTCGTGATCGACCGCGCGCGCACGAGCGAGGCACTGCGCGCGTTCGCCACCGGCGCGCTGCGGCTCGAGCACATCGAGACCGATGGCGACCTGGAGCTATACCGCCCGCGGATCAAGTAGACTCGCCTCATGCACCCGTGGCATGACAGCTACGTTGACGATGCCATCGTCAGCGACGCGTTTCCCGTTGTCATCGAAATCCCGAAGGGCAGCAAGAACAAGTACGAGCTGGATAAAGAGACCGGGCTGCTCAAGCTCGATCGCGTGCTGTACAGCGCGGTGCACTATCCGGCCGACTACGGCTTCATTCCCCGCACGTTCTGCGACGATGGCGACCCGCTCGATGCGCTGGTCCTGGGCCAGGAGCCGGTGTATCCGTTGACGCTCGTCGAGGCGCGCGCGATCGGCGTGATGCGGATGCGCGACGAGAAAGGCATCGACGACAAGATCGTCGCCGTCAGCGTGCACGACCCGGCGTTTGCCGGCTACACGGACAAGGCGCAGCTACCCGCGCACCTGCTCCTCGAACTGCGGCGATTCTTCGAGGACTACAAGGCGCTCGAGCACAAGCAGGTCGTCGTCGAGGATCTGCTGGGGCCGGGGGAAGCCGTGACGATCATTCGCGACGCGCTGGAGCTGTATCGCAAACTGCGTCGCGGCGAAATCGTGAAGGTGTAGGCGTCGCCACGAACCACGCGGGATCTGCTAGCCTTCGCGACATGCGCACGCTGTGCTCCTCCTTGATCGCGATATCGTGCCTGATGATGGCAGCACCTCATGCCGACATGGCGGCCGGCAAGACACTGATCGCTCATCGCGGCGCATCGGCCTACGCCCCGGAGCACACACTGGCCTCATACCGTTTGGCCATGCAGCAGAAGGCCGATTTCGTCGAGCAGGATCTCGCCGTCACGAAGGACCTCGTGTTGATCTGTCTGCACGACGAATCGCTCGAGCGGACCACGAACGTCGAGGAACTGTTCCCGGATCGAGCGGTGGTCGATCCGGCGACCGGCAGGAAGCAATGGCTCGCCGTCGATTTCACGCTCGCCGAAATCAAACAACTCGACGCCGGCTCATGGTTCGATGCCCGCTTCGCTGGCGAACCCATTCCGACGTGGGAAGAGGCGGTCACGTTGGTCGGTACTGCCGCGGGACTGTATCCCGAGCTGAAGACGCCGGCACTCTATCGCGCCCGCGGCATCGATCAGACCGCGCTCTTCGTGGATTCGATCACACGGCTCAACCTGCAGAGCCGTCCGGCCGGTTCGCTCATCGTGCAGTCCTTCGACACACAGCCGCTCAAGGATCTGACACGTCTGGTGCCGTCACTGCCACGCGTGTTCCTGATCGACAACCGTGACGGCCAACGTTGGCTCAACGACTCCGGACTCGCCGAGATCGCGACGTTCGCCACCGGTATCGGACCAGCCAAGGCCCTGCTGGACGGTCATCCCGAGATCGTGCGAGCCGCGCACATGCGGAATCTCACGGTCACGCCGTACACGTTCACAACGCGGTCAGCGGCGGGTGCCGGCCGGTTCACGTCGATCGGCGATGAGATGCGTTACTACCTGACGGAACTGGACGTAGACGCCTTGTTCACCGACAACCCGGATCGTTTCCCCCGCTAGACACGGGTACGCCCGCGAAGGACTGATCCCGATTACGGCACCGGGTGTCCCTGGTCGTCGGTCCGGTTCGACTGCGAGGTGAACTTGTTGATGAACGCGATCCAGGAACCATTTGGCTGTTCGGCCAGCGTCCCGCCGTCCTGCCAGATGCCGTTCTCATTCCACCATTGCGAGCCCGCTGGATCGCCCTGGTTCTGATGGATGTTGTGCATGCCGTTGCCTGATGTGAACGGCTCGCCCCAGACGAGCGCCCGCTTGCCAGGGGCCAGAATCCCCTCGATGGCGGTGCTTGCCTGGACATGATCGCCACGCTGCCACACGTTGAGAAGGCCTTCGAAGATTTGCATGAGCAGACGCGTCACGGCGTCGGGCATGATGACAAAGAGACAGCCCAGACGGACGCGAAAGAGCGGCGAACGGATATAGTCCCACGCGCCTGACGAGGGTGTGTGCTGAAGATCATGGTAGCCGGGCGCAAGCGCGAGGATGGCCGCAACGTCGGCCGCGCTGACATGGACCAGACGCCATTCGACGCCGGTGTTGGATTGATGACTGTCAATGTCGACCGCGCACCGGTACTCCACGCCTGCGGCGTTGACGAACAGGCTCACGTGAAACCAGCGGCCTTGACTGTCCGGCGTATCGCGCATTGTTCTGATGAGCGTGCCTGACAACACACCATAGCGTGGGAGCACGAGCACTCCTTTCGAGCGTCACATGTATAACGCCGACGGAGTACCTACCGAACAGTCGCCTCGATGGAGGCCACGCGCACCCGATTCTGGTCAGCTCACGACGACGAGCACGCCTGTGATGACGAGAGCTCCGGCCCACAGCCAATCCAGATTGAACCAGGCGACGCGCAGGAAGGCGACACCCAGCTTGCGGTAGACGACCCACGCGATGAGCGTGGACACAAGCACGTAGGACAGCGTGTGGAGTCCGACCGCCATGGCATCCGTCCACGCGCTGCCCATGGCGGCGCGCGCGTGATGCGCGTGTATCGACAGCGCGGAGACGGAATTATCGGTATCGATCACAAACGGGACGACCATGAGGCCGGCACCGTGAGCGGAGGCCATCAGAAACGACCAGATCGTCAGATCGCGAAAGCCGACCTGCATGCCGCCAAAACGCGGATGGCGATGTCGCCACAGCCGATAGATGCCCAGGGTGACGAGCGTGGCGGCGATGACCACCTTCACGAGTTGTAACGGCAGTACGACGCCAGCTCCGGCGAACAACGCCACCACGACGCCGACCGAGATCGCATGGCCGAGGGCGATGGGCGGCAGCGCACGCCACATCGCCGACGCACGCCCGGCCTGCATCCCCAGCGCCACGGCAAACAGCCATCCCATACCGGGATTGATCCCGTGGTACGCGCCGAGTCCGATCATCGCGGTCCAATCCATGAGCCTCTTTCGTAGGGCGGGTCGTATTCGTAGGGCGGGCCTTAAGACCCGCCTCTACGAGTAGCAGTACGAGTCGGACGAGGCGTCGCCGCCCTCGAGCCGTATCTGATGCGTGCGCATCGACGGAGACTCGAGGAAGAATTTCTTATCGAGCTCCATCCCGCCCTGCGGGTTCACGTTGGCCTTCACCATCCAGCTCCGCACGCCGTCGGGGTAGAACTGCTCATCCCACGGCGTATAGAGACCGTTGGTGAAATACACGCGCGAGCCGTCGCGACTGATTTCGACCATCTGTGGGCCGCCGTTGAGCGGCTCTCCGGGCTTCGCGGGATGCGCCGCGCGACTCACGATGCCGCCGATGCGGAACGAGCCGGTTTTCCGCGGATTGAACGGATCGGTCACGTCGTACTGGATGAACTCGCCCGTGCCCCAGCACGACACGTACAAGAACCGGTCGTCGAGCGAAAGATTGATGTCGGTCACCAGCGGCGCGACCGCCTTGAATCCCTGCAACAGTGGTGGCAGGGACGCCGGATCTGCGGGCTCAGCCGGGATCTCGATCACTTTCTTGACAGCCCACGTCGCTTTCCCGTTGTCACCGCTCTCGCGATACCAGACCCAGATGGATGAGGAGAGATCCTTCAACGACACGACGACGCCAACGAAGCCGTAGGCCTTCGTCGGATTGTGTGCGGGCCTCAACTCGAGCACCATCTGCTGCTCGGCGCCGAGATCAATCTCCTGCACGTGGCGCCGACGACGCAGATCCCAGACGTGCAGCTTGCTGCCGTACTTGCCTCCGAGCAGCAGGTCGGGATTGACGCCGTCCTTCACCATGTTCGGCGTGCCCCACGTGCTGGTGACCATCGTGTCGTAGCCCAGGTGCCACCAGACGTCGTAGGCCAGTTGCTGCGGACCGCGATCCAATTCCCATCGTCCGCGAACGTCGAACGTTTCCGGGTCCAGGATGAACGTGCCGCCGGGGCCGTCGCCGCCAGGGGCACCAAGTGCGCTGAGGTAGACGCCGTCAGGGCCGCAGTGCACGGTGTGGGGAGATGCATAGCCGGCGCGATTGGCCAACTCGTCCGGCTCGATGACTTTCACAATCGCAGGCGAGCGCGGATCGGGCTTGGTATCGAGGATGTGGATGCGCGACGAGTTGATGCCCGGCACGATCAGGTAGCGCCGCTCCATGTGCGGATGCGGTGCGTACGGACACAGACACGAACTGCACGCGTTCCAACCAAAGTGATGCAGCTCATCGCCCGCATTGGGCATGCTCGTCTCGCCGATCTGCCGGCCATAGCTCTTCGATGCGGGATCGACGTCCACGACCCCGATCGCGTCAGGCGTGCCACTCCCCTTCGGGTTGATGAGCGCCAGATACGCGAGCTTTTCGGGAGGGGCTTGCATCGCCATCTTGGGCGACGGGTAGAAAGTCGGATCGGGTTTGAGCAGGGGCATGACGAGCCTCCAGAAGTGGAGGCCTATCGTAGTCGATTCGTCAGGCCGCTGCCCATGAACCGTTGCGGAAGAGCGTGAGCGCGATGTCCACGTTTGTGCGCAGCGCCTGCTTCACCGCCGGCCAGTTCTTCTCGCAGCGGACGAGCGTCTTCCACGAGTACAGATGCTTCGGCTTGTGAAAGTCGCTGTTCGCGACATAGGGGAAGTGTTTGAGGCTGGTGACCGAGAAAAGGTCGTCGCGATTGCCAGCTTCCCAGACGTCAACCAGATCGGAGAGCTCATCGCGATGATCCCAGAGGTAGCACGTGCTGATCTCGATGCGCCGCGTCGTTCGATGATGGGGATGACACGCGATGCTCAACCCGCCCTGACGACGAATTTCTTTCAGGATGCTGTTGGCGGATTGATCGGCGCTGACGTATTTGGTGATGTCGAGGGCGATGATGTGCGAGTTCTTCTTGCCGCGCAGCCGGTTCTGCGTGATCTCGGCACCAGGAATCACGAGCATGTTGTATTGCCGCAGCGCTCGCTCGGCCTCGATGCGGATGTCCTCGAGGTAGGCGTCGAAGTCGGTTTCCCTGACGCCGAAGGCACGGCGGCCGAGGGTTGCGATGCGCCCGGCACGCGCCAGCAGGTCGTTCTTCATCAGGATGTGATCGGTGATCGCGATCACATCGAACTTGCCGGTCGATCCATAGAGGTCAACGACTTCCGCGACCGACAGCTTGCCGTCGCTCCAGGTCGTGTGCACGTGAAAGTCACAGAGAAGAAAGGGCTCGTATCCTGGCATGCGGTTAGACCTGCCTTACATCGAGATGCGTGGTGTCCTTGGGCCGGTGATGCAGGATCTCGGACGTGAAGTTGCGGACGTACAGACGAAAGACCGCCCCCTTCCCCATCGCCACGTAGCGGCGTGCCGAGGTGTAGAGGTAGCAGTCGTGGAACAGGCCGACGCGACCGAGGGCAAATAGCCGGCGCCCGATGTTGGTGTCCTCGCCGTGAAACTCGATGGACGTATCGAACCCGCCGATGCGCGTCAATGCGTCGGCGCGGACGGCGAAGTTCCCGCCGTAGAAGATCGTGCCGATGCGAAAAATGTATTTGACGAGCAGCTGCGTCGCCGGTGCCAGCGTGAAGTCGTAGGCGCCGATGAGCAGTCGTCCCCACCAATCCCAGTCGTAGAAGCGATACGGCCCGGACAGTGCAATGAGATCGGGATCGCGATGGAAGCGACGCTCGATGCGCTCGAGCCAGGTCAGCGGCGCCCGGCAGTCGGCATCCACGTAGACGAGCACGTCGCCGGTCGCCATCTGCCGTCCGGTTTCGCGCGCCACCACCAGGCCTTTGCGCGGCTCGTCCACCACGCGGACGTGCGGGATCGCCTCCGCCACAGCACGCGTCGCATCGGCACTCGCATTGTTGATAACCAGGATTTCGTCGGGGATTCGTGATTGCGCCAGGAGGGAATGGAGGCACGCGGCCAGGTAGGTCGCCTCATTGTAGGCGCAGACAATGACGCTCAACCGTAGCGTCACGCCTGCGCCCCTCCTTCCATGTGCCGTGGTATACCCACGTGCATACGCCCAAAGGTTAAGCGGCCGATATGACGCGGTGATCACATCACCGGCACGACTGTGTTAAAACCCCTCAAGTTGTATGAACGATACGCTGGCAATCATCCTCGGTGGCGGACAGGGTTCGCGGCTCTTTCCCCTGACCGCTACGCGATCCAAACCCGCAGTACCGATCGGCGGAAAGTATCGCCTCATCGATATCCCGATCAGCGGCTGCCTGCACGCGGACATCCACCGTATCTTCGTGCTGACGCAGTTCAATTCGGCGTCGCTCAATCGTCACATCTCGAACACCTATCGCCTCGACCGCTTTTCCGGCGGCTTCGTCGAGATCCTCGCCGCCGAGCAGACGCCCGACAATCCCAACTGGTATCAGGGCACGGCTGATGCCGTGCGGCAAGCCGCGCGGCACTTCCTTCAGCACGACGCGAAGTACGACCTGATCCTCGCCGGCGACCATCTGTACCGGATGAACTACGACGAACTGGTCGAGGCGCATCGTCAGCAAAAGGCCGACATCACGATCGCCGCCCAACCCGTTGACATCGACACCGCAACGCAAATGGGCATTTTCCGCTTCGATCGCGACGGCGTGATCGTCGGCTTCGACGAAAAGCTGAAGGAG
>Ga0070673_100002954_pt1 | contig 10481 bp, 7 predicted proteins | sample KBSM23metaG_FD_65342 | JGI IMG/M metagenome (GOLD analysis project Ga0070673, IMG submission 65342) | Miscanthus rhizosphere microbial communities from Kellogg Biological Station, Michigan, USA - KBS M2-3 metaG | ecosystem: Host-associated > Plants > Roots > Rhizosphere > Soil ...
CCGCGCCGCTGGTGCCCGCCGCGCCACTGGTGCCCGCCTGCCCACCGGTGCCCGCCGCGCTGCCGCCGGTACCCGCGGAGCCGCCCGTGCCGGAGGAGCCCTGCTTTTCCAGCACCACCGCGCCCTTGATTCCCTGGAATTCGGGCGTGAGCGTGAGCTTGTCACCTGACACGCAGTACCCGTAATTGGCGTCCGTCATCAGCGTGTTGCCGCTCGTGGAGTACGCTCCACTCAGTGATATCTGATCCCTCAAGTAGCCGAGCCCGCCGCGCAGGTTGATCACTGCGGAGCAGTTGCACGTTCCCCCGGTGACGGAGCAAGTGGCCGTCCAACCGAGCGGCGCGAAGGCGGACGCCGCCTTGTCGCAGGATATGGGGACTGACGAGACCGTGAGACAGTCGCTGCCCAGCGACACGTTCGCGGAGCCGGTCGTCACCGTGTTGTCGGTGTATGTGCCGTCGGCGTTGGCGGTGAAGGTGCCGGTGACGGTGAGCGTGCCGGTCACGGGGACCTTGGAGCAACCGAGGCTCAAGTAAATGCCGTCGAGGTCGCCCGCCAGGGCCAGACAGGACGACGAGGAGACGGTCCACGTCCCCACCACCGAGCCTCCGCACGGGGCGACGTCGCTGCAGGACGGGCCGGCGCCGCCCGTTCCCCCGGCGCCGCCACCGCCGGTGCCATTATTGCCGGAGCTGGAGCAGGCGGAGGCGCAAAGCACGACGGTGGCGAGAAGGCCCACGCCGCGAAAACCGAAGAGTGCTTGCCGCATGGGTCTGTTTGTCCTGACGGGCCGGATCTTTTCAAAAAAAGAGACAGAGGGCCTGAGCGCCTGCATTCCACCGGCACGTTCTCATATGTGGCGACTTTGCATTTTCAGAAGCAACGGCGCGCCCGTTCCCATCAACCCATGGGCGTTCGTCTACGGAAACGAGGAGGCCGACGGTTCGATCCCGTTCAGCTCACCCAACCTGATGGGTGGCGTTTATCGGGGCGCCTTCTTCGGACGCTCCGTGACCCTAGAGGTCCGGTTACCTCATTGACCGGCCGCCCCGGAGGCTGTCGCATGACTTTTTTTTACAATGTCCGATGCGACCAGCGCCGGGTCGGCCGGTCAATCATGCGGCGGCGAGCCGCAGCTTATTCACCAGTCGAAACGGAGAGCGACATGCGAACGACAATGGGATGGATCGTGGCAGGTGCTGCGTCGATGGTTCTACTGTGCGGGCTCCAGTCCCGGGCCGAGGCGGTGCCGAACTCCCCGCCGGCGGGCTCGCCCTACACGGTGCGCGTCGCAACCACTGCTTCGAACACAGGACCCGTGACGGACAGCGTTCTGAACAACCGGGGAATATACGCAGCCCTGGCGAGCACCGACGCGAGCGGGTCAGCCGTCAGACTGTTCGCGGTATCCAACCCATTCTTTGGCTTCACGTTCTTCGACTATTACGTCCGGCTTCCGTATCGAACGTCCGCCGGGGCCCCTGATACGACGTACCAGGTCTTCGACCTGAAGGACAACTCCGGCGAGTTTGCGGGCGCCACGGAGAATTTCACCTGGGTCGATTCAAACAACGTGCGTTGGTATTACGTTGATTACAACGTCAACGGCGAGTTTCATTACATTTATTACACCGTGGACGCAAACAACAATCCCAATCAAGGCAGCATCGTCATGGCCAAGGCCACCACGGCCCCCGACCGCTGCAAGATCATCGCCGACTGGGGCGCATCGCAGTGTCCCCGCGATTTCGAGCCCATAAAAGAGATCCCGACCGAGATCAAGTCCGAGATCATTCGCGCCGGTTGGTTCGGCGACACGTTGAACTTTCTGTCGGATCAGTTCTGGCGGGCGGCGAATACCGTCGGAAAATGGGTCTCGGACCCCTACGTTCAGCTGGTCCTGGTCGGGGTTGCCGGGATCGCCACGGTACTCGCGTGTTGCCTTCCAGCAGCCGTCGCCCTGCCCGTATGCGCGCTTTGCGCCACCGCTGCATTGGCGACAATGGCGGCTGCCGGGGGCGCATACTTGAATACCAATCCGCAGGTCATAACGAACACCGAGCAACTGAGGTCGGCCGGTATTTTGGCCTGTACAGGCTCTTCTTGCCGGTACCAATGCGTTCCCTGGGGAACGCCGACACCGACCCACGAGACGTGCACCATGAAGGCGACCAGCGCATCCGCGTGTCCTGCTGGTTGGACGTTCTCATCATTCTTCCAATGGTGTTCGTATACGCCGTTCTAGAAGGCGAAACGTCAGTTTGCTCACCCAGTCCCGCCGGGAGGGGGCGGGACGGCGCGCGCTCATTCCTTACTTGGGTTCAGCGGCGTCTCGACGGGATTCTTCCCCGCAGCGGCGTCCGCCTCACGAATCTGGCTGGCGATTTCGGTCGCCACCGCGGCGGCCTCTTCGGGCGACGCCCCGGCTGTCTCCCGAGCGTAGGTTCGCTCGGCTCGCGCATCCCGGGCGCGCAGGCCCGGATCGTTCGTGTCATCACCGGGCATGTCGACGCGCAATTCTTCGATCAGCATTCGCAGCGCCGCCGCGATCGGAAGCGCCAGCAGAGCGCCGATGATACCGCCCAGCTTCCCGCCCACGAGCAGCGCGATGACGACCACCGCCGATGACAGGCGGAGCGCCTGACCGTAGACGCGCGGAACGATCACGCGGCTCTCGAACTCCTGATAAGCGATCATCGCGACCAACACCACGGTCGTGATCGCGGTGCCGCGCGAGAGCGCCGCCAGGACTGCCGGCGTCGTGGCGAGGAGGCCGCCGACGAACGGAATCACGTCCGTGAGCGCAGCGAACGCAGCCAGGGCGAGCGCGTTGGGCACGCCCGTGATCTTCAACAGAGCGAACGTGAAGATGCCGATCGCGAATGAGGTGATGAGCTGGCCGCGGAGATAGCCGCCGACGATGGTCTCGAGGTTCAGGAGGACCCGGGCCAGCCGCACGTGAAATCGACGCGGAACCACCGCATAAAGAGCGCCGCGAGTCCGCTCGGCGTCGGCGATGAAGTAGATGGCCAGAACGACCGAGGTGGCGACATAGCCGATCACTTCGAGGGCGCCGATCGATGCCGTGACAGCGGACGTCACGTTGAGGCCACGCACGCGGTCTTCGGGCTTGAAGGTGCGAATCGCGTTTGCGAGCGGGGCCGTCAGGCGATGAGACTCGAGCATTTGCGCCACGCTCTTTTGTGTCTCCGGCAGGCGATTGATCGCCTGGCTCACCTGGTCGACCAACGGCGGGACCGTGATGAGGCCGACGGCCACCATGACGAGCCCGCATCCGATGAACACGATCGCGATCGACAACAGCCGGTTCAGCCGATGCCGTTGCAGCCAGCTGACGGCGGGGTTGAGAGTCCCCACCAAGATCAACGCCACCACGATCACCACCAAGATCGGCAGCAACAGGTTGAGCAGCCAGATGCCGGCGACCGTCAGGACGACGGCGAGGATGGTCCGGTAGGCGATCTCGACGCGGTGGATGACCGTCGTGTGTTCGCCTTTGTCGGAGCTCGGTCCCTGGTCGGGCATTCTATCGACGTCTCGTACCGAGGCTGAGTTGCTACCGCTTTCCCTGGAGGTGCGCTTCGTTAGCCACCTTAACCATCCGCACGGCTGAGGTAAGGCCTCCCCCTGGCATTGCTTACCGGTCGGGGCCTGCATTCCGCGAGCGATTGGGGAACGCTAGGACGCCGCGCTCCCGTTCTCCGGGAACTTGAAGCCGAGGTAGGCGCCGGCGCTGATGCCCATCAGCGCCAACAGCGTGTTGTCGAATTCGGGCAACGCCAGCTTGTTCCAGACGGCGCCCCAGAAGATGAAGAACAGGACCACGGTCCACACCATCATCTGGAACCGGTGCAGCCCGATGTTCGCGCCGTCGGTCAGCACGTCCTTGAGGAAGCTGGCCGACTCCTTGGGCGGCGCGGCGTTCGCGTTCTGGTCCAGCAGCACCGCCGCCAGCGCCGTCCCGGCGCCGATCCCCATCAGCCCCAGGACGGAGCTGGTGATCGGCGGCACCGACCCGGTGACCGCCCAGATGATCAGCACCGCGAGCACGACGTTGACGAACCAGAACGCCATCTGCGTCCGCGCCAGGCTGTAGGTCGGCAGCTTGCCGCCCGGCAGCCGCGCGCCGTCGCGCACCAGCGGCGTCGTCGCCGCCAGGAAGATCATGATGAGCAGCAGCACCACACCGCCGGCGACGAGCGAGAACGCCTTCGCGCCCTGCAGCGGCTCCATCAGCAGGTTCGTCTCGGAGCTGACGACGATGCTTCCGTCCTCCAGCCCGACAGCGACCGAGAGACTCTGCGGCGTCAGCAACCTTCCGCCCCACAGCTCGTCCCAGAAGGCCTTGCTGGCGTCGTTCCGGGACGGGACGAACACCAACTCGTCGGTCCCCATCACCAGCGCCGGAACGTCGGACAGGAAGTGTCCGTTGAGCGACAGCCCCAATTTCCTCCGCTTCTCGGCGGCGGCCGCCTGCAGCCGCGGCAGGTTGCCGGGCGCCAGCTTGACGTGGATGGCGTCGCCCATCTGGAAGTTGAGCGACCGCGTCTTGGTGGCGCCGTCGGCCAGCACCGACAGCTCCGTGAGCGAGAGCGGGGCGGGGGATTCGTCGGCGCGGGCCGTCGCAGCGGCAGCAATGACCGTCAGGGCGGCAATGATCGCAGTTTTGTTTTCGTAAACAGAAAACATTCTTTGATCAAACAAACTGTGGTTCGGGGCGTCGTCGTTGTCGACGTGACGGCGTGTCGACGGGGCAACCGAGGCCCGTTGTAAGCATCCACACGAGGTCGCCGTTCGCCGTAGTGAACGGGCGATCGCTTTTCCGTAAGTTCCTCAACGAACATTCTTGCCTTCATGCACCGCCGGCCGCCCGCCGCGCGGCTTGTGCGCCCGCTGACTTGACGTCCGGCGCGGAGCTTGGAACGCTCATGCGCGTGGGAATGTTCCGTCGTTTTTGACGATTGGAACCGCGGACGGGCTGGGCACTCGTAGTAAGAGGAGAAACGATGACGGTCTTGGCGGGCTGGCTGGTCGGAGCCGCGTCGTGAAGGGCGCGGGCAATCGGTCATCGCGGGGCCGCATGAAGGCGGCCGGGTTGCTGGACCGGGGCACCTGGTTGCGCGGCCCGAGCGCGTTGGCGGCGCTCGACACGGCGCTGAACGCGATCGACGCGCCGGCGTTCGTCGTCGATCTGGGCGGCGAGGTGTTGCACGCGAACACCAACGCGCAGGTGCTGCTGGATCAGGATCGCCCGGGCGTCTCGCGCTCGCTGGCCCAGGCGGTCGCCGGCGCGCCCGCGGCGGCGGTGAGCATGTGGCACCTGACGCCGCTGCAGGGCAGCGAGCAGCAGCGCGGCTTCCTCGCCATCATGCGCCCGCCGCGCCACCAGGTCGTCGTTCACGACCTGCTGCGCGTCGCGACCGAACGCTGGCACCTGACCGTCCGCCAGGCCGAGGTCCTGCGCTGGGTCGCTCACGGCCTGACCAACGTCTCGATCGCCGAGACCCTCGGCATCGGCGACGGCACCGTCGAGTTCCACCTCAAGATCATCTTCGACAAGGCCGGCGTGGACAACCGCGCGACGCTGATCGCAAAGCTGATGGAGATGTGAGGGCGGGGCCCTGGGGTTTACCCCAGTACCGGGCGATCAGCGGGGATTGCACTATAGATCGGGATCGATGTTGACCTTTCGCGCGTGTGGGCCTGCGATCTTGACCGCCGTCGTCGGCGTTTGGCTGGCGCTGCCCGCGCAAGCCGCTGACGAGTCGAGGGCTCGAATCCAATACGCGGGTAACTTGGTCGGTGTCGTCGACGGCGTCGTTGTGATCGATGCAGCGAAGGCCGGTAAGAGAGGCCGGGACGTTCAGGCGTTCGATGCGCGCGATGGGCAACCGATTGGCGGCACCAACCGGCTCGCGCGGGTGTTCGGCACGCGCGCTCCCTTCGGATGGGTGCGGGCTGTCGGCGACCTCTTGATGGGCCAGACGCCCGGTACCGACGGTGGCATCACTTTCTTCGAGCCGCGCGCCGACGCCGTTCGGTTCAAGGTCGGGGCTGCCGCAATGGCGTACGCGCGGGTCTTCCCTCCAGTCGCCTCCCGGATTCTTGCGGCCGCGAGTCAGCCCCGCGGGGAGACCGTCGTCCTGGGCGTGGTCGATCCGCGTGGTCAGTGCGGGGTCGCTATCGAAGCGCGCAACGCCCGCAGCGGAAAGCTCCGCTGGCGCTGGTCACCGTCACCGCCGTGCTGGGCGGTCGACGTCGCTACGCGCGGTGACGGTGTTTACGTGCATACCGGCCCCTCGGTTCAGGCGTTGTCACTTTCCGAGGGCCGATCGCTCTGGCGGTCTCCCTCTCCGTGCGGCGATTTCACCTGTTTCGCAGAGCTGTCGACGGACGGCCGTGACGTGGGTCTGACTGTCGGCGGCCACAGCCTCACGATCTTCGCCGCTGGTACTGGCGCGGTGACCCGAGAGGTCGCGGTGGATCTGCCCCAGGCCGGGCGGCTTGTTCTGGGCGATGGCCGCGCTTGTCTCGCCTCGATGTCCCGGGCACGAGCGGCAGAGACCACCGTCTTGTGCGTGGGCACGGACGGCCGGAACCGCTGGACACAAAAGCTGGCGGGGGAGCTCGGCGACCTGGACCTGGAAGGCGGAACTCTCTACTTGGCGGCGGGCGGAGCGGTGCGCGCTTTCGATGCAGCATCCGGGCAGACCCGCTGGACATTCGGCGCCGATCGCGTCGCGCTCGCGCGCCTGGCCGATGGCGTTCGCGTTGTTCTGGGCACCGACGGTACGGGCGCGTTGATCCTGCCGGCAGGCGTGCCGTTCCAGTCGCCGCGTAACGTGACGGTGACAGGCGCGGTCATCGTGAGGCCGGCCTTCGATGGCGCCGCACCTCCCCCCCGACGGGCGATCGCTGTCCAGGTGGCCGGAAACTCAGTTCAGCCGGGTGATGACGGACGCTACCGAGCGGCGGTGAGCGTGAATGGCGGGCGTCTCAAGATTGTGGCGTGTGGTTGCAAGGTATGCGCCGACCCCGCCTACATCACGCTCGACGAACGAACGACCTACAGCCAGGACCTTGCGTTCGATGACCACTGCCGGGATTGAGAGGAGCTGACCTTGGCCATCACCGACTACAGCGTGATCGCGGCGCGCGGGACGCGTGCACAGATCGGATTGCTCGCGACCATTTCGGGTTTTCAGACCGAGGATCACGGGCAGCGACGGCTGGATGACGATCTGTGGGAGGTGAGTGGGTTCGTTCGAACGGATCTCGCGCCCGGGATCCTGACTCGGATCCGGGCGTTGGGTCTGGAGGCCGAAGCCATCTCTCTTGGCGATCCGACATCTTGAAACGGGAGCAACGATCGGATGAACTACCTGACGGCGGACGAGATCGAGGCGCGCCTCGATCGGCTTGCTAGCGAGAATCCGGGGCTCTGCTCGAAGATTCCGCCGGTCCCTCTGTTCACCGCTCCGAAAGACCCGGCGGATGCCCCGCCGGGGGTTCCGGGCCGGACGCTGCGGATCCTGAAGATCGGACTGCCCGCTGCCCCGGGCAAGACGAAGACGCCCGTCTTGATCACGGGTGGCCTCCATGCGCGGGAGTGGGCGCCGCCCGACGCGCTGGTCAGCTTCTGCGAGCGGCTGGTGAAGGAGGGGCTGGGGCCGGCCCCGCAGCGCAAGCCACGGCCGCTTCGATACCCGCTGCTGGTCGTCCCCGATCGGCCAATGCCGCTGCCGTCGATGCCGGTGCCAGCCCCGCTGGTGAAGGCGATCTTCGAAGAGCTGGACCTTTACGTCGTGCCACTCTGCAACCCGGACGGGCGTGTGTATTCACAGAAGCAGCCCACCGGGGGCGTGGACTTCGCCCGCTGGCGGAAGAACCGCGCCAGGACCAGAGATACGTTGCCCTGCCCCCCGGACAAATACGGTCTCGATCAAAGCGTCGGGACTGACCTCAATCGCAACATCGACGTCGACTTCGACATCGATCAGTTCTACTCGCGGGACTTCTACGACGAAGGTTGGGTGCATACCGCGAAGGATCCGTGCGGCACGCCTATCCCCCAGCCTCCTCTGACGTCGGTCATGGACGTCGATGGCGAGTCCTATCACGGCGACAACCCGTTCTCGGAGGCAGAGACGCAAGTCCTGAAGAATCTCATCGACAACGTCAATCCGACGTACATGGCGGATTGCCATGCTTACGGCCCGACCATCTTGCATTCGTGGGGCACGCTCGACATCCAGAGCACCGCCCCCGAGAAGAACTTCAGGAACCCGTCATGGGACGGGCAGCGTTCGAACACGGGATACGGCGAGTACGTGCCGCCCGACCTCGCTGCCACGGCGGAGAACATCGCCGGCCAGATGAGCTGGTGCATCGAGCTCATGAAGCGCGGCTACCCGCCGTCACCCAGTTCGGCAGGGGCGTACGAGGTTCAGGTGTCGGCGCAGCTGTATGCCGGAGCGGGCATCGCCGACTACCTGATGTCGCGGCAATACACGGTGCCTGTGCCGCCGGACTTTCGCATCGACGTCGTGCCGCCGGCCCGATACCCGTTCACCATCGAGTGCGGCTCCGGCCGCGAAAACGGTTTCTGGCCTCTTCGTTCCACTCAGTTTCCGAAGATCGAGCGGGAGCTCCACTGGGGGCTCTGGGGATTCTTGAAGATGGCCGCCGCTCCTCACGCGACGATTCCGTTCAGGGCGGGGCCGTAGGAGCCTCATGGCTGACAACGCGAGCACACTGGGCACCATCACCGGCCAGCTGGCGGAAGCGCTGACGCCGCTGACTGACCGAATGACCGAGGACGAGATCCTCGAGCTGCTGGCCGACCTGGGCTTCGTCTTTCCACCCGAGCTGGTCAGTCAGAGTGGAATCGGCCCCGCGCTCACCAACGCCGCGGCTGCGGCAAGCGCCCTGCCCGCCCTGATCGACGCGCTTTCACAAGCCGCCGGGGGTGACCTGGACACGCTGCTGGGCGCGATCGATGACCTCATCGGCGCGATCGGGGATCTGCTCAACGCGCTCGACGCGCTGGTCTCGGCGATCAAGGCCGTGGCCGCCAACCTACCCGGTGTGACGTCGGGCGACGTGATCGCCTTCGCGGAGGAGCTGGTCCGCAACCTGCTCGACTACTTGATCGTCGTGCACCTCGAGTCCTTCTTCCCGCGCCTGCTCGCTTTCCTGTCGTTCGTGGGCGCGGTTGAAATCCAGTCCGAGCAGCCGGCCACCAACCCTCCCCAACCTCCGTTCACGCGACGCCGCGTCCGGTTTGACCGAATCGGTCAGCTCCTCAAGGAGCCGCAGGCCTTCATGAGCGAGGTCTACAAGTGGGGAGATAACGACTTCGATGACGAGCTGCTGCTCGCGCGCCTGAACACCTTGCTCTTCTCCTTCGGCCTACCGGCGCACTTCAAACCCCGCACCAGCACGCAGAACCCCACGCTGCGGTTGCTGCTGTTCAGCCTGCAGAAGAAAGCAGATCTCACGCCGCCGGGTCTCCAGGCCACGCTGAGCTTCAACCTCCAGGACGAATTCACGATCACGCTCCCGTTCCCCGTGGAGGGATGGTCGATCGAGCTCGCCCAGCAGGGGCGCATCGACGCCGGCGTATCGGTCGCCATCACGCCGCCGGGGACGATCGACTTGACCCATCCGGTCCCGACGACGCAGCTGAACGGCAAGACGTCACTTGCGGTCATCGCACAGAACCCCGCGCGTCCGCTGAACATCCTCGCGTTGCCGCGCATCGGCTCCGTTGTCAGCGATCAGGCGCGCGCGCAGATCGGCATCACTTATACGGCGGGCACTGGCGGCGCCCACGGTGAGCCGGTTCTCGAGCTGAAGCTGGTCGGCGCGCGATTCGCCTCCAGCCTGGACAACGCGGACGGCTTCTCCAAGGAGTTGATGCCAGCCGAGGGCCTCTCGGTGGGAGGTGTGGACATCGGTTTGGGTTGGTCCCCGTCCCGTGGCGTGTTCTTCACCGGCGGCGGTCTCGAGACGACGATCCCTCTCAACCTCGCGTTAGGTCCGTTCACGATCGATCTCATAGGAATCCGCGCGCGGCTGGACGATGGCATCGCGCTGGACGTCAGTCTGACGGGCCGCGCGACATTGGGCCCGGTCACGGCCACCGTCGAAGGAATCGGTTTCAGCTCGACGCTCAAACCCGGACGGGGACGTCTGGGCGTCTTCGATCTGACGGAAAACTTCCTGTTTCCCTCCGGCGTCGGCATTGCGGTGACCGCGGGCCCGGTGCATGGCGGCGGGTTTCTGTCGTTCGAGCCGGAAATAGGGCGTTATTCGGGGGCGGTGGAGCTGTCGATCTACGACATCTCGGTGAAGGCGTTCGGGCTGATCGAGACGAAGGTGCCTGGGGTCAGCTTCTCGTTCGTCATCGTGATCTCGGCGGAGTTCACGCCGATCCAGCTGGGGTTCGGGTTCACGCT
>Ga0070673_100002959_pt1 | contig 10474 bp, 6 predicted proteins | sample KBSM23metaG_FD_65342 | JGI IMG/M metagenome (GOLD analysis project Ga0070673, IMG submission 65342) | Miscanthus rhizosphere microbial communities from Kellogg Biological Station, Michigan, USA - KBS M2-3 metaG | ecosystem: Host-associated > Plants > Roots > Rhizosphere > Soil ...
CAGTACGTCGATCCGGTCATCAACCTACCGGCGGTCGTCGATCTGTCGAACAGCACGCTGACCCTCAAGGTCCGTCTGCTGTCGGGGTCGTTCACTAGCGGCGGCGTGCAGTTCCACTTCAGCACGACGAGCAGCTACACGTACTCGGCCGGCATGTGGATCGACTCGACCACGTTCACGAACAACTCGTGGAAGGTCACGTCGATCGACACCGCCACCGCCGTCCCCGCCACCGCGGGCGCGATGTGGGACCCGACGCAGGTCATCCAGGTCGGCATCCAGATCACCGCGGGCACGATGACGACGACCAGCACTGTCCCGTCGGGACGCCTGGTGTTCGAGATCGACACGGTCCAGGCTCGATAACGAACCCGCGCTGAACCCGGAGAGCCCGCGCGGACATCCGCCGGGCTCTTCGTATTTGCAGGACCCAGCAGGACCGAGAAGGATGAACGTCCGTCGCGCCGCGACGCTGCTGCTCGCCGTCGCGGCGGGCTGCGCGAAGGATCCGGACTACAAGAACCGCGACGGCGGCAGCGGCGACACGGGCGCGGTCCAGAGCGCGTGCCCGGCCGACGCGTCGGCCGAGGCGCCGGCCATCGAGGTGGGCGGGGGCGCCGCGCCCGACGGCGGCCTGAACTGCGCGACCAGCTGCGACTTCGCGGGCGGGATCGGGGTCGGGTGCGCGACGCGCTTTCAGTACGGGATCAACTTCGCGTGGGATCAGTTCGCGGGCGACTTCGGCGGGATCGGCGCCTGGTGCGCGCCGGGCGTGTCACGCAACGCGCGCGTGCGCGGCGAGCTGGCCGACATGCGCGCCCACGGCGTCGACACGATCCGCTGGTGGGTGTTTCCCGATTTCCGCGGCGACGGCGTGGCCCTGGACGCGGGCGGCACGCCGCTGGGGCTGGGCGGCACGGCGCTGGCCGACGTGGACGCGGCGCTCGCGCTGGCGGCGGAGGCGGGCGTGCACGTGCAGTTCTGCCTGTTCTCTTTCGACAACTTCAAGCCGGACCGGATGCTGAACAACGGGCGGTTCATCCGCGGCATCCGATCGATCATCCTGGACGAGACGAAGCGGGCGGCGCTGATGCAGGCGGTGGTGCGGCCGTTCGCGCGCGCGGTGAGCGCCAGCCCGAACGCGGTGCGCGCGGTCGGGTGGGACGTGATCAACGAACCCGAGTGGGCGATCAGCGGGGCCGATGCGTACGGCGACGCGCCGTTCACGCCGCAGACGACCGTCGAGACCGTCACGCACGGGGAGATGGAGACGTTCGTGCGCGACGTGATCGCCGCCCTCCGCGCCGAGAGCGGCCTGCCCATCACCGTCGGCAGCGCGGCGGCGAAATGGCCGCGCGCGTGGTCGGGCGTCGACGTCGACTTCTATACGATTCACATCTACGACTGGATCAACATGCAGTTCCCGTACAGCGCGTCGGCGACCGAGCTGGGCCTGATGGGCAAGCCCGTGGTGGTCGGCGAGTTTCCCGTCAACGGGCTGACCGGCGTTTCGTACAGCCAGATGGTGGAGAGCTGGTACGGCAACGGCTACGCGGGCGCGCTCGGGTGGGCCGTCAACGGCGGCGGCAGCAACCCGGCGCTGAGCTGGTCGATGGGGAAGGCGGGCGTGAAGGCGTTCGCGGACGCGAAGGGCTGCTCGACGGCGTACTGACGCCGGCTACTTTGGCGGAGGCGCGGCGGCGTGGAGGGCGCCCTTGATGGCGGCGGCGGCTTCGGGGTTCCCGTACGCCGCCTTCTCCCAGCCGAAGATGTCGTAGTGCTGGCCGAGGACCCAGAGCACGGCGCTCTTCACGGTGCGGCCCTCGGGTTGGGCGAGGTAGCGCAGCAGGCCCTCGTGGCCGCGCGCGATCTCTCGCGCCAGCTGCTTCTCCTGCTCGGCGGTGGCGGCGCCGGCCCACAGGTTCGGGTGGCGCAGGCCGCCGCGGCCGATGCCGAACTCGCCGATGTGCAGCGGCGGGATCTCCTTGTCCTTCAGGCCCAGCGCGCCGATCAGGATGTTCTGGCGGAAGTCCTTCTCGTGCTGCAGCAGCGCCTGCGAGATCTCCTCGGCGCTGGGCAGCCGGCTCCCGCGGTCGGCCGCCGGCACCGCCGCCGTCAGGTCCATGTACTGCGACAGCGACAGGACGTCGAGGCCGCGGATGTAACGCGCCAGCGCCTTCTTGCGCGCGGCGTTCATCCGCCCCACGAAGTCCTCCGGGATCTCGAGGTGGTGGGTGAAGTTGTGGGACAGCAGGACCTTGCCGTCCAGGCCCAGCCGGTGGCGTTCCTTCTTCGCCGCGGCGAGCAGCTGCTCCCAGCGCTCCGGCGTGTAGACGACCGAGTTCATCAGCTCGGCGCCGACCTCCAGCCGCACCGGCGCCGCCGCCTGGATCGGCGAGCCGACGCGCTCGAGCACGTCCTTCAGCATGCGCAACGTGGCTTGGACGACACCCTCGCGGTAGTCGGCCGCCATCGGATCGAGATCGTAGAAGCCGCGCCACGGGCACATCACGCGCCAGCTGTGGTTGTCCGACTTGAACGGATCGAATCCCGGCTGGTACGCGGGCGGATCCAGGTGCGGCTTGATCACGACGCTGAAGCCGGCGCGCAACGCGCCCTCGACCGCCGCGCCCAGCTCGGCGGCGTCGGGGCCCGCGCCGAGATCGATCTTGTCCAGGCCGACGTACGCGTACGTCGGCACGAACGACACGATCTGGAATCCGATCGCCTTGAACGCGTCCAGCCGCTTGGCCGCCGCGCGGTAGTCGCCCTTCCAGCCCGCGTACGTGATGCCCAGCGGCGCCGGCGACTCCGACGCGGCCCGCGCCGCGCCCGCCCGGCTCACCGACACTGCGACCGCAACCAGCGACACAATCGATACCGTTCTTCTCACAATCCGCGCCTGGCTCATGATGTCGCGAGCGTGCCGTGACCGCGCCGCCGGCGCAAGCGCTTGAACCGGACGCGCAGCGCTTGAACCGTCCGACACCGCGTGCGACAAACCCCGCATGCTGAATCCGTCGAGACGAGACGTCCTTCAGGGCGCCGCCGCGGTCACGGGCGCGGTGCTTCTTCCGTCGTGCGCGCACACGTCCGCGGGGCCGGCGCTGCCGCCCGCGCCCGCGCTGGCGGGCAGCCTCACCGTCAAGGGGACCCGCTTCATCAAGGACGGCAAGCCGTTCTTCATCAGCGGCTTCAACTACTGGGCGGGCCCGACGCTGGCGCGCGACGGCAACACGGCGGGCTGGGATCAGGTGCGGCGCGATCTCGACGGCCTGCAGGCGGCCGGCATCAACATGATCCGCACCTGCGCCGCCACCGAAGGCCCTGACACCGAGCCGTACCGGATCGTGCCGACGATCCAACCCGCGATGGGCCAGTACGATCCCGCCGGCGTCGGCGGCGTGATGCGCTTCGCCGAGGAGGTCGCGAAGCGCGGCCTCTACACGATCATGATGATGAACAACTTCTGGCAGTGGTCGGGCGGCTTCGGCCAGTACCTGTCGTGGGCGGGCGCCGGCCCGATCCCGTATCCGCCGCCCACGCCGGGCGGCAGCTGGGATCGCTTCCAGAAGTTCGTGGGCGGCTTCTACACGAACCCGAAGGCGGTCGAGGCCAGCAACGCGTACATCAAGTTCCTGGTGCCCAAGCTGGCGCAGAACCCGGTGGTGATCTGGGAGCTGGCGAACGAGCCCCGCGGCATGACCAGCGTCGGCGCGTACCACAAGTGGATCGACGCGACCGCGCGCCTGATCAAGTCGCTGTCGCCGTCGCAGCTGGTGACCACCGGCAGCGAGGGGCAGACGCAGTCGCCGGTCTACGCCGGCCTGAACGTCGTCGACGATCACCAGAGCGCGGCCATCGACTTCATCTGCTTTCACATGTGGGCCGCGAACTGGAACTGGATCAGCAAGGACAACCTGGCGGGCGGGTACCCGAAGGCGCTGGCGCGCGCCAAGAAGTACATCGCCGAGCACGCCGCGGCCGCCACCAAGGTCGGCAAGCCGATCCTGCTCGAGGAGTTCGGCTTCCCGCGCGACGGTGGCAGCTTCGATCCCGCGTCGCCGGTGACGCTGCGCGATCAGTACTTCCAGGAGGTGTACGCGCAGGTACATTCGCTGCTGGCGACGTCGCCGATGGCGGGGATCATGCCGTGGGCGTGGGCGGGCGACGCCCGGCCGCCGCATCCCGGCCAGTACTGGAAGCCGGGCGATCCGTTCATCGGCGATCCGCCCCACGAAGAGCAGGGCTGGTACAGCGTGTTCGACAAGGACACGACGCTGAAGCTGATCACCGAGTGGTCGCCCCGCATCGTCGGAACCGCCGTGACGTCGTAGCGACGCGAATGCCGCGATCGCCGTCGTTGTGACGGGGATCAACTACGAAATTTGGTGGGCGGGCATATCGTAGTGCCATGCGAACTCGGTCGTGGCTTGGGGTTGTGCTGGTCCTGGCGGTGTCGGCGTGCGCGCCCGAGGAGGCCGACCCGCAGTCGGCGCGGACCAGCGCGGTGATCGCCAACCGCAACCTGGACGTGCTGTTCATGGTCGACAACTCGTCGTCGATGCGCCTGCAGCAGGCGAATCTGACCACGAACTTCCCGATGTTCATGGACGCGCTGAAGGCGCTGCCCGGCGGCTTGCCCAACATCCACGTCGCCGTGGTTTCGTCCGACATGGGCGCGGGCGACGGCAACATCGCCGGCTGTAACTCGACCGGCGGCGGCAACGGCGTCTTCCAGTACACGGCGCGCGGGACCTGCACGGCGACGAACCTGCAGGCCGGGAACACGTACATCTCGAACGTGGGCGGCCAGGCCAACTACACGGGCGACATCTCGAACGTGTTCACGTGCATCGCCACGCTGGGTGAACAGGGTTGCGGCTTCGAGCACCAGTTCGCGTCGGTGCTGCGCGCGCTGGGCGCCGACGGCCAGGCGGCGCCCGTCGAGAACCAGGGCTTCCTGCGGTCCGACGCGCTGCTGGCGATCGTCATGCTCACCAACGAGGACGACTGCTCGTCGCGCGGCCCGGCGAACCTCTACGACGCGACCTCCAACCTCCTGCTGTCATCGGAGCTCGGTCCGCCGTCGAACTTCCGTTGCAACGAGTTCGGCCACCTCTGCGACCGCGTGCCTCCGGTGCGGGAGGCGCCCAACGACGACGTCACCGCGATGGTCCCGCAGATGAACTGCACGTCGGCCGAATGCGACGGCAGGCTGATCCCGGTGGCGGAGTTCGTCGCGCGGATCAGGGCGCTGAAGTCGGCGCCCAACAGCGAGATCCTGGTGGCGGCGCTGGCGGGCCCGTCGACGCCGTACACAGTGACCTGGAAGAACCCCAGCACCGCGGACACCTCGTGCGGCGCATCGTCGTGCCCGTGGCCGATCATCGCGCACTCGTGCATGGCGGCCGACGGCAGCTTCGCCGACCCCAGCATCCGCATCAACGAATGGGTCGCCGCGTTCGGCGCCAACGGGATCGCCTCGTCGATCTGCGACGCGAACTTCGGCCCGACGCTGCAGCAGATCGCCGGCCGCATCGGGACGCTGCTGTCGGCGGGCGGCGGCACGGGCGGACCGCCGGGATCGATCCCGTCCTGCGCGGCGAGCGGCACCGGGGGCACCGGCGGGACCGGCGGTACGGGCGGATCCGCTGGCACGACGGGCGCCGGCGGCGCCACGACCGATGCCGGCGCCGACGCGGGCAAGCCGTCGAGCAAGAACGGCGGCGGGTGTCAGGCGGGCGGCGCGCCCGCGAACGTCTGGGGCCTGGCCGTCGCGGGCGCCGTCACTGCTTTGCTGGCACGGCGCCGCCGCGGTCGACGGCGCTGATCTGCGCCGCCCAGCCGCCGCCCGGTGCCAGCTTCACCTTGATGCGAGGACGGCCGGTGACAGCGGCGCTCGAGCGCCGGTAGCTGGTCGGGACGCGGTCGGCGTCGGGACCGTCCGCGAACGACGTCATGTCCCAGCCCATGTTGCCCGTCGGCTCGGCGAGAAACGACGACAGGTCGATCTCCAGCTCGCGCGGCGTCCAGTCGGTCATCGCGCCGACGAACCAGGTGTCGCCCTTGTGCCGCGCCACCACGACATAGTCGCCGATGCGCCCGTCGAGCACGCGCGTCTCGTCCCACACGGTCGGGATCCGGCGGATGAAGTCCGTCGTCTCGGCCTCGCGCATGTAGTTGGTGGGCGAATCCGCCAGCATCTGCAGCGGGCTCTCGTAGACGACGTACATCGCCACCTGATGGGCGCGCGTGCCCAGGCTCATGGGCCGCTTGAACACCGGTTTGAACTGCGCGCGCGTCGCGTTCAGCATCGCGCCCGGCGTGTAGTCCATCGGTCCCAGGAACATGCGCGTGAACGGCAGCGTCACGTTGTGCTCGGGACCGGAGACGTTGCTCCACTTGAGGTGCTCGAGGCCCTTCACCCCCTCGGTCGAGATGATGTTCGGCCAGGTGCGCGTCATCAGCGCCGGGCGCTGCCCGCCGTGGAAGTCGACCAGCATCTTGCGCCGCGCCAGCTCCCGCGAGATGCGGTGATAGAAGTCGATCACCGGCTGGTCGTCGCGCTGCATGAAGTCGACCTTCACGCCCTTGATCCCCCACGCCTCGAACTGCGCGAGCGCGGGCTGAAGCTGGTCGGCCAGCGTCTTCCACACCGCCCACAGGATGATGCCGACGTTCTTGGCGCGCGCGTAGGAGAGGAGGGCCGGCATGTCGAGGCCGGGCGTCACCTCCAAAAGGTTGCCGGTCTTGTACCAGCCCTCGTCGAGGATGATGTACTCGATGCCGTTGCGGGCGGCGAAGTCGATGAAGAACTTGTACGTCTCCGTGTTGACGCCGGGCTTGAAGCTGACGCCCGCGAGGTTGCGATCGTTCCACCAGTCCCAGGCGACCTTGCCCGGCTTGATCCACGTCGTGTCGGTGAGCTCGGTCGGCCGTTGCAGCAGATACACGAGCGAGTTCGTGATCAGATCGGCGTCGGTCGCGGCGACGCCGATGATCCGCCAGGGATACGCGCGTGTCCCGGACGTCACCGCGATGTAGTCCGCGGCGCGCACCACCCGGACGTCGCGATCGCGGGTGGCCTTCTCTTCCAGCGGGAAGGGCGGAAACGCCGCCGCCAGCGCCGGCGCGCCGGTCGCGCGCAGCCACAGCCCCGGGTAGCTTTCGATGTCGGCCTCGGCGATCGCGACCTTGGGTCCGGCGGTGGTCGCGACGACCGCGGGCAGCGTCGCCAGGTTGCCGACCGGAAGGCGTGTGAGGTTCACCGGCTTGTAGAGCTGCTCGTTGTGCGAGAAGAACGTCTTGCCCTCGTCGGGATAGAACACGGGCGCGTCGGCGGCGAACCGGAACAGCGCCTCCTCGCCGTAGACCTTCACCTGCGGCGCCTCCAGCGCGGTCTCGAATCGGTAGGCGACGCCCTGGTCGTAGGCGCGGAACGTGACGGCGTAGCCGCCTGCGCATTCGATCCGCAGCTCGTTGTACGTGTCCGCCAGCGTCGCCGCCTTCAAGCGGACGGCGGGATTGATCGTGGTGTCCACGCCGCGCACCTTCGCATCCTTGATCCGCGCCGCGGCGCCAAGCCGGTGATGGTCGACGTCGAGCGACAGCCGCCCGTCGGTCAGCAGCGGCCGTCCGTCGAACGTCACGTCGTACGCGAGGTCAGGGGCGGCGCGCACCTGCACGTCGATGTGGCCCGACGGCGACTTCAGGCGAAGGCTGGCGGGCGAGGGGGCGGAGGCGGCGGGCGCCTCGGCGGCGGCGGGCGCGGGCGCGGGCGAAGCGGTCGGCGGAACCGCAGGCCCGCCCCACAGCGCGAGCAGACCGGCCAGGGCAACGTCTACGGATCGCACTCGACCTTCGCGTCACCCCAGCTGGCGCGGTCCTGCGCGGAGCCATCGTCGGCGTTGGTGACCAGCAGCTTGAGCCGGCGCTTCCCCGCCAGGTCGACGTCGACCGCCATCGCCGGCGACGTCCCGGTCAGGTTCATGCTGTCGAACAGCATCTGGCCGTCGGCCAGCACCTGGAAGCGAACCGTCCCCATGCCGTTGGTCGAATCGTCGACGCCGACGGTCGCGGTGAACTTGCTGCACTTGCCGCCCAGGCGATAGATGACCGCGGAGGGCGCCGCCGTGCCCAGGCCCTTGTCGAAGGTCTGGCCGCGGATCTTGATGGGCGTCCCGTCGCCCGCCGCGGTGGCGCCGTTGTTCGTGTCGCGCTCGACCGGGCCCAGCGCGTTGGCCGCGTAGATCGGGTTGTAGGCGCTGAGATACGCCGAGCCCTTGGGCCGCGGCGGTTCGTCGCCGACAATCTTCAAGGTGGCGGTCGCGTGCGACCCGACGCTGGTCGTGTACGAATCGGTGAAGGATCCGCGATCGGCGTGCGCCTGCAGGTCGCGCACCGTCGCCTTGCCGGGCGCCAGCCCGAGGTCCGCGAACTTCACGGTCATGTCCACGGCGTCGGGGCCCTCGTTGAACAGCACCGCGGCGCGCGTACCGTTCGCGTTCAGCGGCTTGCCCCACAGCGACTGCATGCCGTCCTGCCAGATGCGCACGCCCTGGAGGCCCATCCCGTCCTGGTCGATCGCGATGACCTCCTTGTTGGTCAGCGTCGCCTTGGTGGCGTCGCTCATGTTGACGTCGAACAGGTTGTTGCCCGCGATCAGCGGCGCGCTGGCGATCGCCCACAGGGCGAAGTGGCTCTGGTTCTCGACGTCCGTCACCAGGCCGGCGCCGTTGTCGCTGTTGCCGACCTCCAGCATGTCGGGATCGTTCCAGTGGTTGGGGCCCGCGTAGGCGGCCACCGCCTGGTTGCTGTTGATGTTGGCGACGATCGACGGCCATTCGTTCTTGATGTCGGTCGTCGTCCGCTGGAGGTTGCCCATCGTGTTCGCCCACTCGTAGAACGACCAGGCGCAGATGCTGTAGACGATGGGGCGGCCCGCGCCGTCCAGCGCGTCGCGCATCGCCTGGTACTGCGGCTTGATCCTCGGTCCGGGGTCGGCGCCCGGGTCGGGGCAGTTGTCGTACTTCAGATAGTCGACGCCCCACGACGCGAACGTCGCGGCGTCCGTCGTCTCGTGTCCCTCCGAGCCGGCGCGGTGACCGCACGTCTCCGAGCCGCGGTCGCCGTAGATGCCCAGCTTCAGGTCCAGACTGTGAACGTAGTCGGCGATCGCCTTGATGCCGTTCGGGAACCGAAGCGGGTCGGGCTGCAGCGCCCCGTTCGCGTCGCGCGTCGCGTTCTCGATCGACCAGCAATCGTCGATGTTGATGAACTTGTAGCCGGCGTCGCGCATGCCGGTCGACACCATCGCGTCAGCGGTGCGCTTGATGAAGTCCTCGTTGATGTTGCACTGGAACTTGTTCCAGCTGTTCCAGCCCATGGGCGGCAGCGGCGCCATGCCGGCCAGCGGCATCAGCGGGAAGTCGTCGTCCGTCTCCGCCTTGGGGCCGCCGCCACCGGCGTCGCTGCTGCACGCGCCGACGCTGGCGAGCAGGGCGACAAAAAGTAAATGAACCTTACGCATGCGGCGATATTGCTCTGCCGGTTCCAGCAAGACAAGGGGTCGGACCTCACCGCGGCTTGCGCAGCAGCGGCGAGCGCGTGCGGTCGCGGTCGCGTTCGCGGTCGCTAGGCGGGTACTCGACCGTGAGCAATCGGCCCTTCACGGACGTGACCTTCTTGTACGGCCACACGCAGGTCGGACCGGTGATGCCGATGTCGAAGCTGCACGCGACGAAAGGCAGCGGCGGCATCCGGAACGCCGAGATACGAAGCTCGTAACAGGCGAGGCCGTGGCGGGCGTCGGGCGGAACCGGGCGGACCGCGACCGCCCGCGCGAACGAATCCACGGCGACGTGATCGAGCGCGGCATTGCCCGAGCCGCGGCGGAGAGAGACCTTGGTCTCGCGGCCGGCGGCCACGTCCAGGCAGACCTCGGCGCGCCGCTCCTCGGCGCCGGCCTCCGCTTGCCGGCCCATCTCGCGGTACGCGCCCAGCACGTCGGCGCCCGGTGATATCTCGTTGCGCGTGTCGCCGCCGCTCTCGCGCGGGGCGTCCGCGCGGGCGCCGAGCGTGCCATTGTTCCTCTCCTGGACGCTGTTCATGTATCCGCGGCCCCAGGCGTTCACGGTTTCGCGCGGGCCGAGCTCGATCTCCTGTGCCAGCTTCTCCGCGGTGTCCTTGAAACGCGAGCGCGCGCCTCGCAGGTAATCGTAGAGGAGCGGATCCACGCGTCCCGACTCGACGTTGTCGACCGCCTCCCGCTCGCGGTTCAGCCTGGCGCGCAGCTCGTCGACGTCGAAGCGGCCGGGATGCGCGCGCAGCGTCTCCTCGGGTGGCGCACGGAAGCGCCCCTTGACGTCGTCGGGCAACGCAGCGAACGACAGATCGATCCTGTCGCTCGCAGACGGCGCGGACGGGGAGGAGGGAGACGAGAGCGAGGACGAGGACGAGGACGAGGACGAGG
>Ga0070673_100002961_pt1 | contig 10472 bp, 12 predicted proteins | sample KBSM23metaG_FD_65342 | JGI IMG/M metagenome (GOLD analysis project Ga0070673, IMG submission 65342) | Miscanthus rhizosphere microbial communities from Kellogg Biological Station, Michigan, USA - KBS M2-3 metaG | ecosystem: Host-associated > Plants > Roots > Rhizosphere > Soil ...
ACATTTATTGGGAGGCCGGCCAGTTTCAACCTCAAAGGGCGGGCCGCCACTTCTTTCGTCGTATCACACAACAATGCTACGCAAGAGTCGCATGCACGTTCTGTAGTTGACGCAAATAGGCAATTTTTACCAACTACTTGGGCGGGTGGCTTGGTCGCAGTAGTTGGTGAAATGGCGATTTTTCGCCAACTACCGCACGCCCTCTCATTGCCGTTGAGTTGCTGCCCAAGTCCGCATAGACTGATATTTTCTCGGATCAATGCGGGTGTCATTTTTGAGTAAGACCCTAGGCCACTGACTCGTACTATCAATTGAATTTATCCGCCATCCAATTGAATTCATCCGCCATCGAACACACCGTCATGTGTTGAACCTGCAATTGAGGCAAATATGACGCGCCGCCCCCCCATCAAAATCATCAGCGTTCCTAAGAACAAAGCTAAGACTGCTAAGAGGACAAGAAGCAGTAAAGAGGCCATGAAAGAAAGCGAAACACATTTTCGCTTGGTCGCCGACACTGCGCCTGGATTGATCTGGATGTCGGGAATTGACAGGGTTTGCACATACGTCAACCAGCCTTGGCTGGATTTTACCGGACGATCACTTGATCACGAACTTGGTGTTGGCTGGTCAGAAGGTGTCCATCGCGATGACTTGCAGAGGTGCCTCAACACCTTCACGCAGTCCTATGATCGGCGAGAGAAATTCAGAGTCGAGTACCGGCTCCGGAGGCATGACGGCGAGTATCGCTGGATGTTAGACATTGGAGTGCCACGGTTCAATCAGGATCGCTCCTTTGCAGGTTACATAGGGATTGCTGTCGACGTGACGGAACGGAAGACTGCAGAGGAGGACCTCCGCCAGTTGAATCGCACGTTACAAGGGCAGACGGCGTTACTCCAATCGCGAGAAGAATTGCTGACAATGTTCGTCAAGAACGTGCCAGCGGGAGTCGCAATGCTCGACCGCGGCATGCGCTATCTCCAGGTGAGCGACCGCTTCTGTGAAGATTATTCGGCTGACAGTTCGCAGCTACTGGGACGTTCACATTACGAAGTTTTCCCTGACATTCCCGAAACGTGGAAAGAAATGCATCGCCGGGCTCTCGAGGGAGAGATATTACGAGCCGAAGAGGACCGCTGGGATCGTAAAGATGGCACCAGGTGGGTGCGCTGGGAGATTCGTCCTTGGAAGACATCCAGCGGAGATGTCGGAGGGATTCTGATCTTTGCTGAGGACATTAGTCAGCGCAAACAGATGGAAGAGGCTCTTACATTCATGAGCCAAAAGTTGATTGAAGCACAGGAGCAAGAACGTACCCGGATCGCGAGAGAGCTGCACGACGACATCGCCCAACGGCTTTCACTCTTGGCAAACGAACTCAAAGAACTCCAACAAAGTCTCCCTCCTTCAAAGTCTAAGGTTCGGGCACGGATGGGTGCAGTTCAAGAAGGCACTGTAGAAATAGCGAATGATGTCCAAACGATGTCGCACAAATTGCATTCTTCCAAACTTGAATATCTAGGCGTCGTTGCAGCCATGAAGGGTTTTTGCAAAGAATTTGGTGAGCAGCAGAGAGTGGAAATTGATTTCCGGAGCAACAATGTGCCGATGCACTTGTCACCGGAAATCTCCCTTTGTCTGTTCCGAGTCTTACAAGAAGCCCTACAAAATGGCGCGAAGCACAGTGGTGTACGCCACTTTGATGTGCAACTGCGCGAAGACTCGGGTGGAATTCATTTGGACATCGACGATTCGGGGCAGGGATTTGACCTCAATGTAGCGATGCACAGTCAAGGGCTAGGTCTCATCAGTATGCGGGAACGCGTCCGGCTGGTGGATGGAACTATCACGATTTATTCTGGGCCTACGAGGGGAACCAGCATCCACGTTCACATCCCAATTGCCTTACACCACCGTCGCGAGCGGCCCGTCGTCTAGTTGTTGTTAACAGGCGTTCTCGCCAGTTTGCGCCGTTTGTTCGCCAAAATCCGGGTCAATGCGTGAAATGGCGATGTTTCACCAATTACCTGCGTCTTTACCGGCTTCAAAGTGGCGAAACCTTGCGTTCTCGGCTTGACTCATGTGGGCGATCAGCCTAGTGTTAAAGATGAGTAAACGTCTTCTACTCTTTCAGGTCCTCTGAACTAAGTCAGCCCATCTGAAGTACTTTCCTCTTAGGCGTACCCAAACGGAGGCTTCCCTCATGATGAACCCCAAGGCCGCGCCACAATCTCAGCCCCAGCGTGTCTTCGATCCGCCAAGCTCTACCGGAAAACTGGCCGCGATACCCACCCACGTCCCTTCCCACGACAAGATCCGGGATCGCGCTTACAAGCTGTACGAGAACCGCGGTCGTGAACATGGCCAGGACGAACAGGACTGGTTTCGCGCTGAGCACGAACTCCTCAATCGTGGTTGATCCAGTCTTGCGGTGTTCGCAGTGTCGGGAACTCGATCGTATGCTTCGCCGCAAGCTAGCGAAGTATGCGGAAGCCTGCGCCTCCCCGTTTTATCGAGTCACCAAGGAACTGGCAGCCCGAAGCCAGGTTAATATGGAGCGCGCCCGAAACGACCTGAAAGAACACCTTCTGATCTGCACCGATCGGGCGGCGGTCGCCTGATAGCCGAATCCTTATACTGCCGAAACTGTCACGATGGGTTTCGGATTGACCGTCAGCGTTGTTAACAGGCGATTACACCAACTAAGGGTCAGAGAGTGTAATTGGTTCCTCGCCAAACTACTGCTGCCGACGAGGTATGCAAGTTGCAACCCCGGCCTAGCACGCCTACAATTTCTCCCTTACCAATCGGGTACTAAATCTTCAAGACCAGCGAGGAGGGGGACATGAAGGCAAGAAGCATTCTTCTGATTGTCATTACGTGCCTTTTCGGCCTGACGCTGTGTTTCGCCGATGACGCGAATTTGGGCACTTGGAAGCTTAACGAAAGCAAGTCGACTCTGGGCACGGGAATGGCAAAGAACACGACCGTCGTTTACCAAGCAGCCGGCGAAAACGTGAAAGTAATCGTGGACGGCGTTGACGCAAACGGCAAGCCCACGCACACCGAGTGGACCGGGAAATTCGACGGTAACGACTACCCAGTCGTTGGAGATCCCACGTCAGATACCCGGGCGTACAAGAAAATCGACGACCACACACTCGAAATGAGAGTCAAAAAGGCAGGTGCGGTCACAATGACCGGCAAGATCGTTGTTGCTCCGGACGGCAAGAGTCGTTCTGTTTCCGTTAGCGGAACGAACCCGGCAGGCGTGAAGATCGAGGGCACGGCGACCTACGACAAGCAGTGAACCCGCAACAATCCACGTACACCATGCCCTTCCGCCAATACGGGAGGGCATTTTGTCTGCGCGCTGTCTTACCCACCCTGCGCAGCTACCTTCTGTGCGAGGTCTTTCTTTGCCTCACTCGCTCAGCGGGTTCTCCGAGCGGAACACTGGGCTGGGCACAAAGACGTACCTAGCGAGGGACGAAATGAAACCATGCAGAGAATGCCGCCACAACATTTCGGAGCAAGCGGTCTTTTGTCCCGGCTGCGGTGCCCCGTACCCCGGCAAGGATAAGTGGGACGGATGGGGATTTGAATACAAGTCGCAGGCCACGCTCCTCGGCTTGCCGCTTCTGCACGTGTCTTTCAAGTATCGTCCCAATCGCAGGCCAGTGCCTGCCAAAGGGGTCATCGCCATCGGGCAGTTCGCCTGCGGCGTGGTGACCATTTCGCAATTTGGATTGGGAGTCTTTAGTGTCGGCCAGTTCACCATCGCCGGATTCGCTCTCGCCCAGATCGCTCTTGCTTATTCCTTGATTGCTCAAATGGGGATCTTCCTGCACCAAGGCCGAGGCCAACTGGTCTGGAATCTGGCTGATATTATCCGCCGCTTAACGTAGGCCAGGCACTTAAGCGTCTGCGCCCGAATGCGATAGAACAGGATCGCTGACGTATCCGAGCGATTACACCAACTATGGGAATTAGCCACCCGGTCAGGAGTTGTTGGTGAAATGGGCGATTTTTCGCCGACATCGAACCGCATAGACATCAAGCTCCAATGTTATCTTGCGATAAGAGGAGCGGAACATGAAAGCACTACTTTGCTGGACGTTGGCCGGTGTTGCGGTGCTCGGCGGAGTTTCGCGAATGCAGTCTACAGACAAGAAAGACGCAAGCCCGGGCACATCAAGGAACAAGCTGATTGGAGCGTGGCGTCTTGTCTCGCTAGAAGTACCCGAAGCGGACAGAAAAGTGAACCGTATCACCGATCTGAAGGGCATGCTGCTCTACACGCATGATGGCCATATGTCCGTGCAGCTTATGTACCCGCCGTCCGCGTCCGGTCTATCCAATGATTATGTGAAGAACGGGTATGAGGCTTCTTTCGGCAGCTACGACGTGAATGAACAGGCGCAGACGGTAACGCATCACGTGGAGGGATCGATCACGGAGGGGCTGGTAGGAAAGAACCTTCCGCGAGCGTACCAGTTTTCGGATGGGCACTTGGTCATCAAATCGACTCGACCCGATGAACACTAGTCGGTAACGTGGGAAAACTACTGAGCGATCTGACGTTATTGGCGAAATTAGGCGATTACACTCAGAACCTGACAGCGACATCCTGTCACAACTTCCACTGTCTAGAGGGCTGCGAGAGTTGCCATCCCGCCTTAGTCTGATAATCGAACAGTTAACTGCGCGGTATCGCACCCATAACCTTGACTGTCCCACCGGCGAGAGGATAATGCGGCGTTGCACCATTGGGCCGAGCCTCACCTTTGAGCGTGCCTCCCTTTTGGGCGATGGGGGACACGCCCTGAAGTTCATAACTTCCAGATGCACGGTGCTTGGTACTGACCCAGGTCGCGATCCCATATAAGGGCGAGCCCCCTCCCGTGGTTCGACCGTCCGACGCGCTGGCGCTCAGGACCATCGGACCGGTGCAAAGCGCGCCGAGCTTGTCGCCCATCGGCGGGCGCGTTCTTGCGATCACTGGCCGCATCTCCGTGACGTTCGCAACACTAAGTTGATGACCTATTCTCCGAAAGAGCTTCGTGACTCGGGGCGAGTTCCCTCCCGCGGGGCCTATGTGGCTCTTAGTAGGAAATCTTGTTCGGGTTTTCTTTCCAGGCCCGCAACGCGGCGAGCGCTTGTTCTTGCATCATCTGAACCATCGGAATCGAGCGTTGGGAAAAGGGCTTAGAAAATTCCTGGTAGATGAAAGAGTCGTCGAAACCAATCTTGGTAGCGTCGGCGGCAATATTGCCGTAGTAAATGCGAGCCAGGCGGGCCCAGTAGATCGCGCCAAGACACATTGGACAGGGCTCGCAGGAGGCATAGATCTCGCAATCATGAAGGTCGAAGGTGTGGAGTTTGGCGCATGCTTCTCGGATGGCAACCAATTCGGCGTGCGCCGTAGGATCGTTGATCGATGTGACGCGATTTACGCCTTCGGCGACGATGCTACTGTTTTTCACGATTACGGCGCCGAAAGGCCCGCCTTTGCCGGAGAGCACATTATCGATGGAGAGTTGAATGGCGCGGGCCATGAAAGAGTTGTCCATGTGCTTTGGACGTCAGTGAACGGTTTGCCTAAGCCAGCAAGCGAATTTTGCCGCAAAGCAATCGAGCATGGACTCGTTCGCAGCGCCTTCGCTGAGAAGGAAGTATAAGCCCGAATCTCGAAAATAGTGAGGCTGCTCTGTATGCAGCGCGAGGATTGCTTGCGATTGAAAAAGAGTGCCGCTTCCGGATAGTCTTGATTCGCTTTTAGTTCGAGACGTCGGGAGAAGACTGTGGGGTTGAAGGCCTTTCTTTCCAACAGACTCGTGACGCCGCAAGGAATCCGGGCTGGCGCGCTGTTGGTGGAGGGCGAACGGATTCGAGGAGTCGTTGCGACCAGCGACGTGCCGGCTGGTGCAGCACGGGAGGACTTCGGGGATACAGCCATTTTGCCGGGTTTGGTGGATTCGCATGTTCATATCAACGAGCCGGGGCGAACTGAGTGGGAAGGATTTCGGACAGCGACACGGGCGGCTGCAGCGGGCGGCTACACGATGCTCGTGGATATGCCCCTGAACTGTGTCCCGGCAACTACAAATGTGTCAGCGCTTGACGCAAAGCGACGAGCGGCTCAGAGACAGTGCCTAGTCGATTGGGGTGCGTGGGGTGGAGTCGTTCAGGACAATCGGGAAGACATTGAGTCGCTCGCGCAGGCGGGAGTGTTGGGGTTCAAGTGTTTCCTCGTGCATCCGGGAATCGAGGAATTTGCAATGGTCGACGAGCAGGGCTTGCGCGCGGCTTTGCCGTACGTGGCGCGAACGGGATTGCCGCTGCTCGTGCATGCAGAGCTTCCAGGTCCGGTATACGCAGCAACGGAACGACTGCAGGGCGCGGATTGGACCAAATATGCGACCTACTTGCAGTCGCGGCCAGATGAGGCGGAACTAACCGCAATCCAGTTGATGTTGTCGTTGTGCCGCCAGTACGAATTTCGTCTGCATATCGTGCATCTCGCAACGGCTATGGCTTTGGATTTGTTGCGGAAGGCGCGTGCCGAAAAGTTGGCTTTCAGCGTGGAAACCTGCCCGCATTACCTGCATCTGGATGCGGAGACGATTGCGGATGGAGCGACGCAGTGCAAGTGTGCGCCTCCGATCCGGGGCTGGGCCAATCGGGAACTACTTTGGCAAGGCCTGAGAGATGGAATGATTGATATGGTGGTAACGGACCATTCGCCGTGTCCGCCTGCGATGAAGGGACTGCAGGAGGGAAACTTCCAGGATGCATGGGGCGGCATTGCGAGCCTGTCGGCGGCACTTCCAATTATGTGGACGGAGGCGCGGCGGCGTGGTTTTGCGCTGACTGACATCGCGCGCTGGATGTCGGAAGAGCCGGCACGGCTCGCGGGGTGCGATGCGCGCAAGGGGCGGATCGCTACTGGTTGTGACGCGGACTTCGTCATTTTTGACACTGACACGGAGCTCGGGCTAACTGAGGAACGCTTGCATTATCGCCACGCAGTATCGCCGTACTTGGGCGAAAGCCTCCAAGGCTTGGTGAAGAGGACTTATCTGCGCGGTAGCGTGGTGTTTCAGGATGGAGAATTTCCTGACGAGGTTACAGGGCGGGAATTCTGTCACTGACCGGTGACTGAGCCTGGGCTGTTCGAAATGAGATCTCGTGAAGGCTGAGCAAATTGTCGGGGTGGCGGTTCCGCGGAAGGAAGGGCAGGAGAAGGTCACGGGACGCGCGCAATACGTCGACGACATCACGTTGCACGGAATGCTCTGTGGCGCGACCGTTCGGAGCGGTATCCCGCGTGGGAAGATCAAGAAGATCACGTTTGGTCCCGGGATCACTTGGGACGAGTTCGTCATCGTCACGGCGAAAGATATCCCTGGAAAGAATTGCATTGCTCTGATCACGGACGACCAACCGTGTCTGGCCGATGGCGTCGTCAATCATCCTGAAGAACCAATCCTGCTTTTGGCGCACGCAAACCGGTATGTTCTCCCGAAAGCTGTAGAGGCCGTCGTGATTGAATACGACCCGCTGCCGGCATTGTTCACGATTGAAGAGAGCGAGCAGCAAGCAGAGATTATCTGGGGGACGGATAACGTTTTCAAGAGGCATCAGGTCGAAAAAGGCGATGTCGATCGTGTTTGGGCAAAAGCCGATTACATCGTCGAAGGTGAATATAGGACTGGGGCGCAGGAACAACTCTACATCGAGAACAATGGAATGATCGCGAGCTTCGATCGCCAACATGGGATCACGGTGTGGGGGTCCATGCAATGCCCGTACTATGTGCACAAGGCGCTCATGAGATTGTGCGACTTGCCTGAAGACAAAGTCAGGGTAGTGCAGACGGAGACGGGCGGGGCGTTCGGAGGGAAGGAAGAGTATCCCTCGATGATCGCAGCGCACGCGGCCTTGCTGGCGATGAAGTCGGGAAAGCCGGTGAAAATTGTTTATGACCGCATGGAGGACATGGCGGCAACGACTAAGCGGCATCCTTCACGAACACGGCATCGCACCGCAGTGAACCGCGAGGGGAAAATTCTGGGCGGCGAAATTGAGTTCGTGGTGGATGGCGGGGCATACGCGACGCTGTCATCAGTCGTACTCTCGCGCGGGACGATTCACGCAGGTGGACCTTATGACTGGCCGAATCTGCGTATCTCCGCGAAAGCTGTGGCCACGAATGCACCGCCGCATGGGGCGTTTCGGGGATTCGGTGCGCCGCAAAGTTTGTTTGCGATGGAGCGGCACATGGATCACATCGCTGGGACCGTGGGAGTCTCTCCCGTGGAGATTCGCCGGCGAAATTTCCTCAAGACTGGAATGACGACGACCACTGGACAGACGATCCGCGAACCGATTGATCTCGATCAGCTCCTGGAACGTGGACTTGCGCTCTCGGACTATCGCGCGAAGAAAGAGCGTTTCGAGAAGGAGAATCAGAGGGGCACTCGCAAGAAGGCAATGGGTATCGCCACGTTTTTGCATGGCGCCGGCTTTACGGGATCGGGTGAGCGCTATTTGGCTTCTGTAGTAGGCGTTGAAGGCTGCGCAGATGGCCGAGTGCGCGTGCTGGTGTCGAGCACGGAATTCGGACAGGGGACAAAGACGGTGCTCTGCCAAATTGCGGCCGAGACCCTTGGCCTAACATACGAGGACGTTCAAATTGCGCAGCCAGATACCGATGAAGTGCCGAACAGTGGGCCGACGGTAGCTTCGCGAACCGTAATGGTGGTCGGAAGGCTGGTGCAGTCGGCAGCACGTGGACTTCAGCAGACGTTGATTGGTTTGGACCTTCTGCGAGATAGATATTCGCGAGACGAGTTTCGTGCAGCCTGTGCGAAATACGTTGCCGAAAACGGAGAATTCAAGTCGTGGGCGCACTATGAAGCGCCGCCCGGCATTTTCTGGGATGATGAGAAATATCGCGGCGAAGCCTATGCGGCCTACGCGTGGGCTGTGTACATCGCGGAGGTCTCGGTGGACTTGACGAGCTACAGCGTGACCGTCGATGACTTTGTTGCTCTTCAAGAAGTCGGTAAAGTCCTTCATCCTGTGCTGGCACGAGGTCAGGTCGCAGGTGGGGTCGCGCAAGGGATTGGTTTTGCATTGTACGAAAAAGTGGTCTGGCAGGGCGGTCGGATGCAGAACTCACAGATGACCAATTACATCATGCCAACGTCGGCCGACCTGCCTCCAATTCGCGTGTATTTTGAGGAACTGGGCAACGTTCACGGAGCATTCGGGGCAAAGGGCATTGGCGAATTGCCCATCGATGGTCCTGCTCCGGCGATCGTCAACGCGATTGAAGATGCCCTTGGGATGCGCTTTGATTCCATCCCTCTGCTTTCAGAAGATATTTTCCAAGCAATGACTGCGGGATCGGCCCCACGCAACGAATCTGGAACACCGCAAGGATTTCGATGAGTCCGCTCGGCGCGCAATGCGAAGTCTCATTCGTCGTGAATGGCGAAGCGCGGAGCGTGCTTGCCTACCCGATGGAAAGGCTGCTGGACTTATTACGGCGGCAACTTGGATTGACCGGCGCAAAAGAGGGATGCGGAGAAGGCGAGTGCGGCTCTTGCGCGGTACTGCTCGACGGAGCGCTGGTGAACAGTTGTCTGATTCCCGTCTTGCAGGCGCAAGGATCGAAGATCGTTACCATCGAGGGCCTCGCGCAAGGATCGCAGTTGCACGCGTTGCAACAGACTTTTCTGGATTGCGGCGGCGCGCAGTGCGGCATCTGCACTCCGGGGATTCTCATGGCGGCCTGTCATCTCTTAAACACCAAACCTCAGCCCACATTGGACGACATCAAGGAAGGACTTTCCGGCAATCTCTGCCGGTGCACGGGGTACTCGCAGATTTGTGAGGCGGTGGCGGAAGCGGCAAGTCATGGGGACGATGGATGAGATCAGATCCCGCCGAGTACGAATTAGTGGCACCAGGTAGTTTGACGAAGGTTGTGTCGCTGCTTGCGGAGCAGCCGGGCGCCTGGTTGCCGATCGCCGGAGGTACCGATGTGATGGTCCAATATGCTTCCGGGAAGCTGGCGGCCCATAGACTGGTGAGCCTGTGGAACCTTCCCGAATTGCGGCATATTGAGGTGTCCGATAGCGAGGTGAGCATCGGAGCGGGCTGCACCTACGCGGATTTGCGCGCTCACAAGGTAATCGAACTGGAATTTCCACTGCTAACGACAGCGGCACGCTGGACGGGAGGAATCGCAAACCAGAATCGGGGGACGCTGGGTGGGAACATCGTCAATGCATCGCCCGCCGCAGATTCGCTTCCAGCCTTGCTCGTGTACGAGCCGGAGTTGATCATCGTTTCCGCGCGAGGAGAGCGCCGCGTCAGGTACGTCGACTTTCATATCGGTTACAAGAAGACTCTCCTGGCGGTGGACGAATTGATTCGGGCAGTTTGCGTGACGAGGG
>Ga0070673_100002970_pt1 | contig 10463 bp, 8 predicted proteins | sample KBSM23metaG_FD_65342 | JGI IMG/M metagenome (GOLD analysis project Ga0070673, IMG submission 65342) | Miscanthus rhizosphere microbial communities from Kellogg Biological Station, Michigan, USA - KBS M2-3 metaG | ecosystem: Host-associated > Plants > Roots > Rhizosphere > Soil ...
GAGGCCATCGTCATCGACGCCATCGCCGCCTACTGCGCCCTGTGCACGGAGCCGCAGTATTTCGAGACGGTGGCGCGGTTCCTCGACAACGAGAACCCGACGGTGGTGGCGGCGGCGGTGGGCGGCCTGCAGCGGTTCGACACGCCGCGTGCCGTGCAGGCCCTGGAGCGCAAGCTGCTCGACGGACCTACCAGCGTTCGGCTGGCCGTGCTGGGCGCCATGGAGGCCATCGGCAGCGAGCCCATCCTGCCGGGCCTGGTGGAGGCCCTGGGCCACCGCGACCTCACCGTACGGACGCGCGCGGCGGAGATCCTGTCCCGGCTGAGCCAGAGCGGGCGCATCGACATCTCACGCACGCTGGTCTACCTGCTGCGCACCGGAGACGTGGACCTGCGGCGCATGGCGGCCGACCTGGCGCGCTCCGTGACCGACGGGAAGGCCGAGCTGTGGCCGAAGCTCGTGCATTTCCTCCGCGACGAGGACTGGTGGGTGCGCGAGCGCGTGGTCGATGCGCTCATCGAGCTGGCGGGCCATGACCTCACTCCCCTGCTCTCGGAGTTCGTCTCCGACCCGTCGGACGTGGTGCGCCGGTTCGCGGTGGAGGTGCTGGCCCGGCTCCACGACCCCGACGCCACCGACCTCCTGGTGCGCACGGCCATGGTGGACGCCGATTGGTGGGTGCGGGAGCGGGCCATCGAGGCCCTGGCCGCCTTCCGCGACCCGGGCCTGGCCCCGGAGATCGTCAAGATCATGCAGTCCGTGCCCGGGACCGAGCTGGTCAGCCTGCAGGCCCTGCGCGACCTGGGGGCGCCAGCCGCGGCGCCCGCGGTGGCCGAGATGCTCGAGTCTGACGACCCCGACGTCCGCCTGAAGGCCCTGGAATGCCTCGACGGCCTGCAGGCCGTGGAGCACGCGTCCCGGGTCGAGCTCCTGACCGGCGACCCCAACGCGGCCGTCCGCCAGATGGCGCGCGACGTCCTCGGCCGCTGGAAGGTCGCCGCTCGCCCCGTGGTCGTGGCCACGAGCGCGCTGTCCACCCTCGACGGCCTGCTGGTCCTCTGCGCCGAGCAGCGCGCGGACGACCTGGTCTTGAGCCCCGGCCTGCCGCCCTACCTGAAGAAGCTGGGCCGGATGAGCCCCGTCAAGGGGGTGCGGCTGAGCGCGAACGGCGTGGAGACGCTGCTGGCGCCCCACATGTCCAGCATCCAGATGGCCGAGCTGAAGGCCCTCCGCGAGGTGGACCTCTCCTACGAGGTGCCGTCGCACGGCCTCCGCTTCCGGGCCAACGTCTACCGCCAGCTGGGCGGCACCGGCGCCGTCTTCAGGATCGTGGCCTCGGAGGTCCCGGAGCTGGACCGGCTGGGCCTCCCGCCGGTGGTGGCCAGCTTCGCGGGCTATCGCGACGGCCTGGTCCTGGTCGGCGGACCCACCGGCTCGGGCAAGTCCACCACGCTGGCCGCCATCATCGACATGATCAACCGCGACACCACGCGGCACGTCATCAGCATCGAGGACCCCATCGAGTTCGTGTATCCGCACCGCCGCGCGCTCATCAACCAGCGCGAGGTGGGCACCCATCTGCGCTCCACCTCCACCGCCCTGCGCTCCATGCTCCGGCAGGACCCCGACGTGCTGGTGGTGGGAGAGATGCGGGACCTGCCCACCATCTCGTTCGCGGTGACCGCGGCGGAGACGGGACACCTGGTGTTCGGCACCGTGCACACCGCCTCCGCCGATACCACGATCGACCGGATCATGAACGCCTTCCCGGCCGGCGCGCGCGACCAGGTCCGCACCATGCTGGCCGACAGCCTGCGCGCCATCCTCTGCCAGCACCTCATCCCCCGCCGCGACGGAGGGGGGCGCGTGCTGGCGGCCGAGGTCCTCATCAACAACGAGGCGGTGGCCCACCTGCTGCGCAAGGGCAAGGCCTACCAGATCCCCGCCGTGGTGGCCACCGCGCGCGAGGCCGGCATGCAGGCCATGGACGTCGAGCTGCGGCGCCTGGTGCGTGACGGCGTGATCTCGGCCGAGGAGGCCTATATGCGGGCCGCCAGCAAGAAGGACTTCGAGCAGGCCGACCTGCCGCCCGCCTCCGTGGTCAAGTTCCCGGCGGGGCACTAGCGCCCGTGGCCCGCATCGATTCCTTCCTCCGGCTGGTGGTGGAGCAGGGCGCCAGCGACCTCCACCTGTGCGCGGGCGCCGCGCCCACCGTGCGCCTCAACGGCGACCTGGTGGCGCTGCCCTTCCGGACCCTCTCCGACCTCGAGGCCCGGCGGCTCATCCTGGAGATACTGACCGAGGCCCAGCGCAACGTGGTGGAGACGGAGAAGGACCTGGACCTGGTGTACGAGCTGGGGGACAAGGCGCGCTTCCGCGGGAGCGTCTTCTTCCACAAGCACGGCCTGGGCGTGGTGTTCCGCGTGATCCCCCGCCGCATCCCGCTCATCGAGGACCTGCAGCTGCCCGCGGCGGTGCGCAACTTCACCCGGCTGGCCAACGGGCTGGTCCTGGTCACGGGCCCCACCGGGTCGGGCAAGACCACCACCCTGGCCGCCATCCTCCACGAGATCAACCGCCAGTACCAGCGCCACATCATCACCATCGAGGACCCCATCGAGTTCATCCACACCCCGATCAAGAGCCTGGTCACCCATCGGGAAGTGGGCTCCCACGCCGAGACCTTCGCGGGCGCCCTGCGCGCCGCCCTCCGGGAGTCCCCGGACGTGCTGGTGGTGGGCGAGCTGCGCGACATCGAGACCGTGTCGCTGGCCCTCTCGGCCGCGGAGACGGGCGTGCTGGTCTTCGCCACCCTGCACACCAACTCGGCGGCCCGGTCCATCCACCGCCTCATCGACCTGGTGCCGGAGTCGAGCCGAGATCACATGCGGGGGATGATCTCGGTGCTGCTGCGCGGGGTCCTGGCCCAGCGGCTGTGCCGGCGGCGTGGCGGCGAGGGACGGGTGGCGGCCATCGAGGTCCTCCTCCAGGACTTCGCGGTGGCGAACATGATCCGCGAGGACAAGCTGCACCAGCTGGAGGCCCACCTGCAGTCGGCGAACCCCGACACGAACGGGATGCAGAGCCTCGACCGTTGCCTGCTCGGCTACGTCCGGTCCCACGTGATCGAGCGGGAGGAGGCCGTCAAGACCGCCAACTACCCCGAGATGATGGCCTCCGCGCTCGAGGCCGTGCCCAGGGAGCTGAGTTAGGCATGGCCGAATCGCACCAGGCCGACGCGCTGGCCCAGGCGCGCCGTCTGGAGAGCGCCGGGCGGGCCGAGGGAGCGGCGCGCGCGTTCGCCGCGGCGGGCGCGGTGGACGAGGTGACGCGGGTGCTGCGCAGCGCCGGGCGCCTCGACCTGGCCACCCGCATACTCGCCGAGGGCGGGTTCGTGCTGGAGGCGGCGCGCAGCCAGGCGGAGGCCGGGGACCCGGCCGGGGCCCTGGACAGGATCGTGCGCACGCCGGCCACCGGGCCGCGGTACCGCGAGGCGGCGCGGGAGGCCGTTACCCTGGCCTGCACGGTCGGCGCGCTGGGCATCCGCTTCGAGCAGTTCGTGCGGGAATACATCGCGGCCGGCCCGGAAGAGGACGCGGACCTGGCCGCGTTCTACGACCTGGGCGAGCTGTACCTCAAGCACGGCATGCCGGAAAACGCCGAGGAGAGCTTCCGCAAGATCCTGGCCCGCGACTCCAGCTACCGCGACGCAGCGGGCCGGCTGGCCGCGCTCACGGAGAAGTCGGGCAGCCTGGACGGGGCGCTGCGCAAGCTGATGGCCGAGGACGAGCGCTTCCGGCGATCGGCGCGGCCGGCCGCGGCGTCCGCGGCTCCCGTGACCCCGCCGCCGCAGAGGGCCGCCGGCCCGGGGACCACGCGGCAGCTGGACTCCATCGACCTGGACGCCCCACCCCCGCCGCCGACCTTCTCGAAGGGAGCGCTGGTGGCGGAGCGCTACCTCATCGACGCGGAGATCGGGCGGGGCGGAATGGCCACCGTGTACCAGGCCAGGGACCAGGAGCTCTCCGAGGACGTGGCCTTGAAGGTCTTCCGCCCCACCGGCGACGACGAGCACGGACTGTCGCGCTTCCGCCAGGAGCTCAAGGTCTCGCGGCGGCTCACCCACCCCAGCATCACCCGCGTGTACGACATGGGCATCCACCAGGGCATGCGCTACATCAGCATGGAGCTCCTGGTAGGGCACAGCCTGGAGGAGCTCAACGGCTCTCCGTGGGCCCTGCGCCGCGGGCTGGACTGCCTGATCCAGATCTGCGAGGGGCTGGCCGCCGCCCATGCCCAGGGCGTGATCCATCGGGACATCAAGCCCGGCAACCTGTTCCTGACCCAGGAGGGGCTGGCCAAGATCATGGACTTCGGCATCGCCCGGCAGCGGACCGCGCGCGGGCTCACCCAGGTCGGGATGATCGTCGGCACGCCCGAATACATGTCGCCGGAGCAGATCCGGGGCGAGACGACGCGCGAGACGAGCGACCTCTACGCGCTGGGCGTCGTGGCCTACGAGATGTTCACCGGCAAGAAGCCCTTCGTGCACGACCAGCTGATCCCGCTGCTGCAGATGCACCTGACCTCGGCACCCGTTCCGCCCTCGCAGCACAAGCCAGGGCTCCCCTCCCGGCTGGAGGCGGCCATCCTGACCCTGTTGCGGAAGGAACCCCAGGAGCGCTTCCCCAGCGCGCTGGCCCTGAAAGCGGCGCTCGAGGCCGTCCGGGGGTCGGGCGGGGCCTGAGCCCGGCCGGTCCGATTCGGGGTCGCGCGGGCTGACTGTATACTTCGTCGCGATGCCGGAGGCCTCGGGGGATCCCCGCGTGTGGTCGCTCGTCGGGCTGGTGCAGCAGGACCGCATCTCGATGATCGACCTCCAGCCGCTGCCGTTCCGCATCGGCCGCCGGCCCGCCCTCCAACTCACGCTGCCGATGGAGTCCGTGTCGACCGAGCACGCGGAGTTCTACGAGGAGGACGGGACCCTTCGCCTGCGCGACCTCGGCAGCACCAACGGCACCTTCGTCAACCGCAGCCGCATCCAGGACAGCGCCGTCAACGACGGGGACGTCGTGCACTTCGCGGACCTCCAGTTCCAGGTGGTGGCCAGCCCGGCCCCGGTGCGCCGGCCGACCGCCATCGTGCAGGGCCTTCCCTCCCCGCAGCCCCTGATCAGCGACACCGTGCGCTTGCGCGAGCTCCTGCGCACGCGCGCGGTCCGCATCGCCTTCCAGCCCATCGTGGAGCTTCCCAGCCGACGCGTGGTCGGCCACGAAGCGCTCGGGCGCGGCAACCATCCGGGACTGCCCGAGGGACCGATCGAGCTGTTCCGCACGGCCGCCGCCCTGGGGGCCGAGGTCGAGCTGAGCCAGCTCTTCCGGAGGAAGGTGGTCGAGGCCCTGGAATCGCGAGCCGTCTTCCCGCCGGTGTTCGTGAACATGCACCCCAAGGAGCTGGCCCACCCGGGGCTGCTGGAATCGCTGGCCGAGCTGCCGCGGGCCCTGCCCCAGATCGAGTTCACGGTGGAGATCCACGAGGCCGCCATCGTGAACGTGGCCGCCGTGGTGGCCTTGAAGGCGTCGTTGCGGGATCGCGGGATACGGCTGGCCTACGACGACTTCGGCTCGGGCCAGGCGCGTCTACTGGAGCTGGGCGAGGCGCCGCCCGACCTCCTCAAGTTCGACATCCGGTTCGTGCGGCGCGTGGACCAGGCGCCGGCCTCCCGGCGGCGCCTGCTGAAATCGCTGGTGGGCATCGTGCGCGACCTGGGGGCGGAGCCCCTGGCGGAGGGAGTGGAGACCGCCGAGGAAGCCGAGGCCTGCGAAGAGATGGGCTTCACCCGCGCCCAGGGCTACCTCTTCGGCCGGCCGCTGCCGCTAGAAGGAGCCTGAGCGGGTTCTTTCTTCGACCCCCCACCCCACCCTCCCCACGTAGGGGGGAGGGAGTTGCCGTTGCGAGACGGCTCCGCGCTTTCAGTGCTTCGCGGCGAAGTAGGCCTTGGCGGCCTCGGTCAGCTTGGGCAGGATCTCGAAGACGTCGCCCACCAGGCCGTAGCTCGCCACCTTGAAGATGGGGGCGTCGGGGTCCTTGTTGATGGCCACGATGACCTTCGACGTCGACATGCCCGCCAGGTGCTGGATGGCCCCGCTGATCCCGCAGGCCACGTACAGCGTCGGGGAGACGGTCTTGCCGGTCTGCCCGACCTGGAGCTGGTGGTCCACCCACCCGGCGTCCACCACCGCGCGCGAGGCGCCCACCGCCGCCCCCAGGGCGTCGGCCAGGCCCTGGATCAGGTGGAAGTTCTCCGGGCCCTTCAGCCCCCGCCCTCCCGAGACGATGATCTGCGCCTCGCTCAGCTCCACCTTGCCCGCGGCCGCGGCGTGGACGGCCGTGACCTTGGCGCGGGCCGAGGTGTCGACCTGGCCCTTCGTCACCTCCGCCTTGCGCGACGCGTCCGCCTTCTCCAGCGGGAACACGTTGGGGCGCAGGGTCGCCATCTGCGGGTCGCCTTCCCACCGGACCGTGGCGTAGGCCTTCCCCGCGTACATCGGCCGGCGGGCCTCCAGGCGGCCGTCCTTCACCGCGAAGGAGACGCAGTCGGAGACCAGCCCGGCCCCCAGGCGCGCCGCCGCGCGCGGCGCCAGGTCCTTGCCCATCGCGGTGTACGGGACCAGCACCGCCTTGGGCTTGGCCTCCGCCACCACCTGGGCCAGGGCGCGCGCGTACGGCTCGGTGGCGTAGGCGCCCAGGGCGGGGTCGTCGAAGACGTGGACCTTGTCCGCGCCGTACGACGCCAGCTCCGCCGCCAGGCCCTCGACGCCCGGGCCGACCAGGACCGCCGTGACGGGCCCCTCCAGCGACGCGCTGAGCCGCCGGGCCTCCGATACGGCCTCCAGGGACGGGCGCCGCAGCTTGCCGTCCCGGTGCTCCGCGAACGTGACGATGCCGGGCATCTAGATGACCTTCGCTTCCTCGTGGAGCAGGCGCAGCAGCTCCCTGCTCTGGGTCTCGGGGTCCCCCTCGATCATCTTCACCGCGCCGCGCGCGGCGGGCTGCTCCATGGCGACGATCCGGGTTTTCGGGGACAGCGCCTCGGCCGGGAGCGCGAGGGCCGCGGCGTCCTTGGTCTCGATCATCTTCTTCTTGGCGGCCATGATCCCCTTGAGGCTGGCGTAGCGCGGCTCGTTCAAGCCCTTCTGCGCCGAGACGACCGCGGGCAGGGTGGTCTCCCAGGTCTCGTGCGCGCCTTCGATCTCGCGCTCGACGACGGCCTTGCCGTCCTCGACCTCGACCTTGACCGCCACCGTGACCTGCGGCCAGTCCAGGATCTCCGCCAGCATGCCGGGGATCTGGCTGTTGTCGCCGCCCACCCCCTGCTGTCCGGCCAGGACCAGGTCGGGTGACAGCGTCTTCACGGCCGCGGCCAGGGCGTGCGCGATGCCCAGGGTGTCCGCCGCGTCGAACTTCGGGTCCTTCAGATGGACGGCCGAGTCGGCGCCCATGGCCAGCCCGCTGCGCAGCGCCGACACCACCCGCTCGGGGCCCAGGGAGAGCAGCACCACCTCGCCGCCCTTCTTCTCCTTGATCTTCAGGGCCTCCTCCAGCGCGAACTCGTCGTAGGGGGAGACGATCCAGTTGACGTCGCTCTCCACCACCTTGCCGTCCGCGATGCGGATGCGGGTCTCGGTGTCGGGGACCTGCTTGACGCAGACGACGATCTTCATCGCGCTCCGTCCTCTTCCCAGCGCCTGAACAGGAGCGCGCCGTTCGTGCCCCCGAACCCGAACGAGTTGGACAGCACGTGCCGCACGGCCGCCTTGCGGGCGGTGTTGGGCACGAAATCGAGGTCGCACTCGGGATCGGGGTGCTCGTAGTTGATGGTGGGCGGCAGGACCTGGTCGCGCAGCGCGAGGGCGGAGATGCCCGCCTCCAGGCCGCCGGCCGCGCCGAGCAGGTGCCCGGTCATGGACTTCGTCGAGCTGATGGCGACCTTCCGGGCGTGGTCGCCGAAGACTTCCTTGATGGCGATGACCTCGACCTTGTCCCCCTGCGGCGTGGACGTGCCGTGCACGTTGATGTAGTCGACGTCCGCGGGCCGCAGCCGGGCGTCGTGGAGCGCCTTCTTCATGACGCTGATGGCGCCGGCGCCGCTCTCGGAAGGGGCGGAGATGTGGTACGCGTCGGCCGACATCCCGTAACCGACGATCTCGCAGTAGATCCTCGCCCCCCGGCGGCGCGCCGTCTCCAGGTCCTCGAGGATCAGTATGCCGGCGCCCTCGCCCATCACGAACCCGTCGCGCTCCGCGTCGAAGGGGCGCGAGGCCCGCGCCGGCTCGTCGTTGCGCGTGGACAGCGCGCGCATGGAGCAGAACCCGGCGGTGCCCAGGGGCGTGATGGCGGCCTCGCTGCCGCCGGCGATCATCACGTCGGCGTCCCCGCGCTGGATGAGCCGGTAGGAGTCGCCCAGGGCGTGGGCGCTCGTCGTGCACGCGGTGGCCGTGGCGGAGTTCGGCCCCTTGGCGCCGGTGCGGATCGAAACCCAGCCCGAGGCCAGGTTCACGATCGCGGACGGGATGAAGAAGGGGCTGACGCGGCGGGGCCCGCCGGTCACGAGGTCGGTGTGCGCGTCCTCGATGGTCCGGAAGCCGCCGATCCCGCTGCCGATGTAGACCCCGGCCATCTCCGCGTTCTCAGCGGTGACCGCGACTCCCGAGTCCTTCATCGCGAAGTCCGCGGCCGCCACCGCGAACTGGATGAAGCGGTCCATCTTCTTGACTTCCTTCTTCTCCACCCAGTTCAGGGGGTCGAACCCCTTCACCTCCGCCGCGAAATGCGTGGAGTGCTGAGAGGCGTCGAAGAGGGTGATGGTGGCGGCGCCGGACTGCCCGGCGAGGAGGCCCTTCCACGTGGGCTCGGTGCCGATGCCCAGGGGGGACACCAGGCCGACTCCGGTGACCACGACCCTTCTCTCTCCTGGCACTTGTGCTTGGTTCCTTGCCCGGTGGGCGGGAGAGGGCGGGCCTACTTCTTGGCCTTCTCCCCGTGCTTCTCGATGTACTCCACGGCTTCCTTGACCCGGGTGATCTTCTCGGCGTCCTCGTCGGGGATCTCGATGCCGAACTCCTCCTCGAGCGCCATGACGAGCTCGACCGTGTCGAGGCTGTCGGCCCCCAGGTCGTCGACGAAGGAGGCCTCCGGCGTGACCAGGTCCTCCTCGACACCCAGCTGGTCCACGATGATCTTCTTCACGCGATCGGAAACTGGCTCCATGAGGCTCCTTTACCTTTTAGCCGGGTGCTGCCGCACCCTCGCTGTCCCTACGATTCTACATATAGAAGCCGCCGTCCACGGCCAGGACCTGCCCCGTCACGTAGGCCGCGGCGTCGGAGAGGAGGAAGCCCACCGCTTCTGCCACGTCCTCCGGACGGCCCACGCGGCCCAGGGGGATGGCCGAGGTCACGGCCTGGCGCGCCTGCTCGGTCATGGCCGCGGTCATGTCGGTCTCGATGAAACCGGGCGCGACCGCGTTCACGGTGATGGAGCGGCTGGCCACCTCGCGCGCCACGGACTTGGTGAACCCGACGACGCCGGCCTTGCTCGCCGCGTAGTTGGCCTGGCCGGGGTTCCCGGTGAGCCCCACCACGGACGTGACGTTCACGATCCGCCCGCTCCTCTGCTTGAGCATCGGCCGCAGCGCGGCCTGCGTGCAGTGAAAGACGCCCGTGAGGTTGGTGGCCATCACCTGGTCCCAGTCCTCTCCCTTCATGCGCAGCAGCAGGTTGTCGCGCGTGATGCCCGCGTTGTTCACCAGGTGGTCGAGGCGGCCGCCGCCCTCCTCCAGGACGCGCGCGAAGGCCGCGGCCACCGATCCCTTGTCCGCCACGTCCAGGGCCACCGCCCGGCCGCGGCCGCCGGCCTTCTCGATCTCCGCCACTGCCTCCGCCAGGCGCGACGCGTCGCGGGCCCCCAGGAAGACCGTGGCGCCCCGCGCCGCCAGCAGCGCGGCGATGGCCCGGCCGATGCCCCGTGAGGCGCCCGTCACCAGCGCCACCTTGCCGTCGAGGGTGCCTTCCGCCATCAGGCCTCCGTCCGGCTCACGCCGGCCAGCGCCATTGCCGCCCGGTCCAGGCTCGCCGGGTCCTCGGCATTCAAGACCTCCGTCCCCTTGCTGATCTTCTTGATGAGGCCGGTGAGGACCGTGCCGGGCCCGACCTCCACGAACGCCGTCACGCCATCCTTCACCATCGCCTCCACCGACTGCTGCCACCGGACTGGCGCCGACACCTGGCGCACGAGGCCTTCCCGGCACTCCGCCGCCGCGCGCACCATCCGCGCGTCGACGTTGTTGACCAGCGGGACCTCCGGATCGCGGAACGGGATGCGGGACAGGTCAGCCGCCATGCGCTCCTGCGCGGGCTCCATCAGCGCGCAGTGGAACGGGGCGGAGACGGGCAGCAGCACCG
>Ga0070673_100002979_pt1 | contig 10452 bp, 8 predicted proteins | sample KBSM23metaG_FD_65342 | JGI IMG/M metagenome (GOLD analysis project Ga0070673, IMG submission 65342) | Miscanthus rhizosphere microbial communities from Kellogg Biological Station, Michigan, USA - KBS M2-3 metaG | ecosystem: Host-associated > Plants > Roots > Rhizosphere > Soil ...
ATCGTCGATGATGTGATCACCGATGGCGCTTCCAAGCGCGAGTCGGTGGAGCTGATTCGCCGCGAAGGGGCGACACCGGTGGCCGTGCTCATTGCGCTCGATCGCATGGAGCGCGGCGGCACCGACGACAACCTTTCGCGGCATTCGGCCGTCATGGACCTCGAGCGCGATCTCGGCCTGCCGGTGATCGCCATTGCCACACTTGCCGACCTGATGGAATTTCTGAACTCGGATGCGGATTCGCCGCTCGCGGCCCACGCCGAGGCGGTGGCGAGGTATCGCGAACGCTATGGGGCTTAGCTCGTTGCCGCCGGCGCGCGCCACCGCGCGCATCCTGGCGGCGGTCGCGCTGTGCGGCCTTTCCATCCTGCAGACAAGCCGGGCCGCCGAGCCGGCCAATCCGCGCATCTTCCAGTGCGTCCTGGCGGACGGCCGCAAGGTCACGTCCGACAAGCCGATCGCCGAATGCATGACCGTCGGCAAGCCGCAGCGCGAGCTGAACAAGGACGGCTCCGAGAAGGCGATCGTCGAGGCGCCGCCGACCGAAGACGAAAAGGCCGAGCGCGAGCGGATCCGGCGGCAGCGCGAAGCCGAGCGCACCGCCTACGAGATCGAGGTCCGGCGCGATCGCGACCTGCTCAAGCGCTTTCCCAACGAGGCGGCGCACGGCAAGGCGCGGGAAAAGGCGCTCGACGACGTCGCTACCTCGGTGCGTAGCTCCGAGGCGCGGATCAAGCTGCTGCTCCAGGAGAGGAAGCCCTTGCTGGACGAGGCGGAGTTCTACGTCGGCAAGCCCTTGCCGCTCAAGGTCAGGCTCGCCCTCGATGCCAACGACGCCTCGCTCGAGGCGCAGCGCTCGCTGGTGCAGAACCAGCAGACCGAGGTGGTGCGCATCAACGCCCTGTACGACACCGAGCTGGCACGCCTGAGGCGGCTCTGGGCCGGGGCGGTGGTCGGTAGCGCCGGTGCCGCGTCCGGCGTCCCGGTGACCAGCGTGGCGCAACGCCAGGCCTCGGCGCCGAAATAGCCTCGCCGCTGCCCTTTCGGGCCCACGGCTCAGCCGCCGAGCTTGGCGCGCAGCAGCGCGTTCAGTTGTGCCGGATCGGCCTTGCCCTGGGTGGCCTTCATCGCCTGGCCGACCAGGGCGTTGAACGCCTTCTCCTTGCCGGCGCGGAATTCCTCGACCGACTTCGGATTGCCGGCGATCACCGCCTCGACCACCCGCTCGAGCTCGCCGCTGTCGCGCATCTGGCGCAGGCCCCGCGCCGCGATGATCGCGTCGACGTCACTGGCTTCGCCTTGCCAGAGCGCGTCGAACACCTGGCGCGCCGCGTTGTTGGAGATGGTGCCGTCGGCGATCCGCCCGACCAGGGCGGCGAGCTGCGCCGCCGGCAGCGCGATCGTGCTCAGCGCCGCCGCGTTCATGCGCCGCGAGATCTCGCCCATCATCCAGTTGGCGACCAGCTTCGGCTGGCCGCTGGCCCGCGCCGCGCCCTCGAAGTAGGCGGCGAACTCCTTGCTCTGGGTGACGATCCGGGCATCGTATTCGGCGAGGGCGTAGTCACGCTGGAAGCGCGCCGCCATCTCCCGCGGCAGCTCCGGCATCGTCGCCTTCACCTCGGCGATCCAGGCCTCGGAGATCGCCAGCGGCGGCAGGTCGGGGTCGGGGAAGTAGCGGTAGTCGTGGGCGTCTTCCTTGCTGCGCATCGCCCGGGTCTCGCCGTGATCGGGGTCGAACAGCACCGTCGCCTGCTGCACCCCGCCGCCGTCCTCGAGCAGGTCGATCTGCCACTGCACCTCGTAGTCGATCGCCTGCTGCATGAAGCGAAAGCTGTTGAGATTCTTGATCTCGCGGCGGGTGCCGAAGGGCGCGCCCGGCCGGCGCACCGAGACGTTGGCGTCGCAGCGAAAGCTCCCTTCCTGCATGTTGCCGTCGCAGATGTCGAGCCAGACGACCAGGGCATGCAGCGCCTTCGCGTATTCCACCGCCTCGACGCCGGAGCGCATGTCGGGCTCGGAAACGATCTCCAGCAGCGGCGTGCCGGCGCGGTTGAGGTCGACGCCGGTCCAGTCGCCGGCGTAGTCCCGCGGTGCGCCGCCGCCGGCGCCTGCGTCGTCCTCGCTGCGGGCGATGCCGTGGATCGACTTGCCGGCATCCTCTTCGAGGTGGGCGCGGGTCAGGTTGACGCGATGGGCCACCTCGCCGACGAAGAACTCGACCGATCCGCCCTGGACCACCGGCGTTTCGTACTGGCTGATCTGGTAGCCCTTGGGCAGGTCGGGATAGAAGTAGTTCTTGCGCGCGAAGATCGAAAGCGGCGCGACCGTGGCGCCGACCGCGAGGCCGAAGCGGATGGCCCGCTCGACCGCGCCGCGATTGGCGACCGGCAGGGTGCCGGGCAGGGCGAGGTCGACCGCCGACGCCTGGGTGTTGGGCGCGGCGCCGAACGCGGTCGAGGCGCCGCTGAAGATCTTCGAGCGGGTCGAGAGCTGGGCGTGGGTCTCGATGCCGATCACGACCTCGTAGCCGCGGACGAGCGCAGGGCCGCTCATGGCGTGCTCTCTTTCCCGCCTGCGGCAGCGGGCTGAGGCGACTGCTTGTGCCAGTCGGTCGCCTGCTGGAACGCATGCGCCGCGTGCAGCAGCGTGCCTTCGTCGAAGTAGTTGCCGATCAGCTGCAGGCCGACCGGCATGCCGCCGGCGCCGAAGCCGGCCGGCACGCTCATCCCCGGCAGCCCGGCCAGGCTCGCCGGCAGGGTGAAGATGTCGGCCAGGTAGTTGGCCACAGGGTCGTCGCTCTGCGCGCCGATCTTCCAGGCGACCGTCGGCGCCACCGGGCCGGCGATCAGGTCGCATTGCCGGAAGCACGCCTGGAAGTCATCGGCGATCATCCGCCGGAGCTTCTGCGCCTGCAGGTAGTAGGCGTCGTAGTAGCCGTGCGAAAGCACGTAGGTGCCGATCATGATCCGGCGCTTGACCTCGGGGCCGAAGCCCTCGCTGCGGCTGGCCTTGTACATGCCCTGCAGGTCTTCGTAGTGCTCGGCGCGATGGCCGTAGCGCACGCCGTCGAACCGCGACAGGTTGGACGACGCCTCGGCCGGGGCGATCAGGTAGTAGACGGGAATGGCGAGCTCGGTGCGCGGCAGGTTGACGTCGACCAGCGTGGCGCCGAGGCGCTCGAGCTCCCCCAGGGCGGCGCGCAGGGCCTTCTCGACGTCGGCGGCGAGCCCGGCGGGGAAGAACTCCTTCGCCAGGCCGATGCGCAGGCCCTGCAGCGGCCGGGCGGCGCTCGCGCCTTCTCGGGCCGCGACCAGCGCGGCCGGATAGTCCTGCGGCGGCCGCTCGGCGCTGGTGGCGTCGCGGGCATCGAAGCCGCTCATCGTCGCGAGCAGCAGGGCGCAGTCCTCGGCGCTGCGCGCCAGCGGGCCGGCCTGGTCGAGGCTGGAAGCGAAGGCGATCATGCCGTAGCGCGAGCACACGCCGTAGGTCGGCTTGATGCCGGTGATGCCGCAAAAGCTCGCCGGCTGGCGGATCGAGCCGCCGGTGTCGGTGCCGGTCGCCGCGGGCAGGAGGCGCGCCGCGACCGCGGCCGCCGAGCCGCCGGAGGAGCCGCCGGGCACCCGCGACTCGTCCCAGGGGTTGCGAACCACCTTCCAGGCCGAGTTCTCGTTGCTCGAGCCCATCGCGAACTCGTCGCAGTTGAGCTTGCCGAGCGTCACCGCGCCGGCCTCGCCCAGGCGGGCGACGACGGTCGCGTCGAAGGGGCTGCGGTAGCCGGCGAGCATGCGCGAGCCGGCGGTGGTCGGCAGGTCGCGGGTGACGAAGATGTCCTTGTGGGCGATCGGCACGCCCACCAGCGGGCCGGCACCGCCGGCGGCGAGCCGGGTATCGGCGGCGCGGGCCTGGGAGAGGGCGCGCTCCGGGTCGATGGCGAGGGCGACACCGAGCCGCTCGTGGGCGGCCAGGCGGTCGAGCAGATGACGGGTCGCCTCGACGCTGGACAGCTCCCGGTCGCGCAGCGCCCGTCCCAGCGCCGCGACGCCCAGCTCGTGCGCCGGCGGCGTGCTCATTCGATCACCCGCGGCACGAGGAACAGCCCCTCAGCCACCGCCGGTGCGCTCTGCTGGTTGGCTTCGCGTTCGTCGCCCTCGGTGACGACGTCCTGGCGCAGCCTGAGGTGGGCGTCGCCGACCGCGGCCAGCGGCGTGTACAGGGGCTCGACGCCGCGCGTGTCGACGGCGCTCATCTGCTCGACGATGCGAAAGAAGCTGTTGATCTGCTCGAGCATCAACGCCTCTTCGGCGGCGCCGAGGTCGAGGCGCGCCAGCTCGGCAATGCGGCGCACGTCGGTGGGAGTCAGGGCCATGGGGCGGGAGAGGGCGGTCGCGGCAGGCCGCAGAGTGTGAGAAACGATGCCTTCCGAACGCCGTTCCAGCGGGAGGCATCGGTTATTATCCCCGGTTAATTCACAGCCCTTGTCGCCGCTGCGAAGGGCTCGGCGTCAATACGAATTCCCCTTGCGGCCCGAGTACCGGCTCCGCTCCGCGCCAGACGCCTTAAAACTCCAGAACATGTTCGGATCCTTTCGTCGCTACTTTTCGACGGACCTCGCCATCGATCTCGGTACTGCCAACACGCTCATCTACGTGCGTGGCAAAGGCATCGTGCTCGACGAGCCCTCGGTCGTCGCCATCCGCCACGAAGGCGGCCCCAACGGCAAGAAGACGATCCAGGCGGTCGGCACCGAAGCCAAGGCGATGCTCGGCAAGGTGCCGGGCAACATCGAGGCGATCCGGCCGATGAAGGACGGCGTCATCGCCGACTTCACCGTCACCGAGCAGATGCTCAAGCAGTTCATCAAGATGGTCCATCCGCGCTCGGTGCTCCGGCCGAGCCCGCGGATCATCATCTGCGTGCCCTGCGGCTCGACCCAGGTCGAGCGCCGTGCCATCCGCGAATCGGCGCTCGGCGCCGGCGCCTCGCAGGTCTACCTGATCGAGGAGCCCATGGCCGCGGCGATCGGCGCCGGCCTTCCGGTCTCGGAGGCGAGCGGCTCGATGGTGGTCGACATCGGCGGCGGCACCACCGAGGTCGGCGTGATCTCGCTCGGCGGCATGGTCTACAAGGGGTCGGTGCGGGTCGGCGGCGACAAGTTCGACGAGGCGATCATCAACTACATCCGCCGCAACTACGGCATGCTGATTGGCGAGCCGACCGCCGAAGGGATCAAGAAGAGCATCGGCTCGGCCTTTCCCGGCTCCGAGGTCAAGGAGATCGAGGTCAAGGGCCGAAACCTCTCGGAGGGCGTGCCGCGCTCGTTCACAATCTCGAGCAACGAGATCCTCGAGGCCTTGACCGATCCGCTCAACCAGATCGTTTCGAGCGTGAAGAACGCGCTCGAGCAGACCCCGCCCGAGCTCGGGGCCGACATCGCTGAGCGCGGCATGATGCTCACCGGCGGCGGCGCCCTGCTGCGCGACCTTGACCGGCTGCTCGCCGAGGAAACCGGCCTGCCGGTGCTGGTGGCCGAGGATCCGCTGACCTGCGTGGTGCGCGGTTGCGGCATGGCGCTGGAGCGCATGGAGCGTCTCGGCTCCATATTCACTTCAGAGTAGAAATGGTGCCCCCACGCTCGCTGCGCTCGCTGCCCCCCGGGGGGGCGCGGTCGGGCTTGGGGCGGCCCGGCGCCCGACCGGGACCACGTCCCCGCTGAGGTCAGCACATGGCGCTCGGCACCCTCGATCGCACGCCGCCGCCGTTCTTTCGCCAGGGCCCGTCGGCCCTGACCAAGCTGTGCTTCTGCTCGGCGCTGGCCGTCTTCCTGATGGCCGCCGATGCGCGCTTTCGCCTCACCCAGCCGATCCGCGCCACCGCCGCGACCATGCTCTACCCGCTGCAGCGGGCGCTGCTGGTGCCGGTGGAGGCGATCGCCGGCGCCCGCACCTGGTTCGCCGGCCTGAGCAGCGCCACCGCCGCCGAGGACACCGCGCGCCAGGCGCTGGCGCGCCAGTCGGAGCGGGCGATGCGGGTCGACCTGCTGCTGCAGGAGAACGCCAAGCTGCGCGCCCTGCTCGAGCTGAGGCCGGGCCTGAGCGTCCGCTCGCAGGCGGCCGAGCTGCTCTACGAGGCCGCCGACCCCTATTCGCGCAAGGTGATCGTCGATCGCGGCGTGACCCACAACGTCGTCCTCGGCTCGCCGGTGATCAACGAAGCCGGCGTCCTCGGCCAGGTGACCCGGGTCTATCTGCAGTCGTCCGAGGTGACCCTGCTCACCGACCGCGACGCGGCGATCCCGGTGCTCAATACGCGCAGCGGCGCGCGCAGCGCCGCATTCGGCGGCGCGCTCGCCGCCTCGGGCCTGCTGGAGATGCGCTTCATGGCGGGCAACGCCGACGTCCAGGTCGGCGACGTGCTCACGACCTCTGGGGTCGACGGCATCTATCCCCCGGGCCTCGCGGTCGCCACCGTGCAGACGGTCGACCGCAAGGTCGACTCGGGCTTCGCCCGCATCGCCCTCAAGCCCGCGGCCTCGCCCGACGGCGTTCGCCATGTCCTGATCCTCGAGCCGACCGGGGTGCAGCTGCCGCCGCGGCCGATCGAGGCCGCGGCGTCCGAGCCGGCGTCCACCAAGGCGTCGAAGAAGGGAACGCGGCCCGCGGCCGGCCGGCCAGGGGCACAGCCATGATCATGCCGCGCGCCTCCGACCAGCTGCTGATGCCGGTCAACCCGCTGTTCCTCTGGACGACGCTCGCGGTCGCCTTCCTGCTCAACATCGTGCCGCTCGGCCGGGTGCCGGCGATGCCCGATTTCCTCGCCCTGGTGCTGGTGTTCTGGAACGTGCACCAGTCGCGCCGGGTCGGGGTCGGCGTCGCCTTCGCCTTCGGCCTGCTGATGGACGTGCACAGCGGCGCGGTGCTCGGCCAGCATGCGCTCGCCTATACCCTGCTCAGCTTCTTCGCGGTGACCATCCACCGGCGGCTGCTCTGGTTCACGGTGCCGTCGCAGGCGGTGCAGATCCTGCCGCTGTTCGTCGCCGCCCAGGCGGTGTCGCTGATCGTGCGCCTGATCGCCGGCGGCATGTTCCCCGGCTGGGAAATGATCCTGGCGCCGGTGTTCCAGTCCTTGCTCTGGCCGGTGGCGACCTGGCTGCTGCTCGCCCCGCAGCGCCGCGCCCCGGACCCTGACGAGAACCGGCCGCTCTGACATGACGCCCCCACGCTCACTTCGTTCGCTGCCCCCCGCGGGGGCGCGGCCGGGCTTGGGACGGCCCGGCGCCCGGCCATGACCGAACTGCGCAACACCGAGCACGAGCTGTCGCGCTTTCGCCTGCGCCTGGTCGCGGCGGCCCTGTTCGTGCTGTTCGCCTTCGGCCTGCTCGCGGCGCGGCTGGCCTACCTGCAGATCGGCAAGCACGACGAGCTCTCGACCCAGGCCGAGAACAACCGGATCGCGGTCGTGCCGATCACGCCCAACCGCGGCCTGATCCTCGACCGCAACGGCGTCGTCCTGGCGAACAACTACTCGGCCTACACCCTGGAGATCTCTCCGGCCAAGGTGCGCGACCTCGACGACACGATCGAGCGGCTGGCCGAGGTGGTGCCTATCGAGGCCCGCGACCGCCGCCGCTTCAAGCGTCAGCTCGAGGAGAGCAAGAGCCTCGAGTCGCTGCCGATCCGCACCAAGCTCACCGACGAGGAGGTCGCCCGCTTCACCGCCCAGCGCTTCCGCTTCGAGGGCGTCGAGATCAAGGCGCGGCTCTTCCGCAACTATCCGCTCGGCGAGGTCGGCAGCCACCTGATCGGCTACATCGGCCGGATCAATCCGAGCGAGAAGAAGACGATGGAGGACGAGTGGGCCGATGACCAGCTCGCGAACTACCGCGGCACCGAGTACATCGGCAAGCTCGGTGTCGAGCAGAGCTACGAGAGCCAGCTGCACGGCACCACCGGCTTCGAGGAGGTGGAGATGAGCGCCGGCGGCCACGCGGTGCGGCGCCTGCGTTCCAGCCCGGCGACGCCCGGCAACGCCCTGGTGCTCTCGATCGACATCCGGCTGCAGGCGATGGTCGAGGAGCTGTTCGGCGACCGGCGCGGCGCGCTGGTCGCCATCGATCCGAGCAACGGCGAGATCCTCGCCTTCGTCAGCAAGCCGAACTTCGACCCGAACCTGTTCGTCGACGGCATCGACTTCGAGAACTGGAAGGCGCTGAACGAGTCGCTCGACAAGCCGCTGCTCAACCGGGCGCTGCGCGGCGCCTATCCGCCGGGCTCGACCTACAAGCCGTTCATGGCGATGGCGGCGCTGACGCTCGGCAAGCGGACGCCGCAGCAGACGATCTCCGATCCGGGCTACTTCAACTTCGGCAACCACCGTTTCCGCGACGACAAGGAAGGCGGCCACGGCACGGTCGACATGTACAAGTCGATCGTCCAGTCGTGCGACACCTATTACTACACGCTCGCCAACGACCTGGGGGTCGACGCGATCCACGATTTCATGGCGCCGCTCGGCTTCGGCCAGATCACCGGCATCGACCTGCACGGCGAGCTGCGCGGCACCCTGCCTTCGACCGAGTGGAAGCGCGCCGCCTACCGCAAGAAGGAAGCGCAGAAGTGGTACGCCGGCGAGACGATCTCGCTCGGCATCGGCCAGGGCTACAACACCTTCACCATGCTGCAGCTGGCCCAGGCCACGGCGACGATGGCCTCCGGCGGCGAGCGCCACCTGCCGCACCTAGGGCGCGCGGTCGAGCACTACGAAAGCCGCACGCCGGAAGTCCTCGCCTTCAAGGCGCCGCCGGCGCTCGGCTGGAAGCCGGAGCACGTCGCGGTGATCCACAACGCGCTCTACGGGGTCACCCAGGAAGGCACCTCGGCCAAGGTGTTCGTCGGCGCGCCCTACAAGTCGGGCGGCAAGACCGGCACCGCCCAGGTGATCGAGATCAAGGCCAACGAGAAGTACAACGCCGCCCGGCTCGACGAGCGGCACCGCGACCACGCTCTCTACACCGCCTTTGCGCCGCTCGAGAACCCGCGGATCGCGCTCGCGCTGGTGGTGGAGAACGCGGGCTTCGGCGCCGGCGCGGCGGCGCCGATCGCCCGCCGCGTCTTCGACTACGTGCTCGCCGGCCAGTACCCGAGCGAGGCCGACATCGCTGCGACGCGGCAGGGCCAGTCGTCGGTGCCGATCGGCCCGCCGCGGACGATCGATTCGGTGCCGTTGAAGGGCAGCACGGTCGACGGCGTGGCCAGCGCGCGGATCGCATTGGACGACGCCGCGACCGCCGGCTCCAAACCCTGAGCTCGCGATGAGCGCCGTGTTCGACACTCCCTCCCTCTGGCAGCGTGCGCGGCCGATGTGGACCGGCTTCGACGGCCTGCTGGGCCTGGCCGTCGTCCTGCTGGCGGCGTGCGGCCTGGTGACGATGTATTCGGCCGGCTTCGACCATGGCACCCGCTTCGTCGACCATGCGCGCAACCTCGTGCTCGCCGCCGGCGTGCTGTTCCTGGTGGCGCAGGTGCCGCCGCAGCAGCTGATGCGCTTCGCCGTGCCGCTCTACCTCGCCGGCCTGCTGCTGCTGATCGCGACCGCCTTGCCCGGCATCGGCCTGACGCGCAAGGGCGCGACCCGCTGGCTCAACATCGGCGTGACGATCCAGCCGAGCGAGATCATGAAGATCGCGATGCCGCTGATGCTGGCTTGGTGGTTCCAGCGCCGCGAAGGCCAGCTGCGCGCCCTGGACTTCCTGATCGCCGGGCTGTTGCTGCTGGTGCCGGTCGGCTTCATCGTCAAGCAGCCCGATCTCGGCACTGCGATCCTGGTGCTCTCGGCGGGACTGTGCGTGATCTTCTTCGCCGGCCTGTCGTGGAAGCTGATCATCCCGGTGGCGCTGCTCGGCGCGGTTGCGATCACGGCGGTGGTGCTGTCGGAGGACAAGATCTGCCAGCCCGACGTCAAGTGGCCGATGATGCGCGACTACCAGAAGAACCGGATCTGCACCCTGCTCGATCCGACGACCGACCCGCTCGGCAAGGGCTTCCACATCATCCAGGGCGAGATCGCCATCGGCTCGGGCGGCGTCACCGGCAAGGGCTTCATGAAGGGCACCCAGACCCATCTCGAGTTCATTCCCGAGCGAACCACCGACTTCATCTTCGCCGCCTTCTCCGAGGAGTTCGGCCTGGTCGGCTGCCTGAGCCTCGTGCTCGGCTTCGTGTTCCTGATATTTCGCGGCCTGATGATCGCCGCCGAGGCGCCGACCCTGTTCACCCGGTTGCTCGCGGGGGCGATCACCCTGGGCTTCTTCACCTACGCCTTCGTCAATATGGGCATGGTGAGCGGCATCCTGCCGGTGGTCGGCGTGCCCCTGCCCTTCATCAGCTACGGCGGCACCGCCATGGTCTCGCTAGGCCTGGGCCTGGGCCTGCTGATGTCCATCTCGAAAAGCCGCCG
>Ga0070673_100002982_pt1 | contig 10443 bp, 12 predicted proteins | sample KBSM23metaG_FD_65342 | JGI IMG/M metagenome (GOLD analysis project Ga0070673, IMG submission 65342) | Miscanthus rhizosphere microbial communities from Kellogg Biological Station, Michigan, USA - KBS M2-3 metaG | ecosystem: Host-associated > Plants > Roots > Rhizosphere > Soil ...
TTGACCTTGGTGATGTCGGCGATTTTCGAGACTTCGTTGACGATGTCGACCTTAATCACGAGCCCTCGCAGCGGATGACTGTAACTACTATAAAGATAGTGACTTAGCCTGTCAAACGCGCCCTATCCCGAATGCCCAGCCGCCTTCCAGCCGTCGTGCTCGTCGGCCGACCCAACGTCGGCAAGTCCACCTTGTTCAACCGGCTGACCCGGACGAGGCGGTCCATCGTCACGTCGATCGCGGGCACCACCCGCGACGTCATTGCGCAGGAAGCCGAATGGAGGGGGCGGCGCTTCCAACTCGTTGATACCGGAGGGATGTTCGGTGCCAGCGAGGATCCGCTGCATGCGCTGGTCTTCGATCGGGGCCAACGTGCGCTGGCCGAGGCGGATCTCCTCGTGCTCGTGGCCGACGGCCGCGACGGGCTGGTGCCCGGCGATCGGGACATTGCCAGGGTCGCGCGCGAGGCCAATCGCCCGTTGTTGCTCGCCATCAACAAGATGGACGACAAGAGGGCGCGCGCCGGCGCGCTCGATTTCTATCAGCTCGGGATCGATCCGGTGTTCGAGATCAGCGCCGAGCACGGGGAGGGCGTAGGCGATCTCTTCGATGGGATCCTCGACGCGTTGCCGGACGCGCCTGCCATTCCCACATCCGGCGGGCCCGACACGTCCAACGGCGACGGAGCTGGCGCGGCCAGCCTCACGGCGCCGCCCAGCGGGCCAGCCCCGCCGGACGAAATCGGGATTTCGATCGTGGGGCGCCCGAATGCCGGCAAGTCGTCGCTGGTCAACCGGTTGCTGCGCGAGGAGCGCATGATCGTGAGCGACGTCCCGGGTACGACGCGCGATTCAGTCGACACCGTGCTCACGTGGCACAAGCGTCAGTTCCGTATCGTGGACACGGCGGGCATCCGCCGGCCGGGGCGGGTGGCGCAGTCGGGGCAGGTCGAGTCGGTCAGCGTGCTGCTGGCCCGGCGGTCGATCGAATCGGCAGACGTCGTCGTGCTGGTGGTGGACGCCGCGGCCGGGGCGACTGATCAGGATGCCGCCATCGCCGGAGAGGCCGACCGCCAGGGCAAGGGCGTGATCATCGTCGCCAATAAATGGGATCTCATGAAGGGGCAGGGCTCGGACTTCGTCAAGCCCTTCGACGAGCAGCTGCGGCGACAGCTGAAGTTTCTCGACTACGCGCCCATCCTGCACGTCTCGGCGGCCACCGGTGAGCGGGCCCCGAAGCTGCTCGAAGAGATCGACCGGGTGGCGGCATCGCGCCGCTCGCGCGTGAAGACGCACCAGCTGAACACCCTGGTGGAGAAGATTGCGGCGACCCACCCGCCCCAGAGCCCGGGACGCCGGCACGTTCGCATTCTCTACGCGGCGCAGACCAGCGTGGCGCCGCCCACCTTCGTGTTCTTTACCAACGTGGCCACGAGCTTCCACTTTTCGTACGAGCGCTACCTGGTGAACCAGCTGCGGGAGGCGTTCGGGTTCATGGGCAGTCCCATCCGCATCCAGGTGCGCGCCCGACGCCGCAAGACGGCGGGCGAGGCTTCGCCCGGACCGAGACGTAAGGCTTCGCCTCGCTAGCGCAGTGCTTGATTGCCCGCCCTTCGGGCGGGCGGAATGGCGCAAAAGCCCTGATATACTGGCGCCGTGGCGCCGAAGCTGTATCGGGCTCAGGAGGTGTGCGACCTCGCGCAGGTGCAGCCCTACGTCCTGCGCTCCTGGGAGAAGGAGTTCCCGGGCATCGGCGTTCAGAAGTCGGACGACAGCCCTCGCCTCTACCGGCAGGCCGATCTCGATCAGGTGCTCCTGATCAAGCGGCTGGTGTTCAACGAAGGGTTGACGCTGGCCGGTGCGCGCCGCAAGCTCGAGGAGACGACCCCGCGGACGCCGGCCGAGGTCGATCACGAAGTGGCGGAAGTGCTCGACGCGCTGGCGTCGGACGCCCGCACGCGCATCGCCTACGTGCGCGACGGGCTGCGGTCGATTCTGCAGCTGCTGTCGAACGCGCCAGGCACGGTGGTGGTCGTGGACGACGAGCGGGCCAATGGCAACGCGCGGCGCGCGGCGCGGCCATCCACGGCTTCGGTGCGCACGATGCCGCAGCGGAAAGGCAAGGCGCCGGCGCCGGCGCCGGCACGGCAGGCGCGAACAGCGGCGAAGGCGAAGCCCGCTACAATGAAGGCAGCGGCCAAGGCCACTGGAAAGTCGAAGCGCCGCGCGAGCGCGTAGGGTCGCCATAAGGGGTCGCTCTTAGGCGGCCCGTCGTCACACCAGATTCGGGATGTAGCGCAGCCTGGTAGCGCACTTGACTGGGGGTCAAGGGGCCGTGGGTTCGAATCCCGCCATCCCGACCATTCTTCTTCTTCTTCTTGGCATGCCGCGTGCTCCCTCAGAGCAGCGGTGCGGGAACGCAGCGGGAAGCTCGTCACGTTGCCGGTCAGCGGCACGGCGCTGCTGCTGATCGACGTCATCAACGATCTGGCGTTCGACGGATCGCAGGCGCTGGTGGCGCAGGCCGAGCCGATGGCCGCGCGGCTGGCCGCCTTCAAGCGGCGGGCGGCGGCCGCTGGAGTCCCGAGCATCTACATCAACGACAACTTCGGCCAGTGGCGATCCGATTTCCGTCGAACCGTCGCCCACTGCACCGCCCGCTCGTCCCCCGGCCGGGTGATCTCGCGGCGGCTGCGGCCCACCTCGCGCGACTACTTCGTGCTCAAGCCAAAGCACTCGGGCTTCTACGACACCACGCTCGACACGCTCCTCGAAGCGCTAAAGATACGCCGGGTGATTCTGACCGGCATCGCCGGGAACATCTGTGTGCTCTTCACGGCCAACGACGCCTACATGCGCGACCTGCAGATCTTCGCGCCAGCCGATTGCATCGTCTCGAATACCGCGGCCGACAACGCGTATGCACTCAATCAGATCGAAGCGGTCTTGAAAGGAAATCTGGCGACCTCCCGACGAGTGCGCTTCCGCGCGGGTCAGCCGCGGCGCGCCGCGCGCCGTAGCGTCCGAAAGGTGATCGAATAGCGGAACTCGCTGACCGCCGGAATGTGGTGCTCGTACGAGGTTCGAGCCTCGCCAGTCAGCAGGTACGCGGAGCGGCGCTCGAGCGCGACCTCGTGCGTCGCGCCGCGCCTGCCCGTCGCGGCCGACGTGGGCGAGCGGTAGGGACGGAATCGCATGCGGCAGTCGGACAACACTGACACCCCGGCGACGATGTCGTACTGCGGCGCGTCCCGATGCCACCCGATGGGTGCGCCAGGAGGATATTCGTTGATGAGCGCCATGGCGAAGGCGCTCCCATCCACGCCCGCCCAGTCGCCAATCTGCTTTCGCAGTGGCAGCAGGAAGTCGGGAAACGGCTGCGCCTCGCCGCGATCGTAGGCGTGGCCAAAGAAGGCGACACGGCGCCGGGCCACGACCCCTCTCATCTCGAATGCGGAGAAGGCGACGGTGGCGATGGCGTCGAGGAGCGCACGCTCCTCGACGTCAGTGATGAACCGTTCTCGATACTGAAAGCCCGGAGGGCCCATGCGCGCTAATGCGCGCGCGCCCGGGCTTTGCCGGTGGTACGGCGACGCGCCTGCCCCGACCTTTTGCGCGACGCCGTCCCGCCCCGCGGCGAAGGCTGCGCTCTGGCCATTCTGCGTTGATTGCCGCCGTCGGCTGCGCTCTCGTTGAGCCCCGATTCGGCGAGTGACGTCAGCTTCTCGTCGGCGGCCTTCTCTTCTTCGAGCGTTTCGGCCAACAGTTCCGCCACGTCGCCGTGGCCGAGCGTCTTGGCCCAGGCGATCAGCGTTCCGTAGGCGGCGATCTCATAGTGTTCGGCCCGCTGTCCGCCCGCGATGAGGCACGCGTCCATCGTGGAGTCGTCGAAATCCTCTTCCAAGGTCTTCTTGCCTTCGTCGATGATGCCGGCGATTCCGTCGCAGTGCTTCCCGCGCACCTTCTCGTTGAGCATGCCGAAGGCCTGCTCCAGCCTGGTGGCGTGTCCACGCGTTTCTTCCAGGTGTGATTCGAACGCCTGCTTCAGCTCGGGGGCCGTGGCGGCCTTCGCCAGCTTCGGCAGCGCTTTGATCAGTTGCTTCTCGGCGTCGTAGCAGTCTCTCAATTCGTCGAGAAACGCATCGTGCAGCATTCCAGCCTCGGCCATGGTCGTGACCCTCTATAAAGGAGGCCGGAACGGCATGGCGCCGTTCCGGCCGGGAAACCTACTCGCGGTCGTTGCGTGACTTCGACTGGCCCGACGTCGAGTCCTGCGATTTCGATGTCGAGTCCTGACGCGAACTGGACGCCGACATGCCGCCTGTGCGCCCGGACTGCCCGGACTGCCCGAACTGACCCGAGCGACTGGACGAGCTGTCCTGCTGCGCCACGCGCAGGAGGTTCTGCACTTCGCGCACGCCGGGCGACCGCTCGGCGAGCTCTTCGGCCGCGCGCTTTTCCTCGCGCGAGCCGACGGTGCCGGTGAGCGTCGCTTCGCCGTTCTTGACTTCGATGCTGATCTCGCTGGCATCGATGTCGTCGTCGTCCATCAGACGGTCCGACAGCTGCTCCTTGATCCGCTCATCGGAGCGCTGATAGCCCTTCGGCCCGCGGCCCGAAAAGCCGCGTCCGGTGTAGGACTGGCCATACGCGCCACGCGAGCTCTGCCCCATGGAACCTTGCCCGAAGCCCTGGCTACCGTAGCCCTGGCTGCCGTAGCTCTGGCTGCCGTAGCTCTGATCCGAGAACCTCTGGCCGGAGCTCTCGCCGCCGAAGTTTCCTCCGGCGTAACCGCGCCCGAAGGTTTCGCCGTAGTTGCTCTGACTGCGGGCGCCTTCGTTGGCGAAGCCGCCGTAGTGACCTCCGGAGAAACCCTGGCTGCCGTAGCCCTGGTTGCCGAACCGCTGGCCGCGGTTGTAACCGCCGCTCTCCGACCAACGGTTCTGGTCACCCGCCGACTGGGTCCACTGCTGACCTCGCGAACGGAAGGAGCCGCGCTGCCTGCCGTACTCGTCGCCTTCGTTCACGTAATCTTCACGGTCGAGATTGCCGCCCGACGGCGTCCACTGGCGATCGTCCCGATCCCATCCGCCGCCGTACTCGTCACTGCGAGTGCTGCGCATGTCGCGATCGTCGTCCCGGTAGCGCTCGTTCCATCGCTGTCCGTTCTGTGGCCGTCCCTGAGGAACCTGCGAGCCGCGGCCTTCCTGCCAACCGTAGTGTTTATCCATGGTCTCTCTCCCGCGTTCACAACGAGGTGATCTGTGGCGCACGATTGAGTGCGCGACACATCGGGAGGTGCAAGTCACATTCCGAGACACAGATGAGGCACGCGACGTCAGCGGGTCGAGTTTGCGGGCACGAGGCGCGCGAGCGTCGCGGTCCACTGGCTGCCGGCGGGCGTGGTCTTCGTGATCCCGCGCACCATGTCCTCAGTGGATATGGTGGTGCCGTAGAAGTCCTTGTTCGCGTCCTTGTCCACGCGCAGCGATGCCCCTTCGAGCGAGAGCCCGGCAAAAAGCCCCTTGGCGCGCGAATAGGCGAGGATCTGCGCGTTGAGCGACGCGTCCGTCGACGCTTCACCTTGCCGGCCGACCGGACCGGCCGCCACCGACGCGTTCGCGCCGAGCTTGAACTCGTTGTCGAGCAGATCTTTCACGCCGTCGCGGTTCATGACGAGCAGCACGAGATCGACCGCCTGCACGCCGATCTGCCAGCCTATGCTGCCGCCCGTCAAGGCGATGAAGCCCGGCGCGCTCCAGCGGTCGGTGTCGCGATCTCGGACACTCATGATGCCGCGCCCGTGCTGCGCGCCGATGATGAAGCCGCCTTTCACGAGCGAGGGGATGACGACAATCGCTTCGGCGCGTTCGAGGATGTGCTCGGGAATACCCTGATCCGGGGCGCGGACGAGCGTTTCGAGGACCGCGGCCGAGTCCGTGACCCGTTTCTCTTCGTTGGTTTGCGCGCTGGACGGCGAGGGCGAGGCCAAGAGCGCCAACGCGAGCAGCGGCGCAAGGTTCACACTCAGGAATGTACGCATTGTAAAGACCTCCACGATGGTTTGGACTGGTCCCTAGCTCACGCTGAGGACGCTCACAGTCGGCGTGAACGTGTAAGAGCCGTTACTCGCCGCGCGGACCGACTGCTCGGTGTTCAGTCCGATCCGCATGGTCGTGTCGGTGCCCCCCTCCATACTGAACTCGCGCGAGATCACAATCTCGCCAGGGCTGAGGGCAATCGGCGCCGTCCGCCCGCTGGGCGTGCGGACGCTCGCCGTGCAGATGTCGGGCGATGGATTGTCCAGGTAGAGCGTGGCGCTCTGAATCTGCACCCGCACCTCTGTGTATCGCCCGTTCGGCAGCGGGCCCACCGCGATTTCGCCGTCGGTCGACTGCAGCTTCTTCAGATCACAGGTGAACTGCGACGCGTTGCCCGTCAGGGCCACGTCGGTGAAGTCGCCCGGCGAGCGGAAGGCGCGGACGCGCGCAAAGGTGACCAGGAGTACGTGGCCCCCCGAGAACGAACTGGCCGTGAGCCTGAGGTTGAACCGTGGGCTCGTGGCCGAGGACGGCGACGACGGCGAGTCGCCGCACGCGGTCGAGACGAGCGCGACCACCACGGACAGAACGGCCATTGAGATGTGCTTCACGTCGTGGCTCCCAGCTCCAGCTCCAGCTACCAGCTACCAGCTATTGGTTCCCGGCGACCCGCTAGTTCACGCTCAGGATGGTGATGACCGGGCTCATCATGTAGCGCCCATTGCCGGTGAGATGAATCGAGCCGTTGCCGTCGAAGTCGATGAGCATCGTCATCACGGTGCTTGCCGACACGTCGAACTCGCGATTCAGCTTGACCTCGCCCGACGGGATGTCGAGCGTCGCACTGGCGCCCGCTGGAGGGGCGATCGACGAGGCGCAGGCGGCGCCGCTCGAGGTGTTGTCGAAGAACAGCGTCGCACTTTGCACGACGAGCCGAACCTGGGTGTAATGCCCGGCGGGCAACGCTGCCGATCCGAGAACGTCCTCGGACGTTTCGAGTTTTTTCAGATCGCAGGTCCGCGAGGTCGCGGCGTTGATGAACGGCACGACGGTCCAGTCGCTATCCGACCGGTGCGCCCTCACGGACGAGAACGTCACCAGCACGGCCTTGGCGTCTGTAAAGGGCGTGTCGCGAAGGCGAAGATTGAAATTCCCGCCCGAGAGCGACGGCGACGAGGGCGAATCGCTGCAGGCGAGGGTGCTGACAGCCAGAACGGCCGCGACGGCCCAGGCAGACACATGGCGCATTCAATCCTCCGAAAGTCGGAGGAGGTGCAAAGCGATTGCCAGGACTAGCTCGTCAGTCGAGTCTCCGAGTTCGAGCGGTCGAAGGCGGATTCGAGGAAATCGGCCGCGCGTCGCCAGGTATCGACGTCCATCGCGTAGCACGAGGCCATGTAGCGAAGCATGGCTGGCGTCCATGCCGTCCGGCAGCGCCACGCTGCAATCTGTTCGCGTATCGTTCCGGGATCGCCGCCGCACTCGGCGTCGAGGATGGTCTTCCAACGCAGCACCAATCGCTGCGCTATATCACCGCCTGGATTCTCGGCGAGCGCTGCCGCGCAGTCGCGATACAGCCCAATGCGCGCGTCGCTCACGCGCGCGGGCGCCGCGTGTCCGCGCTGTTCGCGCTCGAGCCGCTCGGCCTCCCATCGTTCCCACACCACGGCGTTGATGAAGCGCGCGGCACGATCGACGCGGTGCTCGGCCAGCCGCGCCTGCATCCACGCCGGCCATTGCGCCCGATCGGCCCAGGCCTTGCGCAGCCCGGTCCGGATGGTGCCGTCGCGGGTTTCCGCCTTGTCCAGCGCCAGCCAGCGGGCGCCGAGCGCCTGCGCCGCCGCGCTCGTCGGATCGGGCGCGCCCTCATGGTCGAGGAGCGCGTTGACGTCGTGATAGAGGGCACGCCACTCGGCCGACGGCCATTCCTCGTAGTGCCGCCGCCAGGCATCCCACACCTCGTCGCTGTAGTACTTGCGCATGTCGTCGATGCTGTCCTGCATGCCGATCACCTCGATCAGGGCCTCGAGCGCGCCGCGGTCGCCGGGGGACGATTCGAGGCCCGCTTCGGCGGCTTCGAGCGCACGAATCGTGCGATCGAGATGCCGCCGGCGGTCTTCGAGTACGTGCCGCTGCTGCCGCAGCGTGAGGTGAAGCGGCGGAGCGCCGGGCGCCAGCAGCCCGCCAATGCGCCGCAGCGGCAGCCCCAGCGCGCGCAGCGCCAGGATCTGCCGCAGCCGCGAGAGATCCGCCGTGGTGTACGAGCGGTAGCGCGACGCGGTGCGCGCCGGCGTGAGCAGGCCGATGCGGTCGTAGTGGTGCAGCGCCTTGACGGTGAGGCCGGCCAGCGCGGCGAACTCGTGAACGGTATAGCCCCTCGCGGTCACGTGTCCGGCTATGGTGCGCTCTGACCCAAGGGGAGAGTCAAGGAAGAGCGGCTATGCCCCCTGGACGAGAGCGGACCTTTCAAGACGTCCTGTGGTTGAGGATCCGCTGCATCAGCACCAGGTCGAGCCAGCGCCCGAACTTGAAGCCGACTTCGCGCAGGTGGGCCACTCTGGTGAAGCCCAGACGCTCGTGAAAACGGATCGACCGTTCGTTGTCGGCGTCGACACCGGCGATCATCACGTGCATGCCGAGCGCCGTCGCGCGCGCGATGAGCGGCGTCATGAGCGCCGCGCCCACGCCCTGGCCGCGCCGGTCGGCGCGCACATGCACGCTGTGCTCGACGGTGAAGCGGTAGCCGGGCCAGGGTCGAAAGCCGCCGAACGCGGCAAAGCCCACCACGGCGCCGCCGTCGGTCGCCACCAGTACCGGCTGCCCCTCTGATTTACGCGCCGCGAACCATGAGCGCCGGTCTTCGAGCGTGGCGGGCTCGTCGCGGTAGATCGCCGTGGAGGTGGCGACGACGTCGTTGTAGATCTCCAGGATGGCGGGGAGGTCGCCCTCCTGCGCCTCGCGGATGTCGAGCATGCACCCGATGGTAGATCAGTCGTACGCAGGGCCGACTTCATCATTCCGGGATTGTCTCCGGACCGTACTACGCTGAGATTGCGGCGCCGGATTCGTGCGGACGCGGCAGGCGGAGGGTGGCCCGGGTGCCGCGCCGGTCGGTGCGGTTTTCCAGCGTCAGCGTGCCGCCGTGCGCCTCGGCAATCTGACGGCTGAGGGCCAGGCCGATGCCCGATCCGCCAGGTTTGGTCGTGAAGAAGGGGACGAACAGATTGCCGGTGCTCGGCAGCCCCGGGCCTTCGTCGTCGACCCGGATCTCGATCCACTCCTCCTGCACCGTCCAGCCCGCCGACACCGCGCCGCCGGTTTCGAGCGCCGCGTCCACGGCGTTGCGCGTGACGTTGATCAGCAGCTGTTCGAGCTGGTCGGCGTCGGCGTCGATCACGACGGCCGGGCCTTCGACGAGCGCGATCGGCCGGCGGGATTCGAGCGATCCCACCCGGCGCAGCAGCGGCGCCAGCTCGGTTCGCACCCGCGACGGCGGCGGCAGGCGCGCCAGGCGGGCGTAGGCGCTGGTGAAGCGCCCGAGCGCGTCGGAGCGCGCGGCGATGATGCCGAGGCCGTGCGTCATGTCGTCGCGCCAGTCGCCGGGCAGCGGATCGCGGCCAAGCAGCGACTCGAGGCTGCCGGCAATCGACTTGATCGGCGCCAGCGAGTTGTTCAGCTCGTGGCCGATGACGCGGATCAGCCTCCGCCAGGCCTCACGTTCCTGCTCGCGCAGCGGCTGGCTCAGATCCGACAGCGCCAGCAGATGGTGCGGAGAGCCGCCCTGGAAGAAGCGCGTGCGGCGCACTTCCCAGCGGCCGGCACCGCCCGCGAAGGTGAGGTCCTGGAGCGTGCCGGGCGTGTCGAGTGCGGACTGCAGCCCGAGCCCGTCGGCGGGCCGGCCCACGAGATCGGTATCGGTGGCTCCCAGCAGGCGCGCGCCGTAGCGATTCACCAGCACCAGACGGTGGCGGCCGTCGAAGGCGAAGATCGCGACGTCGATCTCGGCCATCACCGCGTGCAACAGGGCAGTGGCCTCCTGCGCGCCGAGGCGCTGACCGCGGAGCGTGTCGGCCAGCGTATTGATCTCGAACATCACGTGTTCGAGCGGGTCGCTCCCGCCGCCGGTCCTCGCGCGGATGGAGAAGTCGCCCTCACGGAGCGCTGCGAGCAGGTTGGAGATGGTCTGCAGCGGCCGGGCGACGTGCCGTTGCGCGAAGAGCGCGGCGGCGAGCCAGACGGCGACGATGGCGAGCCCGACAGCCAGGCGTACGGTGAGCGGCCACGGCTGCGGGCGCAGGAACAGCGTGGCCAGCACGACGGCCGGCGCGCCGCCGGCCAGCGCCAGCACCAGCACGCGCCGATCGTGGGAGAGCATCAGCGGATTCTACGAGGGGCGGTGCCGT
>Ga0070673_100002986_pt1 | contig 10440 bp, 6 predicted proteins | sample KBSM23metaG_FD_65342 | JGI IMG/M metagenome (GOLD analysis project Ga0070673, IMG submission 65342) | Miscanthus rhizosphere microbial communities from Kellogg Biological Station, Michigan, USA - KBS M2-3 metaG | ecosystem: Host-associated > Plants > Roots > Rhizosphere > Soil ...
CCGCCACCTGCACGACCACAAGCGCATCGCGCAGCTCAACGCGACGTCGCTTGCCGCTCGCGCTGGCGTCCTTCAATGCCGGCACGAGGTCGGGCCGCGACGCGCGCAATGCAGGAATGAGCCCGAACACCACGCCGGTTCCGATCGCAGCGACAAGCGTGAACGCAAGTACGCGCCAGTCCGGACTCACCGCGAGACCGAGGTCGATGGGCAGCGGCGGTTGCACACGCGCGATGAGTCCCGACAACGCAGCCGCGAGCGGCACAGCGAGCGCGCCACCAAGCAGCGCGAGAAGAACGCTTTCCGTGAAGAGCTGCCGCACGAGCCGAATTCGCGCTGCGCCGAGCGCGGCACGCACCGCGAGCTCACGTCGTCGTCCGGCGGCGCGTGCGAGCATCAGATTCGCGAGATTCGCGCATGCTACGATGAGCACCAGCCCGACGGCGGCAACGAGCAGGAGTCCCGCGGGCGCGAGGGTCTTGTCAAAGTCGGGATTGATACGCACGTCGCGCGTGGGGACGATGGTGATCGCTTCCTTCGCCATCGCCTCGGGATACTGTTCTCCGAGCCGCTTCACCAAGCCATCGAACTCGGCGCGAACCTGCGCCGGCTGCATGCCGGGCTTCATGCGACCCTTCATCCACAGCCATGCTTGGGCGCGACGATCAAATCGTCCCGTGCCGACCAACGGCCCGGTCGTGCGCTGATTCCCAAATGATTCGACCTTTTCCGCCATTGTGAACGGGATCCACATCTGTGCGGTGACGGCGGGAATCATCCCGCGAAATTCCTGGGCGGCGACGCCGACGACCGTATAAACAGTCCCGTTCATGCGAAACGTCTTTCCGATCACGTTCGGCGTGCCGGCAAAGCGGTTCTTCCACAGGCGGTCGCTGATGACGGCGAGGGCCGATGCGCCGATGCCCGCCGATTCCTCCGCGGTGAAGACGCGGCCGAGCGCGGGACGAATACCGAGGGTGTTGAAGTAGTTGTCGCTTACCATCTCTCCGACGACGAGATCCGAGCTGCCGTCGATCGAGAGATGCGCGAAGAAGTTCGAGTACGCGATGAGACTCGAGAGCGTCGTCGTCTGCGCGCGATAGGCGAGGTAGTTCGGATACGAGCTCGTCTCGTGTGCCGAGGAATTGGACTCTCGACCATAGATGTCAACGAGTTGTTCGGGGCGCTCGACCGGCAAGGGCCGAAAGAGAATGGCGTTGACGACGCTGAAGATGGCGCTGTTGACGCCGATGCCGAGGGCGAGGGTCAACAGGGCGACGATCGTGAACGCGGGCGCCTTGCGCAGACCTCGCGCGGCGTAGCGGATGTCCTGCACGAAGTTGTCCATGGTTTTCCTGTACGGCGATCGAGATCTGGGGTTTCGCCGAGACATGTGAGCGAGAAAGCGGCAACCGAGTCGCCCGTTGATCGCATCGCCTCCACTTGACTGTCTAGTGGTAGTCCAACACATTGCAGCTCCGACGCCACTAGGACTCGCAGCGATGTTCACCCGGGTTCAGCATTGGTTCCGCGCGATTTTGCGCCGCTCGGCTCTCGAGCGCGAGATGCACGACGAGATGCAGCTCCATCTCGACCGTCAGACAGAGCTCCTCGTCGCGCGCGGCATGACGCGAACTGACGCCCGCCTCGCCGCACGACGCGAGTTCGGCAACGTCGGAGTTCATCAGGAAGACGCTCGCGACGCACGTCCGGCGCGCTGGATCGACTCCGTCGGCGCAGACGTCCGCTTCGCCTTCCGATTCTTCGCGCGCAAACCGCTGTCGTCGGCGACGATCGTGCTCGCTCTCGCGTTCGGCATCGGCGGATCCGCCGCACTCTTCAGCTTCGTCCAGAGCGCAATCATGCGGCCGCTGCCGGGTGTCTTGCGCGACGTGCCGTTGGTACTGGTGCTCGGGACGGTGCGGGAGAAGGAGCAGCCCAGGCCAATGCCGATGCGCTTCTCCTACACCACGCTCCGCGAGATGAGCAACTTGCGAACGGTCTTCTCCGCGGTCACGGGGTGGACAGAGAGCAAGGTCGTCGTCGACGTGCCCGGCGCGCTGGATCACGCGGCGACGCAGGCGCACTTCGTCACTGACGGCTACTTCGCCGTCCTCGGAGTGCGTCCCGCGCACGGCTCGGGCTTTCCGAAGACGGATCCGGCCGCCCCCGGAGAGTCGCACCTGATGGCCGTGATCTCCGATGCAATGTGGGAGGACGCATTCGGCCGGAAGGACGTGAGCAATCGGACGATGATGGTCAACGGTGTCGCGGTGCGCATCGTCGGCGTTGCCCCCCCGCGGTTCAACGGCCTGCTCACCGACGGTAGGCGGTTGATGATGTGGCTACCGCTCGCGACGCGCGCGACGATCCTCGCGGCGAACAGCGGCGCAAACAGCTCGGCCGGTGCGGCGCTGGCCAGCGCGGATTCGACACTCTTTGACATCGCCGGCCGGCTCCAGTTTGGGATATCACCGGAGCAGGCGACGGCGGCGGCGCGCGTGGTTGCGACGCAGGCGGCCGCGCAAATGACGCCGTCTCGCGCTGGGGGTCCGGGCCCCGCGATACCGCCGCTGTTGGTGTACGACGCCACCGTCGTTTCGCTCAACATGGGCAACGCCGCGATGAATGCCACGCTAGGAGCGCCGCGTGACACTGATTTCGGCCCGCTCCTCGGCGCGTTCGTGACCCTGACGACGCTCGTGCTCCTCGTCGTCTGCACCAACGTTGCCGCCTTGGTCGTTAGCGCATCCGTCGGGCGCCGTCAGGAGATCGCCGTCCGACTTTCCCTCGGCGCATCCCGCGCGCGAGTCATTCGACAACTGTTAACGGAAAGCGTCATACTCGCCCTCATGGGCGGGTCGCTCGGCCTTTTAGTCTACTGGCTGATCATCGTTGCCATTTCGAGAATTCCAATCGCCGACTTCTTCAGACCCGATCTCGCGACCGTCGCCTTTGCGATGGGTATCGCGCTCGCCACAGGTATTCTGTGCGGGCTGTCTCCGGCGCTGCACGCAACGCGGGATGGCGTGGCGACGGCGCTCAAAGACTCGTCGATGGGCGCGACACGACGATCGCGTCTGCAACACGCGTTCGTGATCGCGCAGGTAATGTTCACGCAACCGCTCCTACTGATGGTCGCGTCGCTCATCGGCGGCGTGCTGATGGAGACCAAGGCGCCGCTTCGCAATGGAACTCAGGAACGTGTGATGCGGCTCCAAATCGACGTAGCGTCGATACCAGGCTCCGCCGCGCAGCGGCGCGCCGCTGTCGAGCGCGTCATGCGCAGGATCGGCGAGGAGCCAGGCGTCATCACGGCTATGCCGCGACCCGGCTACGTTGGAATTACGACGCTCACCGTTCGCGCCAAAGATCGTCGCCCGGTCGCATCGGCGGACGACTTCGCGTCGGTGCAGATGGAAATGGTGACGCCGGGGTACTTCGATTTGATCGGGGTGCCACTCCTCCGCGGCGATGATCTCGCGCAGGACACGAGCGCGACGGTGATCATCGGCAGCGACCTCGCGCGACGACTGTGGGGCGGCGCGGATCCGATTGGACGCCACTTCATTCAGCCATCGGGCGCGCAGAGGGTGCAACGCGATCTCGTCGTGAGCGGCGTGTACGATTCGCGCTACATCAAGCAGGGCACCGCGGCAGCGTATCGGGCCTCGAAAAAATATTGGGACGATACGTATCTGATTCGCACGGCGGTTCCCGCGTCCGATCTCGCGGTTTCGATCCGTCGAATCATGCGCAAGGAACTTCCGTCGACGCCGGTCTTGCAGTTGACGACGCTCGCCGAGGTCCAAGCCGCAGACATTCGAGAGAAGAAATCCATCCAGGCCGGCGCGGCTGCATGTGGCGGGCTGGTGCTCCTTCTGACATCGATCGGACTCTATGGCGCCGTCGCGCTCGGGGTCGGGCAACGGCGGCGCGAGATCGGTGTGCGCATGGCACTCGGCGCTCGTGCGGGGCAGGTCGTCACGCTGTTCTATGCTGGTGGCGTGCGGCTTGGCATCATCGGGCTCGTGCTTGGACTTCCGGTCAGTCTCGTTGCCAACTATTGGCTGAACAGTAAGACGACGAATCCCGACACGACGCCGAGCATTGCGCTCGTCGGAGGCATCGTCGCGATCGTCGTGCTCGCGGTTGCATCGGTAGCGACGTTGATCCCAGCGACGCGTGCCGCACGGGTGAATCCGGTCACTGTGCTCAGCAGTGAGTAGGTGTGAATCGGCTTGTTGCGAAGAAAATGACCTCTGCCCTTATCTCTTCTTCGTTGTGAATCGAAAGGGCACGCTCACCCACGCGGCAACCGGCTTTGATGCTGCTCCGAGCGTGTAAGCGGGCTCGAAGCGGAAGCGCGACAGGATGTCGCGCACGGCAGCCGTGAACAGCTCGTGATCCGATTGTTCCACGATTATGCTCGCGACGTCGACCCTCCCGAGCTCGTTCACGATGAAGCGCACGACAACCTGTCCGTCGCGGGTTCCCGAGCGGAGCAGCGCGTCGGGAAAGGCCGGCTCCGGCGGGCGACCCATGATCTTCGGAGCAGTGTGCGCGTGATCGACGTCCGCCGACGCGGGACGTGAAACTTCATCCTTCGTTTCAGTGCGACCGGAGTCGGAAGCGCGCTGCCGTTCCGCCGAACGCAAAATCGCGTCGACGCTCGGCGCGGCGGGCATGCTCGGGATATTTACGGAATCCAGATGAACGGTCACGCGGGGCGCGCGAAGCTGCGGCGGAGCACTCTCCGGCGCACGCTGCTCTCGCTGGATCACCGCAGCGGTAGTCACGGGCGAGTCGGCATGCGCTGCGGCCACCATGGCCGCCGCGCCGGTTCCAATGGATGCGGTCTTCGTCGCCGGCACCGTCACGGTAGGAGCGCCCTGGGCGGTGGTTCGCTGCGCAGCGCTCGCCTCTGTGGAAACAGGCACCCCGCCGCTGCCGACGCGCGGGCGCAACATCAGCACCCCGGCGATCCCGACGGCGACCGCCGCCACTCCAACCGATGCATATCGCACTGTTCGTTTCTTGCGCGCCGGCTCGGGCGAATCGGTTTGGACCGGTGCGACAGTAGCATCAACACGCGCGGCATCGGCACTCCCGACATCGCCGCCGTACGTGACGTCCGCGAGAAGAAGATCGCGATACGCTCCGCGCGATTCGCGACTGGGGACTCCATCGAATGGACGAGCGCTCTCGGGTGAGGAAGTGACGATCTGGGAAGCGGAAGGCGCCTGTATCGAAGAGGCCATGAACGAAGTGGCCGCCACTGCGGCAACGATCGTCGGCGTTTTCGCACGTTCGCGTGGACGAGGAACGGGACGAAGGACCCGCGGCTCCGACCCACCGAGGAATTCCAGGTCCTTCGAATTGATCGATGAGGGCGCCTGGGTCGACGGCGTATCGACAACATCCTTTGTGGCTCTAGCCGCCGCGGCAACCGGCTTGTCGGCCGCCATGGCCGTGTGCGACTCGAGCTCGGCAAGGCGCGACCGCGCGGCCCGTACCCGCTCATGGCCAGCACCCAATGCCGCTTCGCGCGCTGGCAAAGCGCGGCGGAGCAGCGCCAGCGCCTCCGCGAAGTTGCCGCGTGCCGCGCACGTCTCCGAGAGCCGCTCCAGCGTGCCGACGGTGACCATGTGATTCGGCTCGAGCACTTTCTCGCGAATGCGCAGCGCATCTCTGTACAGCGCTTCCGCCGAGGCGTCATCGCCGAGTTTCCGTTTCACGAAGGCGAGATCAACGAGAGCGGTGGCGACGTCGGGATGCTCCTCGCCCTTGAGCCGTGCGATCGCGAGCAAACGCCCAAGGGCGTCCTCGGCGCGCGCATGCTGCGACTGCTGGAGGTACAGGCGACTCAACTCGTGCAGCAGCGGGGCGAGTGCGGTGCCTTTGCGACCGAAGAGTTCTTCCGCAATGGCGAGCGATTCGTTGAGAAGTGCCTCCGCCTCTGCTTCCCCCGCCTGCCCGAGTTTCCGCGAGAGCTTCCCAAGATTGAAGAGGGCCGAGGCAAGCTCCGGCCGAAGACTACGATCGCTTCGCGCCGCGACTATTGCCCAGCGTAGGGATTCGGCGGCGGCAGGCTCGTCCCCGTGAGTCCACGCGGTGCGCGCTGCATCAAACTGTTGGGAAAACAACGCTTTCGTGTCGGCCATGTGGGTACCTGCCCCAATGCTTTGTCTCCGATGCATTCAAGATCCGTCGGTGCGACGACGTCGTCCGCGCCATCGAATGGTCAGCGCACCGGCGCCTTGCCATGTAACGCGTTGTTACCTAACGCGTCGCGGAGTTAAGACGACCGAGCCTGGCCCGCGAAACGAGCCAGCCCAACACGCGCCGGACTGCATTCGATCACATACTGGATCACAGGAAGCCGCCTGCCGAACTTCCGAGCGGAGGGCACGCCGATCGGCGTGCTGCCATGGATACCAGGCTTTCCACCCTCGAAGGATGTGCCGCCGATCGCGGTAGTGACGCCGAGTGGCGCCCGAGAGCGGGAGTAAGTGGCGATCTCGGGTGACGAGGTTTCGATTAATGGCGGTGATCAGGCGGACGCAGCGATCGATTGTGAGGTATACAGCGCGCGCGAAGTAGCGCTGTGCTGCGAGTCGGGCGGGTGACGCGACGGACTCATCGTCTCCGTCCTTTAGGAAACGCTAAATTCACGACGTATTAGCGATTTCATAACGCCGAGGCGCGCAGGTTGTCTGCCTGCGACGGGATGACGCCACACACCAGAGAGGACGAGATGCAGACGACGGCGTTGCCAGAGGGCTGGTTCCTTGCGGGCAGTCACCGAGACGATTACGAGGCAGGCATCACGCCAGACGGGATCGACGGAAAGGCCGCCGCGTACCTGCGGGCGCGAGTGGCGTCGAGTGGCTTCGGAACGATCATGCAGCAGTTCAAGGCCGATGAGTATCGCGGTCGCCGCCTCCGTCTTGCCGCGCTCGTCCGCTCAGAGGGTGTGGAGCGCTGGGCCGGGCTCTGGATGCGCGTTGATGGGACCGGGCGCCACTCGCTGGCGTTCGACAACATGCAGAACCGCGGGATCACCGGCACGACCGGTTGGACGCCGTACAACGTGGTGCTCGACGTCGCAGAGCGCGAGAGCACATTGATCGCGTTCGGTGTGCTACTGTCGGGTGCCGGGCAGATTTGGATGGCCGACGTGCGAATCGAACCGGTAGGTCTGGAGGTGCCCTCGACGGGCGGGCTGCGGCTGCGCGACCATCCGATCAATCTTGATTTCACGCAGCCGAGCGAACGCTAGCGAGTCGTTGAAAACGGCGGGGCGCGATGCCAGGCGCTGCGCCCCCAAAAGATGTACCGCTGCTCGCGTTAGCGAACGCGGAGTTTCGCTCGGCTGGCTTCAACGGTGACACGCATTGGGAGCCCGTTCGAGGTGACGCCGGCGGAGTACGAGCTCACCAGCAGGTTCCGGGTGTGCGCGACCCGACAGTCGCGGAGATGGGTCGAGTCACCGGGGTAGTACGGTTACGTTCCCTGCATGAACGCGCAGCCGGCGTTCTGCGCGCGAATGAGCGCGAAAATGCCTGACGGCACGGCGATGGCGCCGGGCACCAGATTCTCGCGCACCTCCTTCCGGACCTCCTCGACGTCCCGCCCGGTCTTCTGCGCGAAGCTGTAGCCCATGCTCATGAGCGAGACATTGCACGCGAGGCAAATGAGTCCACGCTTCTGCAAGGATTCGATCGACATGGCGGCGTGACGATCGCCGGCGGGCGCCGACCAGAAGGGATTCCGTCGCGCCGGTGCCTTTGTCAACGGATCATCGATCTTGCGGTCCGCGCCGATGCCGAAGCGATCCCACATCGCGTCATTGAGCGCCATCACCGTCCCGAGCCGGCGGAATACGATAACGGGACGCGTCTCGGCGTCGCGCGTGTCGTGCACCTCATGAAACTGGTCGAAGAAGGTCGATGTGTAGTCGAGCACCACGCCGTCCGCGACGTCGCTGCCGTTGAAGACGACACGGTATTTCGCCTTCGCCAGGTTGTCGATCCACGACGTGTCCCACGGACCGGATGAGGGCATGGCGCGCGCTTCGTCGCGGTCGAGAGCGATGGTTGCGGCAGCGAGAGTGAGGCTCGTCAGGAAATCGCGGCGTTTGGGCATTCGCGGGAGCGTGAGGGATGTCTAATGCGGCTCCACAATTGGAAAAGGCGCCGATCAAGTCAAGAGACGCCGTGTTGCAGACTTAGTGGCAGCTCGAACCGGGTGAAGAGCTCCGGCGACGCGAATGTCGCGATCTCGCGCAATTGTCCTTCGCGAACGCCGAGCAGAATCACGGCCCACGCACGGAATTCTGTGTCGCCGCGCCGGCGCACGTACACGGCAATTGCCGGTTGACGGTTGGCGGCGATCGGAACGCTGCGGACGTCGCCGTCGAAGCTGGCTCGTTTGCTGCGCAGCTCGCGCGCGACCTCCTCGCGTCCATCCCACGTTGTCGCTTCGGGGAAGAGCGTCATACGGACGTCGTCGCGAAGAAGGTCGACCATCGCCCCGACGTCGCCGCGATCCTGCGCGTCCATCATCCGGTGAACGAGCACTGCCTCGTCGAACGAGGTCACCGATCGCTCGACGGCGTCGCCGGCGCCTTCGCGCCGGCGCGCGAGCGACGCGCGCGCACGTTGCAGCGCGCTATTCACTGCAGCGATTGTATCGTCGAGCACCAGCGCCGTTTCCGCGGCGGAGAAATCCAGCACGTCCCGCAGGATGAAAACGGCGCGCTGCTTCGCGGGCAACGTTTGAATGGCGACGAGGAACGCGAGCTCGATCGTGTCGCGCGTGACGGTCTGAAAGTCGGGCAAAGCGCTGTCACTCACTGGCGCCTCCAGCAACGCATCGGGATAGGGTTGCATCCACGGGAATCGAGCGTACGACGGCGCGCCTCGGTCGTTGTGATCAGCGGAGCGCGCGGCACGGCTGCGAATGAAGTCGATACACACGTTCGTCGCGATCCGGTACAGCCAGGCGCGGATCCCGGCGCGGGCCTCGTAGCTCCCGCGCCGCGTCCAGGCGCGCATGAGCGTTTCCTGAACGAGATCGTCCGCGTCGTCGAGCGAGCCGATCATCCGGTAGCAGTGTACGTGCAGCTCTCGCCCATGGCGCTTTGCGATGCGAGTGAACGCATCCGCGTCGCCTGATTGGAACGCCGCGATCGTCGCGGCGTCGACGGTGTCGTGCGCCATGGGCAAAAGCGTCTCTCTACTGTTTCGCGATCTCGCAGTTCAGCAGCCACCGCACGCCGAACCGATCGGTGAGCATGCCGAACTTCGCTCCCCAAAACGTGTCCTGCACGGGGAGTGTGACCTCGCCGCCCTCGGCGAGTGCGGCAAACGTACGCGTCAGGTGAGCAATGTCGGCGAAGTCGAGCGCGACCTGAACGTTTCCTGCCCGTGCTTCGCTCGCCGACGCCGCGTCACTGAGCATCAACACGGATTGCCCGATCCGCAGGGCTCCATGAATCACTCGGTTCTGCTGGTCCGGAGAAACGTCCGCACCGGCGACATCTGCAGCGCGAGTGACGTTGAGCTTGGTCGCACCAAACACGCGTTCGTACAGGGCGATCGCGTCGCTCGCGGTGCCGTCGAGCGTGATGTAAGGGCTGAGATTCTTGATCGACATGTGGCCTCCTCGGTCCGGGTGTTTCGGCCAGTTACGCGACTGGGCCGACAACCGGTGAGACGGACCGGTGAGTCCAAAATCATCGGACTGTGAGTGCGATCTTCTTTGCCGTTTTGTCGCGGATTGCATAAAATATTCAGTCCATTCCGCTTCTGGGCCGGCATCGCTGTCCTACTTCGGTCGACCACGCCGGACAAGCGCAAAAAACAAAAAGCCTGACACGGAGGACCCGATGGAGTTTCACGGCCCTGCTTCGGTTGCGATTCGCCTCCGCAGAAGAAATGCGGCGCTGGGCGCGATGGTGTTGCTCCTGCCGCTGAGTGCCGGCGCGCAGGGAACACTCGAGGACTATCGCCGCGCCGCCACAATAAACCAGCGATTCGCGAATCTCACCACAGGTCTCGCCTCGGCCGAGACCTGGTTCGGGCAAACGAATCAAGCCGTCTACCGAGTCACGGTGCCGGGCGGCGCTCGCTTTGTGCGCGTCGACGCCGAGCAGTGGACAAAGCAGCCGGCCTTTGACCACGCGGCGGTGGCGAAGAGCCTGTCGAGTACTTCGGGCGAGCAGTACACGGAAATCACGCTGCCTTTTCTTTCGATCTCCGTCGTGGAGAATGGTGCCGCATTTGAGGGCGACGCGGCCGGGTCGCGTTATCGCTGCACGATCGCGACGTCGTCGTGCTCACGTGTCGCCGCGGCAGCGGGAGGGGGTGGCCGAGGCGGTCGTGGTGGTGGCGGCGGCGGGCGCGGCCAAGTTGCGGACACGTCGCGATGCGCGGG
>Ga0070673_100002989_pt1 | contig 10433 bp, 10 predicted proteins | sample KBSM23metaG_FD_65342 | JGI IMG/M metagenome (GOLD analysis project Ga0070673, IMG submission 65342) | Miscanthus rhizosphere microbial communities from Kellogg Biological Station, Michigan, USA - KBS M2-3 metaG | ecosystem: Host-associated > Plants > Roots > Rhizosphere > Soil ...
CCGATTGCATCGGCAGCCTCGAGGTGGGCAAATTGATGGATGCGGTGATCGTCAGCGGCGGACTGACTGAGCTCCTGCGCGTCGGGACAGGCGCCATTCGAGACGTCATCAAACGAGGAAGGGTCGTCTCGCAATGAGCCAGTACTCGCATCTTTCGCTCGCCCAGCTGCTTGACGCGTTCGCGTCGAACCAGCCTGTCCCGGGAGGCGGCTCGGCGGCCGCGTTGGCGGGGGCGGTCGGGGCGTCGCTGCTCATCATGGTGGCGGGGCTCCCCAAGACTCGCCATGGAACGGACGAAGAGCGCAGCGCCCTCACCGCAGCGGCGGCTCGGCTGCGTCCGCTGCGCGATGAGCTCGCCTCGCTGATCGACCGAGACAGCGAGGCCTACACCTCGGTCATCAACGCCTACCGCCTTCCACGATCAACGGACGCTGAACAGGCCGCGCGCCGCGACGCGATCGACGAGGCCATGCGCGCTGCCACCGAGGCGCCACTGGCGACCATCCGCGCCTGCGAGCGCGCGATGCGCGAAGCCGAGGTCATCGTGTCGAGCGGAGCCGCGTCTGCATCGAGCGACGTCGCGGTGGGTATCGAGCTGCTGAAGACGGCTGCGCGCGGCGCCGGGATGAATGTGGACACCAACCTGGCCGCGGTCAAAGACGCTGAATATGTGCAGCGGGTCAGCCAGGAACTGCGGGATCTCGAGCAGGCGATGGAAGATCTACTTCCGTCGCGATCCTGAGGGCTCGGCGAGCGAAATCGCATCAACGACGAACGTGAACTTCACCGGCCAGGGATAGTTCGGAAAGAAGTCCACGGTCTGGATGTAGGAGCCCTGCGCGACGGTACGTTGGCCATCGCGGCTCACTTTGACGTCGTCGGGCCTGACCGGCACACCGACCTCGGTCGCCTTGGCCACGATGTTGGCCTGGATGTCTTCGGGGTCGGCCCGCTGTCCAAAAAGCACCACCTGCTGCGCAGCGTCCTTGAACTGGTAGTACTGCCACATCGCGAGGCCACCGCGAACTGCGGCGTTCAGCACCAGAATGGCGACGACGAGTTTGAACAGTGTTTTCATCGGGCCGTAGAGGCGGGTCTTGAAACTCGCCTGAACTCAATGGATCTGACGAAGGATTCTAGCCCAGCGGACATTCGCCACGCTGCCTTCGCCTGCGCCGAACGAGACATAGAGAAACAGGGCCTTGCCCTTGATGTATTCCCGCGGCAGGAACCCCCAATAGCGGCTGTCCTCCGAGTTATCCCGGTTGTCGCCCATCATGAAGTATTGGCCGGCGGGGACGGTGACCGGGCCAAAGTTCCGGCGCACGTCCGCCGGGGCCACGTCGGCGGTGTCCTTGAAGAGGAAGTGCGCGTAAGGTTCGTCAATCGGCTTTCCGTTGATGTAGACGCGCCGCTCGCGCAACTCGATCGTTTCGCCCGGAAGCCCGATCGTGCGCTTAATCAGGTCGCGTTCGGGCATCTTGGGATGCTTGAACACGATCACGTCCCCGCGGTGAATCGCCTCAATGGGCAGCAGTGTGTCTTCAGCCTTCGTCAGCGTCGGCGCGGCGACGAACTTGTTGACCAGCAAATGGTCCCCGATGAGGAGGTTTGGCTCCATCGAACCACTCGGGATCTTGAACGCCTGGACGACGAAGGTGCGGACGAAAAAGGCGAGGATGACGGCGACGCAGATCGACTCGAACATCTCGCGAACCTGCGACTTGGGCGACGTCTCGTAGAGGCGGGTCTTCAGACCTGCCGGCGTCTCTGGGCGCGCTCGCCGTTTATTACGGGACGCCATCAGTGAATCTGGTGCAGAAGCCTGGACCAGCGGATGTTGGCCAAGCCTCCGCCCTCCCCGAACGAGAAGTAGACGAACAGCGCCTTGCCCTTCACGTAGTCGCGCGGCATGAACCCCCAGTAGCGGCTGTCCTGCGAATTGTCCCGGTTGTCCCCCATCATAAAGTAGTTGTCGGGGGGCACCATCATCGGCGGAAACGACCGCAGCAGATCGCCCGGGGAACCGATGTCGGGTGCGCCAGAACCAGACTCATCGGGGGGATAGATGAAATGCGCGTACGGCTCGTCGAGCGGCGAGCCGTTGACGTAGACCGTCTTGTTCCGCATCTCGATCGTGTCGCCGGGCAGACCGATCACGCGCTTGATGAAATCGCGCGACGGATCCTCCGGGTACTTGAACACGATGATGTCGCCGCGCCGGATCGGATCGATCGGCAGCAGCAGGCGCTCGAGCGAGGTGAGCGTGGGGGCGAACACGAACTTGTTGACGAGCAGGTGATCGCCGATCAGCAGGTTCGGCTCCATAGAGCCGCTCGGGATCTTGAACGCCTGGACGACAAACGTCCGGACGAAGAACGCCAGGATCACCGCCACGCAGATCGATTCGAAGTACTCCCGAACGACCGATTTGCGGAACCCGGGGCCGGCGGCGTCTGTCATGGGCGCGCTACTCGGTCCCGACCTTCAGCACGGCGAGAAACGCTTCCTGCGGAATCTCGACACGGCCGACGCGCTTCATGCGCTTCTTGCCTTCCTTCTGCTTTTCCAGCAGCTTGCGCTTGCGCGTAATGTCGCCACCGTAGCACTTGGCCAGCACGTTCTTGCGCATGGCCTTCACCGACTCGCGAGCGATGATGCGCGACCCGATCGACGCCTGAATGGCGATCTCGAACATCTGGCGCGGGATGAGTTCGCGCATCTTCGAGACCAGCGCCCGGCCACGCTCGTAGGCCGCGTCCTTGTGGACGATGATCGACAGCGCGTCCACCGGATCGCCGTTGACCAGGATGTCCAACTTCACGAGCGGCGACTCCCAGTAGCCGGTGACGTGGTAATCCAACGACCCGTAGCCGCGCGACATCGTCTTGAGCTTGTCGTAGAAGTCCATGACGACTTCGTTGAACGGCAGCTCGTAGGTGATGAGCACGCGATCCGATTTCAAGTACTCCAGCTTCTTCTGCACGCCGCGCTTGTCCTGACAGAGCTGCAGGATCGGGCCGACGAATTCCGACGGCGTCAGGATCATCGCCGTGATGATCGGCTCCTCGAGCTTGTCGATGCGCCCGGCATCCGGCAGCTTGGCCGGGCTGTCGATCTCGTGCACCTCGCCGTCGGTCGTCGTCACGCGGTAGAGCACGCCCGGCGCCGTGGTCACCAGGTCCATGCCGTACTCGCGCTCGAGCCGCTCCTGCACGATCTCCATGTGCAGCAAGCCGAGGAAACCGCAGCGGAAGCCGAAGCCAAGCGCCACCGACGTCTCCGGCTCGTAGAAGAACGAGGCGTCGTTCAACCGCAGCTTTTCGAGTGCCTCGCGCAGCTCGGCGTACTGGTGACTCTCGACCGGATAGAGCCCGGCGAACACCATCGGCTTCAACTCCTTGAAGCCGGGAAACGGTTCCGTGGTCGGCCGATGCGTCTCGGTAACTGTGTCGCCGATCTTGGCGTCGGCCACGACCTTGATGTTGGCGACGACAAAACCGACTTCACCGACGCCGAGCTCGTCCACCGGCGTCGCCTTTGGCGAGAACACGCCGAGGTCGAGCACCTCGAAATCCTGCTTCGTCGCCATCAGGCGCATTTTGGTTTTCGGCCGCAGTACGCCGTCGATCACACGGACAACGATGACGACACCGCGATAGGCGTCGTACCAAGAGTCGAAGATCAGCGCCTTGAGCGGGGCCTCGGCATCCCCGGTGGGCGGGTGGAACCGCGCGATGACCGCTTCGAGGATCTCGCGAACGCCGGTGCCATCCTTGGCGCTGGCGAGAATTGACGTCGAGGAGTCGAGACCGATGATGTCCTCGATCTGGCGCTTGCACTCGTCGGGCTGCGCGCTCGGCAAATCGATCTTGTTGATGACCGGGATGATCTCGAGGCCGTTGTCCACGGCGAGATACGCGTTGGCCAGCGTCTGCGCTTCGACGCCTTGCGAGGCATCGACGAGGAGCAGCGCGCCCTCGCAGGCAGCGAGCGAGCGAGTGACCTCGTAGCCGAAGTCCACGTGACCGGGCGTGTCGATCAGGTTCAGGACGTACTGCTGGCCATCGACAGCCGTGTAGTTCAGACGGACCGGATGGGCCTTGATGGTGATACCGCGCTCACGCTCGAGGTCCATCGCATCAAGGACCTGTGCCTCCATCTCACGCGCCTGGAGCGCACCTGTGAGCTCGAGAAAACGGTCGGCCAGCGTGGACTTGCCGTGATCGATGTGGGCGATGATTGAGAAATTACGAACGAATCGCTGGTCCATCGGGTCGGGAACAAGCAATCATAGCAGCCTGGCACCAGTTCTCAGGCACGCTGGCGTCGGCTCCTTCGGCTGGCCTGCTCCTCGATCATCCGGTCGAGCATCCCGATCATCGTCTTGTGAACTTCGACGATCCGTGGGCCTTCTCTGGGATCTCTGGCGACAATCTGCCGGTAGAGCTCCTCCATCTCCTCCGGTGACCGCAATCGTGGTCGCGGCGACTGCCGGGGATTAACGCTCCGAGTCATCGCCTTCTCCTAACACGTTGATCCGCGCGAGCACGTCCTCGTACAGGACTTTCATGAACACTCGCGAGCCCGTTCTCGACGAACAAGCTCGATATGAGAAGTGCGAAAGCCGTACCGCGATCTCGAATGAAGGCGACGACGGTAGCATCGTCAGCCAGGGCTGGCAACCGACCTACTTCGCTCGCTTCGGCTTCGCCTTTCCGCCGGATGTATTGAGGGCGACCGCGGCACGAATCAACGCCTTGAACGCGCCCGCATCGACCGTCTCTCCCTCATGGATGTCAATCGCGCGCCTGAGATTCCCGTCGAGGCTCGAGTTGAACAGCTTCGCCGGGTCCTTCAACGAAGCCCCCTTGGCGAAGGTCAACTTCACGGTCGACTTGTAAGACTCGCCGGTGCAGATGATCCCGTCGTGCGACCAGACGGGAGTGCCAGGGTTCGTGGCCTTCACCCACTTCCACTCCTCGACGACGTCCGGGTCTGCCTCTTTGATGAGCGTGCGCATCCGGCTCAAAGTCTCCCCGCGCCAGCCGCCCAACTCTTTGATCCTCGCGTTTATCAAGCGCGATGGTGACTCGGTTTTTCGCGACGTATCGTTCTTCTTCGTCATGTCTGCCAGCGTCGCGGATGTTATCACCGCTTCTATCAGACTATCCTCTTCGAGACATGGAGAGCAGGCGCACGATGACTGACGAAGGCGGACTGCGTAACATCTCCGACACGGCGCACTGGGTGGCCATGTATCGCGCGCTCGAGAGCGAGCGTCCAGACGCCCTGTTCCGCGATCCGTTCGCGAGGCGGCTCGCCGGCGCGCGCGGCGCACGCATCAGCGAGGGCCAGGCATTCGCGAACCGCAACGCCTGGTCGTTCGTCGCGCGCACCGTGCTCATCGATCGCTTCATCAGCGACGCCGTCGCGAACGGCGTGGACATGGTGGTGAACCTGGCCGCCGGTCTCGACGCCAGACCGTACCGCCTGACGTTGCCGTCGCAGCTGCAGTGGATCGAAGTCGACCTGCCGGATCTCCTCGCCTACAAGACCGAACAGCTTGGTCGTGAAACGCCGCGCTGCATCCTGGAGCGGGTGGCACTCGACCTGTCGAACGTCGCGGCCCGTCGTGAGTTGTTCGAACAACTGAGCGCCAGGGCGAAGGCCGTGATGGTCGTCTCCGAGGGGCTGGTGGTCTATCTCTCTCCCGAGGAGGTCCTCGCGCTGGGGGCAGATCTTGCGCGGACGCCGACGTTCAACCGGTGGGCGCTCGACATGGTGTCGCCGGCGCTCATGCGGATGATGCAGAAGACCATGGGCCAGGATCTCCGGCATGCGGGCGCGCCGTTCAAGTTCGCGCCCGACGAAGGTCCGGCGTTCTTCGAGCGCGCCGGATGGAAGCCGGTCAGCGTTCGCTCGCTGCTGCACACCGCGGCCTCGCTCCGACGATTGCCGTGGCACATGCGTCTCATCGCACTGCTGCCAGACAGCGCGGGGCGAATCCCGAACAGTCCCTGGGGAGGTGTGTGTCTCTTCGAAAGGCTGAAGCCTCCGCCCTAGCGCTGCTCGAGAGGGATGAAGCGCTGCGGGAACGAGGGCCCCGTGTAGTCGGCACGCGGGCGAATCAGGCGATTGTTCGCGTACTGCTCGAGGACGTGCGCCGTCCAGCCCGAGATACGGCTGACGGCGAAGATCGGCGTGTAGAGATCGATCGGGATGCCGAGCGCGTAGTAGGTGGACGCTGAATAGAAGTCGACGTTCGGGTTCAGCTTCTTCTCGCCTTTGACCAGCGCCTCGATGCGCTGCGAGATGTCGAACCAGGCGGTATTGCCGCTGCGCTTGCCCAGCTCGCGCGACATCTGACGCAGGTGCGTGGCACGCGGGTCTTCGGTCTTGTAGACGCGGTGACCAAACCCTGGAATCTTCTCCTTGCGCGCCAGCTTGCCGCGAATGACGTCATCGACGCGATCGCCGCTCGCGGTCTGCCCCAGATCGAGGAGCATCTTCATGACTTCCGCGTTGGCGCCACCGTGCAGCGGTCCTTTGAGCGTGCCGATCGCGGCGACGACTGCGGAGTAGATGTCAGTCAGCGTTGCGGCAGCGACACGCGCGGCAAACGTCGACGCATTGAGCTCGTGATCGGCATGCAGCGTGAGCGCGATGTCGAAGGCCCGAATCGCCGTCGAGTTGGGCCGCTCACCGGTGAGCATGTAGAGGAAGTTCGCCGCGTGACCCATCACCGGATCGGGCGCGATCGGTCCCCCGCCAGCCTGCAGGCGTCCCCACGTGGCGACGATCGAGCCGACCTGCGCCGTCAGTCGAACCGCCTTCCGATACTGGGCGTCCGGTGAGGTCTCCTCGACATCGGACTCGTAATGGGCGAGCGCCGACGTGACCGTGCGCAGCGCATCCATGCCGTTCACTGTCGGCAGGCTGCGCATCAGCCGGATGATCGGCTCCTTCAATGGCCGCGCCGCGGCCAGTTGCGATTGCAGGTCGCCCAGCTCGGCGCGCGTCGGCAACCGCCGGTGCCACAGCAGAAAACAGACTTCCTCGAAGGTGGCGGACTGCGCGAGATCGTGGATGTCGTAGCCGCAATACGCGAGCACACCGCGATCGCCATCGAGATAGCAGATGGCGGACGAGGTCGCGACGACGTCTTCGAGTCCGGCTTTGGATGTTTCAGCGGTAGCCATGTGATCCGATCTTGTAATGCAAAATGCGAAATTCAAAATGCAAAAAGCACATCAGAACCATCCGCATTTCTCGCAGAACGGGTTGACTTCCTCCGGTATGACGATATTGCCGTCCACGTAGCCGGGCAGCACGGACCCATCGAAGACGTGGAAATCATTGTGCGGGATGCCGAGCATGTTCCACCTGAACTCCGCCGAGAGCGTCAACGTGGTTACCGGCGCGGTGCTTCCAGCCGCCATGACATTCCAGGTGCTCGTGGAGGTTCCCGGCCCGCCGCTGCTGGCTTGAGCGGAGATGCGATCGGCCACCAGCTGCAGGTCGTATCGAGTCCCGTCGGCGCAGCGGAAGGCCGTGACACGCCCCGCCTGACAGGACGACAGGTTCAGCGTCACCGCGGACCCGCTGACCGATCCCGTATAGGAGCAGCTGGTCTGGTTGCCCTGCGAGCTGACTGTTCCGGTCAACGACGTGTTCGACTGCTGAATCAACGCGGCGAAGATGTCGCGGTGGCCGATCGAAGCCTGGAGTGCGGAGCCGACGCACCCGCCGCCGCTGACCGAGGTCAGGGTCGCGTGCGACATCCATACGCCGGAGACGCGCTCTACCGAAGGACTTGACGGGGTCGCCCCGTCGCCGCACGCGCAGGCGACGAGCGCAAGCAGGAGCCACGAGCCGCGCGCCACGGCGTCTCTTGGCGCGACGCGCGTATGCCGACGTTCATAGCCCACGCGCAGACATCAATTCCTTGAGCAGGGCCGCGGTGCTCTCGCGGACCGGACCGGGTGTGGGCGGACCACCGGCGCGACCGCCGCGACCGCGGCCGCCGGCGGCGCCGGGCACGCCAATAGCCACGTCGAGCGGTGTCCGGCCGGACTTGTCCTTGAGATCGAGCTTGGCACCCTTCTCGACGAGGAAGCGAACCAACGCATCGCCGCGGGTGACGGCGATGTGCAGCGCGCTCTCGCCGTTGTCATTCACGGCGTTGACGTCGGCACCCTTCGCGAGCAGCAACGTCATCGCATCGATGGTGTTTTGTTCAGGACCGGCATTCCGGGCGGCGCGAGACGCCGCAATCATCAACGCGGTCGTCTGATTGCGCAGTCTGAGATTGGGATCGGCGCCTTTCTCGAGCAGCACTCGAATCAGCGTGGCGTCGCTGACCTTCGACGCGCGCATCAACGGCGTCGCACCTTCGCCCAGTGAAGGGTCGCCGCCATTGTGTTGCCGCATCAGCAGCGGCGTCTTGAGCGCGGCGTTGGGATTGGCGCCGCGATCGAGGAGGATTGTCACGAGGTCGAGCGGGACCAGCGGGCCGGACGGCTTGGGCAGCGGCCGGTTCACCATCGGCTCCTGATGCTTCATGTCAACGACCGCGTACAGCGGTGTCATCCCTGCCGCGTCGCCGATGTCGAGGCCGGCGCCCTTCTCAACCAGTAGCGCCGCGACGTCATAGTGGGCGTTGATAATCGCGACATTCAACGCCGTCGTCCCGTCGGGGTCCACGGCGTTGAGATCGGCGCCCGCCTCGGCGAGCGCCCGCACGCCCTCCGCGGCCCCTTGCCGCGCCGCCAGCATGAGTGCGGTCATGCCGCCACGCGGCAGCGCGGTGAACACCATTGTCGCTGCATCGACCTTGACCTTGGGAAACTCCGGCACTGTCGATTTCAGGTTCAGATCGACACCGCGGGATGCCAACAGCGAGACGACCCCAGCGTGATCTTCAGCGGCCGCCCACATGAGGGCCGTTTCACCATGCCAGGTTTCACGCGCGTTGACGTTCGCGCCTCGATCAAGGAGCAGCCGCACCACCTCCGGATTCCCCGTCCGAGCGGCGAGCATCAGTACCGTCTCACCGTCGGTCACTTCGGTGTTCGCGTCGGCTCCTGCCTTCAACAGCGCATCGACAACCGCGGCACTGCCATTGACGGCAGCCAGCGACAGCGGTGTCACCGCGTAACGGGTCTTAGCGTTGACCGTCGCACCGGCGCGAATGAGCGTCTGAACGAGCTCGACACGATCGAGACGTGCGGCCCAGTGCAGCGCGGTGGTGCCGTCGGCCTCGGTCGCGTTTACCAAAGCACGCTGCTGTGAGAGCGTCCGGACCGTCACCGCGTTTCCAGCTTTGACGGCATCGATCAGCCGGACGTCACCCGTCGCGGCGCTCGAGGTCAGGCTGGCACAGACGACGAGAGCAACGATCGGCGCGGCATGGGTCAGTCGCATTGGCGGTTAGAGCGGGATGCGGCCCTTGTTGCCGCCGAAGTGCTCGAGCTCGACGCCGAACGTCTCGGCCATGCTGATGAGGAGATCGGCGTTCGGGGTCAAGGTTCCGCCGACGATGTGTCGGCCGCCTTTGACCGATCCAGCGGCGCCACCGACCAGCAGCGTCGGCAACAGGTCCGCCGAGTGGACGTTTCCATTGCCCATGCCGCTGCCGTACAGGATCAAGGATTGATCGAGCAGCGAGCCATCACCGTCAGGAGTGGAGCGAAGCCGCTCGACGAATTTTGCAAACAGCGTCAGATGATACGTGTTGACCTTGGCGTGTGCCTCGATCGCCTGCGGCCGGTTGCCGTGGTGGGAGATCGAGTGGTGCGGTTCGGTGACACCGATGTGAGGATAGGTGCGCTGGCTCAATTCGCGTCCGAGCATGAACGTAAAGACACGAGTCAGGTCGGCCTGATACGCGATCGCGAGCAGATCGAACAGCAGCGACGCGTGCTCCTCGAACGACTCGGGCACGCCCACCGGCGCGTTCGGTACCGTGAGGAGCGACTCCGCCTGCTGCTCGGCACGCTGAATTCGCCGCTCGATCTCGCGAACGTGATTCAAGTATTGGTCGAGGCGAACACGGTCGCCTGGGCCGACTCCGGACTGCAGTTCACGGAGATCGTCGGCCACGAAATCCAGCAGGCTGCGGTCGGTCTTCATCCGCGCCAGACGGCTTTCGCGAGTCCCGCCGCCGCCAAACAGGCGCTCGAACACCACGCGCGGGTTGATCTCCATTGGCAGTGGAGCCGTGTCCGACTGCCAGCTCAACGTGTTCATGTACGCGCAGCTGAACCCAGGCGCGCAATCGCCGATCAGACCAGTGAAGTCCTCGGTCGCCAGCTCGATGGACGGGAACGTCGTCTCCTGGCCGATCGTGCGTGCGACGAGCTGATCGACCGTGATGCCGAGTGAATAGTCCGGGCCTGCTGTTCGCTTCGGCGGCACGCCAGCGAGCCAGG
>Ga0070673_100002991_pt1 | contig 10431 bp, 7 predicted proteins | sample KBSM23metaG_FD_65342 | JGI IMG/M metagenome (GOLD analysis project Ga0070673, IMG submission 65342) | Miscanthus rhizosphere microbial communities from Kellogg Biological Station, Michigan, USA - KBS M2-3 metaG | ecosystem: Host-associated > Plants > Roots > Rhizosphere > Soil ...
AATCGCGTCGGCCAACCGTCCGCTCGAGTACAAAGCCACCGCGTAGGTGTACTGGGCGTTGGCGTCGTCCGGCGAAAGCTCGGAGGCGCGCTTGAGTTCGACGAGCCCGCCGGCGAGATCCTTCCGCCTGACGAGCAGCAGTCCGAGCGAGTGATGGAGATCGGCCGCCTCGGGCGCGAGGATCAGCGCGTCGCGAAGCACGCGCTCGCCTTCGGCATCGCGATCGGCCGTTCGATAGAAATCGGCCAGGTTCACTGCCGCCGGCGCGAAGTACGGCTCGAGCTTGCGCGCCGTCAGATACTCGGCTTCAGCGCGGACGACGTCGCCACGTTCCGCATAGTAGGCCCCCAGGTTGACGTGCGCACCTGCCGAGTCGGCGTTGAATGCCTGGACGGCCAGCCACTCCGCGACGCCCTGTTCGCGCCGCTCGTCATCGCCGGCGTCGAGCGGCGCGGCGGCGAGCGCACGGGCCGCTTCGATCCGCACGGCGCGCGATGGATCGGCGAGCAGAGGCGTGAGGGCCCGAGGGCGCATCGCTTGTGGAAGCGCGCTCAGCACGTCCACCGCGGCCATGCGGACCAGCGGCGCAGGATCGCGTGCGGCGCTTTCGATCACGGGGCCGGACACCGGGTCCAGCCATCGCGCCAGCAGAGTGGTGGCCGTGGCGCGGACGATCGCCGGCTGGGCGGCGTCGTTGACGATGGCGATCAATCGAGGCTCGGCGTCAACGGCCGCTGACCGTCCGGCCGCGATCGCTTCGCCGTAATGCGGCGTCGCCAAACGCGCGGTGCCGAACCACGTGACTGCCTGCGCCGCGGCCCACGACGCCGGTCGATTGGCGTGGCAGCCCGTGCAGGCGTTCGGCGTGCCAATCTTCGCCGTGAGATCCGGCCGGGGGACGCGGAAGCTGTGGTCGCGTCGCGCATCGACGGCCATGTATGTCCGCGCGGGCATGTGGCACGACACGCATTGCGCGCCGGGTGAGCCGGCGGCATGGTGGTGGTGGGACGGTGTCGCGAACTTCGACGGCAGGTGGCATCGCTGGCAGACGGCGTCTGGGTTCGACGCAATCTCCGGCCGGTGCGGGTCATGACAGTCGCTGCACGTGACGCCCTTGGCGTACATCCGGCTCTGGAGGAACGATCCGTACTCGTAGACCTCGTCCTGAATCTGTCCGTCCGCAAAGTACACCCCGTCGTCCAGCAGCGACGGTCGATGCGTCTCAGTGAGCGGCAGGCCGACGTGGTAGTCGTCGGTGAGCACCGCGCGTCGCGCGTGGCAGCGCGCGCACATCTCCACTTCGACACGCGACGTCCGAGGGCGATCTCGATGCGCGATGCCCGTCGCCACATCGAACTTCCACGTGGCGCCGTCCTTCGACCCCAGTGGCACCAGGCCATCGTCCTCATTGGCCGCGAGCGGCCCGGTAGACGTGCGTCCGCGCGCCCACGCGAGGTGCCGCGACCCGGCGCCATGACAGGACTCGCACGCCACGCTGATGTCCGACCAGGTTGTCTTGTAGCTGTTGCGCGCCGCGTCGTAGCCCTTGCGCAGGTTGGTCGAATGGCATTCCGCGCACCGCGCGTTCCAGTTCTGCGACGGGCTCGTCCAGTGCTGGACGTCACCGGCGGGAAGCGGCGCGTTCGGGTACAGGTGGAACCACCGTTGGCCGCCGACGGCCAACGCGCGCGTGTCCCACGAGATGCTCAGTGCCTGATAGCGTCCGCCAGGCATCGGAAGCAAGTACTGCTGCAACGGCTCCACTCCGAACGTGTAGGAGACGTCGAAATCCTGCAGCGTCCCCTCGGGGCCGTCGGTGCGGACGACGAAACGGTTGCCCTCGCGGGAGAACGTGGTGGTGACTCCGTGCTGCGAGAAGCGCTCGCCGGAAAACGGTGCCTTCACGCTGTCGGGCGTCGGCGCCTCCATCGCGCGCGCATGCATGGACTGACGCCATCGCCCGGCTTGAGCAGCGTGACACTCGACACACGTCTTCGCCCCGACGAAGCGCGCTGCCACGTCGGAGCGCATGGTCGAAGCACTGATCGGCGCCACATCAGCCGTGTGCCCCGGCGGTGGGCTGGGACTCCGAAGCGACCACATGCCGATCGCGATCGCGACGCCGACGACGAGAAGCAGGAGCACCATGCCCTGGTACGGTGGCCGTCGAGAGGGCGGCGCGTGGCGCCGTCTGCGCTGTGACATGGGAACGACGGATGTGGTTTCTCAGCAGACGTCGAACCACCGGCTGTCGTCAAGCCGAGGGAAATCGGCACTCACGGTTGCGCTTGCTTGATGTGGTGTGAGAAAGCGTGACCGTGCATCATTCCAGGCCCGAAGCAAAGCTCTTGTGGACGGGGGATGTTTTTCGGCAGGTCTTGACGCCCAATGGCGTGGCGCAAATCCTGCAACCTTGGCCGTAGGCCTGCTGTTCGGTGCCCTCCCCGCGAACGGCAGAGTTCCTGGAGTCATCCATGAGGAAAAGCATACTTGGGCTGTGCTCCGGCATCCTGGCGCTGACAGCGGTTGTCTCTGCGCAGACATCGCAGTCTCCCGCAACTTCCTCCACTCCGGTCACGACCCGCCAGTCAAGTCAGACCGACGTCGTCACCGGATGCGTCGCGGCCGATTCGGCGTCCGAACCGGGTGCGACATCGGGCACGAGTCGCCGGTTCATCCTCTCGAACGCTCAGTGGTTGACCGAGGGTGACAACGGGCAGGGACGCCAGACGGCGGCGACGAGTTACCTGCTGACGAACTCCGATCTCAACCTGGGCGACCACGTTGGTCACAAGGTCCAGCTGACCGGATACGTCGACTCGTCGAGCACGGGCGCGAGTTCTGCCTCGTCGCCGGGTAGCACGTCCTCGCAGTCGATGCGCGTGTTCCATGCAACATCCGTGAGGATGCTGTCCCAGACCTGTCCGTAGTTGGCGAACCGGCTACGGATGGCCGCAGGTCGTCCACCGACGGCCTGCGGCCCTGCTTGCGCGGTGATGGCTCAGGTTCCCACCGGCCGAGCGGCGTGCCGTCCGGAGAGCCGATCGACCCGCACGCGGTACAGCACCGCGACGTGGTGCTCTGGCCCACCAGCGAGCTTCGCGGCGCCCGGCAGCCACCATCCGGGCTGCCCTTCGAGCTTCGACTGGATCATCGTGCGCAGAACGCGCCCGGCCGCCGTATCATCGACCTCTTCGTATCGCCCGAACACGAGGACAGTGCGCCAGTTGTGCTGGCCGACTATCTCGTCCACCTCGACACATACCTTCGGGTTCCCGCGCATCCACTCGACCTTCTGGCCCAGCGTCGAGAAGCTGAACAGCGAGTCCTGCCCGGCATCGTAGTAGAAGAAGATTGGCGTGATGTACGGCTGATCCGCCTTCGCGCAGGCCAACCGGCCCAGGTGCGTCCGCCCCAGCAGTTCCCGGCACTGCGATGCCGTCAGGTCATGGATCACCATGAGACGCGGGCATTCTAACAGGCTCGCGCCCGAATCGGCCCGGTTGCCTCTATGGTGGCTTGGATCCTGCACCTCTTCGAACTAGAGCACGTCGTTCTCGAATAAGGACGGCGACTCGTCGTAGTGGGAGGGTGTAATCATGCAGAACCTACTCGCAGTGTACTGTGGGCTCGTCGTCTCCATGGCGATCGTGGCCGCGCAGACACCGTCGCCGACCAGCTCGGGCACGGGCTCGACCAGCCCGCAAACGATTACCGTCACGGGGTGCGTCACCCCGGATACGATGGCCACCCCGGGCACTGGCTCGCCTCGCTTCGTCCTGTCCAGCGTCGAGCCGCAGGGCGGCGCGCGGAGCCGGAGCACGGTGACCGGCTACACGCTGACGCCAGCCGCGGACGTGAACCTGAGCATGCACCTGAACCACAAGGTGCAGATCACGGGCACGGTCGACACGGCGGCGACGTCCAGTCCGACGTCGGCGCAGCCGTCCTCACCGAACACGTCGAGCGCGATGCCCGCGTTCCGCGTGACGTCGGTCAAGATGGTTTCCTCGACCTGCCCATAGCGATCGATGAGGCGACGCGTCGCCAACTTCCGCGCGCACCCGCACAGTCGCGGATGCCGTGGAGGCAGCGGCTCCGAAACGCTACGCGACGCGCCGCTTCTTCGACCGGTGTGACGCCTTCCGCGTGCTCCTGGTGGTCGTCGCTCCCCTGGCCGCGCGCCGCGGCGACTGCTTCGCGAGGCTCGCCTTCAGCCGCTCCATCAAGTCGACCACGTTGTCGGGCGCTTTCTTGTCCTGGAACTTCAGGCGAGGCTTGGAGCCTTTCAGCTTGCTGTTGATCACCTGCATCAGGTTCTTTACGTACGTATCCTCGTAGCGCTCAGGAGCCCAGGGCGCCGTCAGGCTGTCGATCAGCGACGTGGCGAGCTGGACGTCCCTGGGTCGCGCGCTCTTCGACTGCGGCACGTGAAACTGTGACGCGTCTACCAACTCGTCGGCGAAACGCATCAGCGTGAGGACCAGCAGTTCGCCGGTGACGCCCAGCGCCGCGAGATGCTGCACGTCGCGCAGCATCACGCGCGAGATCCCGAGCATTCCGCTCTGGCGCAGCGCGTCGCGCAGCACGACGTAAGCGGCGTCCGCGTTCTTGCCCGGCATCACGTAGTAAGGAACGTCGAAGTACCGGGGGTCGACCTCCGCAGCCTTGACGAAGTCGAGCACGTGGACCGCGCGCGATTTCTCGAGCGCGGCGGTCTCGAGGTCGTCTTTCGTCAGCGTGACGAACTGGCCAGGTTTGTACTCGTAACCTTTCACCAGATCGTCCCACGACACGGCCTTGCCGTCGCGGCTGCAAACCTTGCGGTACTCGATTGGCGACAGATCCTTCGCGTGCAGGAGCCGGAACTTCGGCCGGGCTGCCCGGACGGCGGTGTGCAGTTCGACGGGGATCGTCACGAGACCGAAGCTGATGGTGCCCTTCCAGAGTGCGCGTGCCATACGTCATTCTCTCGCGGCGATCAGCGTTCCGATGCCTCGATGGCGTCGAGCGCCTCGGTCGGCAATCTAGCGGCAGTCCTCGGGCCGAACACGGCCAGCGCAGCGGGAACGGTCGTGGCCACCCCGATGCCAATCAGGCCGAGAGCCAGCGCGCGCCGGCGTTCCGCGGGAATGTGTTCAGCGACGAACAGGCCCACGCCGAAGGCCAGCGCGGCGCGGGTGCCGACGACAAAGATCAGGCTCAACGGACTGAGCTCAACAGGTTTCATCATTGCGGCCTCCTAACTGTCGAGCAGAGGCAAGGAAGGTGCCAGCAGGCCCGGGTCGCCAGGTCCGATGGGCTGCCTGGCGCGCCGCCCTGAAACGCGATTCGATGCGAATCCGATACACGGCTGCCGAGGTGCGTCGCCCCAAGCTCACGCAACGCTCAGGCGCCCGCCGCGCGCCCGCCGCGCCAGTTTCCGCAGCTCGAGTATGGTGACCGGCACCAGTGCGGGCAGGACTGTGCGCGCCATGTCCGCTGCCGAGAGCGCACCGATTTCGAAGAACACCTGTGTGGCCGGGATGTGATGGATCCCGAGTTGCACGAGCACCGAGATTCCGACCACCCCCAGCAGGCGCACGTTGGAGAAGGCCCCGACCTCCCAGAACGTGCGCGTCACGCTGCGCGCGGCGAAAGCGCGGCACAGTTCGCTCAACACAAGCACCGCGAATGCGAGGTTCCTCGCTTCGACGATTGGGCGCGATTGCAGCGCTGTGATGAACACGCCCAGGCAGACGGCCGCTTCGAGCGCTCCCGTGACGACAATCGTCCGCCACTCCACGGGCCCCAGCATCGGCTCGCCGGGATCCCGCGGCGGTCGGGCGAGCACATCGTCGTCAGCCGGATCCATCACCAGGGCGAGCGCCGGCAGACCGTCGGTGACGATGTTGATCCAGAGCAGGTGTAGGGGAAGCAGGGGGGCCGGCCAGCCGGCCATCGCCGCGGCCAGCATCAGGAAGAGCTCGGCGGCGTTGCCCGCGAGCAGGTACACGAGCGACTTCCGGATGTTGTCGAAGATACCGCGTCCCTCACGGATGGCCGACACGATGCCGGCGAAGTTGTCGTCGGTGAGGATCATGTCAGATGCTTCGCGCGTGACCTCGGTTCCGGTTCGGCCCATGGCGATGCCGATGTGGGCTTCGCGCAGCGCCGGCGCGTCGTTCACGCCGTCGCCGGTCATCGCGACCACCGCGCCACGTCCCTTCCAGGCTCGCACGATCGTGAGCTTGTCCTCGGGCGTCGCGCGCGCGTGCACGCGCATCGCGGGATCCTCGCCCGGCCCGAGGATGCCCAACTCGCGCGCCACGGCGCGCGCAGTGACCGCATGGTCCCCGGTGATCATCACCGTCGTCACCCCGGCCGTGCGCGCGGCGGCGACAGCGTCGATCGCTTCGGTGCGGGGCGGGTCGGCGATGCCCAGCAGGCCGAGCATCTCCAGGCGCTGCTCGTCGAGGCCCGGGCCGATTGCGACGGCCAGCACTCGAAGGCCGTGCGCCGCCATCTGCGCGTGGGCTTCGGGTACGCCGCCGGTGCCCGCCGCGCACAGGGGCAGGAGCGTGTCGAAGGCGCCCTTCACGTAGATGAACCCGTCCGCCCGGGCGATCGACATCCGGCGGCGGTTCGTTTCGAATGGATGCACGAGCACGCGCGGGTGGCGCCGCTCGATGTCGCCTCGGCGAATGCCCCGTTCGGCGGCCGCGAGGAGAATCGCGACTTCGGTGGGATCGCCGATGCCGGCACGCTCGTCGCTCGACAGCTCCGCGTCGCAGCACGAGGCTGCCGCCACCAGCAGTCGCTCGTGATTGGGGCCCCACAGCTCGCGCACCGCCATCATCCCCGTCGTCAGCGTGCCGGTCTTGTCGGTGCAGATGACCGTCGCGCATCCCAGCGTTTCCACGGATGCCAGACGCCGGATCAGCACGTGCCTGGCGGCCATCCGCTGCACGCCGATCGCGAGCGCGATGGTGACCATGGCGGGCAGCCCCTCGGGCACCGAGGCCACGGCGAGCGACACGGCCGAGAGCAGCACCTCGAGTCCCGGCCGGCCGTGCCACCATCCCGCGGCCGCCACCAGCGCCACGATGCCAAGGCAGATGACGAGCAGCGTCCGGCCGACACCGTCGAGCCGCTGCTGAAGGGGCGTGGCGGCCTTCTCGGTCGTCGCAAGCAGGTGGGCAATCGCGCCCAGCTCGGTGCGCATGCCGGTTGCGACGACCTCGGCGAGCCCCGTGCCCCGTACCACGAAGGTGCCCATGAAAACGGTATCGATCCGATCCGCGAGAGCCGCGTCGCTCGCGATCGGCTCGACCGACTTCTCCGCGGGCAGGCTTTCTCCTGTCAGCGACGCCTCGTTGCAGGCGAGGACGTTCGCTTCGAGGAGCCTCGCATCGGCGGCGACGATGTCGCCCGCTTCAAGGCGCAGCACGTCACCGGGCACCACGCTGGCCGCCCCGACCGTCATCGTCTCGCCCTCGCGGACGACACGAGCCCGCGGCGCGGTCATGGATCGCAGCGCCTGTATCGCGCGCTCGGCTCGGTGCTCCTGAAGAAATCCGATGATGCCGTTCAGGCCGACGATCGCCGCGATGGCCACCGCGTCGGCAGCCTCGCCGAGCGCGACCGACACCGCGCATGCGCCCATCAGCAGCCAGATGACCGGGCTGTTGAACTGGCCGAGCAGCAGCCACCAGACGGGCGCCGGATGCTCCCGTTGAATCTCGTTCAGGCCGAACGCGACGAGCCGATCGGCCGCGTCCTGCCGTGAGAGTCCGAGCGCCGGAGTGGCCAGTGACAGCACGCCATCGTAGTGGCGGGCACGACCCGTGCCACCCGTTGTGCCGGTCTGACTGGGACCTTCGAGCCGCTTGAAGAGCGATCCATGGAGAATGGTTCGCAGGGCCGGGGAAATTCCCGTGGTGCACATCAGGATCCGGAGTCGATGTCAGGCAAAAGGGACGCGGCGCTGATCGCAGCGGCGGCCTTCGTCAGGTCGACGACGATCGGGGTGACCGGCGTCACGCTGGCGATCCATCTGGCAGCGCTCGGTCTCACCGCCGCGGCCGTCGGCGTCCTCATCGGCGCGGGCCTTGCGGGCGCTGCAACGGCCACGCTCGCCCAGAGCGTTTGTGCCGATCGGATCGGCCGCCGGCGGACGCTCATCGCCCTGGCGACCCTCACGGCCCTCGGCTTCGTGGCCATCGCGCTCACGCGGACGTCCAGCCTGATGACGCTGGCCCCCATCGCGTTCTTCGGGATGCTCAACGGGATGGGCCGCGACCGCGGCGCTGCCGCCGCGCTCGACCAGGCGATCCTTCCCGGTACGACCAGCGAGGGCCGGCGCACGTGGATGCTGGCGTGGTACAACGTCTCGCTCGACGCCGGTCACGCGCTCGGCGCGCTCGGCGGCGCGGTGCCGGGCGTGTTGTCACACTTACTCGGCATGTCGGCGCTCGATGCGCACCGGGTCACGTTTCTCGTCTGCGCCGTCGCGATCGCCGCGAGCATCGTCTGCTACGCGTTGCTCACGGATTCGGTAGAACTGAAGCACAGGACTGAAGTCCTGTGCCACACGCGTCCAGGGCAGGCAGAGACACCAGTGGAGCAGAACTTCAGTTCTGTTCATCACGCGCAGCCTCACGAACCCGCGCAGCCTCACGCGCAGCGCGCCCACGCTCTAATCACCCGCCTCACGCTCCTCTTTGGCCTCGACAGCCTTGGCGGCGGCTTCCTCAACACGTCGCTCGTCGCCTACTGGTTCTTCGAACGCTTCGCGATGTCGGAAGGGCGCGTGGCGCTCCTCTTCTTCGCGGCCAGGGTGCTGAACGCGGCGTCGCACGTCGCGGCTGCCTGGCTGGCGAAGCGGATCGGGCTGGTGAACACGATGGTCGCGACGCACCTGCCGTCCAGCCTGTTCGTGATGCTGGTACCGGTCGCGCCTTCGGCCGCTGTGGCGAGCGCGCTGTTCCTTGTGCGCGAAGCGCTCGTGGAGATGGATGTGCCGACCCGCCAGTCGTACTTGATGGCGATCGTCCGGCCCGAGGAACGAACATTGGCCAGCGGCGTCACCAGTGTCACCAGAAACCTGGGCTGGGCGGCGGGCCCTTCGCTGGCGGGCGTCCTCATGCAGCACGTGGCTATGTCCGCGCCGCTCTACGTCGGCAGCGCGCTGAAGATCGCCTACGACCTGATCCTCTACCGTTCCTTCCGGAACATCAGGCCGCCCGAGGAGCAGCGTGCGAAACGTAGGTAGGGCCGAACTCACAGGCGTACATAGGGCCGAACTTTAGTTCGGCCAAGCGGATAGGATGACGCCGTGACGAAGAAATTGTGCTCGATAGTCGCGACCGCTGCGCTTGCCTCGGCGCAGCTTGTCGCGCAGGGACCGCCGCAGCTCGACCCCCTCGCCGCGCGGGTTGACCCTTACTCGCCGAAGCCGCGCATCATCGTCCTCACCGACATCGCCAACGAGCCGGACGACCAGATGTCGATGGTCCGCTTCCTCGTCTACTCGAACCAGTTCGACGTCGAAGGCCTGGTGGCGACGACGTCCACGTGGATGCGGAACCGGGTGCGGCCCGATGTCATTCAGTCGGTGATCGGCGCCTACGCCGAGGTGAGGCCGAACCTGCTGAAGCATCAGCCCGGATTTCCAGAGGCCGCCGCCTTGAAAGCGCTGGTGGTGCCTGGACAGTCCGCGTACGGCATGAACGCCGTGGGGCCCACACTCCATTCGGCGGGCTCGGATTTGATCCTGGAAGCGGCCAACCGATCCGATCCGCGGCCGCTCTGGATCGCGTGCTGGGGTGGGACGAACACGCTTGCCCAGGCGCTGTTGACCGCGAGCGCTAAGAAGTCGCCCGCCGACCTTGACGCGCTCATCTCGCGGCTTCGCGTCTATTCGATCTCCGACCAGGACGATGCAGGGCCGTGGATCCGCCGCGAGTATCCGCGCCTGCACTACATCGTGTCGCCGTCCACACCGGATGGCGCCGAGTACTACTTCGCGACGTGGACCGGCATCAGCGGCGATCGCTTCTACCGCAACGGCGTCGGCGCCGACTTCACGACGTTCACCGATGCGTGGGTGAACGAGCACATCCGCGCGAAGGGACCGCTCGGCAAGCTCTATCCGCACCCCTGCTGCATCCACGAAGGCGATACGCCGTCGTTTCTCGGCCTCATCGACAACGGCCTGGCCAGCGCGATGAGCCCGACCTTCGGCGGCTGGGGCGGGCGTTACGTCTGGCGTCAGCCGTCGGGTGAGCCGCGCGCGATCTGGACCGAGGGCGGCGACTCGTTTCCCGGCAACGACAACTCGCGTGACACGGTGACTGGCGTGGATGGGCAGGCGTACACGTCGGACCAGGCGACGATCTGGCGATGGCGGACGGCGTTCCAGCACGACTTCGCGGCGCGCATGGACTGGAC
>Ga0070673_100002992_pt1 | contig 10427 bp, 7 predicted proteins | sample KBSM23metaG_FD_65342 | JGI IMG/M metagenome (GOLD analysis project Ga0070673, IMG submission 65342) | Miscanthus rhizosphere microbial communities from Kellogg Biological Station, Michigan, USA - KBS M2-3 metaG | ecosystem: Host-associated > Plants > Roots > Rhizosphere > Soil ...
GAAACAGGTGCGCGCGTCAAGCAAGTGATTGCGGAGACCGAGCGCGCCCTGGCACCTCAACTGACACCTGAGCAGCGGAAGAAGTTGGAACAGATCGAGCAAGAATCTCAGGCCCAGCGTGGGGGGCTTCGAAGCACGGAACGCCGCCGCGGTCACCGCGAACCGCAGGACAAAACGAACCCCGGCGACTAACGACCTGCCGGGTGGGCTCCCTCCTCGTGCCTTGGAGAAATAAGAACTCGGCCACTGCGCGGGATAACTGGGCTGCTTCCAGTTTCCTAAATTTGCGGGAAACAAAGTTTGACGACAGAAGCGGCCCTAACCAAATTCCCATCATGAAATATCTTCCTCATTTGTTGCTGGGGACCGCGACTGCTTTTTCCTTCGTCTTCTTTGCCGAGCCGGGTGTTGGCGGAGGAGTCGCGGAAAAGCAAACCCAACTCGGACCGCACAGCGCGCAGAAGGTCGCGATAACCCGGCACGTTGGAGGCGCCCGGCAGGCTGAATCCGACAATCCCAATGAGCCTCCGACGATTGCCATAGTCTTGGTCGTCGAGCAAAAAATGACTGGCAACCAGCAGGAGATCACCGCCCGGGTATCCGCGCACAGGGAGGGACCGGGAGGGACGCTGGTTGGTGTCGAAGGGATGCGCGTGCACGTCACTCAGCCGGGTGATTTCGGAACGCAGCCTCAGAAATCGGGCGAAGCGCGCATCACCAAGTCGTTCTCTGCGCCCGGCGGCAAATACAAAACCGTCGTCGCAGAAGGGATCATCAACTCGCCGCGATACCAGGACGTCAAGCTCAGCCTAACGATTCCCGGGAATTAGAGACTCCGCCTGGGTTCAGGGAGGAAGAATAGATCTGTCCGCAACGACTCGCTTGTCATTCTGAGCACTGGCTCGGGATCAGAGCGGGGTTGGCGAGTGTGGTAATCTCCGAGGCGTGAACAGCCGCTTGCTTCTCCTCCTCGCCGCCTATCTATTCACCACTTCCGTGACGTCGGTCGAAGGGAATACCGCCTCCTTCCTGCTTCGTCCCGGCGTGGTCTTCGACGGCGCTCAATTGCATCCCGGCTGGACCGTGCTCGTGACGGGCGACAAGATCGCCGCCGCCGGTCCTGCCTCCGAAGTTACCGCGCCAGCCGAGGCGCGTACAATCGACCTGCCTAACGACACGCTGATTCCGGGGATGATTGAGGGGCATTCCCATCTCTTTCTTCACCCTTACGACGAGACGTCGTGGAACGATCAGGTGAACAATGAATCGCTCACCTTTCGCACTGCGCGCGCCACGGCACACGCGAAGCAAACGCTCCTCGCCGGCTTCACCACCGTGCGCGACCTCGGCACGGAGGGCGCCGGTTATGGCGACGTCGGACTAAAAGAAGCGATAGAACGGGGAATAGTGCCCGGACCGCGCATGATTGCCGTCACACGCGCGATCGTGGCGACGGGAAGTTACGGCCCGAAGCTTTCAACCGATCTCGATCTGCCCCAGGGCGCGCAGGAAGCGAGCGGTGTGGATGAAATCGTCCGCGTCGTGCGTGAACAGATCGGCAAAGGCGCCGATTGGGTAAAGGTCTATGCCGATTACCGTTGGAGACCTGGTGGGCCTTCGCGGCCAACGTTTTCCCAGGCCGAAATGACGGCGGCGGTCAGGGCCGCGCATGACGCCGGGCGGCCTGTTTCGGCCCACGCCACGACCGCGGAAGGAATGCGCCGCGCGGTTCTGGCAGGTGTCGATACGATCGAGCACGGTGATGAAGGCACACCGGAAGTCTTCAAACTGATGAAGGAACACGGTGTCGCCTTTTGCCCGACGGTCGCGGCCAGCGACGCGATCGAACAGTATCGCGGCTGGAAAAAAGGTGTTGCGCCCGAGCCCGCGCACATCCGCGAAAAGCGCACGAGCATGAAAGCAGCGCGCGACGCCGGAGTCGCCTTCGTGATGGGCGGCGACGTGGGCGTATTCGCGCACGGCGACAATGCACGGGAAATGGAGTTGCTCGTGCGCGAATACGGCTTCACGCCGCTGGAAGTCTTGTGTCAGGCCACGCGCGGCAACGCCGCGATTTTTCATCTCGCTGATCGCGGCAGCATCCGCGCTGGTTACCTGGCCGACCTCGTCGCCCTCGAAGGCGATCCGACGAAGGATGTTAGTGTCGTTAGGCAAGTGCGCTTCGTGATGAAAGGCGGCGTCATCTACCTCCAGCCATAGGAGGGCGATTGAACAGATCCGAGATGTGAAGCGCATCGTCTCGCTCCTGCCGGCTGCGACCGAGATCGCTGCGGCCCTTGGACTGATGGAGCAGGTCGTGGGCGTGTCGCATGAATGCGATTTCCCGAGCGCCGCGAACGAGCGGCCCAGAGTGACTCATTGCCCCATCCATCACGCCGGCCTCGCGAGCAGCGAAGTGGACGCCTGGGTCCGGAGCACTTTGCGCGAGAACGGCACCATTTACACAATCGACGAGCCCCTCCTGCGGAAGTTGCGGCCCGATCTTATTCTCACTCAAAAATTGTGCGACGTCTGCGCGGTTGGATATGGAACAGTGGCTCGTCTGGCCGCGACATTGTCCGGACCACCGACGGTCGTAAATCTTGAGCCGTCGAGTTTGGCGGATATTTCGGAAAATATCCATCAGGTGGCCAAAGTCTGCGGAGTGCCGGAGCGCGCAGACACGGTCAATGCACAGTTATGTTCCCGGGTAAATAAGGTGCGAAAGCGCCTCGCACAAGTGAGCTATCGGCCACGCTGTTTTCTTATGGAATGGGTCGACCCGCCCTTCTGCGCTGGCCATTGGGGACCGGAGTTGGTGGAGATTGCGGGCGGAATCGACACGCTCGGACGAAAACACCAGAAGTCAGTCCAAATCGAGTGGGACCAGGTGCTGCAGGCAGAACCGGAAGTGATCGTGCTCGCGCTCTGCGGCTACGATGCCCCCCGCGCGGAACGCGATCTTGAATTACTCCGCACCTATCCCGGCTTCGACACGCTCCCGGCGGCAACGGAGAACCGGATCCACGTGGTCGACGCAAACGCCTTCTTCGCCCGACCGGGTCCGCGGATTGTCGACAGCCTCGAGTTACTCGCCGCGATTTTGCATCCCGAAAGTTTCCCTGACTTCCGGAGTCATTTCCCGTCGTAGGCCCACGGGAGCGCTGCGATCTCGAGTTTCTTTATCCGTGCGCCAACCACATTGCACTTCCTCTCCGCTGCGGGACGTGAGCTTCCCAGTCATCGATCTCGTCCTGCGTCTCGAAGTTGATCACGAACGAGACCGCCTCGGTGTACACGAAGCGCGGCCCGCCGTTCAAGGCCACGACTTCCTGTCATCAAGCTCGAACACCACCGCCATGACCCAACCCTTCGTCCCCACAGGCTCCTCTCCGGTGTAATGGGACCTCTCCCTGACCTTCGAATTCTTGAAAACGGATGTGGAAACTCGCCGCCTCTTCCGCCTGGTCGTCGAACCACCTAAATGGAGTAATCCCGCAGTTAGTTTCAGTAAGGATTTGATGCCCGACCTCTGATCTCAGGCAAGAAAAAAGGACTGACCCCTACCTCAGACTGAAACAGTCCAGCGGGATCGCGGTCAAATCTAGCTGGCCTGATGAATGCGTTACGGCTCGCAGCCGGGGGTCAGGTTGCCGAGATTGTAATCACGCAGGACAGCCACATCGGTAGCCATGGCCTCGCCGGGTGGCGATGATCGCTTCACCCTATAGGGCAGTTTCCCGGAGAAATGGCTTAGGAGTGCGTCCGCCTCAGCAATCGTGCTGCTCACTGGCGCGGGGTCGGAGCCATTAGCGAGGTTCAGCTTCGCGGCAATAAGCTGCCTGGCTAATACCAAGCTGGCGTCTCCGTTTCTTCCGTCGCCCTCGATGATCTTTTTCAGCTCCGCTTTGTCGTAAGACTTTCTTCCCAGCACCATATCATCCGCCGGCCAGAGCCCGGGGTTATCCTTCCAATATCGCCGCGACTGCGGACAGGGGTTTGCCGCTGTCGATTGCACGCTGCGGAAAACTCCGCCACCTGCAGTTCCCGCAAGTGCATAGCCATCGCCGTCGATTGCGACGCTCCAAACATTGCCACCGGAAGGGATCAGGCCGCTGCTGATATCACTCCAGCTTTCGGCGCTGTTCGTCGAACGGAAAGTGCCTCCCAAGGCGGCAGCAAAAATGTTTCCGGCGGAGTTGACCGCTAGTGAGTTCACATCGAGCGCGGTGAAGCCGCTGTTTTGTTCCGTCCAGGTGTCGCCGTTGTCCGTCGAGCGAAACATTCCCCCGCCTACTCCGAACTGCGAATGCGTCCCGGCAAAAATGTCGCCGTTCGCGTTGATCGCGAGCGCACCAATATCGGTCGAGACCAGGCCATTGTTCGCGAGCGTCCAATTATCGCCGTTGTCCGTCGAACGGAAGACGCCCGTTCCACACCCCGCCGTCCCGGCAAAGATGTCGCCGTCGGGATTGATCGCGAGGGACCAGATGTTTCCGCAGGTCAATCCCTCGTTCACCGCCACCCAGGTCTCGCCGTTATCGGTGGAACGGTACACCCCGAAAGACGGGTAAGTCCCGGCGAAAATATCTCCACCCGGGTTGACTGCGAGGGCCCGCACGTCGGTCGTGATGACGCCGTGGTTGACGTCTTCCCAGCTCTCCCCGTTATCCGTCGATCGAAAAACGCCGCCAAAACCGTTCACAACATCCGCTCCTGCAAAAATGTCCCCATTTTCCTTGATCGTTAGGCAACTGATGTAGACGCCGAGCAGTCCCTGGTTCACTTTCCCCCAGGTGGCCCCGCCATCGGTCGAGCGGAACATGCCGACGCCATAGGTGCCGGCGAAAATGTCGTTGCTCGCATTGACGGCGACGGCACGCACCTCGGTCGCGGCCAAGCCGTGGTTTTGTTCGCTCCAATTCTCGCCGTTGTCACTCGAGCGGAAAACACCACCACCGAAATAGGTGCCAGCGAAAACGTCGCCACTCGCACCGACGGTGAAGGAAAGGACAAATGTGGCCGTCAGGCCGTCGTCCGCGGCGGTCCAGCTATCGCCGTTATCCGTCGAACGAAAGATTCCGTCGCCATAGATGCCGGCGAAAATGTCGCCGCTCGCCGTAATGACGAGAGCATTGACGTTGTTCGATGTCGTTAAGCCATTGTCCACCGCCGTCCAGCTGTCGCCGTTGTTGGTCGAGCGGAAAACACCGCCGCCGAAGTCGGCTCCAGCGAAAACATCGCCGCTGGCGTTGATGGCTAACGAGATGATGTAAGGCTCGGTCAGGCCGAGGTTGACTTCGACCCAGGTCTCTCCGTTGTCGGTCGAGCGAAAAATTCCGCTACCCCAGGTGGCGGCAAAGATGTCGCCGCTCGAGTTGATGGCGAGCGCGTAGACGTAGGTATTGGTGAGGCCGTTGTTCTGCAGCGTCCAGGTCTCTCCGTCATCCGTCGAGCGATAGATGCCGCCGCCTTCGAATGTCCCGGCAAAAATGTCGCCGCTCGAGTTGATCGCGAGCGAAATGATGAAGGGGTATTCGAGGCCGTCGTTCACCGCAGCCCAGGTGTCTCCATCGTCAGTCGATCGAAAAACACCGCCGAAGGTCCCGGCGAACAGATCGCCGGCCGTGTTAGTCGCAAGAGCGCGGATATCGGTTGCCGTTAGTCCGTTGTTTATTGGAGCCCACGTATCGCCGTTATCGGCCGAGCGAAAGGCCCCTCCTCCCAAGGTACCGGCGACGACATAATTCGGGGTTCTAACCAGCGAAAGCACGTTACCGCCCTGGGGTCCGCCGGTCGATTCCCAAAAGTTTTCCGTCGCCGGTTGCGCAGCCGCTTGCGGCGCCGGTTTGATTTCCTGGGTTTTAGCAAACGCGTTCGCAAACCCCGCAAAGGCAAGAAACGCCAGCAAGCTGAGCACCAACCTATAAGCCCGACCCGTTAAGAGGTGCTGAATTTTCATAAAACGAACTCCTTTTGTTATGGAAGTCGATCCTCACAGGAATTCCGGCGCAGTCCAAGGTCAAAGTGTCCCGGATTTCTGAGCCCTCCAGAGCTATATTCAGCGAAGCGAATTCGAGGCCGGCGAGCAGATATTTTAATATCCCGCGGCCTGGCCGTCTTTGCGCGATTCGCTTGCGCCGACGTAGACCCGCTGGCCATTGTGCATCTCGACCTTGATCGCCTGGTAGCCACCGTAGCCGCCGACATCGAGACGCACATCGTGTCCGCGCTTGCGCAGTTCACGCGCGGCTTCGTAAGGGATCCCGGTCTCGAGGTTGACGTAGCCGCCGTTCCCCATTTTTTCTCCGGTCGGTTCGTTGTCGCCGTCGTGCTGCCAGCGGGAAGCGTCGCCGGCTTCCTGCACGCTTAACCCGAAATCGATCTGGTTGGTCAGCACCTGGACGTGACCCTGTGGTTGCATGCCGCCGCCCATGACGCCAAACGCTTCCCAAGGTCTGCCGTCTTTCATGACAAACCCAGGAATGATGGTGTGAAACGGCCGTTTGCCCGGCGCGTAGACATTGGCGTGACCCGGCTCCATCGAGAAAAGTTCGCCGCGATCCTGAAACATAAAGCCGAGTCCGGGCACGACGATGCCGCTGCCCATGCCGCGATAGTTGCTTTGAATGAGTGAGACCATGTTGCCTTCGTCATCGGCAGTACACATGTAAATGGTGTCTCCCTGGCCCAGCGCCGGATTACCCGCTTCGACTGTTTTCGCAGCGTGGTTTGGGTCGATCAACTTGCGCCGCCCGGCCGCGTAACTCTTCGAGAGCAGACCGGCGAGCGGAATCTTGGCGAAGGCGGGATCGGCATAGAATTTCGCGCGATCGGCCCAGACGATCTTCTTCGCTTCGATCATGGTGTGTAACGTGTCGGGCGAATTGGGCCCCATCGTCTTTAAATCGAATCCTTCGAGAATGTTCAGTATTTGCAGCGCGGCGATTCCTTGACCGTTAGGCGGCAATTCAAAAACGTCGTACCCGCGGTAATTCGTCGAGACTGGATCGACCCACGTGCTGGTATGTTTTTCGAAATCTGCTTTGCGCAGATACCCGCCGTTCGTCTGCATGAAGGCGTCGATCTTGTCCGCGATCTCACCCTTGTAGAAAACGTCGCCGCCTTGTTCGCCGATCAGGCGCAGCGTGTTCGCCAGCGCCGGATTCTTGAAGATATCGCCTTTGGCTGGGGTGCGCCCTTTTCCATCGAGCGTGTAGGTTTCGAGAAAAGCGCCCGGCAACCCTTTGTAGAGGCGCGGGCCGAATCCCCAGTAATAAGCAATCAGCTCGCTAACGGGAAAGCCCTCTTCCGCATAATGGATCGCTGGCGCGAGATCGTCAGCGAGTTTCAATTTCCCGAATTTTTTGTGCAGTTCCGACCACGCGTCGACGCAACCGGGCACACTAATCGGCAACATGCCGGTTGGCGGAATCGTGTCGCGCTTCAATTTTGCCAGCTCGGCCTTCATTTGTTCATAGCTCAGACCGAGAGGCGAACGTCCGCTGCCGTTGATTCCGTAAAGTTTATTTTCCTTCGCGCTGTAAACGATGGCAAAGAGGTCGCCACCGACGCCGTTCGAAACCGGTTCGGTCAAACCGAGCGTCGCATTCGCCGCAATCGCAGCGTCAACCGCGCTGCCACCGCGTTTCAGAATGTCGACGCCGACCTGCGTGGCCAAGGGGACGCTCGTGCAAACCATGCCATGCCGCGCCAGCACTTCCGAGCGCGTGGCAAAATTCTTTCCAGTGATCCTATCGATCTGAGCATCGAGCTGAAGGGTGAGCGTAAAGAGAAGCGCAGCGGCGGCAGGAGCAAGACGAAAAAGCATGGACATGGACAAAGGCTAAGACGTTTGCTCAGTGAAGAAAACCACGCTTTGACCAGGGCGCCGAAAAGCGGGCGCAGATCACCACGACAGCAAGGTGGTGGGCAGGGCTGGATTCGAACCAGCGAAGGCGTAAGCCAGCGGATTTACAGTCCGCCCCGTTTGGCCACTTCGGTACCTACCCGCGCCGCGAGCGTCTGATATAGGCTCGCTCGCTGGGGGTCGCAACTGTTTTGGCGGTGGGGTAGATTGCGCGCCAAGATGAAGAACTCGCCTGCACTTCCGATCCTGACCGAGCAACAACGCGATCTGCTCTGGCCCGCTTTGCCTTTCACCGATTGGCAGGCCACCGCCGCGAGCTTGCACATGTGGACGCAAATCGTCGGCAAGATTCGTCTCTCGCTCACGCCATGGGTCAATCACTCCTGGCACGTCACCCTTTACCTGACGGCGCGTGGTCTGACGACTTCACCGATCCCACACGGCTACGATACGTTCGAAATTCGTTTCGACTTCATCGAACACGAGCTGTGGATCCTGAAAAGCGATGGCGCGCTCCGCGTCCTGAAACTGCGTCCCCAATCGGTCGCGGCTTTTTATCGCGAGGTGATGAACGCGCTCGACGAACTTCAGCTGCCCGTGCAAATCAACCATTTGCCTAACGAGATCGAAAATCCAATCCCTTTCGAACAGGATGAGGTCCATCGGACCTACGATCGCGCCTGGGCCAACCGCTTCTGGCGCGTTTTGCTCCAGTCCGATCGCGTCCTGAAAAAATTTCGGTCCCGCTTCTGCGGCAAGTGCAGTCCGGTGCATTTCTTTTGGGGCAGCTTTGATCTCGCCGTGACACGCTTCTCGGGTCGTTCCGCGCCGCCGCATCCCGGCGGGATTCCTCATCTGCCCGACAGGATCACGCGCGAAGCCTATGCGCAAGAAGTGAGCAGTGTCGGTTTCTGGCCGGGAAGCGCGGCCAGCCCCACGCCACTCTATTATTCCTACGCCTATCCCGAGCCGCCCGGATTTTCCGAAGCCAAAATTCGACCGGTCGAGGCTTCATATTATGCGCCGCTGCGCGAATTTGTTTTGCCGTATGATGCGGTCCGCACCGCCGCGGCGCCCGACGAAGTGCTCCTCGAGTTCGCGCAGAGCATTTACGATGCGGCGTCGACGCTCGGAAAATGGGATCGCGCCGCGCTCGAGGAAGTGAAGCTCGAACCTCCAGTCGCCCTACCATAGCGGCTCAGTTGTACGGGGGTGGCGACCCCGGCACCGGCACTCGCCTTACCGTTCGAGCCAGCGTTTTGACTGGACGAGCTCTGCCTTTGTTAGGGCGTGACCCGCGTCGAAGAAGCGCACCGTGACCTCCGCGCCAGCTGCGGTCAGTATCTGCACCAGCTGTTCGGTGTTCGCGCGGGGAACGATCATGTCCTGTGTTCCACCCGCAATCCAGACCCGGACTCCAGCAAGATTGGGCCATTCCTCAGGAATGAACGGGACCATGGCGCGCAACAAGATTGCCGAAGGCAGAACGCCGGGACGACGCAGCAGGATGCTGGCGGCGACGTTCGCGCCGTTCGAATACCCGACCGCGACCAGCTTCCGGGCGTCGAAATGGTAATGCCCCGCCGCCGCGACCACAAAATCTGCCAGCTCGTCGGTGCGCTGTTTTAGATCCTCCAGATCGAACACGCCTTCGGCCAACCGACGGAAAAAACGGGGGTAACCGTTTTCTAAAACTTTTCCCCGTGGACTCAACAGCGCCGCCGCCGGATCCAACTCGCGTCCCAGCGGAAGAAGATCATTTTCGTCTCCTCCGGTACCGTGCAGTAGGAGAAGTGTCCGGTTAGACGATCCGGCAATGAATTGGTGAATGAAATCGAGGTCGGTAGGCATCGTTTGTTTGCTGACTTAATTATCGGAGCCGAAGAACTCCGCGATCGCCCCCACCACTTCGCGCTGCATCTCGCGCGTCAGCTCAGGATAAATTGGCAGCGCTAAGGTCTCCCGAGCGGCTCGTTCGGTCTCGGGCAGATCACCCGCGTGATAGCCGAGTTCTTGAAAACATTTCTGTTCGTGCAATCCGAGAGGGTAATAAATGGCGGAACCGATTCCCCGCTCGGTCAGATGTTTTTGCAGGGCGTCACGTCGCGGGGCGCGGATGACATACTGATGATAGATGTGATGATTCATCAGGCCGCGTTCCCGGTAGGGCTCCGCCGGCAAAGCCAGCCGATTCGTTAGGCCGGAGGCCGTGAATTCCTCCCGATAGACGTCCGCCACGGCGCGCCGGGCCGCCGACCAGCGGTTGAGATGAGGCAACTTGATCTTCAGGATCGAGGCCTGGATTGCATCGAGTCGAAAATTGCCGCCGATCACATGATGGAAGTAGCGCGGCTCCATCCCGTGCTGACGAAAAATACGAAAGCGCTCCCCCAGTTCGTCATCGTTGCAAATGATCGCTCCGGCGTCTCCGGCCGCTCCGAGATTTTTTGAGGGATAGAAGCTGAAGCAACCCGCCATGCTCATGGTGCCGGCCTGGCGCACGCCACTGATCCCCGGATACTCCGCACCGATCGCCTGCGCCGCATCTTCGATCACC
>Ga0070673_100002993_pt1 | contig 10426 bp, 8 predicted proteins | sample KBSM23metaG_FD_65342 | JGI IMG/M metagenome (GOLD analysis project Ga0070673, IMG submission 65342) | Miscanthus rhizosphere microbial communities from Kellogg Biological Station, Michigan, USA - KBS M2-3 metaG | ecosystem: Host-associated > Plants > Roots > Rhizosphere > Soil ...
ATGGCGTCCGCCGTGATCTTCTCGTAGGCGGTCCCGAGGTGCGGCGGGCTGTTGACGTAGTCAATCGCCGTCGTCAGGTAGAAGCGCGCGGCCATATCTCGACGATTGTACCTGAGGCGCAGCTCTGGCTGCTCCGGCGCCGCGCCGTGACGGTGCTAAGGAGACTTCGCTGCTGGTGCTAAGGGTGCAAAGGTGCTAGGGGGTGCTGGTGCTCACTCGCTTCGCTCGTCGGTGCTAAGGGTGCTAAAGGTGCAAAGGGTGCTAGAGGTGCTCGAGGTGCCAAAAGTGCTAAAGGTGCTGTTCGCGCGGGTGGGGCGCGTTGCAGGAAATGATCGGCAAGAAGATCGAAACAGCACACGCCGCTGAATCCAGGCGAGATTCTGGGACTTCAGCGCGGGCATGCTTCCTGCCATTACTGATCGCATGGCTGGAAGAGTTGAAGATCTGATTTGCTGGCAACGCGCGGACGAACTGCGGCAGTTGATTATCAAGCACACCGCGGATGACACCCGCGCCGGGAAGGACTTCCGCTTCACGAACAATCTACGCGACGCGATTGCTTCGGTGTGTCGCAATCAGTCGGAGGGGTTCGCGAAGTACAAGCACAAGCCGCAGAAGCCGTACTTCAACACGGCGCGGTCCTCGCTGGCCGAGGTCAAGGACGGCATCCGCGACGGCCGGCAGCGAGGATATTTCTCCGATGACGTCGCCAAGGAAATGTACACGTTGCGCCGCCGCGCCGACGTCGCCAACCTGCGCTACCTCAAGTCGCTCGACCGACCGGATCCGGAGTAAAGGTGAGGCCATCGCATCCGAGCACCCTTGGCACCCGATGCACCTCTAGCACCCTATGCACCTTTAGCACCATAGCACCGACAAGCGTAAGGGAGCCGCACCCGCACCCCTAGCACCCTTCCCGCACCGTAGCACCCTTAGCACCGACACGCGCGCTTCAGCGACACGCGCCGTGGAGACACGCGCGCTTCAGCGCCGTGGCGCGCGCGCCGCGACCGCCGCGGCCTGCACCTCCTTGATCGACACCCCCTTCTCGTGCGCCAGGCGCGCGCAGTCGTCGAACTCCGGGGCGGCGTTCAGCTCGCGGCCGTCGCGGCGGGCGATCTTGAAGCGGATGTCGCCGTACGGCGTGGTCACGGTCTCCACGGCGCGGTCGAGACACGCGCGCGCCATCTCCTCGTAGCGCACGCCGATCGTCGTCGATTCGCGGAACAGGACGTCGATGAGCGCCTGCCGCCTGGCCGGCGCGGCGATGACGGTGACCAGCGTGCCGGGCCGGCCCTTCTTCATCTGGACCGGCGTGTAGAACGCGTCGACGGCGCCGGCGGCGAGCAGTCCGTCCATCAGCGGGCCGAACAACTGCGGGTTCATGTCGTCGATCTCGCACTCGATCTTGACGACGCGTTCCGGCGTGTCGGCTGCGATGGCCTCGGCGCGCTCCCCCTTCATGATCCGCAGCACGTTCGGCGTGCCCTTCGGGTCGCGATCGCCGGCGCCGTAGCCGATGTTCTCGATCCGCATTGGCGGTAGCGGACCGAACGCCTTTGCGTATCCCGTGACCAGCAGCGCGCCGGTCGGCGTCAGCATCTCGGACGTGCCCTTGCTGTAGACCGGGACGCCCTTCAGCAGGCGCGCGGTCGCCGGCGCCGGCACCGGCAGCTCGCCGTGCGCGCAGTGCACGGTGCCGCCGCCGACGTTGAGCGGCGACGAGACGATGTCGTCGATGCCGAAGTAATCGAACCCGTAGACCGCGCCGACGATGTCGATGATCGAGTCGAGCGCGCCGACCTCGTGCAGGTGCACCTTCTCGATCGGCGTCTCGTGGATCGCGGCTTCCGCTTCGGCCAGCCGCTCGAACAACTGGATCGCCCGGTCCTGGCCTTCGGGCTTCAGATTCGAACGGCCTATGGCGTTGACAATCCCCTTCAAGTGGTAGTGCTTGTGGAGAGCTTGTCCCGCCGAAGCCGCGCCTGCTTCGGACGGCGGAGGCGGATGCACTTGAAACTTCGTCGACGAGATCCCGGCGCGCATGACGCGGCCGGCGCTGATGTCGCCGTACTCGATCGCCAGGCTGCCGAGCGCTCCCTTCAGCGCGTCCATCGGCAGCCCGAGATCGATCAAGGCGCCGAGGATCATGTCCCCGGAGGCGCCGGAAAAGCAGTCCAGATAGAGCATCGTCACGCGTTGAGATTCCCCCGTTCGCGAAGGCTGTGATAGCCGTTCTCGGCCACGATGATGTGGTCGATCACCGTGATCCCCATCAGTTCCCCCGCGCGCACGATCCGCCTGGTCAGCTCCACGTCGTCGCCGCTCGGCGCGGGATCCCCCGACGGATGATTATGGAACAGGATGACCGCCGCCGCGCCGGCCGCGGCCGCGGCGCGGAAGACTTCGCGCGGATGGACGATGCTCGCGTCGACGGTGCCGATCGAGAGGAGCGCCGTTCTGATGACGCGATGGCGCGAGTCGAGCATCAACACGCCGAACTGCTCGACCGGGCGGGTGCCGAACTCCGCGACGAGGATCTGCGCGGCGTCGATGGCGGTGCGGATCTGCGGCCGCTCGCGGCGCGGGCGGACCAGCGTACGGCGTCCCGCCTCGACCGCGGCGATCAGCTGCGAGGCGCGCGCGGCGCCGATACCCGGGATGCGGCGCAGCTCGTCCGGAGTGGCGCGGGCGAGGCCGTGCAGGCCGCCGACGGCCGAGAGCACCGCGTTGGCCAGCGCGAGCGCGTCGGTCGCCGAGCCGCCGTGCCCGAGCACGACGGCGAGCAGCTCGTTGTCGCCGAGTACCGATGCACCGGCGCGCTCGAGCTTCTCGCGCGGCCGATCATGTGGCGCGACCGTCTTCATCGCTTGATATACTTTCGGCGTGCGGCGCCTGCTCATCGTCGGTGGATTGATCCTCGCCGCCGCGTGCTCGGGCCCCCCACAGAAGGAAATCGACCAGGCGCAGGCCGCGCTCGATTCCGCGCGCGCCGCCGGCGCCGACAGGTACGCGACCAGCGAGTACGCCGACGCCGCCTCGTCCCTGCAGAAGGCGCACGACGCCGTCACCCAGCGCGACTACCGCCAGGCGCTCAACTACGCGATCGACTCCCGCCAGCGGGCGCAGGAAGCGCTGCGCGTCGCCCCCGAGGGCAAGACGCGGGCGCACGACGCCGCGGTGAAGGACTACGATCGCACCGCCTCCCGCGCCAACGAGCTGCAGACGCGGCTGCGCGAGGCCGACGCCGCCCGCGTGCCCCCGAAGGATCTGCAAACCCCGCGGTCGACGCTCACGGAGGCACGACAGGCACTGCAAGAAGCGAGCGCGGCGATAACCGCGGGAAATTTCGAGGCGGTCTCGAAATCGCTCACCGAAGTACGCGGAAAGCTCGATGGCGCCATGGCGGTCATGGAGAAGATTCCGCGCGCCGCCCGCAAGAAGAGCGGCCGGAACTAGAAGGTCGTTGCCTCGACGACGAGCTCCGCCCAGCCTGTGAGGAACAGGCCGTCGCCGGTCCATTCGACGCGCTGCGACCCTCCCGGCGAGACCACCTGCACGTCGCGGGCGGCGCCGCCATAGCGCATGGCCGCGACCGCGGACGCACACGCGCCGGTCCCCGACGCCTCGGTCGGCCCGACGCCGCGCTCCCAGATCAGGATGCGCACGCGGTCCGGCGCTTCCACGGCGGCCAGTTCGACGTTCGAGCCGGCCGGAAAGATCGGATGCACCGCCAGCTTCGCCGCGACGTCGTGCAGCCGCTCGTCGGTCAGCGCGGTCACCTCACCCAGGACGACACACTGCGGATTGCCGACCCGCAGCGTCACCGCGTCAATCGGGACGCCGTCGACGTCGATCGTCCGGCGCTGCACGTTCTCGGGCTCGCCCATCGCGGCGCGGAAGGTGTAGCGGCGCCCGTCGATCGCGAGCAGTTCGAGCGTCTTGACGCCGGCGTCAGTTTCGACGGCGACGCTTTCCCCGACATGCAGCCCGCGACTCTTCGCGATCCACGCCGCCAGGCACCGCACACCGTTGCCCGACACCTCGGAGTAGCTGCCGTCGGCGTTCAGGAGGTCCATGCGGACACAGGTGCCGAAGCTCCTCATGGATGCACCAGGAGCGAAGGCGGACACGATCAACCCATCCGCACCGAGACCCCGATGTCGCTCGCATAACCCGCGCGCGAGCGCCGAGCGATCGACCCCGACCGCGATCTCCGACTCCTCCACGAGCAGGAAGTCGTTCCCGAAGGCATGCGCCTTGACCACCCTCATTTGGTGCAGAACGCCAGCAGGTGCCAGCCGAAGCGCCGCACCCACGCGCGCGGCAGCGCGTTGAAGGTGCCGACGAAGAACGTGTTGAAGAGCGTCCCCTTCCACCCGCCGTGCAGGCGCGACTTCACGGGAAAGCGCTCTTCGACGATGCGGATGGTGCGGAAGCCGGTGAGGAGACGCGTGAACTCTCCCGCGCTGTAGCGCTTGAGGACCGGCGCGTCCTCGTGCTCGAGCGGCACCTTCATCACCTTCGACAGCGCGTGCAGCCAGGAGATCCGGTTGTAGACCTGGAACACGGCCGTCCCGCCGGGCTTCAGCACGCGCCGGACCTCGGCCACCAGCGCCCTGTCGTCGGCGGTGTACTGCACGACGCCGTGCGCGAAGACGAAGTCGAACGTGTCGGCGTCGAACGGCAGGCGCTCGCCGTCCGCCTCGCGCAGGTCCCCCTGCAGCCCCTGCTGCGCGAAGTTCTGTTTCGCCAGCGCGACGGCCGACGGGGAGATGTCGACGCCGCTGACGATCGCGCCCCCCTTCGCGAACCGCGCCAGGTCGGTGCCGGCGCCGCAGCCGACGTCGAGCACCCGCTTGCCGCGCCAGGCGTTGAAGTCGATCAGCCGGGGCAGGTGGTGCAGCTTCTCGAAGTGGTATTGATCGAGGTCGTCGAAGAACTCGCGCGTCCCGGGCTGGTGGGTGCTGATGTCGAGATCGTGGATGTGCCGATTCCAGTAGTCGCGGACCGCCGCGTTATCGCTCACGAAGGCCTACTATAAGATAGTTGGCCGATGCGCCCACGCGACTTCGCAGCGCTCAGCGGCACGACCTTCGACGTGCTCGTCATCGGCGGCGGCATTCACGGACTGGCGACGGCGCTCGACGCCTCCGCGCGCGGGCTGAAGGTCGCGCTCGTCGAGGCGGGCGACTTCGCCGCGGCCACGTCCTTCAACCATCAGCGCACCGCGCACGGCGGGCTGCGATCGCTCCAGGCCGGCCGGATCGATCACGCGCGCGAGTCGATCTACGAGCGGCGCGCGCTGGCGCGCATCGCGCCGCGCCTGCTGCGGCCGCTGCCCTTCATCATCGGCACCTATCGCTCGGTCATCAAGAGCCGCCTGGCGCTGCGCGCGGCATTCAAGTTCGACAGCTGGCTCGGGCGGCACCGCAACCAGGGGATCGAGCCGGAGCTGCACCTGCCGCCGGCGAAACTCACGTCGCGCGCTGCGACGCTGAAGCTGTTCGCAGGGGTGCGCCCGGACGGGCTCACCGGCGGCGCCAATTGGTACGACTACCAGATCGTCCACACCAACCGCCTCGCCATCGCCTTCGCCGAAGGCTGCGACGCGCGCGGCGCCGTTCTCGTGAACTACGCCGAAGCGGTCGCGCCGCTGAAAGAAAATGGCCGCATCGCCGGCATGCGCGTGCGCGACGTCCTGACCGGTCCCGGCACTGACGCCGACGTCCGCGCCCGGCTGACGATCAACGCGGCGGGCGCTCGCGCCGGCGAGATCATGAAGATGTTCGGCGTCACGCGCGACTTCCCGCTGGCGAAGGCGATGAACCTCGTCACCTCGAAGCCGGCGAGCGACATCGCGCTGGCGGCGCCGTCGCCGAAGGGCTACATGCTGACGCTGGTGCCCTGGCACGGCCGCGCGCTCGTCGGGACCTGGCAGTCGGACACGCTGGCGACGCCAGCCGATCTCGCGCCAACCGCGGCGGAGGTCGACGCGTTCGTCGCCGACGCCAACGCCGCGTTCCCCGCCCTGCGCCTGACACGGGCGGACGTGACGCTCGTGCACCGCGCGATCGTCCCCGCCGAGCGCGCCGGCAGTCCGGTTCGATTCCTGTCCGCGCCGGAGATTCTCGATCACGCAAAGGACGGCGCCCCCGGCGCCATGTCGGTCGTCGGCATCAAGTACACCACCGCCCGATCGGTCGGCGCGCGCGCGGCCGCCGCGGCCGCAAAGGCGCTGGGCGGATCGACGCGGCGGACCGACACCGACACGGCGATTCTCCCCGGCGCCGGCATCGCCGACCACGAGGCGCTCGCCATCGAGACCGCGCGCGCCGTGCACCTCGAGCTGGCGCCGCCGATCATCCGCCACTTGATGGGCGTCTACGGCGATCGCGCCGCGGCGATCGTCCGCATCATGGCCGAGCGCAGCGAGTGGCGCATGCCTCTCGTCCCGGGCCGCCCCACCGTCGGCGCCGAGGGGATTCACGCGATTCGCCACGAGATGGCCGTGACCCTCTCCGACATCGTCATCAGACGCACGGAACTCGGCGCGATGGAACATCCGGGCGCGGACCTGGTGAAGGCGATGGCCGCGATCGCGGCGGAGGAACTGGGGTGGGACGCCGACCGCCGCGATCGCGAGATCGCGGCGGTCGACGCATTCTACTGCTGAGAGCCCGACACGGTGTTGCCGATCGGGCGCAGCTTCCCGGTGTTCGCCTTGTTGAAGGCCGGGATGTCGCTCGACTCGATCTTGTCGAACGCCGCCTTGGTCGCGGCCAGCTCCTTTTCGATCTCGGCGAGCACCTGCATTTGCGTGTCGGTCGGCTTGTAGTCGATGCTGCCCGCTTCGTCGCTGGCCCCCTGCCCGACGCCGCCGCTCAGCCAGATCAGGTTCATGTAGACCTTGTAGGCCTCGGGGAAGTACTTGTCGTCGCTGTGCACTTCCGAGCGCGAGACGAGGCGGTTCTCGACGTCCCAGATCGCCTTGTCGAGGTCCTTGAGCGACTTGAGCTGCGCCGGCTTGCTCGCGTTGGCCTTGATCTGGTCCTCGATCTGCTTCCGCCAGATCTCCATCTTGTTGACCATCTCGGAGGTCTGGGTGATGTCGTCGCGGATGCGCATCTGCGTGCGCGTCGACGTCTGTAGATCTTCGACGGATGTCGCGACCGCCGGATCCTTCATCACTTCGAACGGCTGCATGAGCGGCGTGCCGTCCACCGTGAAGCGCACCTGGTACTTGCCCGGCGCCGCCATCGGGACGCCGGTCTGCGGCGTGATCCCCCAGTGCGTGATGCGGCGCACCTGCACGTCCTTGAACCGTTCTTCTTCCCAGATGTGCGGGTTGTCGGGCGGCGTGGTCATCAGCTCGACCAGCTTCGGCGCGTCGAGCAGCAGATCCCAGTAGAAGCCGTTCAGTCCGGCGCGTGCCGTCACCATCTGCGTGCGCAGCACCTTGCCGCCGCTGTCGAGGATCTCCATCTTCACCGGGCCTGACGGCGCGTTCGCCAGCGCGAGCTGGAAGTGCGGCCGGTTCGCCTGCTGGAAGACGCTGCGCGCCTGGCGGAAGAGCGGCGCCGGCTCGTACAGCTTGGTCGTGGAGGGCGGCGGCGCGGTCGTGTTCCCGCTCTGCTCGAGCAGCGTGATGTTCGGCAGGATGTAGAGCCCGCGGCCGTAGGTCGAGATCACCACGTCGTGGAAGCGCGGCTCCACCGTGATCCAGCTCACCGGCGCGGGCGGCAGCCCGTCCTTGAAGCGCGTCCACGTGCCGCCGTCGTCCATCGAGTAGTAGAACGCGCGCGCGCTGCCGGCGAACAGCATCCCTTTGCGATTCGGGTTGCCCGACATCGACAGGACGTAGTCGAGCGGATGGCCGGTCGGGATGTTGCCGTTGATCTTCTTCCACGTCTTGCCGAAGTCGGTCGTCTTGTAGATGTACGGCTTGCGATCGTCCATCAGGTGATACGAGACGGCGACGTAGGCTTCCGCCGGATCGAACGTCGACGGCCAGATCTGGTTGAACGCGCCCCATACCGGCAGGTCCTTGAAGTTGCCCGTGACGTCGTTCCACTTCGCGCCGTTGTTGTCGGTGTACCAGAGCTTGCCGTCGTTGGTGCCGGCCCAGATCAGTCCCTGCTTGATCTTCGAGTACTCGATCGACCACACCACTTCGCCGTTGTACTGGCCGAGGTTGTCGCCGACGAGACCGCCGTTGGACACGACGCGCGACGGATCCTTCGTCGAGAGATCGGGGCTGAGCTCGGTCCACGACTGGCCGCCGTTCGACGTCTTCAGGATCAGCTGGCAGCCGTAGAGCACGTTCTTCGTGTCGAACGGATCGATCGCCATCGGCGATGTCCAGTGGCAGCGGTACTTCGCCTCGTTGGGAGGCGAGTCGAGCGAGACCATCCACGGCTCGATCGATCGCGCCGTGCCGGTGCGCGCGTCCCAGCGCGTCACCTTGTTGCCGTAGCAGCTCGCGTAGACGACGTCGGGATTGTCCGGCACCGGAATCGTGAAGCCCGACTCGCAGCCGCCGATGTTGGGCTGCCACGCCGTCGTCGGCGCCGTGCGCCCGCGGCCGACGCCCGCACATGCACCTTCCGGCTGCGCGGCCGGCGCACCGCCGCGTCCGCGGCCACCGCCGCCTCCACGTCCCCTGCCAAAGCCGAACCCGAGGTTCGCCGGCATGGTGCTGTTCTCCGGCAGGCATCCGTTCGCCGCCGTCTCCGAGCTCGTCGACGGACCGCGCATCGTCCCGTCGTCCTGGCGGTTGCTGTAGATCCAGTAGGGCACCTGGTTGTCCACGTGGACGTGATACATCTGGCCGTTGGGGATGCGGAGGTTCTGCGGGCCGTTCGGCGTGTTGATCGACCCGCCGCCGTCGTCGACGAGGGCGTAGCGCTTCGGATCCTTCGGATCGATCCACACGTCGTGGCAGTCACCGCAGCTCGCCTGTCCCTGCGTAAAGGCGAACTGCCCGCCGTTGCCGCTGAAGGACTTCCCGCCGTCCTGCGAGCGGTGCATGCTGCTCGACATGATGAAGATGTCGTCGGGGTTCTGCGGGTTGACGACCATGCGGATGTAGTAGCCGGCGCGGCCGATGAGCGAGCGATCCCAGCTGACGACCTTCCACGTCGTGCCCGCGTCATCCGAGCGCCACACGGAGCCCTGGTCCTTGGTCTGGATCAGCGCGTACATCCGGTTGCTGTCCGACGGCGCGATCTGCACGTCGATCTTGCCGACGTCCGGCTTCGGCAGCCCGCTGGTCAGCTTCGTCCACTTGGCGCCGCCGTCCTTGGTCAGGTAGACGCCGCTGCCGGGGCCGCCGCTGAACTGTCCCCACGTGTGCTGCTCCGCCTGCCAATAGCCGGCGAGCAGGATGTTCGGGTTCTTCGCGTCCATCGAGAGCCCGGAGCATCCCGTCTTGGGGTCCACGAACCCCACGCGCTGCCAGTTGCCGCCGCCGTCGGTCGTCTTGAAGATGCCGCGCTCTTCCTGCGGGCCGGTCATGCGGCCGGCGGCGCAGACGTACATGATGTTGGGATCGGTCGGATGAATGATGACGCGCGAGATGCGGCCGGTCTCCTGCAGGCCGACGTTCTTCCAGGTCTTGCCGGCGTCCCTGGAGACGTAGACGCCGTCACCCATGACGTCGCTGTATCGGATCACCCACGACTCGCCGGTGCCGACGGCGACGATGTTGGGATCGCTGGGGGCGACGGCGATCGCGCCAATCGCCGCGACGGGCTGCTCGTCGAAGATCGGGACGAATGTGTTGCCCGCGTCGGTCGACTTCCACACCCCGCCGGACGCGGAGCCGAGGTAATACACGTTGGGATCGCCCGGCACGCCGGCGACCGTCGCGATGCGGCCCGCGGCGGCGGGTCCCATGTAGCGGAACTTGAGGGGTTCCGGGGTCGTCGCCGGTTGCGGCCCGGCGGGGCCGCCGCCACGCTGGGCGGAGGCGACGACGGAAAGCGCGGCTGCGGAAAGCAGCGCGACAGAAAGCTTGCGCCATGTAAACGTCTGCATGGCGGTGAACTATAACAGTTGCCGGTTGCCGGTAGCCAGTTGCCCGCTGCCGTTGCCCGTTGCCCGTTGCCCGTTGCCCGTTGCCCGTTGCCCGTTGCCCGTTGCCCGCGACGAATGAACACCGGAAACTGGAAACTGGCAACCGGAAACTGGCAACCGGAAACTGGCAACCGGAAACTGGCAACCGGCTACGGAACGGTGAATCCCTTGAAGACCCAGGTCGCGCCGACGGTGAAGCCGATGCTGGGGTCGCGCGAGGTGATGCCGAACAGGGCGCCGGCGTCGATGCGCACCGTGCCGCGCGTGATGCGGCCGCCGATACGGACGATCGATCGGCTCTCGGTGCCGGCCGGCGGCGTGCCGCCGCGCGTGCTGACGCGGCCGTTGA
>Ga0070673_100002994_pt1 | contig 10424 bp, 9 predicted proteins | sample KBSM23metaG_FD_65342 | JGI IMG/M metagenome (GOLD analysis project Ga0070673, IMG submission 65342) | Miscanthus rhizosphere microbial communities from Kellogg Biological Station, Michigan, USA - KBS M2-3 metaG | ecosystem: Host-associated > Plants > Roots > Rhizosphere > Soil ...
GGGCAAAAAGTCGTGCCATTGCCTGCGGGGGGATCGGCTCGCCCTGGTTCGAAACCGACAATTCGAAAACGCCATCGTGGATTTGCGTGCGCGCACGCACCGGCGTTCCCGGGTAGCTGTAGGTGAGGGCATTCGCCGCCAGGTTCGACAGCAGTTGTGAAATGCGCGTGCGATCGCACTTCAGGCATTCCTTGTGAGTGAAATCCGTTTCGATGACGCGGTCCGGAAAGCTCATGCGCAGTTCGGCAATGACCTGCTCGAGTGCCGGTGTCAGCGGCTGATCCTCGCTCAGTGTCAGCGACAATCCGCCGCCGAGTCGACCGCGGGCGAAGTCGAGCACGTCATCGATGAGGTTCGCCATGCGGCGTACGCTTTTCCGCATGATGCCGACCATCTTTTTCGCAGGATCCGGAAGAGGGACTTTCTCGAGCACGTAAGCGGCACTGGAGATGCTCGCCAGCGGATTGCGCAGGTCGTGGCCCAGGACTGCGATGAACTGTTCACGAAGGCCTGCGGTCTCGCGTTCGTGGGTAAGTGCGGCTTCGCTGACGGCCAGACGGCGATTGGCATCGAGGTGGAATGCGATCAATTCGGTGAACAGTTTGAAAGTGCCGACGATCTCGGGGGTGTTCACGCGGGCCGGCCGCGGGTCGATGGCGCACAGGGTCCCAAAGAATTCACCGTCGGGCAGTTCGATGGGCATCGAAATATAGCTTTGGAACCCGTACCTGGCCGGTGCCGGATGGCCGCAATAGGTATCGTCACGCGCGACCTCGTCGATGATCACGGATTGCCGGTGATGCTGAATTTCGCCGCAAATCGTCGTCTCGAGTTCGAGTTCATCACCGGGTTTCACGCCAAAGGAAATGTCGTCGCGCACACAACAGGCGACCCACCGGCCGGTCGTGACCCGCGCGATGGCGGCAAAGCCCATGCCCGTGATGCGGCAGATCACGTCGAGCATGGTGGAGACGGAAGAAATGTCCTGAACGGCACGGATGTCGTCCTGGATTTCCTGCTCTGTTTTCATGGCGGCGAAGATAGCGACGATTCAGCGAGTTCCAAGCCCCGTCGCGTATTTGCGACGCCAGTGCCGATGGCAAATATTGCAACGCCCGGACGTTGTTAGGACACGCGGACTGTCTCGCCGAGACAGACTGGCGCTGTACCTGGTCGTCGGATGAAAGCGGTTTCACTAGATAGGGACTAGTTTGGTCGTGGCTCGGGAGAATGAGACGCAGCCGACAGATTGGGAGACGAATACGCGAGCATTCGCCCAGCCATGCAAGACTGCTGGCACCACGGAGGGTTGCAGTGTCCCAGACCGGTGATACCAGTACGTCGCAGATGTCGCAGCATGCCCTGACGCTGCGTTTCCTCACGCGCACGCAGGCCGAAGTCGCCCAGATGAGCACCTGTCTGCCAGAGGCACCCTTTCCGCTGGAACCCGCGGCCATTTCGCACATCCAGCGAACGGCGCAGAAAATTTCGAGCGCCGCCGAAGCTTTCGGCTTTCCCGAGATCGATACGATTGCCGCCGGCATCGAGCTTTTGACGCAGGACGGCCTGCGTACGGTTCGTCAGCGGCAGGAGCTCGCCGCGGTGCTCGAGGAGAAAATCTCGACCCTGCAGGTCTACGTGGAATTTGAACTCGCCGAGAAAGAAGCACGGCGCGTTCCTGCGGAATTGCCTTTGTCCGCACCAGAGGAAATTCCCATGTCTGCGTATCTGCCGGGATTCCGCGTACGCCGGAAGTGATGGGGAAGCCACGGTGCCGGGCCCATGCGCGGCCCGGCACCACTTTTTCATTCCTATGCGTCCAGCCTATGCGTCCAGGATGGGTTTGAAGCCGCCGTAGATCATGCGTTTTCCGTCGAAGGGCATCTTCACATCCTTCATGCGCGGATCTTCCATGGCCTTCTTCCAGCCGTAGTCGCGCGCTTCCTTGCTGGGCCATTCCACCCATGAGTAGACGATGCGCTCGTCCTTGGTTGCCTGCACCGCACCCTTGTAGTCGGTGACTTTGCCATCCGGCACATCGTCGCCCCAGGCATCGACAGTGCGCGTCGCGCCGTATTCCTTGAGTATTGCGGCGTGCTTGTCGGCCATCTCGCGATATGCGTCGAGATTGGCGGCGGGCACCGGTATCACACAGCCATCCACATAGCCGGGCTTGCTCGCATCGCCGGTATCGTTGATCGGTGCGAAGCCGCCCCAGATCATGCGCTGCCCATCGAAGGGCATCGACTTGCCGGCCAACTTCATGACCGGATCATTCAGCATCGCGTTGTTGGCGCTGTCGCGCGTTGCCTTGTCGGGATATTCGAGCCACGAAAAAATGACGTCTTCGTCGGGCTTGGCCTTCACCGAGCGCTTGAAGTCGGTGACCTTGCCGTCCGGCACATCGTCGGCCCAGTTCTCCACCATGCGCGTCGCGCCGAGCTTCTTGAAATACCCGAGTGCATCGGCGGCGTGCTGGCGGTACGCCTCCTTGTTCGCGCGCGGGACTGCTGCCACAAAACCTTCGATATAGGACATGCCTGTCTCCTTCGTTGCTTCACCGTATATAGCCGAATGGCGAATGCGGTGTTCGACGTGAGGAGGCACGTGATGTTCCGTGAGCGTAGGAGAGCTCCGGCGTTGCGCTGCGCTGCGGTGTTTCAAGACGGAGACGTTACCGATGGATTTCAGGACCGTCACGTGCGCAACGGCCGCGCGGCACCGTGATGCGGCGCGAGTCCCGAGAGAGAGCCACGCAATCGCGACGTTCCGCTCGAAGTCATGCTGCGATTCGATCACCCCGAATACCCGCCGTTGTCGAGGTAATGTTTTTCTGCCGGCGTGCTCTCGCGTCCGAGAATCTCATTGCGATGGGGAAAGCGTCCGAAACGCCGCACGATGTCGCGATGGTGTTCGGCATGCGCGAGATCGTCGGGTCCGATGCGCCGTGCCAACGCAACGGATCGCTCCTGGTCGGCGAGGTCCTCCGAGTGGGCAAACGGCAACACCAAAAACTTCTGCAACTCACGCGGAAGTTTCTGATCGTAGCCAGACGCAAACGCGGTGTTGGCCACTTTGCGGGCCATCGCGTCGGTGTCGTACATGCGCGACGTGCCGCGAAAGGCATTGCGCGGGAACTGGTCGAGCAGGACGACCAGCGCAAGCGCGCCCTCCGGAGTGGCCTGCCACTGCATGAGTTCACCGCGCGCGGCGGCCTCGTGATCCCGCAGGAAGCGCTCGCGAAAGCGCGCGTCGAATTGCGCGTCCTTGGCGAACCACAGCGCGGGACCCGCTTCACGCCAGAAGGCGACGACTCGCTGTGCCTCTGGATCGGGCTGCAGGGTTGCAAGAAACGTCAAGGCGAGAAGAGCGGCTGTGGCATTCATGGATTCCTCCGGGAGGAAAGGTAAGCCGCGAAATCATGCTGAATCCAGTGATACGATTTCAGCCATATGCTGAACAAAACTAATCTCGCGAGAATTGATCTCAATCTTCTGGTGCTATTCGAGGCTGTGCTCGAAGAGCGCCACGTGGGGCGGGCCGCAATACGGCTGCATGTGTCGCCGTCGGCGGTCAGCCACGGACTGGGAAGGTTGCGGCGACTCATGAACGATCCACTGTTCCTGCGACAACCCAAGGGCGTGGTGCCCACCGAGCGCGCGAAGTTGCTCGCTACTCCTGTCGCCGACATCCTCGATCGCGCCCGACAGGTCTTGGCGAACGCGGAGGGTTTCGATCCGCGTAAGTCGGTGCGGCGATTCGTGATCGGAGCGCCCGATGCGGTGACTGCAGTAATCCTGCCGTCGTTGCTGGCGGAGCTGCGCCGCGATGCGCCTGGCATCGATCTCGGTGTGCGAAATCTCGTCGGGCAGTTCCAGGCCTCACTCCGGGAACTCGACGAGCGGTCGCTGGATGTCGCGCTGCTGCCCATCGAAAACATTCCCGCCAGGTTCGTCACGCGTACGTTGTTCGAGGACGAAGGCTTCGTAATCGTGCGCCGCGCCGGTCACCCCATCGGCAAACGGCTCACGCTGGCGCGCTACTGCGCGGCGCCACACGTGTTGATCTCAGTCTCCGGGGATCCTCACGGCATGGTCGACAGCATTCTCGAAAAGCGCGGCTTGAGTCGCAGGGTGATGCTGACGGTGTCGAATTTCATGCAGGCGCTGGCGGTCGTCGCCGAGTCTGATCTGGTTGCCGCGATTCCGAGGCGTTTTGCGGCGAGGTACGCCGCCCGTTATCGCGTGGTGGTTGCGGAGCCACCCATTCCGCTGATGAACGCGCCAGTCCTCGCGATCGCACCGCAGGTGGCCACGATGGACGGTGGACTCACCTGGCTGTTAGGTGTGCTTGAACGGGCGGGAAGAGCCTCTTGATCAGACGGTGAGGCGCCCGGTCGAATCGCCGTGGCTATCCACATGCTTCGCGTCCATGGCATCGGCCATGGTGAGGAACAGGTTGCTGATGGGCACGCCGGGAGTCTTCACGTAGCGCCCGGGCCGCATGGCACCGCTGCCCGAACCGGCGAGCACGATCGGCAGATCCTCATGTGTGTGACGATTGCCATCGGCATTGCCGGAACCGTAGAGGATCATGGAGTGATGCAGCAGCGATTGGCCGTCGACATCTTCGGTGGCCTGCAGCTTTTCCAGGAACCGCGAGAAGCGCTGCACGTACCAGCGATCGATGAGCTTTACCTTCTCGATGATTTCCGGGCTGTTCTTGTGATGAGTGAGATCGTGATGCCCGGAGGAAATACCGATGTCCGCGAAACTGCGGTTGCTGCCTTCACGCGAGATCAGCAGGGTGGCCACGCGCGTGGAGTCGGTTTCGAACGCGAGCGCCAGCATGTCGAACATGAGCGCGACGTGTTCTTCGTAACTGTCGGGAATCCCCGTGGGCGCGTCGCTCGCGGGATTTTTCACCGGAAGGCGCGAGGAGTTTTCGATGCGCTGTTCGATTTCGCGCACGCTCGTGAGGTATTGATCGAGTTTCTGACGGTCGCGGCCGTCCAGCTTCGCATTGACCGAGCGTGCGTCGTCGAGCACGTAGTCAAGGATGGAGTTCTGTTCTGCCTGTCGCCGCTTGAGATTCGCGACGCGCTCGCGCGGTGAGCCGCTGCCGAACAGCCGTTCGAACACGAAACGCGGATTGTGTTCCGGCGACAGGGGCTGGTTGTGCGAACGCCAAGCGAGGTTGTACTCGTAGGCACAGGCGTAACCCGAGTCGCAGTCTCCGGCTTTTCTCACCGCGTCGCAGGTGAGCTCGAGCGATGAGAAGCGCGTGAGATGCCCGATCTGATTCGCCACCACCTGGTCGATGGAAACGCCGGCGCGAATGTCCGCGCCAGCCGTCTTCTTGATGCGCACCCCGGTGAGGAACGTGCCGCTGGCGCGCGCGTGATCGCCGGCGCCGTCGGGTCCTGCGTTGGCACTCAAGTCCTGCAGCCCGCCGATGACCTGGAGTTGTTTGTGCACGTTCGCCAGTGGCGACAGCGTGGGTGACAGCGCGAAGTCAGCGCCAGGCGCGGCCGGCCAGAACGCGGAAGGGATCGCGCCGTTCGGTACGTAAACGAAAGCCATGCGCGTCGGGGCGATCTTGTTAGCCGTCTTGGCGAACGCGCCGCGCGAATAAAGCGAGGCAAACGCGGGCAGGGCGATGCAGGCGCCCACGTTCCGGAAGAAGTGACGCCGGCTGAAGCTGGCATGCCGCTCGGCGGCGAGGGTGAGATTCTTATCCATTGCTAATTGGCCACCGTGGCAGTTGCCTGGGTTCGCATTTTCTGGAAAGGCGCCGACTCGATGACGCCCATCAACAGTGCCGAGAAACGGCCGTCGTTGGCGTTGAGCCGTTTCACGATCTCGTCGATGGTTTCCACGTCGTAATACTCCGTGCCCCGCCCGGACGCGTAGGTCAGAAGCTTCCGCGACAGCGTTTGGTAGAACTCCTGGCGGTGGTCTCCCGCAAGAATACGCTTGAGTTCGGCCACGCTGGTGAAGGATTCACCCGTAATGAGGTTGCCGGAAGCTGCGATGGGCTGCTTGCGCTCCGAATCGCGCCACATGCCGAGCGCGTTGAAGTTCTCGAAAGCGAGGCCGATCGGGTCCATGCGGTTGTGGCAGGACGCGCAGGCCGGGTTTTCGCGATGCTTCTTGAGGATGTCGCGCAGTACGGGATCGTGACCCTTGAAGTCGCCTTCACTGGCCTCGAGCGCCGGCACGTTCGCGGGCGGTGGCGGCGGTGGCGTTCCCAGGAAATTCGCGAGCACGAACAGTCCGCGTTTCACCGGCGAGGTTCGATCGGGATTGGAGGTGACCAGCAGGGCACTGCCTTGCGTGAGCACGCCACCGCGCCCGCTGCCGGCCGGAAGCATGACCTTGCGCATCTCCGGGCCGGTGACCCCGGGCAGCCCGTAGAGCGCCGCGAGCTGCTCGTTGACGAAGGTGTAGTCGCTGTCGATCAGTTCAATGACGGGACGGTTTTCGGAGATGAGATAGCCGAAAAACATTTCGGTTTCGCGGCGCATCGCCTTGCGCATGTCGTTGTCGAACTCTGGCTTCGAATCCACGATCTTGTCGATGTATTCCGCCAGGCGCTTGGCGGTGGCTTCATCCTGGTTGCGCCAGGCCTGGCGCAGTTCACGTATCGCGCCTTCCTCACCCGCATCGCGAATGATGACCTCACGCGGATTCATGGCGATGCCTTCGACATCGCGCGCCTGCAACCATTGACCAGTGAAGTTGCGCGCGAGATTTTCCGAACGCGGATCGGCCAGCATGCGCTTCACCTGCGCGGGCAGTTGTTTTCGAAGTTCACCGCGCGCAGCCAGGTTCAGCAGCTCGTCGTCCGGCATTGTCGACCACAGGAAATAGGACAGGCGCGAGGCAAGCGTGTATTCGTCGACCTCGGCGACCTGCGCATTCAGTGCATGGGCCGCAGGCGATTCGAGTTTGAACAGGAAGCGCGGCGACGACAGGACCGCCGCCATGGCATGCGCCACGCCCTGTTCGAACGACTTGCCCGGTTCGCGGTAATAGGCTTCAGCGAGGTTCGCGAGCCGCTCCGCCGTGTCATCACCATCTTGCGGCGACAACGGACGGCGATATGCCTTCTGCGCAAACGCAGCCAGCAGTTCCTTCGCATAGGCGTGACGTTGCCTGGCGCCTCCGGGTACCGGACGCGGGAAATAGCGGTCGTAGTTTTCGGTCTTGACCCAGTGCGCCTTCTCGATCGGACCTTCGATCGTCACCTTGTGAACGAACAGGTCGATGATGGTTTCTTTCTTTTCGGGCGGCACCGTGGGCTGCAGTTCGATGGTGAGCTGGTGCTCTCCGGGCTGCCACTTGTGAGTGGACTCGAACTCGTAGGCCTTCTCGTCGTGATAGGCGAATTCCTGGTTGAGGAATTCCTTGCCGTCGATCTTGAAGATGACGCGGGCCTTGCCCGGATCCGGGGTGTAGGCGCCATTCACTTCCATGTCGAACTTCACGCGATAGCTGCCGGCGAGGTTCGTCTTGAACGACGCGCCGACGTTCGCGGGTTCGCTGAACACGAGCTGGCGCTTGCCCCATTTGACTCGCGCGCCTTGGCCCTCGAATGACATGCCTTTCAGGATCTGTTCGATGGGCTTGCGCGGCGCCGTCGGCACGGCCTCGCCGACGATGGTCTGCGCGGCCGCAACGTATTTCTCCATGAGCATGGGCGAGGTGGTTAGCGCGTCGCCGATGTTGTCGAAGCCGAATCCGGTATCGTCCGGCGGGAATTCGTGGTCGGTGTTGTAGTCGACGCCTAACAGGTCGCGCACCGTATTGCGATATTCGACGCGATTGAGGCGGCGCACGGTCACGCGGCCCGGATCGGGATTGTGCGGATCGATCTTGAACACGCCGTACTTGATCCAGCGCTCGAGCCTGGCTTGTTCGGCAGAAGAGAGCCGAGGCTTCTTTTCGGCGGGCATGAGACCCGCGCGAGTATTGTTCAGGACCCGGAGCCACAGATCGGGCTTGAGGAGTTTCTCGTCGGTATCCAGCGTGTCGAACGCGACCTTGCCCTTGTCGAAGCCGTCGCCATGGCATTCGTAGCAATGCTTTTCGAGGATAGGGGCAATGACCGCCTGGTATTCACTGATGGCGGAAGCATCGGCGGGGTCTTGCGTGTCGGCCGCGGCGAGGCCAGAGGGGGATGCCATTCCAACGACCACCGCCCCGAAGAGAGCTGCGGCCAGTTTCGCGAACTTGAACGGAATCACCAGCGGCAGGCCCCCACGCCATTGCGGAATCGCGCGCATTCTCCGGGTTTTCAGATGGTCAGTCACGGGACATATGTAGGACCAAAGTCGAAGGCGCAGCGGGAGACTCGCAGGGGTCGCCCCATCATTTGCGGGAATCGTTTATAAAGGCGCCTGCGTGTTTCACTGAAGGATATGAGTGTTATGCCAGCCAAGTTGTTCCGAAGCGTCAGTGCGTTTGTGTTCACTGCGTCACTAATTGCAGCCATACACGCGGCCTCGGCCGCGACACCTGCGGAATTGCAGAAAGCACGTCACGACCATTACAAAGAACTCGGCGAGGCATTCAAGGCGGTGCGCGACGCATCGAAGGCCGCCAGCCCCGATTTCGCCGCGCTTGAAAAAGCCGCGGGAATCGTCGACAAGGCATCGGTCGATCAGCAGCAGTGGTTCCCCAAGGGCACCGGACCGGAGGCGGGCAAGACTCGCGCACTGCCGGAAATCTGGAGCAAGCCAGACGACTTCACCGCCGCGCAGAAAATGTTCTCGGAACGCGCACCGAAGTTGTTGGCCGCGGCAAAGACCAAGGACGTCGCCGCCGTCACCGCCGCCTTCAAGGACGTCGGCGGCGCCTGCAAGAACTGTCACGACACTTTCCGTCAGCCGGAAGATTGATCGATGACGGAAGGCGCGGCGCCTGCGCCGCGAATTCGCGTCTGGGACGTGCCGGTTCGTGCGTGTCACTGGCTCATCGTCTTGTTCGTTGCCGCCTCGTGGTGGACCGCCGAGACGAAGCGCATGGACTGGCACCGGTATTCCGGATACGCGTTGCTCGCGCTAGCGGCCTTCCGCGTCTACTGGGGATTCTTCGGCAGCTCCACGGCCCGCTTCAGCCAGTTCGTACGCGGACCGCGCGCCGTCGTGAGCTATCTCAAGGGTCGCTGGGCCGTGATGCCCGGCCACAATCCACTGGGCGCGTTGAGCGTGTTGGTCTTGTTAGGACTGCTGCTCTCGCAGGTTGTGTTGGGATTGTTCGCCGTGGACGTCGATGGCATTGAGTCCGGGCCGCTGTCGACATACGTGAGCTTCGATGCGGGTCGCGTCGCCGCGGAGTGGCACGAAGAGTTGTTCGACGCGCTGCTGTGGCTCATCGGTTTGCACGTCGCGGCGGTGTTGTTCTACCTGCTCTATAAGAAGGAGAACCTGGTGGGAACGATGCTGCATGGCATGCGCAGGTTTCCCGGCGCGCAAGTGACGCCGGTAAGAACCGCTTCCTGGGTGCGCCTCACCGTGGGCGTGGTCCTGGCGGGACTGCTGACGTGGATGGTCACACGCGCCTGACGGTGCCGGGCCAGATTGGAGCCCGACCAAAACTACGCAGTGAGTTCGGTGGGGCGGTGTTTTCCCGATTTCCCGGCCCGTCACCATCAGACCGTCTGACACACCCGGCGGCGGCGCGTCGGTTTGTCAGCGGAGACCGAAAGATCAACTCGCCGCTTTTCGACGCTCGATCGAGCGAGTACCGATGGTTGCATTTGCGCCAATCGGGTTTATTAGCCACTAATGAACTACTCGAAGTATTGCGGCCCATCTCGATGCGTCCGGGCGCTGGAACCGGGCGAACTGCCACCACTCGGTGCGCATCTCATCACTCCCTTTCTCGGTTACACCCATCACGGCATCTACGTGGGCGACGGCAAGGTCGTGCATTACGGGGCGCTGATGTACGACATCATTCGCAAGCCCGTGGAAGAGGTGACGCTCGAGATGTTCGCGGAAGGACGTCCGCTGTACGAGGTGACGCACGCGGAAGCAGCTTTCGATTCTGACGAGGTGATTCGCCGGGCACGTACCCGCCTCGGCGAGAAGCGTTATCGACTGCTCACCAACAACTGCGAACACTTTGTCGAGTGGTGCCTGCACGGCGTGCATCGCAGCTTCGAAGTGGAGACTGCGTTGAATTTTCCGCGTTGGTTCGGCGAACGTATCCTGGCCGCGCTCTTCAGCGCGAAAGGCGCACCCGAGGAACCTTCAGAGTCGCCTGTTCCTGCCCTCGCGCGCCGACCGCGCGTGTGACGCCGCCGCCGCGTGCGCGCTACGGCGCAGGATTTCGAGCAAGCGCCGCTGCGTGTTGGTTGGGTTCCAGCTTCGGCGCAGGGTGAGCCCGATGGGCCGAACCACCTTGCCGGCGGGATGA
>Ga0070673_100002995_pt1 | contig 10423 bp, 14 predicted proteins | sample KBSM23metaG_FD_65342 | JGI IMG/M metagenome (GOLD analysis project Ga0070673, IMG submission 65342) | Miscanthus rhizosphere microbial communities from Kellogg Biological Station, Michigan, USA - KBS M2-3 metaG | ecosystem: Host-associated > Plants > Roots > Rhizosphere > Soil ...
TCGTCGCGCAGTCGATACACTCCGGCGTCGTCGGCTTTGTCAAAACCAACCAACAAATTCTTATCAAAAGGTTGTGGTGGTAGCCCGCTCAAAACCTGAGCGAGTATGCTTGGGTCGAGCTTAGCCGCTCAACCAGAGCACGAAACCATTTCGGTTAACCGCATTGGTTCTCCTTTCTGAATCGCTGAATAGTAAGCCCACGGCTGGCGTGCAACAAGGAGTGTTTTGTCGAAACCATTAATTAGAGTAGGTCCCGCAGGTTGGGCTTACAAGGATTGGGAGGGCATCGTTTACCCGCAAAAGCCTGGCCCTAAATTCGATCCGTTGGAATACCTCGCGCGATTCTTCGACACAATCGAGATCAACACGAGCTTTTACGGACCGCCAAGCTCGAAAACTACTTCGGCGTGGTTGGAGCGCGTTGCTGCGAATCCAAACTTCACCTTCACAGCGAAGCTGAACCGACTGTGGACGCACGAGCGTGGTAAGGCGACGGCTAAGGATGAGAAGGAATTTCGCGAGGGCATGACGCCAATGCATGATGCCGGCAGGCTCGGCGCATTGTTGCTGCAGTTTCCCTGGTCATTTAAGAACACAGACGAAGATCGTCAATACCTCTTCGACCTCATCAATCGCTTTCGCGATTTCCCTCTTGTGCTTGAGATAAGACATGCCACGTGGAATCAGCCGCAGATATACGAAACGTTGGAAGAGCTCGGTGTGGGCATCTGCAATATCGATCAACCGCTGTTTTCGAAATCGATTAAACCGTCAGCGCTGACGACCTCGTCCGTTGGTTATGTGCGCCTGCACGGACGGAATTACCAGGATTGGTTTAGAGAGAAGGCAGGAAGAGACGAGCGCTACAACTATCTGTACTCAGTCGAGCAATTGGAGCCGTGGGTAGCGAACATCAAGGAGGTTGCGCGTCATACGCGTGAGACTTACGTGATCACCAACAATCACTTTCGCGGACAAGCTGTGGTGAACGCGCTTGAAATCAAAGCCACCTTGTCGGAGGAACAGGTTAAGGCGCCAGCCCCGCTGTTGGTTGAGTATCCGAGATTGGCTGAGTCGGCTTTGTCAGAACCACCTGCGGTAGCGGGTGGGTAAACGTGCGAAGGGTAAATTGCAAAGGCAACGATTGTTCTTTGCGCTTTGCCCTTTGCTACGTTTACCCACCCGCTACCGCAGGTGGTTCTGACTTAATCCTACTTCGCTATCATCTCAGCAAAAGAAATCGGCAGCCCGTCAGGATCGATCGCGACGGCTAGTTTGATTCCTTCGCCTTCTCTTTGCGTGGGCGGCATCACAAACATCACTCCTCTTTCTTTCAATTCCACAAACGTTTTGTCGACATCGGGTACATTGAAACCGATCGAGCAAGTGCCTGCTTGTTTTGAAGGATCGCCTGCGGCCGGTTGCGTTTGACGTACACCGCCGCCGTGCAGCGCCAGCGTGGTCGTGCCTGTTTGAAACTCAGTCCATTCGGGAGATTCAAATTTCAAGGGAATGCCAAGCCGGTCGCGATAGAATTCGACGGAACGATTCATGTCGGAAACGATCACCATTGTGTAATCAACTTGATTAAACATCTTTGCCTCCCCAGTTACTTTCTGCCCTTCTTACCTTTGCCCATTGAAACGATCGCATCGTATTCGTCCTTTGTAAGCGGCATCACGGAAAGTTGCGATTGTCGAATCAGTGGCAGCGCACTTAGACGCTTGTCGTAACGAATAGCAGCGAGCTGAACCGGAATTTCTAATTGTTTCACCGGCTTCAAATCGACGGCTACCCATTGATCGTCATCCGCGGTTGGATCCGCGTACGCCGCTTTTAAGACCTCCGCGATCCCGACGACGGCCTTTTGTTTTCCGGAATGATAAAAGAGCACGTTGTCGCCGGCTTTCATCTCTCGAAGATTGTTCCGGGCCTGATAGTTGCGCACTCCGGTCCAATCAGTCTTACCGTCATTCACGAAATCTTCCCACGAATACGTTTCGGGTTCCTGCTTCACCATCCAAAAACCGTTATGCTTCTTTGCCTTCATTGGTTTGACGTTAGATTTGCTGGATTCCGATCACCGCTTTAGAATTGCGCGCGATCAACAACTACCAAAACTTGGGAGTGCTAATGCTTAAAGCAGGAAACGCAGCGCCCGCCTTCAAAACAACCGATGCTGAAGGTCAGCCCGTTAATCTGAAGGATTTTCGTGGTCAAAAAGTCGTTCTGTATTTTTATCCGAAGGATGATACACCAGGCTGTACTAAAGAGGCGTGTTCTTTTCGCGATGCATTTGGCGATTATAAGAAAGCCGGCATCAAGGTGCTGGGAATTTCGCCGGACAAGGAAGCGTCGCATAAAAAATTCGCGAACAAGTTCAATTTACCGTTCACACTCCTGACCGATCCTGATCACGCGATTGCTGAGAAATACGAAAGCTACGGCGAAAAGAAGTTCATGGGCCGGACCTACATGGGAGTTCTTCGCAAAACTTTCCTAATCGATGAGAAGGGAAAGATTAAGCGGATCTTCGAGAAGGTGAAGCCCGAAGATCACGCTCAGGAAGTATTAGAAGCGTTCGCCGAATAAACTCTAGGCTGCAACCCAGCCGCCGGCTCGTTCATTAGCTGTCTCAGTCTTTTTGCCGGGCATCAAATCCGCAAGTGAGCTGAAGGAACTGGGAACGTCGCGTTTCCTTTGGGGAATCCTCGTATCTTCAATGGGTTCAGAATTGGACTCGTTTGCTGCTTCATTGATGAAGTACATGCGCTCGTCGTTGATCGATTCCGTTCGAATCTCGCGCGTCCACAGCAGCAGATTCGCCAGCGCCTCGCCAACCTCGTCATTTCCCACCCGCGCGCGCTTAGCAATTTCTTTTTGAGTTCGGGCACCCAGCTTGATGGCTTCACGGACGCGTTCAGCGGGAGACATCTTGCTGACTTGCTGCATCACGCCCGGACGGCGTGTGGTGGTTTTTTCTTTTCCATTAAGGGGCCGCTCAATGTATTGGTGACGAACCGACTTATAAGCTTTGAAGGCTTTACGACTATCGCTAACTTTTTTGCGAATGCAACTCTTGCAGTAAAGATTGCGGCCGTCTTTTCGAGCACGGCAGACGCCATATTCGATCAAGAGCAACTCTTTCAGACAGATCGGACAAACTTTCGTTTCAGAGGTCGGTTCAACGGATTCTTTCATTTCAGCACTCCCGTCATGACTCAAATTGCTTCGTGGAACTTGAGTGCAAGTCGATTTTGAAGACAAAAGTATCCCGCGGGCCGGCGACTCGCTTCCGGTCCGTACCTGCACTTGCTGAGATGATTGGTCTGGCGGAGAAACTCCGAATGAACGGAGAGACCGCCTGAGATTGATACTGCAGTTCTACAACTTCTGAACTGCGTCTGCCTGAATCAATTTCGCAGAGTAGGTTTCGCAGCTAGCATGTGCGAGATAATTATAATGAGAGCTTGGCAACCTAAACCGAAAACTTGACGCGGGCACTTACATCCTCAACTCTTCTTTCCAGCAATCATCACTCGTAGCGAGGGATCGGGATTATAGTTATCGCGAAACTTTTTGCAAGCGCTTTCTTTTACTTTGATGGTCCATCAATGAATGAAAAAACTTTCCTCTCGCAACGAATGCAGTCGACTGATTTTCACGCTGCAAAGTTTTCTGGAATGAGAAGATAAAAGATCGCATCAACAAAATTCTTAACTCGCTTCCGATTGCTTGCGCGATGCAACAAGCGATTGAGAGTGACAAGATTTGCGCGGAAAATTCTATCGTTTTTATTTTTATTAAAGCGTTCGCCTGACGTTTGGCGCAACAGGTGCGTGCTGGTGCGTGCTGGTCCCACAATTAGTAGAACGAGAGTGAGGCGGACGTGGCGTGCAATTAGTTCTTTGATCTTTGGTCTTTGGTCTTTGACGTGGTGACGAAGGTACTTCGACAAACCTAAGCTCTGTAAAAGCATATCAAAGTATAAAGACCTAAGATCAAAGACCTGGTTATTTGCGATCTTTTAAACGATAAACGAACTTTAATCCTGACCACACTTCATCAACTGCACAAACCTTCACATCCACTAGTCCTGCATGCAAACCAATATCGCGCACAATGTTTTCAGTGAGATCGGTTACTACACCTGACGTTTTCTTCGGCCAGGAAATCCACAGCATGCCATCAGGCTTCAGCGACTGAGCGAGTTTCAAAAACTTTTTTTCCAACATCGATGCGGACTTGGTGAAGAACAAAATAAGATCCATTGAACGTTGCGCGCGATCAACAATTTTAATGTTCGCTGGCAACGGTTCTAGTTGATCAACAAAATTTTCGGGAGCATCGATCAATGCCACTTGAAAGTTTTCCTTGATACCCAGCTTTTTTACCAGCGGTGTTCCTGAATAGCCTGCCATAGCTGTTTGCTTACAAGCCGAAGCGAACGCCATGACGTTCGCGACCTACCGCAGTGATGATGATGGCGCCAAGAAACACAGTCAGCGCCGTGACTGCCATCGCCCTCGAGTAACTCATGTGTTGTGCAAAAATTGCTTCAATGTATGCGACGGTGCCCGCAAGCAATACGCCGCATTGATACGCAAAGCCTGGCAGAAATCCGCGCACGGAGTCGGGCGAAAGCTCTGTCAGATGCGCTGGTATCACGCCCCACGCTCCCTGCACCATGAACTGCATTAGAAACCCGCCGAGGACGAGTAAACCAAGCGATGGCGAGAACGCCCATAGCGGAATGACCAACAGCGCACAAACAAGTGCCATGATCATTGAACGTCGGCGGCCGAGTTTGTCTGAGAGGAGGCCAAACACAATTCCGCCAATGATTGCTCCGACCATCGAAAGCGCGGTGACTGCGGCAACTTTTTGTGGACTAAACTTCCATTGCCGCTTTAGCAACGTGGGATACATGTCCTGCGTTCCATGTGAAACGAAGTTCATCATCATCATCAACAAGACGAGATAAAGAAACAGCTTCCAATGTGACGCAATGCCGCGAAACAGTTGACTCCAGTTTTCGTGTTTAGTTTGCTGCCAAACTTCTGACTCCTTCACGCGCAGCCGTACAAAAATCGCGAGCAAAGCAGGCAAGCCTCCAATGAAGAACATCGGCCGCCAGCCCCAGCGAGGAAATACAAAGAAGTAACAAACTGCCGCCAACAGATATCCAGCTGCATATCCTTCCTGAAGTAAGCCTGACAAAACTCCACGCAAGCGTGCCGGGACTTTTTCCATTGCTAAGGATGCGCCCACACCCCATTCGCCGCCCATCCCGATTCCAAAGAGCGCTCGCAGGATGAGAAAGGTGGCGTAATTTGGAGCCAGTCCCGACAGAACTTCGACAAATGAATAGAAAATGAGATCGATGATGAGAGGCAACCGCCGGCCATAACGATCGGCAAGCAATCCGAAAATGAATGCGCCAACCGGACGGAACGCAAGCGTTACCGTGATGGTCAACGCCATCTGCTTGTCTGACCGGTGAAATTCTTCGCCAATCGCAGTGAGTGTGAAGACGACGAGGAAGAAATCGAACGCATCAAGCGTCCATCCCAAAAAACCTGCGGCTAAAGCGGCACGGTGACCTTCACCTGCTTGGGGAGTTGGCTGTGCAAGATCCATAGGCGGCAAAATGTTCGCGAGATTCTACAGGCAATTGAGAAAAGTGACGAGCGGTTTCGCCGAATGGGCAGTGCTATTTTGGAGTGCGGCGGCAAGCGCAGCGCGACGCCGCTTTGGATTCACGTGAAATTTGACTTCAGGGTCGTTAATCGAAAGCGCCGTCGCCGCTCCGCTCTGCCGGCGCACTCCAAAATGAATTCGCTCCGGGTATAAAATGTGCACGTCAAACCGAAATGGACGGCGCAAGCGTAACTAAGTAGGACAGACTTCAGTCTGTTTGTTTGAAAGTTTTTAGAAATCGGGGAACAGACTAAAGTCTGTTCTACTTAAATCATGTTGATTAAGAAAGCCAATGACATTAAACCAAGTGAGATCACCGATGAAAAGGTGTATCTAAATCGCCGCTCGTTCGTGAAGGCAGCGGTCTTGGCAGGCACAGCGGCAGGGACGGGACTTTTGTATCGCCGTTTGAATCCTCCTCCAGTCCAGGTGGCTGAGGGTGCAAAGATTGCTACCTCGGAGGTCGCGAATGAAGCTACCAAATCCGGTCTTGCCGTGAACGATAAGCTCACTTCGCTTCAGGACATTACCAACTACAACAACTTTTATGAGTTCTCGACCTCGAAAGGAGCGGTTGCTTCTGAAGCAAAGGGTTTCATCACCAGTCCCTGGAGTGTCGCCGTTGGTGGTTTGGTGAACAAGGCTACGACTTTTGATCTCGACCAACTTTTGAAATTTCCGCAGGAGGATCGCACTTATCGGTTTCGCTGCGTTGAAGCATGGTCGATGGTTATTCCGTGGGTCGGCTTTCCGCTGGCAGCGTTGTTGCAGAAAGTTGAACCACTGTCCCAAGCGAGGTTCGTCGCTTTTCAAACACTTTACGACCCGGGGCGCATGCCGAACCAGAATACGGCAGTTCTGGATTGGCCATACGTCGAAGGATTGCGCCTCGATGAAGCGATGCACCCGCTGACGATTCTTGCTACCGGACTTTATGGCAAGACTTTGCCACCGCAGGATGGGGCTCCGATCCGCTTGGTTGTGCCTTGGAAGTATGGATTCAAGAGCATTAAGTCGATCGTCAAGATAACGTTGGTTGCCGATCAGCCACCAACGACCTGGAATATTGCGGGACCGGATGAATACGGTTTTTATTCGAATGTGAACCCCGAAGTGGATCATCCACGCTGGAGTCAGGCAAGGGAGCACCGCGTTGGAGAGTTCGTTAGCCGGCCGACGTTGAAATTCAATGGCTACGGCGATCAGGTCGCGCAGCTTTACCAGGGAATGGATCTGGGGAAGAACTACTAGAAGAGCGATCTTTGGTCTTTGATCTTTGGTCTTTGATGTGGTTGCCGGGCTTAGCGTCCGAGTCAAAAAGCACCTTTGAAAAACATCAAAGACCAAAGATCAAAGACCAAAAACCCAAGGATTTCTTATGGCCGATGTTCGTTTTACAAAACTTGTTTTATTCGTGAACAGCCTGGTACCGCTGGCATTGTTGCTTTGGGATCTGTATCGAAAACAAGTCGGAGCGAATCCGGTGGAGTTTGCGACCAGAACGACAGGAACGCTGACGCTAGTCTTCTTGATGATTGCATTAGCCATTTCGCCGCTGAGAAAAATCACGGGCGCGAATTCCCTGATTAAGTTTCGGCGGATGCTCGGATTGTTTGCTTTCTTCTACGGCTTTCTTCATCTGCTGACGTACGTTGCATGGGATAGGTTTTTTCGCATCGCTACAATTCCCACCGATGTGCTCAAAAGACCTTTCATTACCTTTGGAATGGCTGCGTTCTTTCTAATGCTGCCGCTGGCGATCACTTCGACCGACAAGATGGTCAAGCGACTCGGTGGGAAACTTTGGGGCCGCCTGCACAAGCTTGTTTATCTCGCCGCAGCTTGCGGTGTGGTGCACTACTGGCTGTTAGTGAAAGCCGACACCAGAATTCCGCTAACGTTTGCGTTTGTCTTGGCCGTATTGCTCGGCTATCGATTGCTCGTCAAGTACGCACCAACACCAACTGAGACTGGAACGTCACTTTTTCCGCAACGTTAAAGGAAATCATGACCAGTCGGCCGCTCGATCCGTTGCATCGCTTCACCAGTCGTGTCGAGAACTACGTTAAGTACCGGCCCTGATACCCAGCGGAAATCATTCAGCTTCTCGAAGCGAAGTGTGGCTTCTCAAAAACTTCTCTTGTTGCGGATATCGGATCAGGAACGGGAATTCTGACTGAAGTGTTTCTGAAGAACGGCAACCAGGTTTTTGCAGTCGAGCCTAACGCAGACATGCGTGCAGCCGGCGAAGCCGCCCTCAATAGTTATCCAAACTTTATAAGCGTTTCAGGCACTGCCGAAGCCACAACTCTCGCGGGGAACTCAATCGACTTAATTACTGCCGGTCAGGCATTTCATTGGTTTGATCGAACGCAAACGCGGCCCGAGTTTGAACGGATCCTCAAAGCGGGCGGATGGGTGGTACTGATTTGGAATGAACGCCGCCTTTCTTCAACAACCTTTCTGCGGGAATACGAGGCATTGCTTTTGAAGTTTGGGCTCGACTATCAACAGGTGCGACACGAGAACGTTGAACGCGAGATCGGTTCGTTTTACGAGCCGGCCTCATTTGAGATCGCGACCTTCGACAATAGCCAGAAGCTTGATCAGGACGCGTTTCGAGGCCGCGCTTTCTCTTCCTCATACACTCCTGAACCTGACCATCCTGCCTATCAAGCGATGCTTAACGACCTGGACGATCTATTCCTCAAGCATCAGATTCACGGCACGGTTACAATCGAGTACGATACGAACGTGTTCTACGGACGCTTACGTTGATCCGTGCTCGAATGAAATTCAGCAAAGCAGCTCAACAACATTTCCAACAGCTCGATTACAAGTTTCATCGGGCGAAGCTCTCGTTGCGTCGAGATGGCTTCTCGAACGACAACGAAGATCAAATCCTGGCAAAGTACATCGCCTCACTTCTCCCGGAGAACCACGATCATACAGCGGTGGATATTGGCGCGGGGGACGGTATCCGCTGGTCAAATAGCTACGCTCTTTTCCTGAACGGCTGGCAAGGCATCGGCATTGAATACGACAGTCGCAAGTTTGTTCATCTCGCGCAGGCGTACAAGTATTTTCAGAACGTTTTTGCGTGTCGCAACCGAGCCACGCCGGAAAACATAGTCGCGCTGCTGAATTCCTACGAGCTCAATTCAAATTTCAGTGTGCTCAGTCTGGACATTGATGGCAATGATTATTGGGTCCTGCGGGCAATCCTCAGCGCTTTTAGACCTCAGTTGATCGTGACCGAAATAAACGAAAAGATTCCACCGCCCATTCGATTTGTCGTGAAATATAATCCCGATTTCCAACTGCGACATCACTTCTTCGGTTACTCAATCTCAATGCTGGCGGATCTTTGTGAGGAATTCGACTACACGCTGCTTGAACTGGAATACAATAATGCGTTCCTCGCTCCGCGAGAGCTGGCGGGTAACCAAGGCCTCGAACCTGAAGTCGCTTACAAACAAGGCTACCTTGATCGTACTGACCGGAAAGAAAAATTCGGTCTTAACTTTGACATGGAAAGAATCTATTCTTTGAGTGCGGATGAGGCGATTAAGTTTTTGGAGAACTTCTACTCAAAGTTCAACAATGAATACTTACTTTCGCTGAAACCAATGAAGATCACACCGATTCTGGGTCCGAATGGACCGTTTGATCAGAGATGAACCACGAACGACGCACAAATCTTCGCATTCCGCTGAAGCTGCCCGCACGTTACGACGGCCTGTCCGGCAGGTACGAGGCCCGCATTGAAGACATCAGTCTTGGTGGGTGTTTCGTAAATGCGCGCGGTCAGGTGCAAGAAGGTGATGCAATTACAGTCGAAATCAACTTACCTTCGGGTGAATGGTTGAGGCTCCCTGGTAACGTGACTGCTTATTATCCTGGGATTGGGTTTGGGGTGGCGTTTGGGGATCTCACGCCTTTACAAGAACTCTCACTGGAACAACTGGTAACCAGCAGCCTTTGAGCTAATTCGCCACCGCTAACGACTGCGGCTAGTCCTCATTAACAGGAATAGTAAATCAATCAACTCCGGTCATAACAATGCCGCTAGCGCCGGTGGCACGAATTCCATCAACGCCAGTCATTACGATTCCAGTAACTCCGCTAAAACTGACACTGCCCGGTGGCAGCGAATAGACAACGCCATCCGCACCCCTAGCAAGGATTGAGTCGGCGCCCGTCATCACGATGCCATCAACTCCGGTCATGACGATGCCGTCAGCGCCTGTCATCACAATTCCGTCAGCGGCTGTTCGTAGCACGCCATCGACCCCGGTCATAACGATGCCATCTGCGCCCGTCATCACAATTCCGTTTGCCTGGTTGATCGTGAGGGACTCAACGCGATAGATCGTACCGTCGGCGCCCGTAATAGCAATTCCATCGACTCCCGTCATCACGACACTGTCAGCGCCTGTCATGAGGATGCCCTCAGCGCTGGTCATGACGATGCTGTTTGAAGCAGGAAAAGCGATGCCAGCGAAAGTTGTAGCAGTCGTCAGGAGTAGGACCAGAATTGACCCGAGAAAATGTTTTGATTGTCGAAAAGACAACGAACGGCGGTTCATATTTAGCACCTCTACCTCAGTCGGGTTTGTCGGTCAGTAGCGCTAATTTGGCAGCGGCCTCGTCACTTGGGGTGGCGGAGAAGCTAAGGGATGCACCCAACAATCGAGCGCCGCCGCCTGCCTACCGAATCGAG
>Ga0070673_100002996_pt1 | contig 10419 bp, 4 predicted proteins | sample KBSM23metaG_FD_65342 | JGI IMG/M metagenome (GOLD analysis project Ga0070673, IMG submission 65342) | Miscanthus rhizosphere microbial communities from Kellogg Biological Station, Michigan, USA - KBS M2-3 metaG | ecosystem: Host-associated > Plants > Roots > Rhizosphere > Soil ...
GAGAAGACTGAGAACGCGGAGGTAGAGGGCCGCTCGACGCTGTTCGTGGCGCCGCCGGGCTACGCCCGGCGCCGGGGCGAGTTGGGATCCGGCAGAGACAAGCCGCACATGACGCGACCGGCTTGTCTCTACCGGATCCCGACTCGCCCTGCCGCGCGAAGCGCGGCACCACGAACCGCGCTCAACGGCCGTCAGTTTCTCAGTGTCTTCGCCGCGCGCGCCTGCGCCATCTCTCCTGTCGGCCTTATCCGTGTTTATCCGTGTTTATCTGTGGCCCTTTCCTCTGCGGCTCTCCGTAAACTCTCCGCCTTCGCGCGCAAACTGGGCACTCTCGACAAACCCGTACGTCGCGCGTTATTCGTACCTCAACGCCACGTTGGGATCGACGCGCGCGGCGCGGCGCGCGGGGAGCGCCGCGGCGGCGGAGGCGGCGGCCAGCAGGATGACGATCGCCGTCAGCAGCGTCATCGGATCGCGCGGCGTCAGGCCGTAGAGAAACGTCACGAGCAGGCGTCCCGCGGCCAGCGCGGCCGGCACGCCGATCGCCACGCCGACGACGACGAGGACCAGCGTGTCGCGCAGCACGCCGCGGACGACGCTCATCGGCGTCGCGCCGAGCGCGACGCGCACGCCGATCTCGGTCGTCCGCTGCGCCACGCGATAGGCGATGACGCCGTAGAGGCCGACACACGCCAGCAGCAGCGCGAGACCGCCGAACAGCACACAGAGCCGCAGCAGCAGTCGCTCGGCTGCCAGCGACGCGTCCACCTGGTCCGACAGCGGCAGCACGGAGCGGATCATGATGTCCCGGGTGGCACTCGACAGCGCTTCACGGACCGGCGCCGCAATCGCGCTGGCCGGGCGATCGGTCCGCACCTCGAGCGCGCGCAGCGATCGCGTCATCTGCGCGAACGGCAGGAAGAACAGCGGCTTGGCGTCCTCGCGCAGGTTGTTGTACTTCGCGTCGTGGACGACGCCCACGATCTCGACCATCTGTTCGGGCGTGGTGGCCGGCGGCATGAATCCGCCGGTCTTGCCGCGCGGAAAGCGGCCGAGCCAGATCGTGCGGCCGACGGCGCCGTCAGGGAAGAAACGGCGCTGGAAGCTCTCGTTCACCACGGTCACACGCGGCGCATCGGCCGAGTCGTCATGCTCGGTGAACGATCGGCCGGCGACGATGCGCATGCCGACGGTTTCGAAGTATCCCGCAGACACGCTGTTGTAGCGCGCCGACGGCGGCCCGTCGGCGGGAATCGGCCGGCCGGGAATCCAGAAGGGCGATCCGATGTCGGACGGGCTGAACAGCATGATTCCCGAGAAACTGGCCGACTGTACCCCCGGCACCGCGAGCACGCGCTCGCGCGCAGCCCGTTCGACCGCGGCCATGCTGGCCGGCGAGCGATCCGCCGGCCCGTGCGCGAGCGAGAAGATGATCACGTGCTCGGGGCTGAAGCCGAAATCCTGGGCGTGCAGGTTCTGGAAACTGCGCACGAGCAGGCCGGCGCCGACGAGCAGCAGCAGCGACAGCGCCACCTGCGCGACGACCAGCGCGCGGCCGGCGCGCTGCTTCGAGGCGCCGCTGCCGCGGCGCAGCCCTTTCAACGTCGGCGCGAGATCGACACGCGTCGATCGCAGCGCCGGCACCAGGCCGAAGACGAGCGTCGTGAGCAGGCCGACGCCTCCGAGAAACGCGAGCACGCGCACGTCGGGACCCAGGCGCAGCTTGAGCCCGACCGGACCGCCCAGGATCATCCGCGCCAGCATCTCCGTCGCCCAGCGCGACAGCAATAGCCCGGCGGCGGCGCCGGCGATCGACAGCAGCGCGCTCTCGACGAGCAGTTGCCCGACCAGCCGGGCGCGGCTGCACCCGAGCGCGAGGCGCACGCCGATCTCGCCGGCCCGCGCGGTGGCCCGCGCCAGCAGCAGGTTGGCGATGTTCGCGCACGCGATCAGCAGCACCACCGCCACCATCCCCATGACGATGAAGAGCGGTGTGCGGTAGGTGCGGCGCAGCGAGTAGTCGAGACCGGCCGCCGCCGAGTCGAGGCGGATCACGTAGTCGCCAAGCGGCGGCTTCACCAGTCCTTCGGCCGCGAGCAGCCGCTGGTAGAGCGCCGTCAACTGCGTCTGCGCCTCCCGCATCGAGACGCCAGGCTGGAGACGGCCGAAGTAGGCGGTGAACACGCCGCGGCGGTTGTCGAGGTCGTCGCGCGACGAGAAGGTCGTCAGCGGCACCCAGCCGTCGGCTGCGGCGGCAACGTATTCGCCGGTGAAACCCGGCGGCGTGACGCCGATGACCTGGACCCGCGTCCGCCCCATCAGAATCGTGCGTCCGACGATCGACGGGTCGCGCGCGAACTGGCGCTGCCAGAAACCGTCGCTGAGGACGATCACCGATCCCGCCGTCGCCGCGCTGTCGGGATTGCGGTCGTCGTCGGGCGTGAACAGGCGCCCCTGCGCCGGATCGACGCCGAGCAGCGAGAAATAGTTGCCGGACACGAAGCTGATGCGGACGTTGTCGACCTCGGACGCACCGCCCCCGTCCGTCGGAATCGTCACGCGATAGGGCGTCTCGCCGGCCGTGGCGACCATGCCGGTGAGCACCTGCTGCTGCGCGGAGAGATCGCGAAACATCGGGAACGAGACGAGCGCGAAGCCATCTTTGTGCGTGCCCGTGAGCTCGACCAGCGCCGACGGGTCGCGGACCGGCAGCGGCCGCAGCATCAGCGCGTTGATGAAGGTGAAGATCGCGGCGTTGGCGCCGATGCCGAGCGCCAGCGAGACGATCGCCGCCGCGGCAAACGCCGGGGACTTCCGCAGCGCGCGCGCCGCGTAGCGTACGTCGGACAGGAACAGCTCGACGCGCACGCCCACGCGCACGTCGCGCACCGCTTCTTTCACCGGCTCGACGCCGCCGAGCGCCAGCCGCGCGGCGCGCCGCGCCTCGGCCGCGGACATGCCGCGCGCCATGTACCGGTCCTCGAGGGTCTGCGAAGCGCCGCGCAGCTCCTCGTCGAGCTCGCGCTCCAGCCGCACCTTGCCGAACAGCGTGCGCCACGCACTCGATATCTTGTGAATCAATCCCATAAGGTCCTCGATCTGTCTGTTCTTCCGCCTGAGGGCAAACCCACCGTCTGTCCTTCCGCCTAAAGGCGGAAGCCACGTAGGCACGGCGGAAGCCACGAGCGGAAGTTACGTGGCTTCCGGCTTTAGCCGGAAGATCCGTTCACTCCGTCCGCAGCGCGTCCATCGGACTCACGTTCGTGGCGCGCCGCGCCGGGATCCAGCAGGCGATCGCCGCCGCGACCGCCAGCACGGCGATCGTTCCCGCGTAGCTGACCGGATCGTGCGGACGGACGCCGTACAACTGCGCTTCGAGCAGCCGCGACGCGGCCAGCGCGCCGGCCACGCCGACGAGCGACCCGATGGCCGCCAGGCGCAGCCCCTCGCGCATCACGTCGACGACGACGCGCCGCGGCTCCGCGCCCAGCGCCAGGCGGACGCCGAACTCGTGGCGCCGCCGCGCCACCGAGTAGGCGAGCACGCCGTAGACGCCGACGCAGGCCAGCGCGAGGGCGACGAGCGCGAATGCCGCCGCGAGCTGCATCGTGAAACGGCGCGTGGCGCGCGCCCCCTCGACGTAGCCGTCGAGCGGACGCACGTCGTAGATCGGCAGCCTGGCGTCGAGCGACGCGATCGCCTTGCGCACGTCCGCGGCCAGCGACGGGGCGTCGCGGTCGCCGCGGACCACGTAGGCCATCGGATTGCGGGGCACCAGCCGTTCCGGGAAGAAGACCTGCTCGGTCAGATCCGCGACCAGGCTGCGCAGCCGCAGATGCGAGACCACCCCGACGACTGTCGCCTTCACCGTGGGACTGCCGTTCGATCCCGGATCGACCAGGAGCCGCTGGTTCAGCGCGCTTCGCCCCGGCCACAGCCGCTGCGCGAGCCGGTCGTCGACGATCACCACCGGCGTCTGATCCGCCTCGGTGAAGAAGCGTCCTTCGACCAGCCGCACGCCCAGCGTCTCGAGGAGGCCCGGCGTCACGGTGCGATAGTCGGCGTTGGGCGCCGCCGACGTGGTGGTCGCGGTCTCGAGCGCGTAGCCGCCGCCCCAGTTCGGCAGATCGTCATACGGCAGATGGCTGATCGCGCCGACGCCGGTGACGCCGGGAACCGCGCCGAGCACGCGCTGCAGCTCGCGCGAGAACGCGTTGAACGCGGCCGGCGGACGATAGCGCTGGAACGGGACGGCGACGCGGAACGTCAGCATGCTGCCGGTGCGGAAGCCCGGATCGACCTGCTGCACCTGGAAGAACGCGCGGACCAGCAGGCCCGCGCCGACAAGAAGGACGACGCTCAGCGCGATCTGCACCACCACCAGCGCGGCGCGCGTGCGGTAGCGCACCGGGCCGGGAGTCGATCGACCGTGCTGCTGCAGCGAGGCGTTGAGGTCGGACTTCATCACCTCGAAGAGCGGCGCCAGCGAGAACAACAGTCCCCACAGGAGCGCCGTTCCGATCGTGAACGCCAGCACGGGCGGATCGAATCGCGAGAGATCGATGCGGCTCAGCGCGTGCGGCCGGAGCGCCTGCAGCACACCGAGGACGGCGTAGCCGGCCGGCACGCCGGCGACGACGCCAAGCACCGCCAGCACGAGCCCTTCGACCAGGCACTGCCGCACGAGCCGGCCGCGCCCCGCGCCAAGCGCGAGACGCAGCGCCGTCTCCCTGCCGCGCGCCGCCGCGCGGGCGATCAGCAGGCTCGCGACATTGACGCAGGCGATCACCAGGAGGATGGCGACGCCGGCGAACAGCGCCAGTAATGCCGGCCGCATCTCGCGCACGTCGTCCTGCTGCAGCGCGACGACCGTGAAGAGGCGTCCGGCCGCGCCGTACTCGGTGAACTCCGCGCTGATCCGCGTCGCGATCCCGGTGATGTCGGCGCGCGCGTCGGCCAGCGTCGCGCCGCTGCGCATGCGGCCGACGACCCGCAGGTACTGCTGGCCGCGCGGCCCGCGCGTCAGGCCCGACCCGAAGGGCTGCCATGCCTGCAGGTCGTCGGGCACGCTCGAATCGGGCGGCAGCAGCAGGCGGAACGACTTCGGCATCACGCCGACGACGGTGGTCGGCCGATCGTTGACGAGGATCTGCCGTCCGACGATCGACGGGTCCGCGCCGAAGCGGCGCTCGAACAGCGGCCACCCGAGCAGGATCGTGGGGCGCGCGCCGGGCACCGCGTCCTCGGCGCGGAACGTGCGCCCGAACCGCGGGTCCGCCCCGAGCACGTCGAAGAAGTTGTCGGTGACGAGGCCGATGCGGAGCTGTTCCGGATCGCCTTCGCCGGTCAACGCCGTCGTGTTCGCCCAGATCGCGCCGAAGCCCGCAACCGTGGAGGATCGCGTGCGCAGGTCGGCGAGCTCGGGCCCCGACAGCGGCGCGCGGGGATAGCCGGCATCGGTCATGTCCGACCACACGAAGATCAGCCGATCGGCGTCGCGATACGGCAGCGGCGCCAGCAGCAGCGTGTGGACGACGCTGAAGATCGCGCTGTTGGCGCCGATGCCGAGCGCCAGCGTCGCGACGATGACCGCGGTGAACGCGGGCGCCTTGATCAGCCCGCGCACCGCGTAGCGGAGATCGAGCAGCGTCGCGTCGGCCGCCGCGCCCGGCCGCCGGCCGCGGATTTCCTCCTTGACCGGCTCGATGCCGCCGAGCGCGATCCGCGCCGCGCGCCGCGCCTCGGCCGCCGTCAGCCCGTCGCGCCGGTGGCGCTCTTCCAGCAGCGCCTGCGCCGCCTGCATCTCCTCGTCGAGATCGCGCTCGACGCGGTCCTTGCGGAACAGGGTGCGCCAGGCGCTCGCGAGGCGTGGTCCGAGCGGCATGGCCTCAGTCCGACTCCAGGATCAGCCCGATCGCCATGACGACGCGGGCCCAGTTCTTCTTCTCGGTCGTGAGCTGGCGCAGGCCGGCGCCGGTGATGCGGTAGTACCTGGCGCGGCGCCCTTCGGGCGTCTCGCTCCATTCCCCCTTGATGAAGCCTTCCTGCTCGAGGCGGTGCAGCGCGGGAAAGAGCGATCCCGGCTTGACCACGAAGGTGCCGCTGGAGATCTGCTCGATGCGGTCGGCGACGCCGACGCCGTGCCGCGGCTCGAGCTCGAGCGTCTTCAGCACCAGGAGATCGAGCGTCCCCTTCATCAGTTCCGCCTGCCGCTTGGCCATGGCGCGGAACTATAGCATCTTTCGGACTTCGATATCGAATATCTATATCATGCCGTGCGTCACCGCCTCGTGCCGGCGGTTCGGGCGTCAGTCGTTGCGCAGCACCAGCGCGGGGTCCACTTTTCCGGCCCAGCGCGCGGGGATGTAACAGGCGGCCATCGCCACGACCAGCACCATCACCGCGTTGGCGGCGAACACCGACGGATCGGTGGGCTTCACGTCGTTCAGCATCGATCCGAGCAGGCGGGTCAGGCCCAGGCCGGCGACCCAGCCGATGCCGATGCCGACGGCGGCGACGACGGCGCCGCGGCGGACGATCAGCCGCTGCACCGCGCCGGGATCGGCGCCGAGCGCCAGCCGGATGCCGTACTCGCGCCGCTGCCGCCGCACGTTGTAGGAGGTCACGCCGTAGATGCCGACCATCGCCAGCAGCCCCGCCAGCGCGCCGAACAGCCCCGAGAGCGCCGACAGCAGGCGCGGCTGGCCGACCGACGCGCTGACCACCTCCTCCATCGTCTGCACCTGCGTGACCGGAAGGTTGGGATCGAGCGACGAGACGATGCTCCGCGCGGTGGGAATCAGGGACGAGGGTTCGATGCCGGACGAGCGGATCACCACCGTCATCGAGTTCGGCGCGACCTGATCGGTGGTGCGATAGAACTCGTACGGCGTTCGCGCGCCGAGGCCGAACGACCGGATGTTGCCGATGACGCCGGCAACGGTCCAGTACTGCTTGACGTCGGTCCCCTGGCCGAAGCGCTTGCCGATCGGATCCTCGTTGGGCCAGAACTTCTCCGCCATCGCCTGGTTGACGAGGACCGTGCTCGTCCCCTGCCCGTCCCGGGCGTCGAGGGCGCGCCCGCGCAGGACCGGGATTCCCAGGGCCTTCAAGTAATCACCGTACAGGAAGCGGTATTCGACGAGCGGGTTCTCGTTCGGCCCCCACGGGTTGCCGCCTTCGCGGGTCTGCTCGCCGTTGTTGCCGAAGCGGTACATCGGCAGGTGGCTGATCAGCCCGACGTACTGCACGCCGCCGACCGCGGCGAGGCGCTCGTCGAGCGTGCGGTAGAGCGTCGCCACCGAAGCGGAATCCTTGTAGCGCGGGCCCGACGGGTTGATGTCGAAGGCGATGACGTGATCGACGGTGATGCCGGCGTCGCGGCGCTCGAGCAGGATCAGGTTCTTGACCATCAGGCCGGCGCCGACGAGCAGCGCGAACGCGACGGCAATCTCGGCGACGACCAGGCCGTTGCCGAACGTCGCGCTGCCGCCGCTCCCCGTCCGCGTGTCTCCTTCGCGCAGCGCCGAGGTCAGCGTCTTCAGCCGCATGCGCAGCAGCGGCCACAGCCCGCACACGACGCCCACGACGATCGACGTCAGCGCCGTGAAGACGAGCACGCGGCGATCGATGTGAATCGTCGACGCGCGCGGCAGGCTGTTGGCCGCCAGGACCAGGAACACCCGCACGATCCACAGCGCGAGCAGCAGCCCCAGCGCACCGCCGGCGATCGCCATCAGCATGGACTCGGTGGTCAGTTGCCGCGCCACGTCCTTCTGCCCGGCGCCGAGCGCGAGGCGGACGGCGATCTCGCGGCGCCGCGCCAGCCCGGACGCCAGCAGCAGGTTCGCGACGTTGGCACAGGCGATCAGCAGCACGCAGAACACCGCGCCGAGCAGCACCTGCAGCGGGCCGCGGATCTGTCCGACGACGACTTCGCGGTACGACCGGACGTCGATGCCGTGGTTGTAGTTGTACTCGCGCGCCAGCGATTCGCCGAGCGCCCGCATCTCCCGCGTCGCGCGATCGAGCGGCACGCCGGGCGCGAGGCGGGCGTAGGTCACCAGGAAGTGGTTGCCGCGCGTCGCCGGATCGAGCTTGCGCTGCAGCGGCACGAAGAAGTCGCTCGTCCGGTTGATGAACGTGGACGGCATCACCCCGATCACCTCGTACGGCGTCCCGTCGAGTGTCAGCGTCCGGCCGACGATGGAGCGGTCGCCGCTGAATTTGCGCTGCCAGAACCGGTAGGAAAGAACGACGACCTTGCGGCCGCCGAACTGGTCCTCCTCTTCGGAATACCAGCGGCCGAGCAACGGCGGCACGCGAAAGACGTCGTTCAGCGACGCGGTCGTCGCCAGCCCGTTGACCTGCTCCGCCGCGCCCGTGCCGGTCAGCACGAACGACGCCTGTGTCGCGCCGCCCATCGCAGCAAACACCGTGTTGCGGGTCTTCCAGTCGTAATACTTCGGAAACGACGCGGGGCACGTGGCGCACGCGGGCTGCGTGCCGTAGACGGCGACGAGCTCGTCCGGATTCGGGAACGGCAGCGGCGCCAGCAGCACGCCGTTGAAGATGCTGAAGACCGCCGTCGTCACGCCGATGCCCAGCGCGAACGCCAGGATCGCGAGGATGGAGACCGACGGCGTTCGTACCGCCGTTCGCACCGCGTACCGGATGTCCTGCCCCAGCCGTCCCATCGACACCTCCGTTCCCTGGGCTTAGACGGGGAATGCGCGTATCGGGTGGCCTTGGGCGACGTCGCATTTTCGGATAGCGTCTTAGGGGATGCCTGCCGTGCTGCCGTCCGATCTGGTCTTCGGCGCCCGCGTGCTGCGCCGGAGCGCCGGGTTCACGCTCGTCGCCGTGGCCTCGCTCGCCCTGGCGATCGGGGCGAACACCACGATCTTCTCGGTCGCCAAACCGCTGCTGTTCGAGCGGCTCGATGTGCCCCATGCCGCCAGCCTGCGCCTGCTGACGGCCACGGATGCCAGCTTCTCCTACCCGATTTACGAGCAATTGCGGGCGCAGAACCAGGTGCTGGGCGACCTGCTGGCCTTCCACGAGACGGCGGTGAACGCGACCGTCGGCGACAACGCGGAGCGCGCGCTTGCGCACGAGGTGTCGGGAAACTATTACGACGTGCTCGGCGTAGAGCCGCAAATCGGCCGTGGGATTCGTCCGGCCGACGACGTCCCCGGCAGCGAAGTCGTCGTCGTGATCAGCGACGAGCTCTGGGAACGCCAGTTCGCCCGGTCGCCGGCCGCCCTCGGTCAGTCGATCAAGCTCAACGACATTCCGGCCACCATCGTCGGCGTGAATCCCAGAGGCTTCACTGGAGTCGCGAGCACGCTGCCCTCGCAGACGCCGGAGGTCATCGTCGCACTGGCGCACGCGACGCGCGTGACGCCATCGTCCGACCGGCGGGATTGGCTGGCGAACCCCGCGGCACGGTCGGTCCACGTCCTGGCGCGCACGAAACCGGGCGTGAGCGAGCGCGCGGCCCAGGCCGCGCTCGATGCCCAGTTCTCGACCATCGTCCGGGCGACGCTCCCGATCCACGCCGGCGACGCCGTACCGAGGCTGACGCTGCGCGACGGCAGCCGCGGCGTGTTCGCGCAGCGACAGGCGTTCGCCACTCCCCTCTCGGTGCTGATGATCTTTCTCGGGCTGGTCCTGCTTCTCGCCTGTGCCAACATCGCCACGCTGATGCTCGCCCGCGGCGCGCGGCGACAGCGCGAGATGAGCCTGCGCCTCGCGCTTGGCGCCGGGCGGGCACGCATCCTGCGGCAGATGCTGATCGAAAGCCTGCTGCTCGCGGCGCTCGGCGGCGGCGCCGGCCTGGCGCTCGCTTACGCCGGACGCGGCGCCATCGCGGGATTCACGCCGCACTTCGACTGGCAGGTCTTCGGTTTCACCGCGCTGGTGACGATCGCTACGGGCGTGCTGTTCGGCCTCGCCCCGGCGCTCGCGGCGATGCGCGCCGAGATCGCCGACGGCGTCAAGCGCCGGGCGCTGGTCGGGAAATCGGTCGTCGGATTTCAGATCGCGCTCGCCACGCTCCTGGTCATCAGCGCCGGCCTCTTCATCCGCTCGCTCGCGGGACTCACCGCCGTCAACCCCGGATTCCGCACGGACCATCTGCTGCTCGCGCTCGTCGTCCTGCCGCAGAATCGCTACCCCGCCGGCGCCAACGTCGCGTTCCACCAGCGCCTGGAGCAGGCGATCGCGGCCATCCCCGGCGTCGCCTCGGTGGCCGGCTCGGAGGTCCCGTATCTGTCGGGCGAGCAGTCGCGGACGAAGTTCCTGCCGCAAGGCGAAGCCGTCGACGCGAGCGTCGATCAGACCGAGCCCTACAATGCCGTCGGCATTCACTTCTTCGACACGCTCAACATCCCGATCCTCGCCGGACGCGCATTCGGG
>Ga0070673_100003000_pt1 | contig 10417 bp, 8 predicted proteins | sample KBSM23metaG_FD_65342 | JGI IMG/M metagenome (GOLD analysis project Ga0070673, IMG submission 65342) | Miscanthus rhizosphere microbial communities from Kellogg Biological Station, Michigan, USA - KBS M2-3 metaG | ecosystem: Host-associated > Plants > Roots > Rhizosphere > Soil ...
AACACGCCCGAAGACGTCGCCATCCAGGCCGTGCACAATTTCGGGGCCTGCGTGGTCGCGCGTACGCCCGAAGGCGCCCGCGAAGCGCTCGCCCTGGACTACGGCACGCCCGACTATGAAAAGCGGATGCGGCGCTACATCCAGGGCCACGATTATTGCATCCCGTTCAACGGCAGGATGAGCTCGGCGGGCGTGCTGTTCGCCGGCTCGATGGCCGAGGCGCTGCTCAAGTCCGAAGTGAAGCCCGCCGGCCAGCTGGCGCAGCGCATCGCTTACGATCCGCAGCGCGAAGACATTCGCGCGCGAAGCCCCCTGGAGGCGATGGCGCTCTGCACGGTCTTGAATGCGCCCGGCGTGGCGGCGAAGATTTTCGACACCGAGCCAGCGACGCCTGAAGAAGCAAACGCGATGAAGCCGCTCGGGAACGTGCTTCCGCAATGCCTCAGGAAGGACATGCAGCTGACCCTTAACAAGCCCGCGCTTAGATCGCTGCTGGCGCTTGCGGCGTGGCGGATCGCGAACGCTCCGCGGAAACTGGAAAGCGCCATTCGGGCCCAGCCCGAGGCGAGCCACTGATGCCCAAGGTCACCGTCGACGGCGTCGAGATCGAGGTTCCGCAAGGCGCGACCGTGCTCCAGGCTTGCGAGCTGGCGGGCAAGGAGATCCCGCGCTTCTGCTACCACGAGCGCCTTTCGATCGCGGGCAATTGCCGGATGTGCCTGGTCGAGGTAGCTCCCGGGCCGCCGAAGCCGCAGGCAAGCTGCGCATTGCCGGCTGCCGATGGACAGACGATCCGCACCGACACCGCGATGGTGAAAAAGGCGCGCGAGGGGGTGATGGAGTTCCTGCTCATCAACCACCCGCTCGACTGCCCGATCTGCGATCAGGGCGGCGAGTGCGACCTCCAGGATCAGGCGATGGCTTACGGCCGCGGCTTCTCCCGCTTCGAGGAGAACAAGCGAGCCATCGACGACAAATATATGGGTCCGGTCATCAAGACTTCGATGACCCGCTGCATCCAGTGCACGCGCTGCGTTCGCTTCTCTTCGGAAGTCGCGGGCGTCGACGAAATCGGCATGCTCTACCGGGGCGAGGACAGCCAGATTACGTCCTACCTGGAGCAAGCGGTCGGCGGTGAGCTTTCGGGCAACCTTGCCGACGTATGCCCGGTCGGCGCGCTCCTGCAGAAGCCGCAGAGCTTCGAAACTCGCCCATGGGAACTTCGGCGGGTGTCCGGCATCGACGTCATGGATGCCGTAGGCTCGAACATTCGGCTCGACGTCCGCCAGCGCCAGGTGATGCGCATCCTGCCGCGCATCAACGAGGACGTGAACGAGGAGTGGATCAGCGACAAGACGCGCCACCACGTGGACGCGCTCGTCCGAAACAGACTCGACCGCCCGTGGGTGCGCGAAAAGGGCAAGCTGCGCGAAGCGGGATGGAAGGAAGCGCTTCAGAACTTCGCCGATCGACTGAAAAAAGCGGGCTCGAAGGTCGCGGCGGTTGCCGGTGACATGCTCGACGCCGAGACCATGTATGCGGCCAAGAAGTTGCTTGAAGGGCAGGGGTCGAACCTCCTCGAAGGAAGGCAAACGGGTCTTTCCTACGACACGACGAGCCTCAGCGCGGTTGCGTTCAATTCGACGATCGCGGGCATTGAAAATGCCGATGCCGTGCTGCTGGTTGGATCGAACATTCGCTGGGAAGCACCGCTGATCGCCACGCGCCTTCGCAAGATTGCGCGCAAGGACGGCAAGATTTTCGCGATTGGACCCGAGACCGACCTTGGAATGAAGGTCGAATGGCTCGGCAATGAACTGAAGCTGCTCGGCAAGTTGCCGAAGGCAGTGAAGGACGCATTCGCCGCTGCGGAGCGGCCGGCAGTCATCGTTGGCGGCGGTGCCCTGGCTGCGGGCGCGCAGGGCGCGACCCTCGCGCTGGTTGAGACGCTAGGCCTGATCAAGGACGGGTGGAACGGCTACAATGTCCTCCATTTCTCCGCTTCGCGGATGGCCGGGATCATCCTTGGCTACGCCCAGAAGGCCGGCATTGCCGACCTCGAGGCTGCATCGCCGGAGCTGGTTCTGTTGCTCGGCGCTGACGAAGTTTCGGCCGAGCGTTTCAAGGGCGCGTACAAAGTATACATCGGCCATCACGGCGACGCCGGCGCAAAGCAGGCGGACCTGGTGCTTCCGGGCGCTGCCTATGCCGAAAAGCACGGCACCTACGTCAACACCGAAGGCCGCGTGCAATGGGCGGAGCGAGCCGTCTTCGCTCCGGGAGAGGCGCGCGAAGACTGGTCAATCCTTCGGGCGGTGTCTGAGCTTGCCGGCAAGAAACTGCCGTTCGACAGCTATGACCAGCTGCGTAGGGCAATGATCAATGAATTCCCGCAACTCGGCCGCAACGGCCTCGTCGACGTTGCCTGGTCGCCGCCGAAGCTCGCCGCAAAGGCCGAAGGCCCGATCCGCTATCCCATCGTTGATTTCTTCCTGACCAACGCCATCTGCCGGAGCAGCCCGACAATGCAGCGCTGCTCGGAAGAGCTCGTCCACGGAACCCAGTTCAAGGAAGCGGCAGAGTGATTGTGCGGGACGCAGGCACAACCCCCTCTCCTCTTGGGGGAGAGGGCCGGGGTGAGGAGGCTCGACCTCTTCGGATGGGTGGGTCCCCCCTCACCCAACCCTCTCCCCGCCGGGGAGAGCGCTCATGACCGAACTCTTCCATCACTGGGGCGCCAGCTACGAGTGGGCGTGGTTTTTCTCGATGATCATCGGGATCCTCATCATCGCTCTGCCGCTGATGCTCGCGGTGGCGATGATTATCTACGCCGAGCGCAAGATATGGGCCGCGATCGCGCTTCGGCGCGGGCCGAACGTGGTTGGACCGTGGGGACTGCTGCAAAGCTTTGCCGACGGGCTCAAGGTGTTCCTGAAGGAAACCATCATCCCGACCAGCGCGAACAAGGGGCTGTTTCTGATCGCGCCAATCCTGACCTTTACGGTCGCGCTGATCGTCTGGGCGGTGGTCCCGTTCCAGGCAGGCGTAGTGCTTGCCGACGTCAATGTGGGACTGCTTTACATCCTCGCGGCAAGCTCGCTCGGCGTTTACGGAGTGATCGTCGCGGGCTGGGCATCCAACTCCAAATATCCCTTCTTCTCGGCGTTGCGCGCCGCTGCGCAAATGGTGAGCTACGAAGTCTCGATCGGCTTTGTCCTGATCACCGTCGTGCTCTACGCGAACACCTTCAACCTTTCGTCGATCGTGCTCCAGCAGAAGGGCTTCGGCCTCGGCATCGTCAACGCCTACGGCTTCAATCTTCTGCTTTTCCCGATGTGGGTCGTCTTCTTCATCAGCTCGATGGCCGAGACGTTTCGTACTCCGTTCGACCTCGTCGAGGCAGAGAGCGAGCTCGTTGCCGGGCACCAGACTGAATATTCGTCGATGAGCTTCGCGCTCTTCTGGCTCGGCGAATATGCCAACGTGATCCTGATGTGCGCGCTCAACGCAATCATCTTCTGGGGCGGGTGGCTTCCGCCGGTCGACTGGGCGCCGCTCTACCTCATTCCCGGGATCATCTGGCTGTTCGCCAAGATGTTGTTCTTTTTCTTCTGCTTTGGCTGGGTGAAGGCGACGGTCCCGCGCTACCGCTACGACCAGCTGATGCGGCTTGGCTGGAAGATCTTCCTGCCGCTGTCGCTTCTCTTCGTTGTCCTCGTGTCTGGATGGCTGATGTTGACCCGTTATGGAGGGCCCGCGGCATGATCTCTCGCACCCTCAAAGCCTTCACCCTGTGGGAGTTCCTGCGCGCCCACGCGCTGACCCTGAAGTATTTCTTCAAGCCCAAGGCAACGATCAACTATCCGTACGAAAAGGCGCCGACCTCGCCCCGTTTCCGCGGCGAGCATGCGCTGCGCCGCTATCCGAACGGCGAAGAGCGCTGCATCGCGTGCAAGCTTTGCGAGGCGATCTGCCCCGCGCTCGCGATCACGATCGAATCCGAGCCGCGCGAGGACGGCAGCCGCCGGACCACGCGCTACGACATCGACATGGTCAAATGCATCTATTGCGGGCTCTGCGCTGAAGCTTGCCCCGTCGATGCGATCGTTGAGGGGCCGAACCTCGAATTCGCGACCGAAACGCGCGAGGAATTGCTCTATGACAAGGCCAAGCTTCTCGCGAACGGCGACAAGTGGGAGCAGGCGATTGCCGCGAACCTTGCCGCCGATGCGCCCTACCGATAAGCGCGCCGCAACAGGGTCCCCCGCTTGATCGCTCTCATCGCCTTTTATCTGTTCGCGACGCTCACCATCGCTAGCGCGGTGGCGGTCGTTTTCGCACGCAATCCCGTCCACAGCGTTTTGTGGCTGATCCTCGCTTTCTTCAACGCAGCAGGGCTGATGCTGCTCGTCGGCGCCGAGTTCATCGCCATGCTGGTGGTGATCGTCTACGTCGGCGCGGTTGCGGTCCTGTTCCTGTTCGTCGTGATGATGCTGAACATCGATTTCGCATCCTTGCGATCGGGCTTCACGAAGAACCTGCCGTTCGGGATCATCATCGCCATCGTCCTGCTGGCCGAGATCATCGTGGCGGTCAGCGCATGGAACGCAGGCCCCGCACTCAGCAACCATGAAGTGCCGGCCGCGAAGATCCCGAACATCGTCGCTCTCGGGCAGCTGCTTTACAGCCGCTACCTGTTCGCGTTCGAGCTTGCCGGCCTGATCCTGCTGGTGGCGATGGTCGGCGCGATCGTCCTCACGCATCGCAGTCGCCGCGACACGCGGCCGCAGAAAGTCTGGAAGCAGGTCGCGCGCAGGCCTGATGAAGCCGTCCACAATGCCAATCCCGGCGTGGGCGAGGGGATGAAGCTGTGATCGGCCTCTCTCACTACCTGACCGTTGCCGCGATCCTGTTCACGATCGGCGTGCTCGGCATCTTCCTCAATCGCCGCAACGTCATCCTGATGTTGATGGCGATCGAGCTGATTCTCCTTGCGGTGAACATCAATCTCGTCGCCTTCTCGGCCTATCTCGGCGATCTGACCGGCCAGGTGCTGGCCATGTTCGTGCTGACCGTCGCCGCGGCAGAAGCCGCAATCGGCCTCGCCATTCTTGTCATTTTCTTCCGTCGCCGCGGATCGATCGCGGTCGACGACGTCAACCGGATGCACGGCTGATGCACCCTGTAATCTTCATCGTTTTCCTGCCGCTTCTGGCCGCGATCGTCGCGGGGCTGTTCGGTCGTTGGATCGGCAAGACTGCTTCCAAGGCGGTGACGACCGGTTCGCTGTTCCTTGGCGCCTTCCTCAGCTGGCCGACCTTCCTCCAATACATCGGTGGACACGCAGGCCCCGTCATTGTGCCGGTGCTGACCTGGATCAACTCGGGTACCCTGACGGTCGACTGGGCGCTCCGCGTCGATGCGCTGACGGCGGTCATGCTCGTGGTGGTCACGACGGTGTCCAGCCTCGTCCACCTCTACAGCTGGGGCTATATGGAAGAAGATCCGAGCCAGCCTCGCTTCTTCGCTTATCTGTCGCTCTTCAGCTTCGCGATGCTGATGCTGGTGACGGCAGACAGCCTGGTGCAGATGTTCTTCGGCTGGGAAGGCGTCGGCCTCGCGTCCTACCTGCTGATCGGCTTCTGGTACCACAAGCCTTCGGCCAACGCCGCCGCGCTCAAGGCCTTCGTCGTGAACCGCGTCGGCGATTTCGGCTTCAGCCTGGGAATTTTCGGCACGTTCCTGGTGTTCGGGACGGTATCGATCCCGGCCATCGTCGCCGCCGCGCCCGGAATGGCCGGATCGACGATCGGCTTCGCCGGAATGCGCGTCGACACGATGACTGTGCTCTGCCTGCTGCTGTTCGTGGGTGCGATGGGCAAGTCGGCGCAGCTCGGCCTCCACACCTGGCTTCCGGACGCGATGGAAGGCCCGACCCCCGTCAGCGCCCTGATCCACGCCGCGACCATGGTGACTGCCGGCGTCTTCATGGTCTGCCGCTTGTCGCCGATGTTCGAGACCTCGGCGACCGCGATGCACGCGGTGACCTATGTCGGCGCCGCGACCTGCATCTTTGCCGCGACCGTCGGCTGCGCTCAGAACGACATCAAGCGCGTGATCGCTTATTCAACCTGTTCGCAGCTCGGCTACATGTTCTTCGCTGCGGGCGTCGGCGCCTATGGCGCGGCGATGTTCCATCTGTTCACACACGCCTTTTTCAAGGCTCTTCTGTTCCTCGGTGCGGGCTCCGTCATCCACGCAATGCACCATGAACAGGACATGCGTTACTATGGCGCGCTCCGTAAGGAGATCCCGATCACCTTCTGGGTGATGGTCATCGGCACCCTGGCGATCACCGGCGTCGGAGTTGCGGGCATTGGCTTTGCCGGCTTCTGGTCGAAGGATGCGATCCTCGAAGCCTCCTGGGCCAGCGGATCGGTTTCCGGAACGATCGCGTTCTGGATCGGTGCATTCGCGGCGCTCCTGACCAGTTTCTACAGCTGGCGCCTGATCTTCCTCACCTTCTTCGGCGAAGCGCGCTGGGGCGCTTCCGAGCATATTCAGCATGCGGTCCACCACGTGCATGAATCTCCGGATGAAGAACATGGCGACAGCGCGCACGAGCCCGGCCTGCCCGCCGCCGGAACCGCCGGATATCATCCGCACGAGAGCCCGCTGACGATGCTGGTGCCCATCACCTTGCTGGCGCTCGGTGCGCTGCTCGCGGGCCAGCTGTTCCACAACATCTTCGTCGGCGCGGAGACTGCGCCCAATTTCTGGCGCGGCACTGTCGCGTTCAGCGAGCATCTTGCGCATGCCGCCCATGAATCGCCGGAATGGGTGAAGCTTACCCCGACGGTCGTGATGCTGGTGGGACTGCTGATCGCCTGGAACAATTACATCCGGACTCCGGAGGCGCCGCTGCGCTTCGTTCAGCAATTTCCGTCGGTGTACAATTTCGTGTCGAACAAATGGTATTTCGACGAGCTGTACGACGTCCTGTTCGTGCGCCCGTCATTGTGGCTCGGACGACTGTTCTGGAAGCGCGGCGACGAAGGGACGATCGACCGGTTCGGTCCGCATGGCGCAGCTTATGCCGTCGGTATCGGCAACCGCGTCACCTATCGCCTCCAGTCGGGCTATCTCTATTCCTACGCGCTGGTGATGCTCCTCGGCCTGATCGGCGCCGCCACCTGGGCAATCTGGTGGGCCAAGTGAGCGGACTTCCCTTGCTCAGCCTGCTGATCGTCGTCCCGCTGCTGGCGGGCGTACTCTGCCTGTTCGTGAAGGCGCCGGGAGCGCGCTGGATCGCCTTGGTCGGCACGCTGATCGACTTCGCAATCAGCCTCTATATCTGGGCTCAATACGATCCCGACGGCGCGCAGTGGCAGTTCGTCGAGAAGATGCCGCTAGAGGGCGGCGTGAACTGGGCGCTCGGGATCGACGGCATCGCCTTGATGCTGATCGTGCTCACCGCTTTCCTGATGCCGATCTGCATCGGTGCGAGCTGGCGCGCGATCGAGAAGCGCGTGCCGGAATACATGGCCTATTTCATGCTGATGGAAGCCCTGATCATGGGCTCCTTCGCGGCCCAGGACCTGTTCCTTTTCTACATCTTCTTCGAAGGCGGCCTCATTCCGATGTACTTCATCATCGGCATCTGGGGAGGCGCGGAGCGGATCAAGGCCAGCTACAAATTCTTCCTCTACACCCTGTTTGGATCGGTGCTGATGCTGATCGCCATGCTCTACATGGCGGACAAGGCGGGGACGACGTCGATTCCCGCGCTGATGGCATTCGATTTCCCGAAGGAAGCTCAAACATTCCTCTTCCTGGCTTTCCTCGCGAGCTTTGCCGTCAAGCTGCCGATGTGGCCGGTCCACACCTGGCTTCCCGACGCGCACGTACAGGCGCCGACGGCCGGCTCCGTCGTCCTTGCCGGCGTTCTGCTGAAGCTCGGCGGTTACGGGTTCATTCGCTTTTCGCTGCCGATGTTCCCCGACGGATCGCTGCAATTCCTGCCGCTGATGTTCGTCCTGTCCGGGATCGCCGTGGTCTACACCAGCCTCGTCGCCCTCGTGCAGCGCGACATGAAGAAGCTGGTCGCTTATTCCTCGGTCGCGCACATGGCATTCGTAACCTTCGGCCTGTTCGCGATGAACCGGCAGGGCATCGAGGGCGCAATGCTGGTCATGCTGGGTCACGGCCTGGTCTCGGGCGCGCTCTTCCTATGCGTGGGCGTGGTTTACGACCGCCTGCACACGCGGGAGATCGACCGTTACGGCGGCCTTTCGGACAACATGCCGGGCTATGCCCTGCTGTTCATGATCTTCACCATGGCCAGCGTCGGGCTGCCGGCGACCAGCAATTTCGTCGGCGAGTTCCTGAGCCTGGTCGGCACCTATCGAGCGTCGAGCTGGGCTGCGATCGTGGCGACGACCGGGATCATCCTCGGCGCTGCTTACATGCTCTGGCTCTACTGGCGGATATGCTTCGGAACGCAGCGGAACGCCGATGCTGCAGCAATGCCTGACCTCAGCATGCGCGAATGGTGGCTGCTCGGGCCGATCGCGCTCGCCGTCTTCTGGATGGGCATCTATCCCGAGAGCTTCCTCCGTCCGATGCGCAACGATGTGGGCCGACTGATGGTCCGCCTCGAGCGCGTTACGCCCGCGGGCGATTCCAGACTGACATTGGGTAAGGGCGCGACGCACATGGACCACGGAGCGATGCACTGATGGGCCGTTTCGCGCCTCTGCTTCCCGAGCTGATCCTGTCGATCGGCGGAACCATCCTGATGATGGTCGCCGCCTTCACCGGCCGCCGAGGCTCGGGCACCGTCAGCTGGCTTGCGGTCGTCCTGCTGCTGGCCGCGACGGTCGCGCTGATCGGCGCGCCTTCGCACTCCGGGCCGATCTTCGACGGCTTCGTTGCGGGGGACCTGTTCGCAAGCTTCGGAAAGGCGATCATGTTCCCGTCCGCTGCGGTGGCGATCATTGCGGCGCAGGGCTGGTTCGAGCGCGACCACGAGCACTCCTCGGAATATTCGGTGCTGATCGTTTTTTCCGCGGTCGGAATGAGTGTGATGGTCTCGGCGACCAGCCTGGTCGCGCTTTACGTGGGGCTCGAGCTGACGAGCCTCGCGAGCTACGTACTGGCATCCTATCGCCGCACAGATGAACGGTCCGCGGAAGCCGGCCTCAAATATTTCGTTCTTGGCGCGCTCGCGAGCGGTATCCTGCTTTACGGCATTTCGCTGCTTTACGGCTTCACCGGAACGATGAGCTTCAATGGCATCTCCGCTGCGTTCGGCCGCGGCGCGCCGTCGCTCGGTCTTCTTTTCGGCCTTGTTTTCGTCCTCGCCGGACTCGCATTCAAGGCGAGCGCGGTTCCGTTCCACATGTGGACTCCTGACGTCTACGAAGGGGCGCCGACCCCTGTGACTGCATTCTTCGCGTCCGCTCCGAAGGCGGCTGCTGTCCTGCTTGCCACGCGGCTGTGCCTTGAAGCGCTTGGCCCGGCGACGGACGCCTGGCGGCAGATCGTCATTTTCGCCGCGCTGGCGTCGGTCTTCCTGGGAGCGATCGCGGCATACGGCCAGACCAACATCAAGCGGCTGCTGGCTTATTCCTCGATCAACAATGTGGGCTTTGCGCTGACCGGCCTCGCCGCCGGCGGTGCTCGCGGCGCCTCCGCGGTTCTTTTCTACATGACGGTCTACATCATCATGACGCTCGGTGCCTTCCTGTGCGTCATGTGGATGCGCGATGAGGAAGGCAGGCCCGTTGAAGATATTGCCAGCCTCTCCGGGCTTGCCCAGACTCGGCCGGGATTTGCCGCGGCCATTGCGATCTTCATGTTCAGCCTTGCCGGCATTCCGCCCTTGTTCGGCTTCTGGCCGAAGCTGCTCGTGTTCCAGGCTGCAGTTGCGAGCGGCTATGTCGCGCTTGCGGTTGCAGCCATCGTCGGAACGGTCGTCGGCGCCTATTATTATCTGAAGATCATCAAGGTCATGTACATGGATGAGCCGGCCGCTCCTTACAGCCGTCCGCGGGAGCCGGTGCAGGGCTTGCTGATCCTCCTTGCGGCAGTCATCGTCTCGCCACTCGGCTACCTGCTGATCGGCCCGCTCGGCTCGCTCACCGACAAAGCCGCGGGATCCCTGTTCTGACCCGTATCCGGATCGTCCAGCGCACGGGCTCGACCAACGCCGACATGATTGCCGATCACGCCGCCATCGAGGGCGATTGGCTGGTCGCGTTGGAGCAGGATGCGGGCAGGGGCCGAAAGGGCCGAACCTGGATCTCGGAACTCGGCAATTTCTTTGGAAGCACGCTCGTCAGGCTTCGGCCCGGCGATCCTCCCGCCCAGACCCTCTCTCTCGCTGCGGGACTAGCGCTAGTGGAGGCAATCGATG
>Ga0070673_100003003_pt1 | contig 10416 bp, 8 predicted proteins | sample KBSM23metaG_FD_65342 | JGI IMG/M metagenome (GOLD analysis project Ga0070673, IMG submission 65342) | Miscanthus rhizosphere microbial communities from Kellogg Biological Station, Michigan, USA - KBS M2-3 metaG | ecosystem: Host-associated > Plants > Roots > Rhizosphere > Soil ...
CGGCGCGGCCGCGCAAACGACTTATCCCGAGAAGCCGATCCGCCTCTTTGTCGGTTTCCCGACCGGCGGCGAGGCGGACACTGTCGCGCGCCTGCTTGCCCAAAAGCTCGCCGAGTCGTTAGGGACGCCGATCGTGGTCGACAATGCTCCCGGCGCCGCCGGCGCTATTGGCGCCGACCGCGTAGCGAAAGCACCGCCGGATGGCTACACACTGGGACTGATGAGCCAGGGGCAGATCGCCATCAATCCCAGTCTGTACAAGCTGGCGTATGACCCGGTAAGAGATTTCGCGCCGGTTTCACGGGTTACGGGGAATATGTACATGCTGGTTGTTCACAACGCCGTGTCGGCGAAGAACGTCAAGGAACTGGTTACCTTGGCCAAAGCGCAGCCGGGCGGGCTCACGTTCGCCTCGGCCGGCAGCGGTAACGCCACTCACATGGCCGCAGAGTTGCTGAAGTCCGCGGCGGGCGTCGACATCAGGCACATTCCTTACAAAGGCGTGCCCGCGGCGATACCGGACCTGCTTGGCGGGCGTGTCACAATGACCTTCAGCCCCGTGGTGGTGGTTTTACCCTTAGTGCGCGACGGCAAGCTGCGCGCGCTCGCAGTCACATCGTTGCTGCGTTCCTCCGTAGCGCCGGAAGTGCCGACCGTTGCCGAGTCCGGCTATCCGGGCTTTGAAGTCATTGGGTGGCTCGGATTGCTGGCGCCGGCAAAAACCCCATCGGCCATCATCGGCAAGCTCCATCTCGAAACCGTCAAGGCGCTCGCGCTACCCGATTTGCGCGCCAAGCTCTCTGATCTTGGTCTGGAGGTCATCGGCAATTCGGCCAATGAGTTCGCCACGATCATTAAGTCCGAAATTCCGAAGTGGGCTAAGGTGATCAATGAGTCTGGCATCAAACCCGATTAAGGCGGCGGAATTAAATTTAATAAGGGTCACGGATTCGATTCGCGCTTCACATGAGCATGGCAACACGGCGTTCACTTGCTGCGCGGCCGCCATTTCCTGGATTCGACGAGCGCAAACAGGTCCTCGACCATCCGGTGCATCGCGTCCGGTTCTTCAAGATTCACCAGATGGCCGGTTGCGGGAACAATCGCCAGCCGCACCGCCGGACTGACTTGTTTCATGAACAGCCCCGAGTCAATCGCGCCCGGGTCTTCGTCACCGACGATCACCAGCGCCGGCACTTTCATCGCACGCAACGCGCGCCCCATGCTGAACAGTGAAGCGCGGCGCCCTTGCACGCGGCGTGTGATGTTGGCGCAACCTTGCGCCGAGTGCTGCATGAAGCGCCGGCAAAAGTCGTCGAATGCCCGCGGATTTTTGGTTTTCAGCCGGATGCGATTGTCGGCTTTGCGCAGGCCCTCCAGCACGACAGCCAGCCCGCCTTCTTCATACAGGCGTGCGCGCGCTTCTGTCTGACGCAGAAAGGCAGCCTTGTTGCGGGGATCGCCGCCGCTGCCGATGCCGATCATGGTCAGCGACAACGCCATGCGCGGATAGCTGAGGCCAAAATCCAGCGTCGTGCGCGAGCCCATCGAGCAACCGATGATGTGCGCTTTCTTCAACCCGAGGTGACGCATCACAACGGCAACGTCGTCCACCGCGTGCTGGTGGGAATAGCGCGAAAGCGAAGCCGGCACTTCCGACGGCGGATAGCCGCGCGCGTTGAAGGCGACGCAGCGATAGTAGCGGCTGAAATGCTGGATCTGCTTTTCCCAGCTCCACAAGTCGCCCGAAAACTCGTGGCAAAACACGATCGGTGTTCCGGTGCCGGCTTCTTCGTAGTACAGCCGTGCGCCGTCAGATTGGATATAGGGCATATAGAACCTGTCTCAAAATTTGAAAGCGACGATCAGCCGCACGTAAACGCAGATACACACGAATGAAGATCCAAGCCGGCGATCCAGGTCACGTTAAGTCTTTGTGAACTTGTCTGCGTTCATTCGCGGTTATCTGCGGCTTCAAGCAGTTTTCGAGACCGCTCTTCATCTCCCTTTCGCGTCCTGTCAGGCCGGCGTGAAGACCGGCATCGCTACGCCGCCTTCAGTATTCTTGAAAGTGACTTTGACTTTCTGGCCGATTTTCACCGTATCGAGATCGCAGTCGACGATGTTCGTCAGCATGCTTACGCCCTCCTCCATCTTTACATATGCAATGCAATACACGACCGGGCCGGCGCGGCGGCTGACGCTGTAGCTGTAAATCTCGCCAGTGCCTTTCGCCTGCGCCAATTGCACCTTGTCGCTGAAGCAGAACGGACACAGCGCCCGCGGGTAATGGTGATGCTCGCCGCAAGCGCCACATTTGCCCAGCATGAGCTTACCTGCCGCTGCCGCGTCGAAGTATTGCTGGTCGCCGGGATTGAGCGACGTGTCACGCATCTTTCTTTCCTGATATGCAGTCGCCATTGTCTTACTCCCTTTCCATGATCACTGTGGAGCTGCCGTGCCGGTGTCCGAGCGAGCCGCCGGTGCCGTGCGCAAGCGCAAGGTCGCAATTCTTCACCTGCACCTTGGGATGCGCTTCACCGCGCAACTGGCGCACGGCCTCGATGACTTTGGTCATGCCGCCGCGATTTGCCGGGTGGTTGTTGCAGAGCCCGCCGCCGTCGGTGTTGAACGGCAGCTTGCCGCTGCCGGAGATGAGATTGCCGTCGGCGACGAATTTTCCGCCTTCCCCTTTTTTGCAGAAGCCGAGATCTTCGAGCTGCATGATGACGGTGATCGTGAAGCTGTCGTAGATCGACGCGTATTTCATGTCGGCAGGTTTCACGCCGGCCTCTTCGAACGCCCGCTTGCCCGACCAGCGCGCGCCGGAGTAGCTCAGATCCACCTTGCCGCCCATCTGGTGCTTGAGGGCTTCGCCGACGCCGATGATTTTTACCTTCGGCCGCTTCAGTTGCTTCGCGATCTCGGGACGCGCCACGATCAGCGCGCCGCCGCCATCGCTCACGACGCAGCAGTCGAGACGGTGCAGCGGATCGGAGATCATCGGCGAATTCAACACGTCTTCCACCGTGACCACGTTTTTAAGCATCGCGTTCGGGTTATGCTGTGCGTGATGCGAGGCGGCGACTTTGACCCAGGCGAGCTGCTCGCTGGTCGTGCCGTATTCGTACATGTGACGCATCGCGACCATCGCATAGAGATTGACGGTAACCGGGCCATACGGAATTTCGTACGGCGCGTCAGGCAGATATGAACCGCGCTCGCGCACCTGCGTGCCGGAGCTGCCTTCAGAGTTCGGCCGGCCTGCAAGCGTAATGAGCGCAACATTGCATTTGCCGAGCGCAATCGCTTCCGCCGCGTGGCCGACGTGAACGAGATACGACGAGCCGCCGCAATCAGTCGTGTCGAAATGACGGAGCTTCAGGTTCATGTAGTTCGCCATGCTGAAGGCATTCGCCCCGGGCGCGTCGCCGGCGCAGAAATAGCCGTCGATGTCGTCTTTGGTGAGGCCGGCGTCCTCGATCGCTCCCTTCGCGACTTCAGCGTGCAGTTGGGCGACAGATTTATCGGGCGCCTTGCGCAAAGGATGTTCGTAAGCGCCGACGATATAAGCCTTGCCTTTAATGCTCATGGTTGCCCTTTCGAATCTGATTACTGAAGGAACTTGCCCAGCCCGGCGGTGATTGTGCCGCTGCAGCGCGTTGCGCCATAGCGCGAAAACTTGTGCGTTCTCGCTGCTCCATCCATTGGCGCACTTACGTATTCTCTCAGAACCCGTAGCTACCATGTGCGGCCGACGAAGCTGGCCGGCTCTGAATGCCGCCGGCGACAGCATGCCCTGGCGCTCGTGAATCAGCGCTGTGGTTGGTTTGCTGGTATTTGGGCGATCGCGCGCAGATCGCCCTGTGGGCCAAGGTGGTTACAGCTTCGGCCGCGCGCGCTGAGGAATTTGTGGTCTGTGGAAGCCGAATCGGCGAAGCTGACTACCGTTTGGACTTGTACAAGGCGTCCAGATAGGGATCGTTGGTATCCATGATGCCCGTTGCCGAGCACTGCGGGACAGCGGGTGCGCGCTTTATCGTCATCGTCCCGTTAATTTCCCCGGGCATGCCGCAGAATTTACCGCGCTGCACCCGCTCAAACTCAAACTCGTAGGCATCGGCGCGCGTCCGAATAAGGAATCGACCTTGCGCCGTTTCGACGCGGACGGCGCCATCCGCAGTCGTGTGCCATTTGCTGCCGGCGGCGTTGCGCGTCAAGTCAATTGAACAGGTGCGTGGTTTCCATTTGCTGTAGTACGCGAAGCCAAGCACCTCGCCGCCTTTCGCTTCAAACGCGATTCTGGCGTGCCAATCCGGTGTGCCGGTCAGACAATCGAAGCGTTCCATCGCGCCTTTCTGCACCGGCTGAAACGTCTCTCCGCGCTCATTGGCCAAAGGAGCAGTTTGCGGTATGGCCGTCGGCTCTACTTCTGCGGCCGAATCGGGCGCCATTGCCGGCGACTCGGCGGCCGGCGTCTCGGATCGAGTGGGCTGCTCGATCAACTGCGGTGACGTGCAGGCAGATAACAGCGATGTGGCGATTGCAAGGGTCGCTGCGAATTCAAGATTAGTGTTTCGCATTTTTGTTGTCCCTCCCGTTGGCAGTGCGGCTGCAAGTCTGCGCTTGTTATTTTCAACGGACGAAGGAAATAATTCGCCTGGCAACCTGCCTGAGCCTGCGTTCGATGCCGGGCGTTTCATTCTCAACACGTTTTGCGAACGCAACATCTATTGGTGCCAGTTCAGGTTTGTCGCTTATTGACGACATCGAGCCAATGATCAATCACAGACCACGGTCTTTAGTGATGGTCTGGCGGTTGGCGGCCAGCACCGTGGTCTGTTGCTGTTTCCTTATTTCGCGGCGGCTGGAAACGCCGGCAGTTTGTTTATGTCGCGCGCGTCGTGCTGGATGATGACGGTGGCTTTGTGCGCCGCTGCCATTTTTTTGAAGCGATCGATCGAAGCGAGCGTATCCGCGCGGCTGGCGTTGAACCAGGGCACGCCGTTGCTATCGTAGTTCTCCTGAAAGTGCACAAGATCACCGGTTATCAGCACGTTGCCTTTTTCCTTCAGCTTGACGAGCACACTGTGATGGCCCGGCGTGTGTCCGGGCGTGTTCAATATGATCACGCTGCCGTCACCGAACACATCCTTGTCATTTACCAGCGGCTCGACTTTGCCGCCGCCGGTCATCCAGTGGGCAAACGGAGGCGCGTTAACGCCGGCGGCGGGCTTCGGAGCGGTAATCGCATCCCAGTCGCCTTTGCCGATCAGCAACATCGATTGCGGAAACGAGGCGACTTGACCGGTATGGTCCGCATGATAGTGGCTGATGCCGACGAACTGAATCTGCTCGGGTTTCACGCCAACCTGCGCAAGCTGATCAACGATGCTTGTCTTCGGCGCCACATTGGGCGCGGTCATTGAGTGGCCGGTGTCCCACATCATGTATTGATCGCCATGCTTGATGAGATAGCAGCTGAATACAAACTGGGTCTTGAGGGTGCCGAGCGAGTAAGTATCGGAAAAGCGCTGATTAACTTCGGTGGGCGCCTGCTGCGTTCCGCAGTCCGCAAGCCGCGTGAGCGTCACTTCCGGCGCAGATTGCGCCATCGCGGGCGCGGCCACCAAAGCGTTCGCGCAGATGCCGAGCGTCAATAATTTCAGATGTCGTTGCATTGCTGCTCTCCTCTCGTTAAAAAAGAAATTCGATTCGTTCGCTGGTGAAATTTTTCTACTGCAGGTATTTGCCGACCTCGGCGCTGCCAGTTCCGCTGCAGCCGCTGGCGCCATAGCGTAGGAACTTCTGGGTTCGCGCAGCGCCATCCACTTCTCCCACGTACATACTGCCGTCTGAATCATTGGCTACCACGTGCGGCCAATGGAACTGGCCGGCCTGGCGGCCGCCGCCGCCGATGCGAGTGAGCTCGGTCAGATTTTGCCGGTTCATGACGTAGATCACGTCGTTGACGAGGTCGGCCACGTACATGCAGCTCTGCTGCGGGTCGGTCGAGAAATTCACTGTTCCGGACGTGCCGCCGACCGACTGTGGCGCGACGTGTATCTCGCCGACGAAACCGCACTTGCCGGCTTGTCCCTCAGGATTCGAGCACGGTTTGCCGGCTTCAGATGCCTTGAAGACTTGCACGCGATTGTTGCCGCGATCGCACGCATACAGCAGACCATCGTTCGCCAGCCTCGCGCAGTGGAGAGGACTGCGGAAGAACGTTGGCTTCATGCGGCCCGCTTTGAAATCATCCGGCCATGCGCCGGCGCCTTCGCCAACACCTTCACCGCCGCCGTTTTCACCGACCACAGGATTTTGTCCGTAAGCGCCGAAATGCCCGACGTACTTGCCGGTCGCTGCGTCGACGATCAGCACGCGCCGGTTGCCGTAACCGTCGGCTATATACATAAGGTTGGTCTTCGGATCGACGACCATATCCGCCGGCCAGTACGGTTCCGGCGTGCCGTTGACGCCGCCGTTTGTGTCGTTGCTGTTCGGACCCTTCGCGCCCGCGGTGCCAATCTGGAAGACGAACGTGCCGTCCGCCTTGAATTTGAGAATATGCGAATCGTCGCCGAAATTTGGCGCCCACGCGTACTGCCCGTGGAAATTGCGAGCCTGGCCGTTGCCGGCGATATACACAAAGTCGTTGTGATCGACGTAGATGCCATGCTCACGCGCAGGCCAGAAACAACCGTCAGCCTCGCGACATTTTGTTTTCAGAAAATCCGGATCGCCCGGACCGCCCCACGACTTCAACAATTTTCCGGCGGGATTGAACACGAGTATCGACGGCGCCGGCATGCAGCAGCCGTTGATCTGGCCGTAAGGCCGCGGATGTCCGAGCGCGCTGATCGGCTTGCCTTTCGCATCGTTGCCCGCTGCGCCCTGCATGCCGCTGTCTTGCGTACCGAGCGAGCGAGGCCGGTGATACACCCAGATCTGGTTGTGTTTGTCGACTGCAATGCCGCCCACATCGCCGATTACCCAGTGATTAGGCAGCGGTTGAGGCCAGGCGGGATCAAGCACAAAGCCGGGCGAGCTGCCTTTTTTCTCGACCGCCATGCCCTCCGACATTCGCTCGAGAACGCGCGCCTTTTGCAATGCGTCGGCAGCAGACTGCTGAGCGACCGCTGATGGGATGAGCCATGCCGCGTTCGATACGCCGGCGAAGACCAGTGTCCACGCAAAATTCTTGATCGTTTTTGAAATCATCGCGTCCTCCGTCAGGCACTCTTAAAATCGTCCGGCAATTCTACTAGAGGCCGCGAGATTACTCGTGACTATTGCTTCGTCTAGCGGATAGAGCAGCGCCGCGCTAATCGGGCAGCGGTGGTTCCGCTAGTCAACGATCGAATATTGAAACGCCAGCACGCAACTGAGAACGTTAACGTCGTCGTGCTGCCGCTTGCATGCGCGCGAGCGTAGCGTCAGCGACCAACGGCAATGCCGCATCGGGAAACGGGGATACGCTGCTCACGTTGATCTCGCACAACACATAAGTGTCATCGCCCAGGTCGCTTTTCGGTCCGAGCATGAAATCGCAATCCCAGAGGATCGGCAGTTGCTCCTTCGTGATATCGAGCAGCCGCTGCAATGCCGGCACCCATTCCTCTTCCAGCTGCCGTTTGAGCGCTTGAAATTCCGGCAGGGAAGGCGGGTGATAAATGCGCCGCGTCGGCTGTGGCGCAGCCTCTCGTGGCGCACCGGCCGGTGCAGGGCAAAGCGCGTTAATCGCCTGGTGTCCGAAGCCGCCTACCTTGTCGTGCACGAGGTAACAACGGATCATGCCCTCGGACAGCCGCCGCTGGTACACCTGGTCGATCATGCGTCCGCCGCCGGCGAAGTACGGTTCACAGCGCGTGAGAAACTCGTTGAATGAAATTTTCTCTTCGACACACCCCCGTTTGGCGTGCCGCGCAAAGACCGGCATCTCTCCTGCAGCGGCGACCTTCGCATCCGTCGCGCGCTCGACTTTCCACACGCCGCTTCCGCCGTTGCCGCGGTATTGCTTGAGAACGCGAACTTCGCCGGCAGCCAGCCGCTTTGCTAGCTCCCGTCGCATCTCATCGATGGTCGGGTACGAGTGCGTGTCGGATCCCCATCCGATCGCGCGTGTCGTATACAACACGTCCTTGGTTCCAAGCTTAAGGATCACATCGGGATGCGCGCTCACAAAAATGCCCGCTGCGGCGACGTCGCGAAGCAGCGTGTCGAGAACCGATTGGTCACGTCCGTCTTCGATCGGATTTACCCACACGAGCACGCCATCCATCTGCATGAGCTGCCGGCGGACGTCGTCGCAATAGTCGTCGTTATAAACGACCGGCCGCGCGTCGATGCCTACGGCAGCGAGTGCCGGAAACACTTTGGGGACTTTGCTCGTTTCCGGCGTGGGATCCCGGTTCGCGGGATCTCCGTAATAGAGAATTGCGACCCGGTAACGTGAGGCGTCGCTCATTGAGTCTCCTGCCATCGCCCCGGGACGAGTGAGGAATTAAGGCAAGGCAAAGGGGGTAGGCCCTAAGCCGGAATGCACCACACCTTCCTTGCATGCTCGGGCGTCGCAACGTCGAACGGCACGCCATCAGGGTCAGTATATTTGCGCTCCGTGCGCGGCCCTTCCCCGATGTTCTTGATCTGCCCCGCGTAAGTGCCGCCGCTCTTCTCGACCCTTGCTGCGGCGTCGTCGATGTTATCGACCAGAAAACCCATGTGATGCAGCCCTTTGCGCGCGCCTGCGTTCGCATTCCTGTTCGCGTCGATGATTGCGAGGCTCACGACGCCATCGGACATCATGATGGCGACGCCCGATTGACGCACGCGCTTCATTTCGAACGCCTGCTCGTAGAAGGCGGCAGTCTTTTCCATGTCGTCGACTGAGAGTGTGATGTGACGAAGTTTGGCCATGAATAATCCTTAAACGTTATAGAACCCTTATTCCGCTATGCCCGCGTGGGCGTTTGGACTTTTCGTGAATTGCCATCCGCACAGGAATAACACGAATCTATTTTGCACGGCTGCGCCTCTTTAACGAAGCGCGGCGAGGAAACAAATCATTTGCCGATGCGAGCTTATCGAGCGAATGCAGCTGCGTGAAAATCTTTCTCGCGTTGAGCTTCAACTTCGACCACGTCACGCAATCTTCAAACTTGGCCCAAAGGTCGTCGCCGGAGAGCGGCGCCTGCGGATCTCCCTTCGCGTAGCGCACCTGCTCGCTTTTTAGTACATTGCCGTCCGTGCGTTTTATCTCCACACAATCATACGGAGCGTAGCCGGATGTGCCGGCCTCTTCAATCGGATTGATGTCGATGGCAATGCGCGCCATCAATCGGCGAACAGCCGCGCTGCGGACGAATGTATCGGTGAGGTCACGTAAGCCGACGCGCCGCGCGAGCAATGCGCACGCGAGCGCAAACTCGATCGAAAACTTGGCTGCGATCGCGGTGGTGGGCGCATGATTCTTCAGTATCACGAGATGCGAGTTGCTGAACGACACACGAACTTCTTCAACTTCAGCGGCGGCAACGGGGTGCTGATGCAATAGACCGAGCATCGCATCGATAGCGCGGTGCGCGCGATAGCACACCGGATACTGCTTGATGCTCAAGCCCTGCTGGGCGAGCTGCCATTCTCGCGGCGGCAGTGTCGGGGGCTTCTCAAGATCGACATCACCGCCCGGTGAAACGGCTGCTAAAAATCCCTGTGCATGCTCGAGCGCATCGGGCGTCGCCGCAATGCCGGCCGCAGCAAATCGTGCAGCATAGATGCCCGACGCTGCTGCTTTGCCGGGATGCGTCGGTTTGACCATCGAGCCCAGATTCGACATCACGCCGCTCGCTTCGGACGCGGCGGCGCCCAGCGCATGCGCCGCTTTTTGCGCGTTCAGGCGATGCAGTGATGCGCACGCCGCCGCCGCGCCAATCGCGCCGAAGATGCCGGTCGGATGCCAGCCCTTGCGCTGATAGTTGCCGCGGTCGCGTGCAATCAGATCGGCCCATACCTCATAGCCGGCGACGTAGGCGACGAGCATGTCGCGGCCCGAGGCCTCGAGCGCCTGCGCTTCGGCAAGAATTGCGGGCACCAGCACAGCGCTCGGATGGCAGCCCTTCAAGGCGACGTCGTCATAGTCGAGCGCATGCGACGCGGTGCCGTTCACCAGTGCTGCCGCCGGAGCCGACATCCGCTTCGGAGTGAAATACAGATTAGAGGTGCCAGTCGATTGGTCAGCGCGCAGCACCCGTTCGACGGCGACTGCAACGGGCTCGCGCGAGCCGGCGAGCATCACGCCGATGCAATCGGTAAACCCCTGCTTGATGACGCCAACCACCTGCGCCGGCAGCGCCTTGTACTTCAATTGCGCGATGAACGCACCGTAAGCGGCTGTCAGCGGTTGCGTCATTGCTT
>Ga0070673_100003004_pt1 | contig 10416 bp, 5 predicted proteins | sample KBSM23metaG_FD_65342 | JGI IMG/M metagenome (GOLD analysis project Ga0070673, IMG submission 65342) | Miscanthus rhizosphere microbial communities from Kellogg Biological Station, Michigan, USA - KBS M2-3 metaG | ecosystem: Host-associated > Plants > Roots > Rhizosphere > Soil ...
GTAGCGAGGTGGCTGGTTTCTCAGATCGAACGACGTGATGACATAGAGACCAAGCTGTTTGATGCGTCAGAGTTCGCGCTTCCTCATGACGATTATGGGCAGGAGATTAAGCACCTTTTCCCTGAATGGCGCGACACGATCATTGCTGCCGATGGCTTAATCATCGTGACGCCTGAATACAATCACGGCTATCCAGGATCGTTGAAGTCCGTGCTTGACCTGCTTCTCCGAGAATACATTCATAAAGCAGTTGCCTTCGTCAGCGTGTCTGCTGGATTGTGGGGTGGCGTTCGCGTAATCGAATCGCTGTTGCCGGTGGTCCGAGAACTAGGCTTGGCGCCTACTTTTACTGATCTAAATTTTCCACGTGTGCAAAAGTCCTTCGACGCGGAAGGCAAACTCCTCGATCCTGGTGCTGAACAGCGAGCCGCAGACTTTCTTGAAGAATTGATCTGGATGGCCACCACGCTGAAGTGGGGAAGGGAAAATGTTTCTTCGAAGTTTCACCAGTTACAGAACCCGCAGCGATAGCGATGAGCAAGTGCGTTCGCGGCGAGTACTGTACAAAGAACGATTTATCATTTGACGTTTGCCATTTGTCATTTTTCATTTCGATTAGCGGTGCTATGAAGCTCGCGACTCTTCATCATCCGAAATCACAAATGGGAAATGTCAAACGTCAAATGATAAAACGCTCATATCGTACTGTGACATCCGTAAACATGAGCAGCTTCAACTGTTAGCCCGGTGCTACGGAATCTTCACGCTCCTTGCGCTGCCCCCTTTCTCAAATTCCGCTCGAAGTGTTCAAGCACTCGACGCCAGGCATCGCGCGCAGCCTCGGGATCGTAAACGTTTGGCCGGGTATCGTTGAAGAAGGCGTGATCGGCATCGTAACTAACGATTTCAACCGGCAAATCATATTTGCGCGCCGCTTCGCGGAGTTCACTTACTTTTTCAGGGTTAATCCAATTGTCGCGCTCGCCGGCAATGAAAAGCGTCGGCGTGGTGAGTTTGGAAAGCACTTCTGGTTCAGGAAAGTCTCCGTAAAACGCTGCAGCTGCACTGAAGCCGGGAATCTCACAGGCGGCGCGAAATGAGAATGTTCCGCCCATGCAAAAGCCGGTGATGCCGAACGGTCTGTCGCCGTACTTCGCTTTCGCCTGGTCCATCGCGCTACGAATAATTGCGACGCCATCTTCGAGAGCCAAAGCCTTCATCATTCGTCCCGCTTCTTCAGGATCTTTCGCGAGCCGGCCGCGATACAGATCCGGTGCTACACAAATGTAACCTTCACGTGCGTAGCGTCCGGCGATGTCGCGAATGTGATCGTTGATGCCCCACCATTCCTGTATGAGAATAACGATTGCGCGCGCGTCCGTTTCAGGTCGTGCGACGTATGCAGTGCTGTCGCCGTTCGGCGATTGCAAATTCAAACTCTCGACGTTCATTTATAGCGCCTCCCAATGAATTTTGGTTCAGTGATTGTAGCGCCTTTTTGGAGTGCGCGGGCAGAGCGTAGCGGCGACCGCGCTTTGGATTTGAGTTAAGTCATCATTAATTCAAAGCGGTGTCGCGCTGCGCTTGCCACGGCACTCCATAGATGTCGCTAGCCAACTAGTCTGGGCTAATACGCGTCGAAGCTTTTCATTTATGAAGATCGTTAACAGAATATTTTTCGGCGCGCTCGCGATTGTTGTTCTTGGAAGCAGTGTCATTCAGGCGCAATCCGCTGCGACTAGCTTGCCCGCCGGAAAAGTCATCGAGAAAGTTACTTGCACCAAAAGTCCTACGCAGTTCTACGCTGTCTACCTGCCTTCGACTTATTCGTCTGCGCACGCTTGGCCGGTGATGTACGCGTTTGATCCCGGAGCCCGTGGGCCGCTGCCCGTAGATCGGTTTCGAGAAGCGGCGGAAAAATTCGGCTGGATCATCGTCGGATCGAATAACTCACAGAACGGACTGATGCAGCAATCGCTTGATGCATGGATAGCGATGTGGGACGACACTCATGCACGTTTCGCGATCGATGCGCAGCGAGTTTATGCCAGTGGCTTTTCCGGCGGAGCGCGCGTCGCAATCTACTTCGCTCGACTCTGCAAGGATTGTATTGCGGGAGTGATTGCGTGCGGCGCTGGATTTCCGCAGGGCATTCAACCTTCATCCGACTTGCACTTCAAAATCTTCGGTGTTGCAGGAGTTGACGATTTCAATTTTTCGGAGCTGAGGGATCTTGATGCGTCGTTAACTCATGCCGGTGTGGGCCACGTCATCGATTCATTCGACGGGCGCCATGATTGGCCGCCCGCGAGTGAGGCCACGGTTGCTATTGCATGGATGGAACTGGAAGCAATGAAAGCCGGCAAGCGACCGCGCGATCAGAAGTTGATTGCTGAACTTTGGCAGACACAGATGGAGCGCGCGAACAGCTTCTCTGTTGCGAAGAATGTTCTGGATCAGTATCGGACTTCAGCGGCTATGGTCGAGAGCTTCAATGGTCTTGCTGAAACTCAGACCCTCGAAACGCTGCGAAGCGAAGTGGCAAAGCTCGCAACCACGCGCCACCTAAAAGATGCGCTGCGTGAGGAGCGCAAACAACTCGAGCGTCAACAGGAGCTCACTCAGCAGCTGACTCAACTTTTGGCGCAGCCCGGCAATGCTGAGGTGGAGCAGGAGAACCAATTGCGATCTCTTTTAAGTTCGCTGCGAGATGACAGCAAGGCCGCGAATGATTCCAGCAGTCGGCGAGTTGCACGCAGAGTTCTCGAAGGCATGATGATTGGTTTGTTTGAACGCGGCGTCGATCAGCTGCAACGCCAAAAGCACTACGCGGATGCGATTCGCAGTTTCGCCACCGCCACGCAAATCAATCCCGATCGCCCTGGAGCTTTCTACTATCTCGCCTCGGCCTATGCCTTAAACGGCGATAAGAAAAAGGCGTTGCAGGCGTTACAGACTGCTATTCAAAAAGGGTTCGCCGATCGCGAAGCAATCGTCACTAATGCTGCGTTCGAGTCATTGCGAAACGATCCCGCCTACGTCGAAATGATTCAAGAGCTAATGTAATCCTTCGACCGCAAGGGCAACCGTTCGACAAGTTGGTCCATCTTAGGCCGTTCGCCGGGAGCCCCTGGCCTGCGCCAAATTACGACTAAAGACGGAAAATGACCCTTCCCCCACACTGGGTCGCGATCCTCTGTTGTGCGGAATCGCTTAATTTATTTAGGAAAAGCTGATAGTTTTGGAGCCGCCGTTCCCACCGACTAGCGGCATGCTGAGTGCCAAAGCATCTGCGTTATTTTTAAGACTTATGAAATCCTGGCACTCGAAAAAACTTATGTCTTCTGCTTATCTAAACTCGAGAAAGTTTTACCGGCGCAATCATGTTCTGGTCCTACTTAGCACAATCCTGCCCGTGATCGCTGCAGCATTGTTGGCGACCGTTTCGTTCGCAAAGCAGGCGTCACCAGCCGTGCCGACGACACGCGTGAACGGCAGAATTGCTTTTACCAGCGACAACTGGATCTACAGCATCAATGCGAATGGCACCGATGTGCAGACTCTCTCGACGGCCACTGGAGCTTCGAACATTTTGGATCATCGACCGGCTTGGTCGCCCGATGGAACCAAGATAGCGTTTTCGCGACGCACCAACGGCGGCAGCGAAACCATTTGGGTGATGGATGCGAATGGACAGAATCAGCATCAGCTTTCCACCGTAGCAGGGGATACACAGCCCACCTGGTCGCCTGATGGCAGCAAGATTGCCTTTGTCCGTTCAGTCAACAAGGGCGACATCTTTGTCATGAACGCTGTCGATGGTGGCAACGCGCATAGCATTATCAGCAGCTCGGAATTTGAGCTGGATCCTGCCTGGTCCAATGATGGAACGCATATCGCTTTCACAACCTCGCGCGATTTTCCGAACGCAACCGGAAACATTACCACCGCCTTTGAAATTTATACGGTCGCGGTTGATTTGGGCGGCGATCCAACTGGAGCGCCACAACGGTTAACCAATAACAATGCAACTGATGGCTCGCCGTCGTGGTCTCCGGACAGCACGCGCATCGCCTTTTTGAGTCAGCGAGATAACCTGCCCGTCGTGTATGTCATGAACGCGGACGGTAGTAACCAGCAGAATCTGATGGGAAGCCCGACGGATGACTCAGCCAATCCCGTGTGGTCACCTGATGGCGCGCAACTCATCTTCACCAACTACAGTCGAGTGCCACACACGAACGCGGATGAGATATATCTGTTCACATTTCAGAGTGGACAGGTGACGCGCATTACGAATCTTTCGTATGACGAGCATGAGCTCGCTTGGCAATCACTGTCGGATGGCACGCCTACTCCGACACCAACTCCTACACCCAGCCCCACGCCGGTGACCTACACGAATTTTAGAATCTCGGGTGGCGTGCTTGATTCGCAGAGCCAGCCTGTGCCGGGTGTTGACATCACTTTCACGGGAGAAGTGAACACGCAGCCAGTGGTGCTGCAAACAAATGCCGCGGGAATATTCGCGTATAACTATCCGCCGGATTTTTCGTTCACCGTTAGACCCTCAAAGAACGGTTACGTTTTCAATCCGACTTTCATAAAAGCAGTTTCGTCAGGCACCCTCAGCGGTAATTTTGGGATGTTCTTTACTGCAATTCCGGTCGCTCCAAATCCCAATAACACGATTTCAATTCCGGTGTCGGCAAGTGCTTTTGAGAACTCCGGCAAAGCTGAGGTGACAATCAATCGTCAGGGCGACATTTCGCAACCGGCGACCGTGGTTTATAAAACGAGCAATGGCACTGCTACTCAACAGGCGGATTTCACTTTTGTATCTGGCACGTTGCGCTTCGCGGCGAATGAAAGTTCCAAGACCATTACGGTCCCGCTCACGGACGATGTTTACGTTGAAAACAATGAAACATTCCACATTGACTACAATCTCGGCATAGCTGCTTCGACGACTGTCACTATCATTGACGATGATTCCCTGACGCCGGCGACAAATCCCTCAGATGATGCTCAGTTTTTTGTGCGCGCGCACTATCATGATTTTCTCGGTCGCACACCGGACCAGGGCGGTCTGGACTATTGGACCAATCAAATCAATCAGTGCAGTAGCCAAACTGATCCAGCCGCGCGTGCTGCTTGTTTCAGCAGTCAACGGATTGGTGTGAGCGCTGCGTTCTTTATCGAACTTGAATTTCAGGACACCGGATATTTTGTTTATCGACTATACAAAGCAGGACTTGGCCGGCAGCCGACCTATCAGGAGTTCATTACCGACCGTAACAAAGTAATTGGTGGCGCCAGTCTTGAAGCGAGCAAGCAACAACTCGTTTACGAATTTGCAGAGCGGCAGGAATTCACTAACAAGTACAACGTTGACTTCAATGTCGATTACATCAATCGCTTGTTCGATACCGCTGGTTTGACGCCGTTCACTGCGGAACGCCAGCAGGAGTTGAACATGATGAATGAGGGACGCACGCGGGCTCAAGTGCTGCGTGATGTTATTGAGATTCCAGCGTTCAAAACTCGTGAATACAATCCCGCTTTTGTGCTGATGCAGTACTTTGGTTATCTGCGACGCGATCCCGATTCAGGTGGTTATGACTTCTGGCTGGATGTGCTGAGGCGATTGCCAGAGCCAAACAACTATCGAGGAATGGTGTGCGCCTTCATCACCTCAACCGAGTATCAGGATCGCTTTAGCCCGGTTCATACTCACAGCAACACCGAGTGTGGGCCGTGAGAGAAAGCAGTAGGCAGTAGGCCGTAAGCAGTAGGCAGCAATCAGCGGTCAGCAGCCAGCAAAGGGTCTTAGGTCTTTGATCTTTAGATCTTTGATTTTTGATTTTTCTGCGAGCGCGGTCACAAACTTCGTGAGGACCGACTTAGGCGCGCCGAGCAAACTAAGACCTAAGACCAAAGACCTAAGACCAAAGATCAAAGACCTTCTTGCTGACCGCTGATTGCTGATCGCTTCCTTTGCGGTTGATCTTTGATTTTTCTGCGAGCGCGCTCACAAACTTCGTGAGGACTGACTTAGGCGCGGCGAGCAAACAAAGACCTAAGACCTAAGACCAAAGATCAAAGACCTTCTTGCTGACCGCTGATTGCTGATCGCTTCCTTTGTGATATAACCTCCTTCGCTTTCCGTTTGATTCAGCTTCGCTAGCGAAGGACCGATCATGAAAACCCTGCTTGCTTCGCTGAGCATTATCGTGCTCAGCATCGTCTATTTCACTTCTCCGTCTGTTGCCCCTGCTGACCCTGCAGATCTCGTACTGAAGAACGGCAACATCTACACCGCAAACGACAAGCAAGCTCATGCTGACGCTGTAGCCATCAAGGCTGATCGAATCGTCTTCGTCGGCTCAAATAGCGATGCACAGAAGTTCATTGGCAAGTCCACACGTGTAGTTGATCTGCACGGTCAGACTGTGCTGCCCGGTCTTACGGATGCTCATTGCCATCTGACCGGTATCGGTGAGCGCGAGATGACTTTGAATCTCGAAGGCATCACCAACCTTCAGGACTTTCTTGCGAAAGTTAAAACACGCGTAGACGCGGCCAAGCCTGGCGAGTGGATTACAGGTCGAGGCTGGATTGAAACCTTCTGGCAGCCACCGGTATTTCCGACTCGGGAAGATCTCGATCGCATCGCTCCAAACAATCCGGTCTTTCTCACACGCGCTGACGGTCATGGCGCAGTCGCTAACAGTGCCGCTCTAAAACTTGGTGGCGTTACTAAAGACACAAAGGATCCCTTTGGCGGTCAGATTCTTCGAAACAAAGACACCGGAGAGCCGGCAGGAATGCTGCTCGATAACGCGCAGGGTTTTGTGAGTCGGCATATCCCCGCAGCTGCGTCAGGTAATCAGGAACAGGCAGTGTTCCTCGGAGTGAAGCGCAGTATCGAACTCGGATGGACTCAGGTTCAGGACGCAGGCGGTACCTACGGCGACGTGAATGTTTTCAAGAAGCTATATGACGAAGGCAAAATCAGAATCCGAATTTACAAAGCGGTTTATGGACCAGGTCCTGAAGCGCAACGCTTGTTGAAAGATGGTCCGATCGTTGGCGCGTACGGCGACAGATTAAATGTGCGGACGATAAAAGTAGTGTCCGATGGCGCGCTTGGTTCCCGCGGGGCTGCATTGCTTGAACCTTACAGTGACGCTTCTGACAGCTCCGGCTTCCTGCGGGTGAAGGAAGAAGATCTGCAGCCGATGCTACAAGAAGCGCTGCGGAAAGGTATTCAAGTTGAGACTCACGCTATTGGCGATCGCGCGAATCGTTTCGTTCTGGATCAATATGAGAAGGCGCTGAACGCCGTGCCGGCGAGTGAGCGGAAGATTGCAGAGCCGCGTTGGCGAGATGAGCATTCGCAAATCATCAATCCCACCGATCTGTCACGCTTCGCCAAGCTTGGGATCATTCCTTCCATGCAGCCATCACATGCAATCGGCGATTTGCATTTCGCACCTAGCCGGCTCGGTATGAAACGGCTCGAAGGCGCCTACGCCTGGCAAAGTCTACTGAAGACAGGCGCGATAATTCCGGGCGGCTCCGATGCGCCGGTAGAGCGCGGCGAACCGATGATCGAATTTTACGCAGCCGTTGCGCGTAAAGACATGAAGGGTTTCACAGGTGAAGGATGGCATCCCGAAGAAGCGGTGAGCCGCGAACAAGCGTTGAAGATGTTTACGATTTGGCCGGCTTATGCAGCCTTTGAAGAAATGCAGCGCGGTTCAGTTGAAGTTGGAAAGCTCGCGGACTTGACGGTTTTATCGGCTGATATCATGAAAATTCCCGAAGCCGACATTCTTAAGACGCACTGCGTAATGACAATCATTAACGGTGAAGTTGTTTACCAATTAAGTAATCAGTAATCAGTTATGATCAGTTATCAGTAGTCAGCAACATGATCTTTGGTCTTTGTTTTTCTGATTCACGTTATGTCTCCTCTTAAAGGATTAAGGCCGGGCAGCCGCCCGAACAAGACCAAAGATCAAAGACCTAAGACCAAAGAGCACGGTCTGACTTACGCGCAGATATATTACTGCCTTTGACTGTTAGAAGGATTGCCCATGATGCTCTCCTCAAACTCTCGTCGCAATTTCCTTTCTATTGCCGGTAAGGGTCTTGGGCTTGCCGCGCTTTCATCCTCGACCATTGCATCGCTGCTTAACGATGTCCACGCAGCGACGAAAAATGTGGCCCATCTCACGGCTCAACAAGCCGCCATGGATGAGGATTACTGGGCGGTAATTCAAAACGCCTTCACCGTCACGCGCGGGATCGTGAACTTGAACAATGGCGGCGTTTCGCCGAGCCCACGTCTCGTCACTGAAGCGCTGGTGCGCTATCAATGGCAGCAGGAAGACGCCACCGCTTATACGATGTGGCAGATCCTCGAGCCGCAATCCGAAACCATTCGCACCGGTCTGGCCGAACTCTTCGGATGCGATCGCGAAGAGATCGCGATTACGCGTAACGCTTCTGAGTCGCTTGAAATTCTTCTGAACGGGCTCGACTTTAAACCCGGCGACGAAATTCTCACAACTACTCAAGACTATCCACGCATGCTAACGACATTGCGGCAACGTGAGCGCCGTGAAGGCCTGAAGTTAAAGCTTATTCAAATTCCAATTCCGCCAAGGAACCTGAGCGAAATCACCGAAGCATTCGCGCGAGGTATCAGCGATCGCACTCGCTTGTTACTGGTTTCTCACCAGGTGAACATCACCGGACAGATCACGCCAGTAAAATCGATTTGCGAAATGGCTCGCTCAAAAGGAATTGAAACGATCGTTGATGGCGCTCACTCATTCGCCCAATTCGAATTCAAGCAAAAGGATCTCGGCTGCGACTACTTCGGAACCTCACTTCACAAGTGGCTATATTCACCAAAAGGAACCGGGCTGCTTTACGTGAAGCGCGAAAAGATCGAAAAGCTTTGGCCGCTGATGGCAGCTGAGTCAAAACAAGCAAACGATATTCGCAAGTTTGAAGAGGTCGGGACACATTCGGCAGCTCCCCGGCTGGCGATTGGAGAGTCCTTGCTGTTTCACAACGGCATTGGCAGCAAGCGCAAGGAAGCGCGATTGCGTTACTTGTCGCGCTACTGGATGAATCGATTGAAGGATGTGCCTAAGGTTGGCTTCAACACTTCCTTCGATCCCGCACAGTTCTGCGCCATTGCGAATGTAAAAATAGAAGGCATCAAACCCACCGATATTGGAAGTTACCTCTTTAGTAAGCACCACATCTTTACGACTCCGATCGTTCACGAAGAGTTTCAGGGTATTCGCATCACTCCAAATGTTTACACGACACTCGGAGAACTCGATCGCTTCGCTGAAGTGATGGAGTCGATAGCTCGCAAGGGCCTGCCTGCAAGTTGAGATCATCGAAACGGAGCACACTAGCTAACACATGATGAATCGCAGAACGCTTCTAACGACGGCGCTCAAGGGCAGCGTCGGTTTGGTTGCTTTGAAGCACATTAATGCGGCGCCAGCAGTTCGAGTGACGGGGAGTGAGCTTCAAACGGACAAGTATTCAGCGGTCTATAAACGCCTCGATGAATTTATTGGGCGGCACATGGATGATATCGGCGCGCCAGGGATGACTGTCGCAATAAGCAATCGCGAGGGAAAGCTTCGCACTCTTCATTATGGTTTCGCTGATGTGAAGACCGGCACGCACGTAGGTCCGCAGACGTTGTTTGAGATCGGCTCAATTTCAAAATCGTTCGTGGCAATGGCAATCGTGCAATTGGCGCAGGAAGGGAAGCTCAATCTCAACAAGCCCGTAAAAGAGTACTTGCCATGGCTGAAGATTGAGTCGACGTATGCACCGATCACAATTCATCATCTGCTCAGTCACACTTCGGGATTGTCCGGCGTGCCGCTGTTGATGCGTGTTGCAAGCCAGACGCTGCGAGCTGGAGCTGAACCAGGAACTCAGTTTGTTTACTGCAACATCGGGTATGACATTCTCGGGTTCTTACTTGAAACCATCGATAAGCGACCATTCGCAGAAGCACTTCGTCAACGTGTCTTGCGTCCGCTCGGGATGGACGCAAGCGAACCAGTCATAAACGATCTTGCGCGCGAGCGAATCGCAATCGGTTACCGGCCCATGTTTGACGACAGGCCAACGCCGAGGAAAGCAAAGCTCGCCGAAGCCCCGTGGCTTGAAGTTCCCGAAGCAGCGGGAAGCATCGCTTCAACAGCTGACGACATGTGCAACTATCTGGCGATGCTGTTGAATCGTGGAGTCGGAGCACGCGAAAAGGTGCTTTCGCAGAAGGGCTTTGAAGTTTTTACGAAGCCGGTGATCAAAGCGCCGTTTCGCGGCGAGGACGCGAGCTATGCGTACGGCTTATGGACCAGCAAT
>Ga0070673_100003010_pt1 | contig 10409 bp, 8 predicted proteins | sample KBSM23metaG_FD_65342 | JGI IMG/M metagenome (GOLD analysis project Ga0070673, IMG submission 65342) | Miscanthus rhizosphere microbial communities from Kellogg Biological Station, Michigan, USA - KBS M2-3 metaG | ecosystem: Host-associated > Plants > Roots > Rhizosphere > Soil ...
GACACCGCCTGCACGGGCGACATCCCTCCCGCCACGAACAAATGGAGTGTGCCCATATCTCCAGTTTTGACGGCTTCTAGAAAATTGTCGGCAGTCCAGGTGACTCCAAGATTGGCCAGTTCTTTTCGAGGATCGTCACTGGTCTCCTTCTTGGTCGTTTCCAGAACCTTCGTTATCGATTGGACCTCATTATGGACAGCGGCGACTTCGGTATGCACGACGGCGACGTCCGAACGAAGTCCATTCAATTGGGGAACCAGTGTCGCAAACACGCTCACGGGTTCCGAGGCCGGTTTCCCTTCCACTGCTTGCGGCCGTGCCACAAGCACCTGTCCTCCCCATGTCAGCAGGAAAAAAATACTGGAGATGACGGCCAATTCCAGGACATCGCGAGTAGCGAGCATCGTGAACGGCAACTCTTTGGGGATGAGCGTTAGCTTATTATTCGCGTCGCGCGCGGTGAGTGGGACGTGATGCCGGCTAATGGCGAGGAAAACGAAAAGAAAAATCACACCAACGCCGATAGATATCATGGCGCCCAGGTGGACCGCGTCATGGATTGGGGACACCACGTCGCTGTACACCGCGAGCGCTGCGCTCATCAATCCGAACACGCTCTGTTGTTTCAGCCGGTGTCCCGCAGAAAGCCAGCTGAACCGTAACGCTTCCGCGAAAATTCCCATATTCTCCTGCGCTGCCGCACGCCTTAAACACGACATGATAAGCCCAGTTCATCCCTGAATCGCAATCCCAGTAAGAAATTCTGAATCCGGGAGATTTCCAGCCTTCCGGCCTATTGCTGAGGTCCTCGAAAATCTTTCCTGCTTGTTGATTTCATTTCAATGTCGCGTCTAAAATGCAACCGCACCCGCCTGACATATTTACGGAAATGGAGGCCAATATGAAGACGTTCGTGATTTCGTGGAGTTTCCTGTTCGTTATTTCAATCGCCTTGGCTCCGCACAGCAGTTTCGGTCAATCAATTTCTTCCGGACTCGGAGCTACGTCGATTGGACCTGGTATTCAAAATTTTGCGGATTGCCAGACCCAGGTCATCGGTCACCGCGAAAAGCTGATCGCGGACCGTATGGAGGCGAAGCTCGCGAAATCTCCCGCCTTATCGGCGGAGGAACGCGCGATCTGGACCGCGGATATTCAGGCGCTCCGTCAAGTCACACCGAAGCAGACAACTTTCAAAGCACCAGATGCCAAAAGCCCGCAGCATTACCTGCTGGGATTGACCGACGACGAACAGGTGTCCATCAACTCCATGCACAATCGGTATTCGCAGGAAAACAATCTGGCTTGTGAGCAAAAATTTGGCGGGATGAGCCGTTATTCTTCAACAGCAGATAAGTCCACGCAGGCCCAGTACGAACAGGACCTGCGCAAAAATTTCCAGACGCCCATCGATATCGCAACGATTCCCGTCGGGCCGCTCCCAAGCCCTTTCCCGAAAACCCCGGCCCAGCAGGCGGCAGAACGACGAGCCGCCCAGCAAGCCACTCGACAGACGGCGGCACAGTCCATGACCGCCTGCACGGACGCGGCCAAGGGACTACGTTTGAGCATCATGGCCGACAAGATGCAGCTCAAGCTCGATGGCAGCCAGGGACTTTCACCCAAAGATCGCGCGGATTTCGAAGCCGACATCAAGGCAACACGGGACGCCGCGGCAAAAGGCCTGGATCAGATCCCTCCCGTCGATCCGAGTAACCCCAACCGGGCCCTGACTCGGCTCACATCACAGGATCAAATCGACATGATTTCCGAATTCGGCACGCAATACATGGCGAAGATGCAGGAGTGCACGAAGCGCTGAGAACACGTGGCTCTGATGGTCAGGGCGGTTCCGCACTTGAATCCGTTGTCGCCTTCCTTATTATTTGTCGGACCGGAGGAATGCCAGAATCGCATCGCTCAATGCCGAGGTGGGCTGGCCCTGACCGCATTTGTCGATGCTGGCTTCAAGCGACGCATGTCGACTCCAGCAATGATCGAGCCCGTCGAGCTGGCCAAACGTGGCTGTGCCGCGAGAGGACCTGTTGACGATTGCGACGATCTCCTTGCCGCGGTTGGTGTATGGATCGTTGTCATACTCGCCTTGTAGTACCTGAACGCGCGTGTTCGCTTTAGCCCAGGCGTTCGCCACATCAACCGAAGCGAATTCGCGGAAGAACCGTTCGCTTCGGCCTGGGTAGACGGGCGGTGGGCCCGATGACGTCCCATACACGCTGATTCCCGCGACTTTTGTTTCCGCCGCCAGAAGTGGAGCGAAGACGCCGCCCAGCGAAATTCCAAGAAGATAGATGCGGTCCGGATCCACTGAAGGATGTGATCGAAGCGATGAAAGGGCCGCCTGATAGCCAGCCAGTTCTTCCTTGTAGCCGATCGAATCGCATGGTGGTCCCTGGCTGTCTCCAATGCCGGACTTTTCAACCCGCATCGTGACAAATCCCTGTGAGCCGATTGCGTGCATCAAGCCCGGTTGAGCCAAATTGGGACTAAATGGGGTATCGATCGAACCACATCCTCCACCTGGGATCAGCAGTACCGCAGGAAACCGGCCGGTTGAGGGTGGTGACGGAATGGAAATTATTGTTCTTAAGCGAACATCGGGAAGAGCGACAACCGATCCATAGCGAATTGTGGCGTTGGCCATTTGTTCCAGCGGCAATTGCTTGAGCGTCGCGTTTATGGTGCGGCGATTCGAATCTCGTCGTAGATCGATTTGGACGGATTCTCCGCTGTGATGACCCGCGATCGTCGCCACGACAACATCAGGGGTAGTCGCGGGGCGACCGTCAACCGCCTCGATGACATCGCCCACGATGAGTCCCGTGGCAGCGGCGGTGGAATCCGGCGCAACGGAAATGACACGTGCCCCTCCATCGGCCTTCTCCAGACCCACGCCAAAATACCCGCGGCGTGGAAGGACGTCATTTACAGATTGGGCAAACGCGGTCTGACAGAGATTCCAAAGAACAAGGCTTGCCAGGAGAAGCCGGCCCGGTGATTTCATCGGCGGATTATACAAAATATATGTCCGTCTTCGTGGGCAGAGTGTCGCTCTTCGGTTCAATGACAATTGAACAGTGACAAATCACTTCAGTTCCTCTCATGAATCTGGAAAATGTCATCGTTCAGTGTTCAATCGATTAGTCGCGAAAAACCGAACCATATAGTCGCTTTTTGCGGTACTTTTCGCTGTTCCCGAGTGCTTGTCTTATAGATCCGGGATGAGGTGATCGCGGTTGTACGGTGGCTCGCAATGTTCCGGAAAAGGGTGATGCGGAAATTTGCGCCGATAAGCGTCACGTTCATCAGCACTCGCGTAATATTTCATGTACACGTCGATCGCTATTTCTCCTTGTCCTGTGAAATCGATATACCAGCCGCGACTGAAAAAATCCGGCGTGACGGTTTCACCACTCTTCGCCGTGTACCAAAGATAGGCGTAGACCTGCCGGTCCGATAAATGGTCTGTATTTATCGGAATGATATGAAGACTCACCAGAGCCTGGATGGCATCCCACATTCGGTGCGTGAGATCAATGTCGGCTAGTTCGTCGGGATCCGACAGAACGATTCCAGCCTCTGCCAGACGTTCCAGAAGGGGTTGTCGCGATGTCTGCTCGAACCAGAGGACGCGTTCGAGAAAGGATTCTTCAATTTCGGGTGGACAGTCCGGAATCGAAGAGAAGAATGATTCGTCCCCGACAACTTCACGGATCTGTTTCTTCAATTGCTCGATGTGATCTTTTTTATCGGTGCTCATACGATCGCTCAAGCAATTCCTGTGCCGTAATGATTCATGTCGCCGGGTCATTAGAGGAAGACAGGCCATGGGATCCATAGCCGGATAGAACGTTCGTGGTTTCCGGCTTCAGCGCCGCGTGGGTGTGAGTACTCGTGCGGAAAATCGCAATTTATCGCTTCAGATACTTCGCGAAGAACTCTGTTCGCAGTTTGTCGGCAGCGGCGTTTCGGAATCCATGCCCTCCGCCTTTCACCGTGTAGAACGTGACAGGCACTTCAACTGCTTTTAGAGCGGCCGCAAGAAGAACACTTTGTTGATAAGGGACGAGTCGATCGGCATCACCGTGTGCGATAAGAAATGGCGGAGCGCCAGGACTGATGTAGGTTATCGGATTCGCCGCAGCCACCTTCTCCTTGTTCCGTTGGATGGCACCGCCGATAAGCCGGGATTCGGGTGAACCGGGAGCATCGTGTCCCATACCGTTCGGCAGTTTGTGGGCATCCATCTGGAGGAAATCCGTGGGACCAAACCAATCTGCAACCGCCTGGATACGACTGGAGAATTCCAGGTTTTCACCCACATCGAAAAGTTTGGTATCGCCCGTCGTGCCAAGCAGCGCGACGAGATGTCCTCCTGCCGATGTACCCCACGCGCCAAAACGATCCGGATCGAGCCGGTACTTTTCCGCATTGCGACGCAACCAGCGTATTGCCGCTTTGCAATCCTCGATTTGCGCCGGGAAGATTGCGTCCTGGCTCAAACGATAGTTCAGCGAAGCAAACGCATATCCATCGGAAAGGAATGGCGCAGGATTCTGATCTTTCTTGTCACCGCGCGTAAACGCACCGCCGTGAATGAAAACGATAAGCGGGACTTTCTTGTTGCCTTTCGGCAGATACAAATCGAGTTTCTGATGCACATGACCGTTGGTCACATACTGAAGATCGTGGAGTGCGACCGTTCCGCCCGGCAAGGAGTCCGATCCTGCGGCGGCTCGTTGTCCTCGGCGGCCCTGAGCCAGCAAGGCGGAGGCGGAGATCATTGAAAAAGCGAGACAGAAGATGAGCCCAACTTTGGTTACGATGCGCCAGTTTCCGGATTTATACATCGGCCATTCCGTCTGCGGCCTGGTTTGAGAATCAGGAATCGTGCGATTTCAGGCGTCCGATTTCACGATTCCTGATGCTGAAGGCGCCTACCGCGCGGCGTCGACGATCTGGGTAATCGCGTCCTGGTTCACCTTGATGGATTTTCCATCCTGCATTTTCTTCTGCGCATCCTGCACCCAGCTCGAGAAGTACATTTCGCGCTTCGTTGACAGAAGAGCCGCGCGAGCAGTGTCCAATCCCTTCTTCACTTCTTCCGGATCCAGGGGCTTGCGCTCCTTGACCGCGAACACCAGTGTTTTTGAAGCAACCGTGCTGGGCGTGCCAGGTTTTCCCAAAGGCAGGGAGAAGATTTCCTTGTCGCGATCGGCAATTGCTCCAAACTCCGGTAAAGAGCCACCTCGCGAAATCGGTTCGCTGGTCTTGACGTCCATTCCGGCAATTCTGGAAAGTGTGGCCAGATCCTTCCCAGACTTGACCGTTTCCTCAACTTCCTTTGATTTTTCCGCTGCGAGTTGATTGGCTTTTTCGAGTTTCACGTCGGCAAGAACGCGTGGTTTAGCTTCATCGAATGACGCATCATGCGCCGGCTGAATATCCACAACAGAAGGAATGGCATAACCTTCATCGTTCTGAACGGCCATACCGATTTCATTTTTCGCCAGGCTGAATATCTGCTTGATCATTTCCGACGAATTGCTGAGCTGCGGAATAGTCTGCCCCGCCGAAATCGGCGCCGTTTCGCGGACTTCCGCTTCATATTTCTGGGCGACCGCATCGAAATTCTTGTTGGTCTTCAATTCTGCCGCGATCTTTTGCGAAACCTCCGCAGCCTGGGCGGCGCCCTTGGTGCCGAGCACGATGGAGCGAATGGCCTCCTTCATTTCCGTGAACGGGCGGAGGCGCGCTTCCTGCTTCTTGTTCACCTTGATGATGTGATAACCATATTGAGTCTGTACCAGATCGCTGATGGCGCCGACTCCAAGACTGAATGCCGCCTTTTCGAATTCAGGAACCATCTGGCCCCGAGGGAACTCTCCGAGATTGCCGCCCTGAGTCGCAGTGCTGTCTTCGGAGTACATCTTCGCCAGAGCGGCAAAGTCTTCGCCTTTTTTCGCTCGCTCCAGGACGGAGAGTGCCTTGGTCCGGATAGCCTCGACTTCTTCCGGCTTCTTTCCCTCGGTCTTGAAAAGGATGTGCTGGGCTCCAACGGTTTCCTTCAGCCGGAAGTCTTCCTGATGCTGATTGAAATATTCTTCAAGCTCTTTGTCCGTTGCTGTGGCCTGTCTGTGATACTTCACCGAATCCACGAAAATGTATTTCGCCTTGCGCGTCTCGGGCATTTGATAGCGGGCCTTGTTCTTCTCGTAGTAATCCTTCTGGTCCTGATCCGTTACCGTTACCTTGCTTTCAAGTTTCACCGGATCGATGACGAAGTAATCGATCTTTGCTTTTTCGTTTTTCTTGCGGTATTCGTCTTCCGCTTCCTTGTCCGAGATTGTGATGCCTGCCGTCAGGAAGCTCATCAGCTTCTCGCTGAGCAGCTGGCTTCGGATGGAATCTTCAAACTCCGGAATAGTCATGTTGTTCTGTTCCAGTAACGCCTGATAGCGCGCCTTGCCGATAAAGCCGCCGCTGTCGACGAAAACCGGATAGGCGAGTACCTTGTCCTGAACTTCCACGTCCGACACCCGCAGCCCGAGTCGTTTCGCTTCCGCCGCGATCACTTTCTGGGAGATCAGATAATCGAGAACCTGTTTATCAAATCCGAAGGCGCGCAACATTTCAGGTGAGACCTGCGAGCCCATACGTTGAATGTTATTTCGATATGCAACCTGGAATTCCTTGGCAGACACGGTCTCGGATCCCACGCTTGCAACATCGGATGAAGTCACGCCGGAGCCCATTCCGGTGAACGATGGAATATAGGTCCAGACAAAGATCACGACGATGACGAGAAGCAACCATTTCAGTTTTGAATGTTGCCTTCTCATTAAATCCAGCATGCAAGCGCCTCCTGGGAACCCGAAAATTAATCTCCGATGTTAACAGAAAAGTGTTGGACGTTTCCTTTGTCTTTTGCCTTATGATCGTCAATCGGATCAATACCTTCCGAACTCGCGATGAATTATGAATCAAATGTGTCTAACAAATGTAACGGGGAGTCTCACAGCAGCTCATGAATTTCCGACCTCTTTTTAGCCTCTTTTCCAGCGATCTCGCCATTGATTTGGGAACAGCCAACACACTCGTATATGCCAAAGGGCGAGGCATTGTCGTCAATGAGCCTTCCATCGTTGCGATCAACAAAATCACGAACGAAGTCGAAGCAGTCGGCAAGGAAGCAAAGGACATGCTCGGCCGCACACCAGGGAATATCGTGGCGATCCGGCCAATGAAGGATGGTGTCATCGCGGATTTTACCGTAACCGAGAAGATGCTCACCTACTTCATTCAGAAGGCGCACAGCCGAAAACTTCTGGTGCATCCGCGGATCGTGATCGGTGTTCCGTCAGGAATCACGCAGGTTGAAAAGCGAGCTGTGCAGGATTCGGCCTATCGCGCCAAAGCCAGTGAGGCACATCTGGTGGAGCAGGCGATGGCGGCAGCAATCGGCGCCGGACTCCCGGTGACGGAGCCCTCGGGCAATATGATTGTCGACATCGGCGGTGGCACCACCGAAATTGCTGTGATCTCGCTGTCCGGAATTGTGTACGCACGATCCGACAAGGTTGCCGGAAATGAAATGGATGAAGCCATCACCCAGTACATCAAGCGCAAATACAATCTTCTGATTGGAGAGCGGACCGCAGAACATATCAAGATCCATATCGGGTCGGCTCACCCGCTGGACCAGCCGCTCACCATGGAAATCAAAGGCCGCGACCTGATGGAAGGTGTACCCAAGAGCGTGAGTGTTTCCGATGAAGAAATCCGAGAAGCACTGGATGAGTGCATCAACATCATTATCAATTCCATAAGAGTCGTATTGGAGAGAACTCCTCCCGAGTTGTCTGCCGATATCGTGGATCGCGGCATCGTGCTGGCTGGAGGCGGAGCGCTGATCAAGAATCTGGACAGGCGAATTCGCGAAGAGACGGGCCTGCCCGTGACACTTGCAGAGAACCCGCTGTCGTGTGTGGTGCTGGGCACCGGCAAGATGCTGAGTGATTTTGCGCTGCTGAAGAGAATCGCCATTAATTAGAAGTTCCAGGTCCTGATCCCATGCGGACAGTCATCGATTCGAAGAAGCCGGCTTGGATTACACTTGCGGTCGCGCTCGTGTTCAATACTCTTCTGCTTTCCGCTCAAAGCAGCAAACATTTCGACACCAGTTTCGTTCGCGTCTGGCTGCTGGCTTCTCTCGGTCCGTTTGAGAAGTTGGTGGATGCCGGCGTCGAAGGTGTGGAAAACATCTGGAGCGGATACATTGATTTGATTCACATTCGTCGAGACAACGAGAAACTGCTTACCGAAAATGGCCGGCTGCGAATGGAGGTTTCGCAGAACTCCGAAGATGCGCTCGAACTCGCCCGGTTGCGCCAATTGATGGAATTGCGTGCCACACCGATTGGAAAAACGGTTGTCGCCCGCGTTATCGGAAAGGATCCCTCGCAGGGCGGGCAGAACATGACCATCGACAAGGGTACTAAAAGTGGAATTGGACGGGATACGACAATAATCACGAGCGACGGCGTCGTGGGCCGCGTGATTTTTACCAGCGATTACTTCTCAGTGGTTCAACTCATCATTGACTCTCAAAGCGCGGTCGGTTTCATTGTCCGTTCGTCGCGGAGGCTTGGAATCCTGAAGGGGACCGGACGCGCCGAACTCGAAATGGAATACATCGATGACGACAACGATATCAAGCAGGGTGACGAATTGATCACGTCCGGTCAGGATCAGATTTACCCAAAGGGAATTCCCCTGGGGATCGTCCTGTCTGTCGGCCCGCGGCAGGGAAACTTTAAAGTTGTTCGCATTCGACCCAATGTTAACTTTGGACGTCTGGAAGAGGTCCTGTGCATGACGGATCATCTTCCAGAAGTGTCGACGGGTCAGGCCCCGTGAAGGAACGGATCACCACATACGGACTGGTTGGGAAATTTGCGCTCTCTCTTTTTGCCGTTGTTGTGATTCAGGGAATACTGGCATACCGAATCCGGGTTTTCGGGTATTTCGACCTTCCGCTGATTCTCTCGATCTATTACGGGTTTACCCTGGGCCGGCCGGTCCCTTCGGTGATCATTGGGACCTCGATTGGACTGCTGCAGGATAGTCTGTCGGGAGTTCCGATGGGAACGAATGGGTTCAGCAAGACGCTCATCGGATATCTGGCCGCGACGGCAGGCAGCAAGTTTGATGTCGATTTACCGGTCACCCGGGCAATTGCCATCTTCTTGTTTACGGTCGGAGATGGGTTCATCATTAGTACTTTGGGTCTTATGACGGGTTCGGCGACAAATTCGGTCTATAACCTTTTCTCGAACTGGCTGGTCACAGGCGTCTTCAATGCGCTTCTGGGCATGCTCATGTTTGGATATCACGATCGGGTGACCCATGCAGCATCGTGACGGCCTGGAGCTTCTTCGCTCACGCGTCAGCATTATCAGTTACGCCGTGGTCATCGTTCTGGGTGTGCTCGTCTTTGGGTTCTGGCAACTGCAGGTGGTTCAGAAGTCGCATTACGCGGATCTCGCCGATAAGAATCGAATCAAGGAAATCCGCCTGGTCGCCGCCCGTGGAAAAATCTACGATCGAAATCACAAAATCCTCGCGGACAATCGGCCTTCGTACAACATTGTTTACGTCCGCGAGAATAGCCCGCACAGCGTCGAACAGACTGTCGCTGCGTTGACCACCGGACTCGGCATGTCCGCGGAGGAATTGACTCAGAAGATTGATCGCAAGAAGAAGGATCCTTCCTATCAGCCCATCACGCTCAAGGAAGATGCGGGGACCGGGGATGTTGCATACGTTATGGCTCATGCGTACGAGTTGCCCGAAGTCAGCGTGGAATTTCAGCCTCGCCGGCTGTATCGCGAGGGACAGGTCGCGGCCCATGCCTTGGGGTACATTGGAGAAGTCACCGAAGCGCAACTACAGGAATCGTCGGATCTGAAGCCTCGGGATCTCGTCGGAATTGCGGGTTTGGAACTCGTCTATGATTCTGTTCTTCGAGGCGTCGACGGCTCCCGACATGTCGTCGTGAACAACAGCGGCCGTGAAATCGAAACCCTGCCAGATGAAGTGAAGCCGATTTCCGGTCATGACATTTACACGACTCTTGACCTGGATCTGCAGAAGGCGGCTGAAGACGCGATTGGAGACAGGGTTGGATCGGCGGTCGTTCTGGACCCCCGGTCCGGTGAAGTACTTGTTCTGGCCAGCAAGCCTTCATTTGATCCCAACCATTTCGCCTCGGGAATCTCACCATTCGAATACAGGCTTCTCATGGATGATCCCAATCATCCGTTTGAAAATCGGGCCATTCGAAGCGCGCAACCCCCGGGATCCATCTTCAAGGTCATCGAAGCTGCCGC
>Ga0070673_100003011_pt1 | contig 10407 bp, 9 predicted proteins | sample KBSM23metaG_FD_65342 | JGI IMG/M metagenome (GOLD analysis project Ga0070673, IMG submission 65342) | Miscanthus rhizosphere microbial communities from Kellogg Biological Station, Michigan, USA - KBS M2-3 metaG | ecosystem: Host-associated > Plants > Roots > Rhizosphere > Soil ...
CTTCCGAAAGTGAAGATGCCCAATCGCGACAACTTCGTGTCCGCGTACTCCGAGCCGAAGCACCCGACGCGGTAAGGTCGCGGTGTCGGGTCCCCAAAGCCGAATGCCGAGTACCGAGACACCGCAACTTGCGAAGAGTTGGTCCGCCCTGCTGCTCGTCGGCATCGCGGCGGTCTATTTCGTCGCCGGCAAGGTCGGGCTCGATTTCTTCGGGCTGTTGAACCCGAGCGCGTCCGCAGTTTGGCCGCCGACCGGCGTCGCGATCGCGAGCCTGCTCCTCTTCGGCTACCGCGCCGCGGGCGCCGTGTTCGTGGGTGCCTTTCTCGTTAACTACACGACCGCGGGCGGGATGCTCGCGTCGCTCGGCATCGCGGCCGGGAACACGCTCGAAGGAGTCGCCGCCGCGTATCTCGTGACACGATTTGCGCACGGCCCCGCGGCGTTCGAGCGCGCTCGAGATCTCGCCAAATACGCGGCGCTCGCCGCGGTTTTCAGCACGGCGCTGAGTGCCACGATCGGTGTCAGCATTCTGCTAGCCGCGGGTCTAGCGGCACCGGGCAGCTTCGTCGGCGTGTGGCTCACTTGGTGGCTGGGCGACGCCGGTGGCGCCATTCTCGTCGCGCCGCTGATCTTGCTGTGGTTCCGCGACCGGCTCTTCGTGTTCTCGGCCGCGCGCGGCGCGGAGCTCGTGCTGCTGTTCGTGACCGTGATGGGCGTGACGGCGCTGCTCTTCTTTCAGGCGCAGCTCGAACGCTATCCGCTTGCCTTCCTCTGCATGCCGCTGCTCGTATGGGCCGCATTTCGCTTTCGCTCGCGCGACGTCGTTACCGCGGCCGCCTGCATGTCGACGATCGCCACGTGGGCGACAGTGACCCACCATGGGTCGTTCGTGATGTCGAACCCGAACGAGTCGCTGATCGTGCTCCAGGCGTTCACCGCGCTATTCACGCTGACAGCGCTGATGATGTCCACCCTCGTGCAAGAGCGGCTCGCGCTGCTCGAGCGCGAGCGAGCCGCGCTCGCCGAGGCCGAGGCGGCGCTGCGCTCGAGCGACACGTTCCTCGCGATGCTGAGCCACGAGCTTCGCAATCCGCTGAGCGCCATAGTGGCCGCCGGCGCCGCGCTCGAACAGCAGGGCATGGCGCCCAACTGGAATGTGCGTGCCGGACAGATCATTCGTCGTCAGACGGCTGTATTGAGGCGGCTCATCGACGATTTGCTCGATGTTGCGAAGATCACGGGCGGCAAGCTCACGCTCGAGCGCCGGCCGCTAGAGCTCGCGAACCTCGTCTCGACAACGGTTCACTCGCTCGTGGATTTCGACCGTCGCAAGCATCCGGCGATCGAGCTTCAGCTTGACAACGTATGGGTCGACGGCGATGCCGAACGACTCCAGCAAGTGGTCAACAACTTGATCAGCAACGCGATCAAGTTCACTCCGTCCTCGGGGCATGTCCGAGTTCGGACGTTCGCCGAAGGCCGTGAAGCCGTTCTTGTCGTCGAGGATTCCGGCATGGGCATCGCCCCGGACGTGTTGCCGCGGGTGTTCGATCTCTTTCAGCAAGGGGTCCAAGGTCGTGACCGGGCGCGCGGCGGGCTCGGCGTCGGTCTTACCATCGTGCGGCGAATCGTCGAGATGCACGGCGGGTCGATCGAGGCTCGCAGCGAGGGCGAAGGGCGCGGCAGCGTGCTCACTGCGCGCTTGCCGAGTGCGCCGGTGCCCGGTACTGCAGCGATGCCCCGCACCTCTGAGCGTGCTGCCGCCGCTCAACGCATTCTCTTGATCGAGGACAACGCAGACGCGCGCGAGTCGCTGCGGATGGTGCTCGAGAACGCGGGCCACGATCTGCTCGAGGCCGTGGACGGCGAGACTGGCGTCGAGCGCGCGATCTCTCAGCGCCCACGGCTCGCGCTCGTCGACATCGGCTTGCCCGGCATCGACGGTTGCGAGGTCGCGAAGCGGATTCGATCCGTCGATCCATCGATCCGGCTCGTCGCATTGACCGGCTACGGCCGTGACGAGGACCTCGCCGCTTCGCGAGCAGCGGGCTTCGACGCGCACCTCGTCAAGCCCGTGAGCGTCGAGCAGCTCGGCTCGCTGATCAAGGATCTATTGGGATAACGCGGATCGCCCCGACGGCGCGAGCGCCGCGCACAGATCGCTTTTCGTGACCGCGCGCCGATCGCGCAGCGCGCCCTCGAGAATTCCGCGCCAACCGTCGAGCGTCTCCGCGTAGCGTGCGTCGATCGGATGCAGCGCGATCCGCAGCGCCGGCGCGCTGCGGAGCCGCTCGAGCTGCCAGCCGTTCCAGCGCAGTGACGCGGCACGGCGGAGGCTGGAGCGCGCGCTGAATCCGAGGCATGGCACCGCGAAGCGTGTGTCGGCGGGCAGCGCCGCGATCGTGCGCAGCGTCGTCGTGTAGCGAAACCCGTAGTCGGCGAGCACGGACCGAGCCGCGTCGCTGATCTGCCAGGCAGGGGGGACGAATCCCGCCGCTTCCCAGCCGCAGTCGCGCAGCATCGCGAGCCCGCGCTCGATGCGCGCGCGCGCCTCGGCCGCACCGAGCGCGGCGAACTCGGCTTCACCATCGGTGAGAAAGCGCCGCGCGAAGAACGCGCGCAGCGTCGGCGATCGACCGCCGTCGTCGAGGTGCGAGAGGCCATGCAATGCGAGCTCGGCGCCACGTTCGAGCGCACGGTCGACTGCGTCGCGCCATCCGGACGACGCGACGATCGGCGCGCGGCGATGGAAATCAGGCACGACGAGCAGCGTGATCCGGGCGTCGGCGTGGACGCTGCGCACGAGCGCGAGCAAGCGCTCGCATTCGGGCCACGTCGCCGGCGAGACGTCGTGCAGCCCGATTGCGGCGAGCCGAGGACCCGCCTCAGTGCTCCGCGTGCGCAAGTGGCACCCGCGCGTCGATCTTTTTACCCGCGAGGCGCCCGTAGTGCTGCACGAGCCTGGAGAACGCCATGTTCCACGAGTACGAGCCGAGCACGCGGGCTCGGGCGGCGGCGCCGACGCGAGTGAGGTCGCGTGCGAACAATGCGTCGATCGCGGCCGCCATCTCGGCCACGTCCGGGCGCGCGGCCCGCTCGCCGACCGAATCGGTGACCAGCTCTCCCGTGCCGCCGACGCCGACGGCTGCGACGGGCAAGCCGCAGGCCATCCCTTCGATCACGATGAGCCCGAAAGTCTCCTGATCGCCTGCGTGCACGAGCGCGTCGCAGCTCGCGAGCACGCGCGCGAGCTTGCCGGCATCGCCCTCGTACGGAAGCTGCGTCACACGCGGCGACGGCCGCGCGAGACGATCGGCGCCGACCATCAGCAGGTGATAGGGATCGCCGAGCTTGTCGACCGCACCCGTGAGGACATGCAGGTTCTTCTCGCGCGCGAAGCGGCCCGCATACACGAGTAGACGCGTTTCCTCGGCGACGCCGATCGAGCGCCGGAAATTCGGGTCCCTATGTTTCGGAGTGAAAACGTCGATGTCGACGCCGAGCGGTTGCTGCGCGGTGTTATGAACGCCCCAGCTCTCGAGCTTGTCGCGGACCGTCGCGCTCGGTGCGAGCACGAGATCGTAGCCGGCATACAAGTTCCGCAAGTAAGCGCGCGCGATGGGGCCAATCCACGAGCCGACGCGCTGCTTCAGCATTCGCGGCAGATCGGAATGACAGAAAGCGACGACCGGGATGCGGAGTCGCTTCGCAGCAGCGCGCGCCGCGAAACCCACCACGTAAGGGTCGCCTGCCTCGATGAGATCGGGAGCGAGCGCCACTAGCGCATCGCGCCAGCGTGGGACGCTGAGCGGGAAGCGATAGCCGCCGGCGAGTGGAATGGACGGTCCGCCGCACGTCCGCACGTCCGAGAATCCGGGAAGCGGTCCCGGCACGAGCAGCGTGTGCCGGACGGGCGCGGCGAATTTGCCGAGCCATGCGTGCTTTGCGAGCAGGTACTTCTTGACGCCGCCGCCGCGTTGGCAAAAGAACATCGTCGTGTCGAGAAGGTGCATCTAGCGAGCTCGCCCAGCACCGATTAAACGCAGCGCCCAAATAGACCGCTATCCGCCATCCGGCTTACGGGCGACGAGCCGTAGCGTCAGCCCGACGTCGACCAACGATCGCGCGAACGTTTACGCTCCGACGAGTTTGCCGCGGAACACGAAGTACACAGCGCCGAGGATGCAGATCGCGGCCCACAAATAGTCGAGCTTCAGCGGCTCCTTCAAATAGAAGACCGCGAACGGCACGAACACGCTGAGCGTGATGACTTCTTGCATGAGCTTCAGCTGCCCGACCGTGAGCACGGTGTAGCCGATGCGATTCCCGGGCACTTGCAGCATGTACTCGAAGAATGCGATGCCCCAGCTCACGAGCGCGGCGACGATCCAAGGGCGCTGGCTGAGCTCTTTGAGGTGCGCGTACCACGCGAACGTCATGAAGACGTTGCTCAGCGAAAGAAGTAGAACGGTGAAGCCGATGTTGCGCATGGCGGTCGGTCGGTGACGGGCCCGCGCGCGAGTATCGCACGGTACGCCCATGCGGGCGGACCGCACGCGCTATTGCGAGCGGCCGCGGGCGCGGCTCTCGCAGAGCGAGAAACGAAAGCGGCGGCCGTGCGGGCCGCCGCTCTTGCGCGCTGTCTTAGTAGCGCGGCCGCTGAGGACGATCCTCGCGCGGCTTCGCTTCGTTGACCTTCACGTTGCGGCCGCCGATCGGCTGCCCGTTGAGCGATTGAATCGCTTTCGCAGCAGCGCCGGAGTCCGGCATCTCGACGAAGCCGAATCCCTTGGACTGGCCCGAGAACTTATCCGTAACGACGGTGGCCGAAGACACTTCCCCGAATGCGGCGAACGCCGTCTCGAGCTGCTCGTCGGTCACGCTATAGGCCAGATTGCCAACATAGATCTTCATAAACTTACTTGGTCCTTAGACGATCGGATCGATGGAAAAACGCTCGCCGCGCGGCTCGATCCACGGATCGCGCGACGATTCATTGCCCGGACGGGCAAAAGCGATGAAATTCTTCAGGGTGTGAAACATGCCGCGCGGTCGTTCCGAAAAGGTCGGAGGGTTGATCTGATGCGGGACCGGTTGGCGGAGTGTTGTCGGAAATGTGGCGTCTAGAGACGCTCGAAGGGGGCGCAAGATACCAGATGCCTTTACAAATTGCCAGGATCGAGACGATCTTCACATTTCGGGCTACGCTTGAGCCATGACTCAGGCACCCCAGGAGCGGCCGCAGGGCAACTCGTTCAAGCCCTTGCGCGGCCTCGTGCCGTACCTGCTGCCGCATTGGCCGCTGCTCGCCGCGGCGCTCGCCGCGCTGCTGATAGCCGCGGGCGCGCAGCTCGCGTTGCCGATCGCTTTACGCTTTTTGATCGATCAGGGCCTCGCTGTCCGCGACGCCGCGACGATCAATACCTATTTCATCGCGTTCCTCGCGGCCGCGCTCGCGTTCGGAACGTTCGCGGCGCTGCGTTTCTATATGGTGTCGTGGCTCGGCGAGCGGGTCGTCGCCGACATTCGCAACGCGGTCTACGCGCGGGTGATCCGCATGGACCCGACTTTCTTCGAGGTGACGCGCACCGGCGAGGTGTTGTCGCGGCTCACCGCGGACACGACGCTCGTGCAGTCGATAGCCGGCTACGGCATCTCGATCACGTTGCGCTCGATCATCTCTTTGTTCGGGTCTCTCGTGCTGCTCGTCTATACGAGCTTGCGCCTCACGCTGATCATCTTGATGGTGATGCCGTTCATCGTAGCGCCGCTCCTCATGCTAGGCCGGCGCCTGCGGCGACTCTCGCGAGACGCGCAGGATCGCCTCGCCGACGCGAGCGCGCTCGCGGCCGAGACCATCAATGCAGTCCAAACCGTGCAAGCATTCACGCTCGAGGAGCTGCATACGCAGCGTTTCCGCGACGCAGTGCAGCGCTCGTTCGTCGTCGCGGTGCGGCGGATCAAGATCCGCGGCGTGCTGACCGCGCTCGCGACGACGCTCGTATTCAGCGGCATCACGTTCGTGCTCTGGATCGGCGCGCACCAAGTGCTCGCGGGAACCCTCACGTTCGGCGAGCTATCGCAGTTCCTTCTCTACGCGGGCTACATGGGCGTCTCGGCTGCGGCCTTGAGCGAGATGTGGGGCGACGTGCAGCGTGCGGCGGGCGCGATGGAACGACTTGTCGAGCTCGAGCACGCTCCGGCGACGATTCAGGCGCCGGCGTTGCCGGTCGAGCTGCCGCGTCCCCATCGCGGCCGGATTCAATTCGACAATGTGACGTTCCGCTATCCGTCGCGGCCGGAGTCGAAGGCGCTCGATGACTTGAGGATCACGATCGAGCCCGGCGAGACGATCGCTTTCGTCGGTCCTTCCGGCGCGGGCAAGAGCACGACGTTTCAGTTGCTGCTGCGCTTCTACGATCCCGAGTCGGGCCGCGTGCTGCTCGACGGCGTCGACATCGCACACGCGCGGCCCGAGGACGTGCGCCGCATGATCGGGCTCGTGCCGCAGGACACGGTGTTGTTCGGCGCGACGGCGCGCGAGAACATCCGCTACGGCCGACCAGGAGCGAGCGACGACGAAATCGAGGCGGCGGCGACCGCGGCCGGCGCGGACGAGTTCCTGCGCGAGCTGCCGCAAGGCTACGAGACGTTCCTCGGCGAGCGCGGCCTGCGGCTCTCCGGAGGGCAGCGCCAGCGCATCGCGATCGCGCGCGCGATCTTGAAAGATCCGCCGATCCTCTTGCTCGACGAGGCGACGAGCTCGCTCGACGCGCACAGCGAGCTGCTCGTGCAGCAGGCGCTCGAGCGGCTCATGCAGCAGCGCACGACGATCATCATCGCGCACCGGCTCGCGACCGTGCTCAAGGCGAACAGGATCGTCGTGATGAATTACGGCCGCGTGGTCGCCACCGGCACGCACGCGCAGCTGCTGCAGAGCAGTCCGCTCTACGCGCGGCTCGCGGAGCTGCAATTCGGCGCCGCGAGCGCGGCGCTCGACGAAGGCACGCATGCGACTGTGGTCGGTTGAGGGAAATCGCCAGCGGCTCGACGGCGGCGCGATGTACGGCAACGCGCCGCGCGCGCTGTGGGAGAAATGGACGCCGCCCGACGCGCAGAACAGGATCGAGTTCGCGTGCCGTTGCTTGCTCGCGCGCGACCTCGACGGCAAGACCGTCCTGCTCGAGACAGGGATCGGCGCGTTCTTCGAGCCGAAGCTTCGCAGCCGGTACGGGGTGCACGAGGACGAGCACGTGCTGCTGCGCTCGCTCGCGGCGCTCGGCGTCACACACGAGGACGTCGACGTCGTCGTGCTGAGCCATTTGCACTTCGATCACGCGGGCGGTCTGCTCGCAGCGTTCGAGGACGGCCGTCCGCCGCGGTTGTTGTTTCCGAACGCGCGCTTCGTCGTCGGCCGGCGCGCGTGGGAGCGCGCGCTTAAGCCCCATCCGCGCGATCGAGCGTCGTTCATCGCTGCGCTGCCGGCGCTGCTCGAGCAGAGCGGACGGCTCGAGCTCGTCGACGGGGAGCGCGCCGCGTCGCTCGGCGACAACGTCAGGTTCGAGTACACGGACGGCCACACGCCGGGCCTCGCGCATGCCGAGATCGGCGGCGACGGCGGGGTCGCGTTCTGCTCCGACTTGATCCCGGGCCGGCCGTGGGTCCACGCGCCGGTCACGATGGGTTACGACCGCTATCCCGAACAGCTCATCGACGAGAAGACCCGCTTCCTCGACGACAAGATCGCGCGCGGCGTGCGGCTCTTCTTCACGCACGACCTCGGCTGCGCGCTCGCGGCGCCGACGCGGGATGAGGCCGGGCGCTACGGCGTGACGGCCGAGCGCGGCTCGGTCGAGGCTCTCGATGTCTAGAGGCTCGGGGTCCAATACCCCGACTCGTTCTCGGCGGCATAGAATTCGCGCTCGCGGCTCCAAATCAGGGGGAACCATGCTCAACAACAAACCACGCACGCTATTCGCCGCTGTGGGCGCCTTCGCAGTGTTGTCGCTCGGCGCGTGCAGCAAGCCGTCCGAGCCTGCGGCAGGAGCGGGCAAGCCGGCAGCGGCATCGGCGGCATGCAATCGTCAATGCCTCATCGCAGCCACCGATGCATACGTGGCTGCGATGGTCGCCCACGACATCGCGAAGGCGCCGTTGTCGGACGAGATCGTCTTCGTCGAGAACGTCACCAAGGTGAAACCGGGCGAAGGGCTCTGGAAGAACGTCGTGAAGGGGCCGAGCACGTTCGCGATCCACGTGCCGGACGAGGTCAATCAGACGGCGGGATACCTCGCGATGATGACCTCCATGATGCCGCCGCCGGCACCGCCGGGCTCGTCTCCCGAACAGCGTGCCGAGCTCGCCGCGAAACCGCCGGTCGAGCAGCCCGTGATCGTGGCGATCCGACTGAAGCTCGATCCCAGGGGCAAGATCGTGCAAGCCGAGCATCTGTTCTCGGGCGTGCGTGAAGCCCAGATCGCCAACCTGGAGTCGCCGCGGCCGGGAATCCTCACCGAAATACCGACGGCGCAGCGCAAGTCCCACGACGAGCTGATCAAGATCGGCGCTTCTTACTACGACGCGCTGGACGACAACAATGGCGAGCTCTCGCCGTTCGCACCCGACTGCGAGCGCCACGAGAACGGCATGATCACCGCGAGCGGCAAGCCGTCGAACGCCCCGCCTCCGGCTATCCCCGGCGCGGCGGCGACGTCTCCCGTGGCTCGCGACTGCCGAGGCCAACTCAACAGCAACACGTTCCAGTACATCGACAGGATCGAGAATCGGCGGGTGTTTGCTGCGGATCCGCAGACCGGTCTCGTGATGGGGCTATCGCACTTCCGCCACCCGATGACCAACCTGCCTTACAAGGTGAAGGCGCTCGACGGCTCCGAGATCGAGCGCAATGAGAAGAACATGCCGTTTGCCCCGTTCGACCTCCCGGCCGCGCACATCTTCAAGGTCGGGCCGGACGGGCAAATTCACGAGATCGAAGCGATGGGCTTCACCGCGCCTTACAACTCGCCGACCGGTTGGGAGTAGACGAGGGCGGACGATTCCGCGGAATCGTCGGCCCCGACTCGAGCTGCGCGGCGCGAGCCGACGCGAGCGGCTCAGAAGCTCAGTTCCGGTACGCGCTTCAAGATCCGTTGCTCGACCTGGCTGATGAGCCCCGCGCCTTTGCGCAGGAACTCGGCGGTGCCCTGCGGGCCCATGGTCTTCGCTAGCGGCGGTGGACCGTCGAGCGGCGTGAAATCCGAGTAGTACATGTTCAGCGTGATGATCCCGGGCTCGCCGCCCTGCACCGAGGTCGTTACCTCCATGCCCGACATCGTGCCGTTCGCTTTGGCCTTGACCATCACCGGATACATCTCGGTGTGTACGAACGCCATGTAGTCGCCGGCTTTGCCAGGCATCGCGCGATAGCGGCTCACGAACAGGGCCTGCGCGTTGCCGGGATCGAGTGATATGTCGTCGAGGCGATTCTCGATCGAGCGGTGCACCGACTCTTCACAGTTGCGAAGCTTGGGGATCAGCGCCGCCGCTTTGTCGCCGAGCGCGTCTTCGAGCGCTCCTGCCCCGTTGAACTCGCCGAATGTCGGCAGCGGCCGCACGATCACGAACTCGTTCGTGTCGCCGATCAGCGTTTGAAACACGGTGTAGCGCTTGACGCCTGCCTTCTTGAGAGCGGGCACGACCTCGTTGCGCTCGAGCGCGAGCCAGTCGGCGATCTTCTCGGGTTTCACGCGGACTTCCGTCACGAGCAGGCGCGTGGTTGGCGCGCCGCCGCCTTCCTGAGCGAGCGAGGTGGCCAAGAAGAGTAGAAGCGGCGCGGCAATCGCGCGCGGCCGGAGCTTGTATCGAAGCATCGGTTTTCCCCCAGCCACAGATGTCGCCGATGAAACTCTAGCCTTCGGCCGCAGATTGCACCATGTGCCGTGGCGGGCGCATCCTGAGCCAACAGACGAGGGGGTTCCAATGCGCAAGACATACGTCGCCGCACGCGCGCGGCTGCCGCTCGCGTTCCTGATGGTGTCTTCGGTTTTGGCTGGAGCGGCCAGTGCGGGCGGAATCTCGACGCTGGTGGCGGTGGGCGCCGAGAGCTTGTCGCTCGAGGCGCGCGTTCGTCAGCTCGAGGACGAGGCGACGATCAGGCGCCAGCTCGAGGATTACATGGGCTTGCTCCGTTCTCGCGACTGGGACAACTACATCAAGATGTTCGCGAAGGCGTCCCCCGAGCTCCACATGGCCGAAGGCACGGTCATCGGCCGCGACGCGATCCGCACGCGGATGGACAACGCGTCGAAGCGCATGGCCAACGCGGCCGCCGCGGCGAACCGGCCGCAGCTGCAGCGCGCCGATCTGTTGAGCGACGTGCGTTTTCAAGTCACCGGCGACTCGGCGACC
>Ga0070673_100003013_pt1 | contig 10406 bp, 9 predicted proteins | sample KBSM23metaG_FD_65342 | JGI IMG/M metagenome (GOLD analysis project Ga0070673, IMG submission 65342) | Miscanthus rhizosphere microbial communities from Kellogg Biological Station, Michigan, USA - KBS M2-3 metaG | ecosystem: Host-associated > Plants > Roots > Rhizosphere > Soil ...
TTCTACAAGATGGTGTCGCTGGTGCAGGGCACCAACATCGTGAAGAAGGAGCTGGGGCTGCCGGAGACCGAGTCGCTCGGCGCCGACCCCAAGCTCTCCCTGATCCGCTTCAACGCCTGACGGCGACGACGAACGGGTCTCAGACGGCCGACGGCTCGCCTTGAGGCGCGCCGGCGGAGGCGCCGACCGGTTCGGCCGGCACGTGTCCGGCCGTGCGGTACTCGCTCAAACGGTTGTAGAGCGTCTTGAGACTGATGCCGAGCACCTCCGCGGCGCGGTTCTTGTTGCCCTGGCAGAAGCGCAGGGTCGCCAGAATCGCGCGCCGTTCGATGTCGGCGAGCGACGACCCCAGCTCGACGCGGAGCACCCCGGTGGCCGGTTCGTCGGCGCGGGCCGGCACCGGCCGCGTCAGGGTGACCGCTTCCGGCAGGCTGTCGACGTCGATGGTCTCGTCGGCGAGGATATAAGCCGACTGGATGACGTTGCGCAGGTCGCGGACGTTGCCCGGCCACGAGTAGCCGGTGAGCGCGTCGATCGCGGCCGACGTGATCTCCTTGCGCACGCCTTCCTTCTGCGCCAGTTCGTCGAGGAAGTGCCGCACCAGCGGCTCCACGTCGTCGGGGCGGTCGCGCAACGGCGAGACGTTCAGCTCGAAGACGCGCAGCCGGTAGTACAAGTCCTCGCGCATGTGGCCCGCCGAGATCGACCGCATCACGTCGCGGTTGCTGGCGGCCAGGATGCGGACGTCCACGGAGATCGGCTGTTCGGCGCCGACCCGGAAGAACGTGCCCGACTCGATGACGCGCAGCAGTTTCACCTGCAGTTCGAGCGGCATCTCGGTGACTTCGTCGAGGAACAGGGTGCCGCGATGCGCGCGTTCGAAATAGCCGCGATGGCGCCGATCGGCGCCGGTGAAGCTGCCGCGTTCGTGGCCGAACAGCTCGCTTTCGAGCAGCGCCGCCGAGATGGCGCCGCAGTTGACCGGGACGAAGGGGCCGTGCCGGCGGCGGCTGAGCGCGTGAAGGGTGCGCGCCACGACGTCCTTGCCCGTGCCGCTTTCGCCGCTGATGAGCACGCTCGCGCTCGACGGTGCGATGCGGCCAATGAGCTCGAAGGTTCGCCGCATGTTGGCCGAGCGGCCCACCAGCAGCCCGAACTTGCCGGACTGATCGCGCTCGGTCTGCAGCGACTTGATCTCCTCGGGCAGCTGCCGCGTGTGAGCGATGTTGCCCAGAATCGTGCGGAGCCGATCGACGTCGACCGGCTTGGTCAGGTAGTCGGTGACCCCTCGCCGCAGCGCTTCGACGACCGTGGAGACCGACGCGTGGCCGGTGATGAGAACCACCGCCGGCGCGCGCAGCCCCTCGATGCCGTCGAGCAGCGTCATGCCGCTGCCGTCAGGCAGGTTCAGGTCGAGGAGCACCACGTCGGGCGTCTGCCGCGCAAGCGCGGCCTTGGCTTCGTCGAGGTTCGGTGCCGCCGAGGCGGTGAAGCCTTCGGCCTTCAATACCTCAGTGAGGGCCTCGAGCGTGTCGGTGTTGTCGTCGACGAGAAGTGCGTGTGGCATGACGTGAACCGTTGATCAGCGGACTGTGAGCCGGGTGAAGTCTGTCGTGAAGCACGCCCCCTGGCCGCCGCTGGCGCGATGGTAGACGATCCGACCATCGTGGGCGTCGATAGCCGCCTTGGTGACCGCCAGGCCCACGCCGGGGCCGTCCATGGTCTGCCGCAGTTCCCAGGGATCCGAGCGTACGTCGTCGGAGAGGCCCGGACCCGAGTCGATGATCCGGAAGCGGGCCGTCGGCCCGTCGGCTGACACCTGCAGGTCGAGGGTGCCGCCGTTGGGCATGGCATCGAGCGCGTTGACCGCCAGGTTGAGCAGCGCGTTCTGGAGCTGCGCCGGGCAGGCATTGATGAAGACTTCGTCGTCGGGAACGTTCAGCCGCACCGTCACCCGCTGCCGCGCCGCGCGGGCGGCAATCAGGAGCGCGATGCGCTGGCAGCAGCCGCCCAGGTCGAGGCGTTGCCACCCTTCGTCGTCGCGCGCATGAGCGCGCAGGACGCCGTCGATGTAGTTGTCGAGCCGCTTCAGCTCGCGGCGCATGACATCGCCGCTGCGGGCCGCCAGTTCCAGGTCGGCGCGCGACGGCTGGCCGCTGGACGCCGCGCGCGACAGCAGCGCCAGATTGAGCGTGACGACGTTGAGCACGCTCTTGATCTCGTGGCCGAGGTCGCGCGACACCGCGGAGACGCTGCGGTGGCGGGACGCGTCGGCCATCAGGCTGGTGATGGTGTCGCTGGCAGCGGGAACGGGCGGCCGGCCCGCCCGGCCCAGGTCGCGATGGCGCGCCTCGGATACCGCCGGTGCGCGGTGCCCGGCGCCCCCTGCGGCGTTGACTGGAACCCCGGACTTGTCACCCATCTCCAAGCACCCCGTTTCCCGACTCCCGCGCGCTCCGGCAGGCGTTCTGCACCGTCCATGGCGGAGGATTGCCATGATCCGGAAGCTCGCCGGCGGAGATTACCGACTCTACAGCCGCAAAGTGGACCCCAAGACGGGCCGTCGCCGCAACCTGGGGACGTTCAAAACGCGCGAAGCGGCCGAACGACACGAGCGTGCCGTTCAGTTCTTCAAGCGCCGGGGGTGAACGTTCCGATTGTAAAGACTTCCACTCCGGACCGGACGCCGGCGGATCCTGCAAGGTACCCGCCAACCTCAAGCGTCGACGACCTCATCCACTGGGTGCCCGGCGGCGGTCACCGCTCGACGACTGCGGTCCAGGTAGCGGCCGCTCTGTCGCGCACAGGCCCGAGGTCGTCGGCGAGCATCAGGCGCTGCTGCACCAGCGCTCGGCCGGCGCGGTCGACCGCGGCCAGATAGGCCTGCCGGCTGGCGTACCGTTCGGCGATTGAGGGTCGCGTATCGCCGGAGGCCAGCCGCGCCTCACGAGTGGCCGCAAACGGGACGAACGACCCGACCAGCCCGGCGAGATAGCGCAGTCCAGGCAGCGGCGGCACGGTCAGGTTCCACCCGGTGTGCGTGCCGAGAGGCGCAGCCACTTCGGGCAGCGCGATGCCGCCGATGTCGTTGCCGTCGCCGTTGACCTGCGGCACCAGCACCGGATACGGCGCGCCCAGCGTGGGCGGCTCACGCGTGATGATGCGGGTGTCCGCATAGCTGCTCCCGTAATCCATGCGCCAGACCGGCGGCAGGTAGTCCGGGAACGGCATCGACGGCACGCGGGGGAAGGTGACGCTGCCGCGCGGCACCAGCTCGCCACGTGCAATCGTCGGGTAGCGCGAGGCGGGCGGCTCGGCGCCCGTGCGCACCCAGTCGTCGAGGTCGAGCAGCAGCGCGCGCAGTACCCAGCGCTGGTCGCCGAAATTCAGGTCGTGACGGTACTGCTGGCTGCCCGTGTCGCGCAACGGCGGCAGCGGTCCCGACGCGTGCGGCGTACCGGACAGAAAGAACAGCCGCGACGACGGGTCTGGCGGCAGGTCGGCCTTGCCGTCGTCGGTCGTATGCGTCAGCGATCCGGCACGGGCCCAGTACTCGGTGGACGAGAACGTGTAGAAGATGCGCGGCAAGGCGCCGTCGGTCCGGGCGCGGGCGAGCAGCCCCGCGTCGGTGAACGGCGGCAGATCCACCGGCCGCAGGATTGAGAGCACCGAGTTTCCGGCCTGCCCCGGCATCGCGAACCGGTGGTTGAAGCTGCCGCCGCCGGCCCCGGCCGAGGCGATCATCAGCGCATCGAACGCCGCCCGGCCGTGCTCGTCCTGGTTGAAGCCGTCGCGAACGAACTCGCGCAGCAGCCGTCCGCTTTGCGAGTAGCCGAAGCCGAGCGCTCGACGCACGAGCGCCGGCCGCTCCCGCAGGGTAGTGACGCCCCCGGCACCGAACTTCAGGTACGAGGCAAAGTCGCGAATCGCCGCCAGTCCGAGGCCGGCAACCGGCGAGCCTTCGGCTTCGTACACGGCCTCGTAGATTCCCGGCTTGAAGCCACCGGGCAGCTGCACTGCGCAGCCGCCCTGCACGAACTGCCAGGCGCTGCGTGGGAGCGTTTCTGCGGGGCCGTCAATCGTGGTGCGGAACGTGAGCGCCGCCTCGGGCTGCGCCGCGTCGCGAGCGCAGTACTGGACGCCGAAGCCGGTGTAGCGCGGACCCGCGCCGTCCTCCACGTAGCTTGCACGCACGACGCCGCGGACCGGCGCCACCGGCGCGTCGAATGTCAGCCCCTGCGCCGGCCGCACGTCGAACTGCCAGCCGAGAAAGGCCACCGCGAAACCCTGCGTGAGGACGAAGCGGTCGCCCATGTCCCAGCCTTCGGGCGAGAGGTCGCGCTGGCGCGCGCCGCTCATCAGCCCGAGCGACTGATCGCGGCCGCGATTGACGATCTCGAGAAACACCGTGCCGCGCGCGCCGTCCTCGCGCTTCGGCATGAAGAACAGCAGGTCGGAAGAGAATTCCACGCGCCCGGCGGCGTTGCGTGGTGCCAGCCCGATGTCGGCGATGCCGCGATTGGCTCGCGCCGACGGATCGATGGCGAAATGGACGCGGGCGATGATGCGCTCGTGTGTCCCGAAATCGTCGCGGCGTCGCACGTCGATCCCCACGACTTCCGCCGCGGTCGTGGCCGCGACGAACATCATCAGGGCGCACGCACTCATGATCCGGATGCGAGTCATCGGGCCGCATCCTACCCCGAAGATCGCGATCGGGCATGACGATTGAATGGTCTCGAGACCTATGAACCCTGCGCCTCCCAGCGACGACCTCGACGAGCCGGCGGACGAGTTCCAGGGCGACGTGCACGCTGCCGATATCGTCAGCCCGACGGGCGAGGAAATGCCCATCGCCACGCATGCCGAGGTGCACCGAATACCCGAGCTGCGCAGCTCGGGCGCGCGGTCCCCCCAAGGCGATCACCAGGACTAGCTGCCGTCGCGCGCGCCGCGACGGGCCGAGCGGGCGTATGGCTTCCATTCACATCGAGTCGACCGTTGACGTCAGCGCAGACACGGCCTGGGAGGCGCTGAGGCGGGTGGGCGATGCCCAGGCGCTCTTTGCGCCGGTGCTCGCCGGCTCGGAGATGCGCGGCGACACCCGAACGGCGCGCTTCGGCAACGGCCTCGTGGTCCACGAGCGGGTGATCGACGTGAACGAAGCGCACCGCCGCGTGGCGTACAGCGTGCTCGACAGCCCCGGCCTCACCTACCATCACGCCTCGATGCAGATCATCGAAGAGGCTCCTGGCCGCTGCCGGTTCGTGTGGACGACCGACTTCCTGCCGGCCGAGGCAGCCAACGATCTTCGCGGACTCATCGAGGCCGGAACCGCGGCGCTCAAAACCAATCTCGAACGCGTGGGGCATCACGCCCGCGCCGGCCGGAGTTGACGCCCGCTCAAGCTCGGCCGTGCGGGCGGCGACTCGCCTGCCCCCCAGGAGAGCCCTGGGACCGCAAATCCATCGTATCCATCTGTTTGCGGTAACGAGCCAATCCGATAAGATCGCTGAACGCGACGGCATTCGAACCGCTCGGTCCCGCCGCGTCCCTCTACAACTCGCCGCTCCCGGATCGCCTCGCCAGTGTTCCGGTGGGGCCTCTCGTCGCGTTAAGGGGAGTACTGTGTCCGCTCGCAAGCTGCCTCGCACCCGTCTCGTCTGGATTGCGGCCGGAGCGGCCGTCCTGGCCCTCGTGGCCATGGCGGCGCTCGCATTCCGCGGCCACACCACTGACGTCCCGTTCTCCGTATTCCTCGGCGACGTCAAGGCCGATCGCGTGGCCGCGGTCACCGTCGACGGCGACGCGTACACCTTCGAGCGTCGTGACGGCGTCACGTTCGAGACGGTGGCGCCACCGGGCTACATCGCTGCCAACGCGTCGTTCGTCCCCGGTCTCATCGACCGTGGTGTGCGCTTCGATGTCCGCCGCGCCGCCGCGCTCGACGCGCGCGGCTACGGCGCCGTGGCGCTGATGCTGCTCGGCGGGCTGCTGGTCGGCCTGGTCCTCTTCCGGCAACACTTCTCGGGGCGCGTGCCGACGTTCGAGCGGCTGGGGGCGATCGACCCCGAAGAGGTTGCCGTCACCTTCAGCGACGTGGCGGGAGTGGACGAAGCCAAGGACGAAGTGCGCGAGATCGTGGATTTTCTCAAGCAGCCGGCGCGCTTCGCCTCGATCGGCGGGCGGATCCCGCGTGGCATTCTGCTCGTCGGGCCTCCCGGCACCGGGAAGACGCTGCTCGCGCGGTCGATGGCCGGCGAGGCCGGCGTGCCCTTCATCTCGGCGAGCGGGTCGGATTTCGTGGAGATGTACGCCGGCGTCGGCGCGTCGCGGGTGCGGAAGCTTTTCCGCGAGGCGCGCCGCCATCCCTCCTGCATCATCTTCATCGACGAACTCGACGCCGTGGGGCGCAACCGGGGCGGACACTCGCTCGGGCACGAGGAGCGCGAGCAGACGCTCAACCAGCTGCTCGTCGAGATGGACGGGTTTTCCCGCTCGGACTCGATTGTCGTCGTGGCGGCGACCAACCGGGCGGACATCCTGGATTCAGCGCTGCTCAGGCCGGGGCGCTTCGATCGGCAGGTCACGGTCGGCAATCCCGACCTGAAGGGGCGCGAACAGATCCTTGGCGTGCACACGCGCACGGTCGCGCTCGAACCGGCGGTCGATCTGCGCGCCATCGCGCGCGGGACGCCCGGATTTTCGGGCGCCGACCTCGCCAACCTGGTGAACGAGGCGGCGCTGCTCGCGGCGCGCGGTGGCCGCGCCACCGTCGGGGACGCCGATCTCGACGCCGCGCGCGACAAGGTGCTGATGGGCGTCGAGCGCAAGTCGGTGGTCATGAGCGACCACGAGCGCGTCACCTGCGCCTACCACGAGGCCGGCCACGCCGTGGTCGCGGCGTTGCTCCCCGACGCCGACCCGCTGCACAAGGTGACGATCATCCCGCGCGGCCGCGCCCTCGGCGTCACGATGCAGCTGCCGGAAGCCGATCGGCACAACCACTCGAAGCCGTTCATCGAAGCGCAGATCGCCATTCTGATGGCGGGCCGCATGGCCGAAGAGGTGTGCCTCGGCCAGATGACGAGCGGGGCGTCGAACGACATCGAGCGCGCCACGGAGCTGGCCGCCAAGATGGTCTGCGAGCTGGGCATGTCGTCGCTCGGCCCCATCCATTTCCGCCGGCCGTCGGGCGCCGTCGATGGCGACAGCCGCGCCGCCGGCTTCAGCGAGGAAACCGCCCGCCGTGTGGACGACGAAATCCGGGCGATGGTGATGCGCGGCTGCGAGACGGCGCGTGGCATCGTCGAACGCGAACGCGCCTCGGTCCGGGCGCTGGCGATGGAGCTGCTGGACGTCGAGTCGGTGGACGCCGACCGCCTGAAGCAGATCCTGGCGCAGCACCTCCTTCCCCCGGCCAATCAACCGGCTGCCTAGTAGCAAACCGGCGTCGAGCCGGTGTAGTCTCCTGACCATCTCGAGGTGGTCAGCATGAGTTCCCGCATACGAGCCTGGTGGGTTCCGGCATGTGCCGCCGTGTTCGCGCTGACTCTGGTCGCCGGCCGGTCCGATCTGGCGGGGCAGGGGCGCGGCGCCGGCGCGCCGGGTGCGCCGCGTACGGGCCGCCAGCTTCAGCCGGTGGACCTCACGGGCACGTGGGTGGCCGTCGTCACCGAGGACTGGCGGTGGCGGATGGTCACGCCGCCGAAGGGCGACGTTGCCAGCATCCCAGTGAACGCGGAAGGGCGCAAGGCGGCGCTGAACTGGAATCCCGAGGCCGACGCGGCAGCGGGCAACGCGTGCAAGGCCTTTGGCGTCGGCGGCATCATGCGGCAGCCCGGACGCCTGCGCATTTCGTGGCAGGACGATCAGACCCTGAAGCTCGAATTCGACGCCGGCACGCAGACCCGTCTCCTCTCGTTCGAGGCCGCCAGGCCGGCGCCATCGGAGCGCACGCTGCAGGGGGTCTCGACGGCGGTGTGGGAAGGCCCTGGCGTGGGCGCGGGGCCCGTCGGTGATGGCCGTCCGGACACGCGCGTCACCGGTGGGGGGCTGCTCTCGCGCGACCTGCCCGGCGGCGGAGGCCAAGGGCTTCGCGGCGGACCGCCGCCCAGGCAACAGGCCCAGATCAACCGCGGCGGCGACCTCCGCGTGACGACGACCGGTTTCCGCGAGGGCTACCTGCGCAAGAACGGCGTGCCCTACAGCGACCAGGCCAGCATCACCGAATACTTCCACCGGCTGCCGCCGCACCCGAACGGCGACAACTGGCTGCACGTGATTACCGTGGTGGAGGACCCGCGGTATCTCTCGCAGCCGTTCTATACCAGCACGTCGTTCCGTCTCGAGCCGAACGACGCCAACTTCAAGCCCACGCCGTGCACGACGCCGGCACCCCTGCCGGTCAAGACGTCACGCTGACGGCGGGCTAGCGCGTCGAGAGGGCGGTGAGAAAGCTGCCGTAGGCGACCGTGGCGATGACGAGCAGGGTGGCGATGATGATGCCGTCCGATTCAGGATCGCGCTCCGTCGCCCCCGGCCCGCTGACCGCCTTCTTCACGAGCCGATCGCGGACGCGTGACGAGAGCCGGCGTAGAGCGGCCCCCAGCGAGTGACGACGCAGGCGTGCCTGCTGCGATTCCCCCCGCGACAGAGAGATGGGTGTCCCCGCGGTGCTCGGGTGCCCGGCCGGGGTGACGCCGAGGAGCCGCTCGGGCCCTGTCTCGACATCGAATTCATCGAGCGATTCGAACTGCATGGCAGCCTCGTCCGGGTGGAGGGCGCGGCGCGCGGGTAAGACCTTTCTACAAAGGTCTGCTGTGAGGGTCCGCCAACCGCCTGCGTTCGCCGGGACGGTCGCCTTGGAGCAACAAGCGATCCATCTCGGTGCATTCCCTTGAGGAATCGTGCGGCCGCGTGCGGCTCAGCTAAACCTCATGCGGGCGTCGCCGATACCAGCTGAGGAGGGCTCGCCCGCACTCGTTGCCAGAGTGCGCAGCTATGGATTCAGGACTGCGGCTGCCGGACCGGGATCTGCTCGCGCAACGACTGACGCGCTCGATCGAGCGCGCCCGGCGCTATCCCGGCTTCCACTACGCGGTGCTCAGCCTCGACCTCGGGCTCGGGGCCGGCCCGGACGCGAACCTGACGGCCGATGACGAAGCCGTGCTGACGGCCGCCGTGCGGCGGCTCGAGGCGTGTCTGCGCGTCAGCGACCTGCCGCCCACGCTGCGCCACGGCGACCTGGTCGTGCACGTGCACGACGCGGAAGTGGCCATCCTGCTCGACGGTCTCAAGGAGGTCGGGCACGCGCTCGTCGCGGCCGAGCGCGTGCTCGCCGAGCTGTCGCTCCCGTTCGCCCACGCCGCCGGCGAACTGCGGCTGTCGGCGAGCATCGGCGTCGCTGTCAGCGCCTCCGGATACGTCCGTCCCGACGAAGTGCTGCGCGACGCCGACATGGCGATGCAGCGCGCGAGACACCTGGGCGGCGGCTGCTGCGAGCTGTTCGACCGGGCGGCGCTGCAGACCGCGCAGACCGAGCTGCAGCTCGAGGCCGATTTTGCCGGTGGGCTCGAGCGCGGCGAGTTCGTGCTCGTGTACCAGCCGATTGCGTCGCTGGCCTCCAATCGCATCGCCGGCTTCGAAGCGCTCGTGCGCTGGCACCATCCCGGGCTGGGACTGATCGCACCGCTGGAGTTCATCCCACTCGCCGAGAAGACCGGCTTCATCGTTCCGCTGGGGGCGTGGGTCCTTCGCGAAGCCTGCCGTCAGCTCAAGGTGTGGCAGACCACGATCGCCGGCGCGTCGGAGCTGTGGATGTCGGTCAACCTGTCGAGCCTGCAGTTCCGCGGCGCGACGCTGGTGGACGACATCTCCCAGGTGCTCACCGATTGCGGACTCGAGGCGCGCAGCCTCGTGCTCGAGCTCACCGAGGGGATCGCGATGGAGAATCCGGTCGCGGTCCGCGCGCTGCTGCTGCAGCTGCGGGCGATCGGCGTGCGCGTGAGCGTGGACGACTTCGGCACCGGCCACTCGTCGCTGGCCTATCTGCGGCAGTTCCCGCTGCACTCGCTCAAGGTCGACCGGTCCTTCGTGCGTGGCATCGAAGGCAACCGCGACATGGCGAGCATCGTGAGCGCCGTGACCACGATGGCCCAGCAGCTCGGCCTGCGTGTCGTCGCCGAAGGGATCGAGAAGGAAGAGCAGCTGGGGCTGCTGCGCGCGCTCGGCTGCGAGTACGGTCAGGGCTACCTCTTCTCGCGACCGATCGACGCCGAGGCCGCGGCGTCGCTGCTGACCGCCGGCCTGCCGCTCCGCCAGGACGTGCCGCTCGGCGGCGCGGCGGCGGCCATGCTGGCGTCGCTGGCGCCGGCTCCGCACCTGGCGTCGCGCGCGCGCCGGAC
>Ga0070673_100003014_pt1 | contig 10405 bp, 8 predicted proteins | sample KBSM23metaG_FD_65342 | JGI IMG/M metagenome (GOLD analysis project Ga0070673, IMG submission 65342) | Miscanthus rhizosphere microbial communities from Kellogg Biological Station, Michigan, USA - KBS M2-3 metaG | ecosystem: Host-associated > Plants > Roots > Rhizosphere > Soil ...
GCTCGCACGTAGGCCACTGTGAGTAAGAAGAAAACGACTGTTAAGACAACGAAGACGACATCTAGCATTTCGATCCTCGAATTTGTTTTGTCAGTGGAATCATTCGGTCGCCAGCTCGACGGCTCCGAACGAGCCGGAACTGCTTACGTCGAGCGTGATGTTCCCTGCGACGTTGCCGAAGCGTGCGCCACACTAGAAAGTGCGCGAGCCAAAGCGAAAACAGTAAGCTCAGGTCTTTGACCACGACTTCCCAGCGCGAGTTGAACTTTCTCAATTCAAGTTGTGATTCCGACTGATTTTGTTTGAGTGCCAGCATGAAGATTGTTCGCTAATTGAAGTTGTAGCCAACCTCCAGAAGAAAAAAATGATTTCCATGCGATAGGTTTTGATTGCCAAGAGAGTAGCCTGCGTAGCTGGTGACTTTCGGGCCAACTTTGAATGCAACGCCCGGCGTGAAATACCCGGCGCTATGTTTGCCCGTGAACCAATCGGCAGCGAACGTGACTTTCTTATTCAGCGGCTGCTCAAACCCGAATTGGCCCCCGCTGCGATTCGCGGTGGAAACGACATCGTGCGTAAAGTCATAGCCACCGAAGGTGATCCGAGTCCCCGCGTTAAACGTGTTGCTGACTTCTGCATAAAAGTAATTACCCGCGTTGTAACTGCGATTTCTAACCGGAATGAAGAAGCTATCGCCGACGACAAAGGCCAGACCGTTATCCTTAGCTTGATACACCTTCCACTTTGCTGTCGGCACCAATGTAGTGGTATCAGCGCCAGGCTGAATGTTACCGGTCACATTCAAGCCAACCTCAACATGGCTGCCTGCGCCGACAACTACGCGTGGAACAAACGAAGAGAATTTGCTTAGTACGATTGAGTCGTTTGGTTTGAAGCTGACGTCTAACTCCGCGTAAATCTTGCCGCGATCGAGAACATCAGTTGAAGGCACGTTGAAGATAGTTTGTTGCGCGCGCACTCCCGCAGGTCGCATGAACGTGAAGCCCAGTATGGTTGCGGCGGCAACAATGCAGGCTGCCGGAATACTCGCGTGGTTCCGTTTATGAAATTCTTGTTCGCGAAGCTGTTTAGCGCGGCGGTCCATTAGGTCGAGACAATGGCCACCACAAATCAAAAGCGGAAAGGCGACTAAAAGGAGGACGACGCCGATCCCGCGCGCGTGTGGATGTAACGCGGAATTTACTATCCAGCTGGTTGTGAGCAGGATACCTAATACACCTGCAATGGCGAATCCGATAAAGCTAAAGACCGCGCCCAATGATTCCCAATCAAAAGCGCGGCCAGCGTTTCGCTCGTTCATGAAACCAAATTACGATTTCACAAATAAAGAGTGTGTAAGAAGCTTATAAAAAGTTTGTAAAGATGAAGGCGGCGAGTTACGTACCCTGTGGATTGAAGCGGTAACCAATCCATGGCTCAGTAATGATGTAGCGTGGCACGGACGGATCTGGTTCAAGCTTTTTACGCAGATTGCCAACGAACACACGCAAATACTCGTTTTGCTCTACATAGTTTCCGCCCCATAACGCGGCTAAGAGAGTGCGGTGTGTGAGCACCTTTCCTGAGTGATTCAAAAAGTAAGTGAGAAGGTCAAACTCTTTGGGCGTTAAGTGAACCTCACGATCGCTGACCCGAACATTGCGCGATTCGAGATTGACGCGAAAATCTCCAGCCTCCAGAACCGTGGGCGCGGCTTCTGTAGTCAAAGGCGTTGTGGCGCGGCGAAGTGAAGCCCGCACGCGCGCCAAAAGTTCGTCGATGCCGAACGGCTTGGTCACAAAATCGTCGGCACCATCGTCAAGTGCCTCTATTTTCGTTTTCTCTTCGCCCTTCGCTGAAAGAACAATGATTGGAACCTGCGAAATCGCTCGCAGCCGCCGGCAGAGTTCCAATCCATTCATATTCGGCATCGCCAGATCGGTGATTACCAGATTAGGATTCCAGTCGCTGAAAGTTTCAAACGCTGATAGTCCGTCCGCCGCTGTGCGCACATTGTAGCCATGTGAAGTAAGCCCTGTTCGTAAGACGCGCGTAAGCTGCGCTTCATCGTCGACCACCAAAATGCGCGGCTTTTCATTCATTGATCATTACCGTGAACGGTTGTAATCAACTCATTCCTCATAACCGCATCGCCTTCAGCAGACAACTCCGGGGAATCGTCATCCCCAATAGGCAATGTAAAGACCACGCGCGTCCCGCCATTCGTTCCATTTTCAATCCAGATCCGCCCGTCGTGTGCCTCAATGATGCCTTTTGCAATGGCTAGTCCCATACCAGTACCTGACGGCTCGAGTGTCTTGACATCGCCGTCACGAGTGGCGCGGAAGAATTTATCAAACACCCTTTCCCGTAACTCTTCAGGAATGCCCTGGCCTTCATCCTCTACGGCCATCCGGATTAGTTCGTCGCCCGCACGTCGCGCAATGATTCGAATGCTTGAATGTTTAGGCGAATACTTTGCTGCGTTGTCAATGAGCGTGTAGACGACTTCACTCACTGCTCTTTCATCCACACGAACGCCAGGCAATTCCTTTTCAATATCCAATTCAACTTTGTGTTCACGTGTGACGGATTCTGCCCGGGACAGCGCCGTCGAAACGATCTCGTCAACCACTCCCCACCGGCGGCGCAAGTGTAGTTCGCCTGCCTCAATGCGGGCCAATTCAATAAGTCCATTGATGAATCGGCTTAACCGATCGCTCTCCTCGTCGATTACCTCCATCATCTCAAGCTTCGAGTCCTCATCGAGTGCTACTGCGTCTTCCATCATTCCCCGGCCATGCTTTTCGTCCAGCAGAGTTGTGATTGAGGCCTTAATAGAAGTGAGCGGCGTGCGCAGGTCATGGGTAACCGCATCGAGTAGTGCGGACTTTAGCTTTTCACTTTGCCTTAAAGCTTCTGCGTGACTTGCACGATCGAATGCATCGTGCAACTCCGAGTACAGACGTTCGATCTCGCGCTTCCCAACTTCCGCTTCTTCGGCGCGGCGCTTGGCGCGGGCTGAAAGTTGTCCCGCAGTAACGGCGGTCAGCAGGAAGGCAAGCAGCGCAATCCAATTGTCCGGAGCCGCAATCGTAAAAGTTCCAAAAGGAGGGAGGAAGAAGAAGTTAAAACAAAGCATTGCGAGGAGGGACGCGAAGAGAGCGGGCAAACTGCCCCACCACGTTGCGATGAACAGAATATTAAGAAGCAGCGCCAGCGATACCGTCGCGGCATTAATGTGTCCGCCTGCGAGTTTTAGGAGGAGCGTTAATCCAAACACACTCAACCCTGCTACTACATAAGCACTCCACTTTCTGCTAAGTAGGCCCGGTTGCATTTTGAACTCATTGTACGACAGATCTCGATTCGTCTTGTTGTGAGGTTTCTATAGATCATTGAGTGTCATGCGCTGAAGTCAGCGGCTTTTGTTGTGGCAATTTTTCAGAATGTAACGCGCGCGGCGAATTGAAAAGCACGGGGCCCACCCGATCCAAATACGCCACCCGCAGTTGTCACCGGCTGGCCGAAGCTTGACGATCGCAGGAAGCCCGGGCTGGTTGGATCGCTGCTGTCGCGGACCAACACGTTCGAGAACCCGGAGTAATTAACGTTGGACACGCCAAGCACATTAGTTACATTGAAAAGATTGAACACTTCCGCGATCGGTTCGATCGCGAACCGCTCTCCAATCTTGAATGGTCTTGATAAGCGCAAATCCAATGAACTGAAGTTGTCTGTGAACCGCGCATCACCTGGAACCAGAGGCAACGGCGCACTCAATCCGGTATTGGCGTTCACTCGAGTAATGAAGCTGTTCAGTTCGGCGGCGGTGCGAAACAACCGGCCACCGGCGTTGCGCTGAAGCTGAGGAATACGCGAACTACCGTCAGGCAGAAGAATGTCCATCGGCACGCCCGACGCCAACGTGAAGATGGGCGCCACGGAAAATCCATGCGGGAGGTCGAATGCCCCCGAAAAAACAAATCGGTGACGCTGATCGTTCGGCGCGGGCCCGTACTCCAGTTGCAGATTGTTTGGATCGATAGGACCGTTCGAGAAAGGGATCTGATCGTCATTCGCGTAGTTGAACATCTTCGAGAGTGTGTATGCCGCTCGAAACTGATAGTGATGCGACAAGCGCTTCTCGACGCTCACTAGCAATGCGTCGTATTTAGTCTTCACACTCGATTCCAGGTTCTTCACTGAATCGGGACCGCCGACAACCGGATTAAAGACGCTGCCAATCGTGCGGCCAATGATGAAGTGCGTGCCGTAGTTATGCAGGTAATCCGCACGCAGGACAAAGTTGCGCCCAATTTCGTGCTGCACTCCAATATTCGCCTGTTGGACCATGGGATTCTGCAGACCGTTGTCGATGATGTTGATTCCCCCAGCGCCTGCGCCCGTGAGTACAAATCCCGTGAACGGGTTTGCTAGCGTCGGCGCCGGCGGCGGAAACTGGCCGCATGCTGGATTGAAAAGGCATGGTGGCGGTATGAAAAATACATTTCCGGCGCGTACTTCAATCGGCAACGCGCGCCCGTCGAGGCCGCGTTCGAGCGATAGAATCTCCAACACCACGCGATCATAGTAAATGCCATAGCCCCCATGAACGCTCGTATGTCCATCGGCGGTTGAGTAATTGAAACCAACCCTTGGTCCAAAGTTGTTCTTATCAGCGGCTCGGGTGCCGTGCAGGAAAGGAAGGATTAGTGGATTCAGTTGATCTACGCCGCTAATGTTTTTGACGTTAGTATCCACTTCATAGCGAAGCCCCAGATTAAGGCTCAACCGTGGTCGCACGCGCCAATCATCCTGAATGAAGCCTGCGATGTAGCTATTATCAGCGTTGGGAATAATGAGCGGGGTCGAAGGTTTGGCGCTGCGAAGTGTTACCGCGAACAACAAGTCATTATCGTCAACTCGACCGTCGCCGTTACGATCAAAATCCGGAAAGTCTTCGATCAATTCGATCCGGCCCTGCTGAAAAACTCCCAGGTTAAAGTCCGCAAGAACGCGTTGGAATTCTCCTCCGAACGCCATCGTGTGGCTGCCGCGCACCATTGTGAAAGTGTCGTTGAACTGATAACGACGCTGCTTAGTTTGTTGTGGTACGCGAAACGAAGCGCCGTCCTGAATACTCGGAAACGTGAGCTGCGGCGTTGCTGTCACGGGCACCGTCCGATTGATGAAATCGTTAAAACTAAAGTTGAGACTGTTAATGTCTCGCGGGTTCAAAACGTGCGTGTAGTTAATCAACACGGAGTGGCTATGGTTAGAGCTCGACTGTCGCTGCGACGCTGAACCAATCTGACGAATCAACGTGCTCGCACTCACATCGTCCTCCCATTGCAGCGAATAGCGACCGCTGATGTGATCCTGGTCCGTCGGCCTCCAATCGACACGGTCAGTATTTAGCGTGTCGTGCAACGGAGCATCGGCGAAGCTTCTCACAATTGACCGCGTGGCCACGTTCCGTGTTCCAACAAGCACTGCGCCTTTCTGATTTCTATATTCGACCGAGCCAAAAAACCATGCCTTGTCCTTCTTGATCGGACCTCCGAGAGTGAAAGCATATTGCTCGCGATGAAACGGCGGCGTCTGCCCAAAGCGCCGATCAAAAGTCGCCGGCAGCCCCTGTAATCCTTTGTTCCGAAAGTAAAAGGAACCCGATCCGTGGAGGTAATTCGTGCCGGCACGAGTCACGACGTTTACTACTGCTGAGCCGGACCGGCCCAACTGCGCGGTAAATCGGTTCGTGGCCACCTGGAATTCCTGCACTGCATCCTGCGAAATGTTCTGCACGGCGCCACCGACCACGTCGTCATTATCATCGGCGCCGTCCACGGTGACATTGCCACCGCGCCCGAACTGGCCCGCAGATGAAATCACGACGGTATTCGTTTTCGTCGGATCGAAATTCGGCGCGGGTGAATTGCCGGCAACCAACAAAGCCAGCTCCAGGAAGTTGCGGCCGTTGAGCGGCAGTCTTTGAATCTCAAAATCGCGAACTACTCCGTCAACGACCGAATCGTTCGTATTCACAAGTTCATAGTTAAATCTGTCGTCCAAATCTACAATCTCTGTTTTCTGTTCACCGACGGATAAGGCGACATCGAGCGATACAGTCTGGCCCACCTGCAAATCGATTTGGGGAAACACCTTCTCGGCGAATCCTTGGGCTTGCACTCTTACTTCAAAGTTCCCAGCTGGAAGAGTCGTTAGGACGAAGTACCCGTCCGCATTACTGTTCGTCTCGCGAGAGGATCCCGTGGTGGTTTGTCTTACGATTACCCTCGCGCCTGGCACCAACGCGCCGGTCGCATCTTTAACCGTGCCGCTGAGCGTTGCAGTGGCAGCTTGTTGCCCATAGACGGAAGACAGACAGAGCACCGCGCTGAGTACGAAACCCTTCCAAAGATCTACTCTAAGAATCGGTAGTGTCGAGACCATTCGTTCGCCTGGCCGCATTTCGGATTATCCTTTCGGTTTTTACTAAAGTGCTATTCGAGTAGCTGCAGCGTCATGCATCAACAAGACAAGAACTTCAGCGCAGGCATTGCGCTGCACGTGCGAAAAATCGACGTTTGCAGAACCGATAACTTTAGGTTTACGGACCTGCTGAGTTTCCGATCGTTTTGGAAATCAAGCAGGATTGGTTCGCAAAGTTCACCAATGAAGCAACCGATTGTTCTTAGCAGACCTGTGACCGGTGCATGCTACCATCGCGCGATGCAGAGTGTCATCGAATGATTGGTTGGATTCGACATCGAGAGTGGATTGAGTCAACGAGAAAGATCTCAAACGCGATCCGATGATCTTAAAAGAACGCCGATTCGGTGGATGCGCTAACCGCTGATTGCTGTCTTTGACTCCTCGGGCACAACGGGGATGCTTAGTTTCTGTGTACCTCTAATAATAACCAGCGACGATTCCTGACCTATGCGCTCTTCAGTAAGAACCTTGTGAAGATCGTCGATGCCTTTTGTCGGCTGATCGTCGAAGCCGATGATGATGTCGCCTTCGCGCACGCCACCACGCTGCGCGGGACTATGGTCTTCAAATGAGACCACCAGAATTCCACTTTCAACCGGAAGGTCGTAATAGCGAACGATGCGCCGCGGTAACGGCACATTTTGTCCAGCGAGACCAATGTAGCTACGACTAACTTTGCCGTCTCGAATCAGACGACTGGCGACGAACTTGGCAGTGTCAATTGAAGTCGCAAAGCAGATCCCTTGCGCAGGCAAGATCATTGCCGTGTTCACGCCGATTACCTCACCGCGCGAATTAACGAGCGGCCCGCCGGAGTTTCCTGGATTCAGTGCCGCGTCGGTTTGAATTACCGCATCCATCAAGCGACCGGACTGCGAGCGCAGCGATCGGCCCAACGCACTGACGACTCCCGCGGTAACGCTGTACTGAAAACCGTAAGGATTGCCAATCGCCAAAACCAACTGACCTACGCGAATGTTTTGCGCATCACCAAGCTTGGCCGGAACAAGATTAGGCGCGTTGATCCTTATCACGGCCAGATCCGTATCCGGATCATCCCCGATCAGATCAGCCTGATACTTATGTCCGTCCAGCAGAGTAACGTCGATTCGCGTGGCGCCGTGCACTACGTGGCTGTTTGTTAGAATGAATCCGTCGGGCGTAAAGATAAAACCTGAGCCACTGCCTCGCGCTTCACGCGGACCACGTGCCGGCCCGCGACCTCTCGCGCGCACTGGGTGCGTGACTTCGATAAATACGACCGACGGGCTAACTTTCTCAGCGGCCGTAATGACGGCGCGTGAATAGGTATCGAGCAGTTCATCATCAGTTGGCGAATTTGTGGTGCGATCTTTGATCGTCTCCACATCCTCGCCTGAGAGTTGCTCGTTATTCAGCAGCTCCAGCTCACGAATCATGTCCATGACTTGATTTTTCCCCCTTGTACTTTCAGACGTATGATCGCTTTGGCGGGTTCACCGAGCTACTCGACTATTGCCAAAGGCCGGTCTTCGCCTTTTGATTTCGGCAAAGGCAGAAAGCGGCCAACCGCAAAACGGCCTGGGCCGGAGATAACAATCGTCAACAGCAAAGCAATCGCCAACAAATGATATTCGAAACCTTCACCGGCTTGCTTGCCAGTCCAATTCATAAAGAATCCAACCTTTCCATGAACCATCGCGATCGCACCCAACATGATCACCGCTATCGAAGCCGCGGAAAATCGCGTGAGGAATCCGACGATCAAACCTAAACCTCCAAAGAATTCTCCTATTGAGACTAGATAACCGAGCGGTCCCATCATTTGCACAACCGCCGATAGTCCTGGGCCACCAAACGCGCCGAACAATTTCTGCGCGCCATGAGCCATGAAAACGATACCGACGACTATGCGCGCAATCAGCAGCGCAACATCGACGGCTGAACGACTCTCAACCCTAACTTCAGAAACCATATTTCCCTTCTCCTTCGCCTGACACTTTCAACTCAGGCTAACCAAGTCTCTTAACCGATCGATCCCATCCGGCCCCTGCGATAATCTTCAAAGGCCTGATAGATCTCTGCTTCGCTGTTCATCACGAATGGACCATAGCGCGCGATTGGTTCATTCAAGGGAACGCCGGCAATGAGCAACAGCTCCAAGGTTTCGTCTGAACTCGAGGCGTTCTCAATTCGCAGGGTGTCACCATCCGACGCGAACATTGCCATCTGACCGTCCACTGCTCTTTCACGTTCTTTACCGAACAATCCTGAACCCTCGACGATGTAGCCAAAAGCGTTGTAGTCAGAAGGCACCGGCTGGTTAACCACGCCGCCGGGCTTAACCGAGTAATGCAAATACATAATCGGCGTATGCGTTTCAATCACCGCCTTCTGGCCCAAGGCTTCGCCAGCGATCACACTGACGGTCACGAGCCCATCATCGGAGGTGGCTTTCGGAATTCGTTCGCGCGGGATTTCCTGATAACGAGGCTTCGTCATCTTTTCGTTGCGCGGCAAATTCACCCAAAGCTGAAATCCATGCATGCTTCCGCCGGTCCGCTGGAATTCCTGACTCGGCATCTCTGAATGGACCACCCCGGCGCCGGCAGTCATCCACTGCACGTCGCGCGGACGCAAACGCCCTGCATGTCCGCGCGAATCTTTGTGCTCCATCTCTCCGGACAAGAGATAGGTGACCGTCTCGAAGCCACGATGCGGATGATCGGGCGCGCCCTTGGCTTCGCCCGGAGCGACTTCCATTGGTCCCATTTCATCCAATAAGAGAAACGGATCGAATTCTGAAAATGACGACTTCGGAAATGGACGACGCACTAGGAAACCGCCGCCTTCCAAGGTCTCGATGCTATTAACAATTCCCGCTACACTGCGGCCTTCGGTTCTTGTTGCCGTTGCCTGAGTATCTTCCTGTTCAATTACGATGGACATATTAGATTTACCTCTTTACTTCACTCTTTTTGCTTTCGTTTGAGCCGAACACTCTGCGGTCGCGGCAAATCCGATCTGCTTTAAAAGCTGAATCAGCGTCTCGCGTTCTTTTCGTGTTAGCGAGACCGACGCCAGCCGCTCCATATCCGCAGCGTGATCGGCATAAGCCTGCGCAATCATCTTTCGGCCGTCCTTGGTCAAATGAACCACTCTGGCCCGCCGATCGGTTCCATGCGATCGCCGCTCAACCAAACCCTTGCCTTCGAGACGATCGACGGCCGTCGTTATAGAGCCGCTAGTGAGCAAAATCTTGCGCCCGATCTCATTAACTGGAAGCGGACCTTTATGTAGCAGGGCTTCCAGAACAGCAAAGTCACTGCCGCAGATCTGCAGTTGCGAAATGCTTGTTTCCGCATAGGACTCAACCGCTCGCGCTGCTTTCCATAGGACGAGCCACACATGAACGCCCGACCCACCCGTTAACGACTCAGCTCTGTTAGTCATATATCTTGATGTCAAGATACTTTAGCTAAAGGTATTTGTCAAACCCGCACGCCGGCAACACTGACCAGGTGCGGATCAGCATGCATGTCTTGTTAGTTCGCTCAAATTGGGTTAAAACGTTAGTGCGTGACGTTCCTTGCTGACCGGCCTTAGGAAGTTGTCCTCTTACTCTTAATACAAGCAGTTCGTAAAAATTTATTTACTATGTCGCCCTTCTCTTTATACCGTTCATCTGCTCGCGTAATTGTATTCGCGATCTGCTGTTTGGCAGTCGCGTTAAGCTGCGCGCTCTTTGGGCCCCGTGCTTCGCAGGCTGAAGTCAGCAAACAACCTTCTGAACAATTGGTTTGGCCTGCGCAGCCAAAAATTGTCGAAGGATCGCTAAGCGGTTCGTTCGAACACAGCCGCAAGGAAGCTCCACCGAAAAAGAACTCGCCGCTGATTAATCCGAAGTCGAAGCAAGCGGCTGCGACTT
>Ga0070673_100003015_pt1 | contig 10404 bp, 7 predicted proteins | sample KBSM23metaG_FD_65342 | JGI IMG/M metagenome (GOLD analysis project Ga0070673, IMG submission 65342) | Miscanthus rhizosphere microbial communities from Kellogg Biological Station, Michigan, USA - KBS M2-3 metaG | ecosystem: Host-associated > Plants > Roots > Rhizosphere > Soil ...
GGACGTCCTGCCCGACCTCATCGCCTACCTCGAGGCCATGCTGCGGCGGCCCGCCGGCGATCCGCAGGGCGGCCCGATGCATGTCGATGGTGCGTACAGCTGGTTTCGAGCGGCTCACCCGGGGCGCCGCACCGTGGCGTGCCAGCCGCCGCTCGGCTACCAGCGGGCGTCGCGCACGGACATCCATGCGCTGCGCTGGTTCGACCGCGCGTGGGGCTTGCGGTCGCTCGCGGCAGCGCTCCGGGCGGCGAAGAACCGCCGCTGAGCGGCCGCTTCAGCGAACCGCCGCGACGCCGCCGGCCGGCGCTGACGCGCGCGCCCGCAGCGTCGCACCGATCCAATCGCGGCGACGCTCGTGCATCGATTCGATGGTGGCGTCGCGCGCCATCGCGTCCAGCGTCGCGCGCAGTTCCAGGTCGTCCACCGATGCGCAGGCATGCGCCAGGGTCTCGGTGAGGGCCGCGGCATCCGCCCGCTTGTACAGCAGGCGTTCCGGGATGCCGAGCGCGCGATAGGGCAGCGAATCGGGGCACACGATCAGGCAGCCCTGGCTGATCGCGTCGAACACCAGCCGCGGTTGTTCGTCGTTCAGATTGGTCAGGACGACGATGTCCTGGCTGCGCAGGAAATCGAGGAACGGGCCCGGATAGGCGAAGGTGCCCACAAATTCGACGGTCGCCTGCAGCCCGAGCGACTCGGCCTGGCGCCGCAACGCGGCCTCCTCCGGGCCCTGTCCGGCGATCAACAGGCGGCTTGCGGGTGCGCTTCCGCGGGCGGCCAGGGTCGACATCGCCTCGAGCGCCAGATGGATCCCCTTCATGCGCTCCAGCCGTGCCGCCACGCACAGCTTGACGCCCCCAGCCTGCGCGCGCTGGCCCTCGCGCGCGACGATGTCGCTGGCGCGGATCCAGCTGGCGGTGCCGACGAAGACGTTGTCGCTGGCCGTCGCTACGAGGCGCCGCAGGCCCTCGCCGACGACGAAGGTGCCGTCGCTGCGTCGTGCCAGGTGGCGCTGGCTCGCCTTGACGCTCCACGAGCGCAGGCGAGCACGCATCCGGTGCAGCACGCTCTTGCCGCGCGCGTTGACCACGTGCGTCGTCGCCCGGTCGCTCGAGATGCCCAGCACGACCGCCTTGCCCGCGCGGCGCGCGATGCGCGCGAACGCGCGCGAGCGGCGTGCATCCTTCCACGTCGAGTTGCCCGGGATCTGGACGACGTCGCAGGCGCCGACCGCGGCGGCGATCGTCGATGCGGAAGCCGGCAGTGGCACCGCCTGGATGGTCGATGGCAAGGGCAGCAGCGCCCAGTCGGCCGGCGCCTTGTCCAGCACCGGTGCAAACAGCGTGACGCCGCGCACCGCGTCCACCTGCGCCTGCAGGTCCTTGACCCACAGGTCGATCGTCCAGAAGCGGCCTTCGCGTTCCACGAGAGGGATCTCGCTCAGAAGGGCCAGTCGATAACTCATGCAAATCTCCCGTACTGTCCAGTCGGCAACGGCCGAACGGACGGATGAGCAGGTGGCGTGCCAGTCTCGGCGCGGGCTGTCTTCAAACCGTCATCAAGCGCGCGTAAAACGGCAGGCAGCCCTTCAACGTTCCCGGACCCGGCCATGCGCTTGCGCCCCCTGCTGACTCGCTGGATGCACGCGCTGCAGCGCCGGCGCTGGGTTGCGCGCCTGGCGCACATCGACGCCCGGCGCAGCCGGCTCGAATCGCGGCCCGCGGCGACGGAGCGATCCGAGGCGCTGTCCGTGGCGCGGGAGCTGGAATCGCTGTGCATCGAACGGGCGCGGCTGCGCTATTACCTCGCGGAGGCCGATGGAGCGGGGCGCGCGCCGATCGCATCGTCGACGTACCGCAAGCAGGAGCGCGCGGTACCGACGAACTGCTCCTCGGGCCACTCGCCCAGGTTGCGCAGCAGCCTGCCGAACGCGACGCACAGGTAGTGCCGGCTCTGCTCGGGCCGGCATTCGAGGATCGAGCAATGCTCGCGCAAGGCGTGCCGGAAGCGCAGGCGGCCGAGATTGAGCGAACTCGCGACCCGGACCAGGTCGTAGAACGGCATGCCCGAGGCGCTCGCGCCCGCCCAGTCGATGACATGGAAGGGCATGCCCTGGCGATCCCCGTCCGGCGGACGTACGAAGTTGCCCCACCACAAGTCGTTGTGGGCCACGACGCCGCGAGGGCGCCACAGGCCGCGATCCAGCTCGTCCAACGCGGACTTCGCCGCCAGCCGCGTCGCCTCGTCGCTGAGCGCATGGCCGGCCAGCGCCAGCAGGGGTTCGCGCACCGCGGCATGCACGTCGGCGACGTCGTGCACCGAAGCCCGGCTCACGCCCGCCAGCCAATGCAGGATGGCCCCCGCCAGGCGCAGGCGCTGCCACCGCCCGCTCCAACGGCCCCGGCTGATCGGCGGGCAGTAGGCGGTGATCGAATAGCTGCGGCCCTCGAGGTCGCCGACGTACCACGGGGTCAGCACGGCGTTGCCCCAGGGCTCGCCCAGTCGCTGGCGGATGGCTCGGCTCATGTCGGCGGCCTCGCGCACCGACTCCCGGTGGCTCGCTGGGGACAGCGCGATGAATGCCGCCGGCCGGCCGGCGCGATCGAGCGCCACGAACTTCTCGCAGTAGTCCTCGACCAGCTTGGGCAGCGGCAGCCGGTCGATGAAGGCCACCTCGCGAGCGGGCCGGAGGAAGGCGTCGATTCGTTCGCGCACTTCGTCGGGAAGCGCAGGGTTGCGCGGGTCGGCCATCGGGATCCGTCGACCTCAGGCGCGCTGGGTGAAGTGGGCACTCATCGCCGGATTCTCGCCGATCCGGCGGCGCGCCCGAGGGCCTGCCCACACTTGTAGCGGACGCGCCGCGAGCGCGAGCCGGTCCTAGTCGATCATGCCCAGCGACTTGAGCTTCTCGATGATGGAGTCCGCGGCCTCTTCCGCGGTCTGGGTGTGCGTGTTGACGACCAGCTCCGGCGCCTCGGGCGGCTCGTAGGGCGAGCTGATGCCCGTGAAGTTGGCGATCTCGCCGCGGCGCGCCTTCTTGTACAGGCCCTTGACGTCCCGCTCCTCGGCCACCGCCAGCGGCGTGTTGACGTGGATCTCGATGAATTCGCCGTCGGCCAGCTGGCCGCGGGCCATCGCGCGCTCCGAGCGGAACGGCGAGATGAACGCCGTCATCACGATCAGGCCGGCGTCCACCATCAGGCGCGCCACCTCGGCCACGCGGCGGATGTTCTCGACACGGTCGGCCTCGGTGAACCCCAGGTCCTTGTTGAGGCCGTGGCGCACGTTGTCGCCATCGAGCAGGTAGGTGTGGCGGCCCATCGCGGCCAGCTTCTTCTCGACCAGGTTGGCGATGGTGGACTTGCCCGCGCCCGACAGGCCCGTGAACCACAGCACCGCCGGCCGCTGGCCCTTCAGCTCGGAGCGCCGCGCCTTGTCGACGTCCACGTGCTGCATGCGCAGGTTGTGCGAGCGGCGCAGCGCGAAGTTGAGCATGCCGGCGCCGACGGTGTTGTTGGTCATGCGGTTGATCAGGATGAAGCCGCCCGTGTCGCGATTGGCCTTGTAGGCGTCGAACGCGATCTGGCGATCGAGCGCGAGGTTGACCACGCCGATCTCGTTGACGCCCAGCTGCTTGGCGGCCAGGTGCTCCATCGTGTTGACGTTGACCTTGTACTTGGGCTCGGTGATGGAGGCCGTCACCGTCTGCGTGCCGATCTTCATCAGGTAGGGACGGCCCGGCAGCATCGGCTCGTCGGTCATCCACACGAGCGAGGCCTCGAACTGGTCGGCGACCTCGGCGGGCGCCTCGGCCAGCGACAGGACGTCGCCGCGCGAGATGTCGATCTCGTCTTCCAGCGTCAGGGTGATCGACTGCCCGGCCACGGCCACGGGCAGGTCACCGTTGAACGTGACGATGCGCGCGACCTTGCTCTCCTTGCCCGAGGGCTGCGCGACGATGCGGTCGCCCGGCTTGACCGTGCCGCTGGTGACGACGCCGGCGAAGCCGCGGAAGTCGAGGTTGGGCCGGTTGACCCACTGCACCGGCATGCGGAACGACTCCTTCTGCAGGCGCGTGTCGTCGACCTCGCAGGTCTCGAGAAAGCCCATCAGCGTCGGGCCGCGGTACCACGGCGTCTTGTCGCTGGCCACCAGCATGTTGTCGCCCTTGAGGCCCGACAGCGGGATCGACGTGATGTCGGCCAGGCCGATCTGCGCGGCGAACGCGCGGTATTCCTCGTCGATCCGGTCGAACACCTTCTGCGAGTAGTCGACCAGGTCCATCTTGTTGATGGCCAGGACGACCTTGCGGATGCCGATCAGGCTCACCAGGTAGCTGTGGCGCCGCGTCTGCGTCAGCACGCCCTTGCGCGCGTCGATCAGGATGACGGCGACGTCGGCGGTCGACGCGCCCGTGATCATGTTGCGCGTGTACTGCTCGTGGCCGGGCGTGTCGGCGACGATGAACTTGCGGCGGTCGGTGGAGAAGAAGCGGTAGGCGACGTCGATCGTGATGCCCTGCTCGCGCTCGGCCGCGAGGCCGTCGACGAGCAACGCGAAGTCGATGTCGCCGCCTTGCGTGCCCCACTTCTTCGAGTCGTTCTCGATCGCGGCGAGCTGGTCCTCGAACAGCATCTTCGATTCGTACAGCAGCCGCCCGATGACGGTGGACTTGCCGTCGTCGACGGAGCCGCAGGTGATGAAGCGCAGCAGGCTCTTCTTCTCGTGCTGCTTGAGGTACTTCTCGATGTCGGTCGAGATCAATTCAGATTGATGTGCCATCTGCTACTCAGTTCGCGTGAAATTCAAGGGAGCGGCGGAACCGGCTTTGCCGGGCCGCTCGCGGCCGGCCCCTCGGGGGCAGGGAGCGCTAGCGACCGTGGGGCTCAAAAGTACCCTTCCTGCTTCTTCTTTTCCATCGAGGCGGCGGAGTCGTGGTCGATCATGCGGCCCTGGCGCTCGGACGTCTTCGTCAGCAGCATCTCCTGGATCACATCCGTCAGCGTCGACGCGGTCGATTCGACCGCCCCCGACAGCGGATAGCAGCCGAGGGTGCGGAAGCGCACGCTCTTCATCATCGGCACCTCGCCGGCCTTGAGCGGCATGCGATCGTCGTCGACCATGATCAGCGTGCCGTCGCGATTGACGACCGGCCGCTCGGCCGCGAAGTACAGCGGCACGATGGGGATGTTCTCCAGATGGATGTACTGCCAGATGTCCAGCTCGGTCCAGTTCGAGATCGGGAACACGCGGATCGACTCGCCCTTCTGCTTGCGGCCGTTGTACAGGCGCCAGAGCTCGGGACGCTGGTTCTTCGGATCCCAGCGGTGCTGCGCCGAGCGGAACGAGAAGATGCGCTCCTTCGCGCGCGACTTCTCCTCGTCGCGGCGCGCGCCGCCGAAGGCGGCGTCGAAGTTGTACTTGTCGAGCGCCTGCTTCAGGCCCTGCGTCTTCCACATGTCGGTATGGATGGACGACCCGTGCGTGAAGGGATTGATGCCCAGCTCGGCGGCCTCGGGGTTCTGGTAGACCAGCAGCTCCATGCCCGACTCCCTGGCCATGCGCTCGCGCAGCTCGTACATCGCGCGGAACTTCCACGTGGTGTCCACGTGCAGCAGCGGGAAGGGCGGCGGCGACGGGAAGAAGGCCTTGCGGGCGAGATGCAGCATCACGGCCGAGTCCTTGCCGATCGAATAGAGCATGACGGGGTTGTCGGTCTCGGCGACGACCTCGCGCATGATGTGGATGCTCTCGGCTTCCAGGCGCTGCAGGTGGGTGAGGGTCATGGGACGGTCCGTGGACGGCGCGCGGGGCGCGATGAGAGGCCGGCCGGACGCTGCGGGCGACGGGGCCAGGGCAGCGGCGGCGGAGGCCGGGTTCGGGGCGAAGGGATCCGCGGCGAGCGGCGGCGGGGTCAGCTGCAGGATCTCGTCGGCGGGCGGCGCACGCCGCGCGAGGCCGACGGGGCAGGCGACGACCCGCAGCCGCGGCTGCGCCGCGATCCAATCGTTCAGTTGCGCGGCGCGCCGCAGGTCCAGGCCGTGCAGCCAGGCGACGATCGGGCTGGGCGTCTGCGCCTGCAGGCGCGAGAGGAAATCGACATAGGCGTCCTGCAGGCTCAGCGAGGCGACCGGCAGCCAGGCGATCTGCCCGCGGGCGTCGACCGCCACCAGCAGCCCGCGCGCGCTGCCGCCCGCCACCGGCGCGGGCAGGCCGCCGCACCACCAGTGGCGCGGCGCGTTGGCGCCGCGGCCGGCCGGTGGCTGCGCCGCCAGCCAGGACGCGCCGGCCGGCGAACGCCCGGCGGCATCGCGCAGCGCGACCAGCGTCAGGCCCCAGCGGCCGAGGCAGCGGGCCACGGCGCGCGGATGCAGCTCGAGGCCGTAGCGCTGCTGCGCGCAGTCGAGCACGGCCTCGGCGGACCACAGCGTGGCGGGCAGGCTTGCGGCCTCGGGCGTGCCGTACAGCGCGAGCAGCGCCAGCTCGGCCTCCTGCGCCGGCGTCAGCACGCGGCCGGCGCCCTGCGGCCGCCCGCGCGCGCCGACGTCGACGGCGTGCCAGCCGCCCACGGTGAAGGCCTTGAACGCGGCGATGATCGTCGGCACGCTCAGGCCGGTTTCTTCCCGCACGTGCGCGAGGCTGCGCCCATCGACGCGCAGCTGCACCGCGCGGCGGCGCTGTGCGTTCAGCTGGGCGAGGGGGGTGGTCAGGGCGGGCACGGTGTGTAAATCGAGACACTAAAACATTTAGTGGCGCGATTTTGTCATAATCCGGCGAGTTCCGCATCCCCGCCAAGCGCGTCATGACCGAGCCCTCGCCTCCCCTTGCTGCCCTGCTCGCCGCCGTCACGCCGCTGATCTACGAGGCGGGCGAGCTGGTCATGCGCATCTACGCGACCGACTTCGAGGTCGAGGTCAAGGGCGACGACTCGCCGGTGACGCTGGCCGACCAGTGCGCCGAGAAGGTCATCTTCGACGGGCTGCGCCGCATCGCCCCCGGCATTCCGCTCGTGGGCGAGGAGGCTGCATCGGCGGGCGATATCCCGGATGTGAGCAACCGCTTCTGGCTGGTCGACCCGATCGACGGCACCAAGGAGTTCGTCAGCCGCAACGGCGAGTTCACCGTCAACATCGCGCTGATCGACCATGGCGTGCCGGTGCTCGGGCTGGTGCTGGCGCCGGCGCTGCAGACCCTCTACACCGGCGCCACCGGGCTGGGCGCATGGGTGGAGGTGCGCGGCCAGCGCCGCAGCATCAACGTGCGGTCGGTGCCCGCGGACGGCCTCACCGTGGTCGGCAGCCGCCACCACGGCAACGACCGCGCTGTCGATGCTTTTCTTGCCGGTCGGCTCGTGGCGGCGCAGCGCCTGGTCGGCTCGTCGCTGAAACTGTGCATCCTGGCCGAAGGCCTTGCCGACGTCTATCCGCGCTTCGGCCGCACGATGGAGTGGGACACGGCTGCCGGCGACGCCGTGCTGCGGGCGGCCGGGGGCTCGGTGCGCACGCTGGACGGCGTCCCGCTGGCCTACGGCAAGCCGGGCTTCGAGAACCCGGACTTCGCGGCCTGGGGCGCCTGCTGAGCGGCCCTCAGGCGCGGGCGGCGGCGCGGCGGCGCGTCGCCAGGCCCACGACGGCCAAACCGGCCAGCAGGGTCCACGCCGGCGCCGGATCCGGCACCGCCGCCAGCAGGGCGCCGGCAAAGTTGCCGTTGGCCCCGTGGTACCCATAGTCATAGGAATACCAGGCCTCGCGGGTGGCCCAGTCGAAGCTGAAGCGCTCGGATTCGTCGAAGGCCTCGACGCTGCCGTTGGGGATCCCGCCAGTGAGATTGACGCCGCCGAACAGGAAGTCCTCTGGCAGCGCGCCCAGCGTCACGACGAAGTTCGTGATGTCGCTGCCGACCATGTAGGAGCCGTCTGCGCCGCTGGGGGTGTCGAAGCTGAGCATCGCGCTCAACTTTCCTGCGCGGGGGCAGGCCGGTTGGTCGAAATCCGGCGGGGCGCAGCCCTCGGATCCCCCGATGGAGTACGTGCCGGTCAGGTCGATGGCGTACTGGAAATGTTCGGCGTGCGCCGCTGCGGCGGTGGCCGTCAGCGCCGCCGCCGCGAGAATGCGGAGTCGTCTCATGGTCTTCCTGGAATCTCGTTGCTGCCGGAGGTTCCGGCCGAGTGAAATTCTCAGGTGCCCGGTCGAGCTCAGCAAGCGTGGGAAGCCCGTCGACAGGAAGGGTTACACACGTTGCGCACGAGATGCCTCGCGCGCAACGCACGTTCGTTCAGGACGCCGTGAGCGTGCCTTCGAACGAAGCGCCCAGCCGCTGCACGGCCGTCTGGTCGTCGACCCCGATGCTGCGGGCCCATGTCCTCACCTGGTCCTCGCCGATCCGGCCCACGTTGAAGTAGCTGGCTTGCGGGTGCGCGAGGTAGAAGCCGGAGACGCTCGCCGCCGGCGTCATCGCCAGGCTCTCGGTGAGCGCCATGCCGGCCTCGTCGGCCTGCAAGGCGCGGAACATGTCGAGCTTGACGCCGTGCTCGGGGCAGGCCGGATAGCCCGGCGCGGGGCGGATGCCCTGGTACTTCTCGGCGATCAGCTCCTCGACCGACAGCTTCTCCTGCGGCGCGTAGCCCCACAGCTCGGTGCGCACGCGCTGGTGCAGGCGTTCGGCGAAGGCCTCGGCGAGGCGGTCGGCGATCGCCTTGAGCATGATCGAGGAGTAGTCGTCGTGCGCGGCCTCGAACTCGGCCTCGCGCTTGTCGACGCCCAGGCCGGCGGTCACGGCGAACAGGCCGATCCAGTCGGGCCGGGTGCCCCTGGGGGCGATCCAGTCGGCCAGCGACCGGTTGGGCCGCCGCACCTCGACGCCGTTCTCGTCGGGAATCACCGGGCGCTCGGTCTGCATGCGCAGGGGCGCCCATTTGAGCAGCACCTCGGTGCGCGACTCGTCGGTGTAGATCTCGATCGTGTCGTCGTCGACGGTGTTGGCCGGCCAGAAGCCCATCACGCCGTTGGCGGTGAGCCAGCGGCCATCGATGACGCGCTTGAGCATGGCCTGGCCATCGGCGAACACCTTCGTCGCGGCATCGCCGACGACCTCGTCGGTGAGGATCTTCGGGTACGGGCCGGCCAGGTCCCAGGTCTGGAAGAACGGGCCCCAGTCGATGCAGGCCGCGATCTCGGCCAGGTCGTACTGCTTGAACAGGCGACGGCCGATGAACTTGGGCGCCGGCGGCGTGTACGCGCCCCAGTCGACGGGCGTCTTGTTGGCGCGCGCGGCCGCGAGCGAGACGAGCGGCACCTGCTTGCGGTTGGCGTGCTGCTCGCGCACCCGCGCGTAGTCGGCGTCGAGCTCCTGGCGGAACTGCGGGCCGCGGTCGTCCGACAGCAGGTCGGCGCACACGCCCACCGCGCGCGAGGCGTCGGGCACGTAGACCACCGGGCCTTCGTAGTGCGGCGCGATCTTGACGGCGGTGTGCACGCGGCTGGTCGTCGCGCCGCCGATCAGCAGCGGGATCTTCAGCGCGCGGAAGTCGGGGTCGCGCTGCAGCTCGCTGGCGACGTACTGCATCTCCTCGAGGCTGGGCGTGATCAGGCCGGACAGCCCGATGATGTCGGCGCCCTCGACCTTGGCGCGATCGAGGATGTCCTTGCAGGACACCATCACGCCCATGTTGACGACCTCGAAGTTGTTGCACTGGAGCACGACGGTGACGATGTTCTTGCCGATGTCGTGCACGTCGCCCTTGACGGTGGCGATGACGATCTTGCCCTTGGAGCGCACGTCGTCGCCGGCGGCCTCCATGCGCAGCTTCTCTTCCTCGATGTAGGGCACCAGGTGGGCGACGGCGGACTTCATCACGCGCGCCGACTTCACCACCTGTGGCAGGAACATCTTGCCCGCGCCGAACAGGTCGCCGACGACGTTCATGCCGGCCATCAGCGGCCCTTCGATGACGTGCAGCGGACGCCCGCCCTTGGCGCTGATCGCCTGCCAGGCCTCCTCGGTGTCTTCGACGATGAACTCGGTGATGCCCTGCACCAGCGCGTGGGACAGGCGCTCGTCGACCGTGCCGGCGCGCCAGGCCAGGCGCGCCGAGTCGTCGCGCACCAGCCCCTTGACCGCCTCGGCGGCGTCGAGCAGCCGCTCGGTGGGCGTCTTGGCGCGGTCGGCCTCCGAGGCGTCGTCGGCGAAGCGCGGCTGGCGGTTGAGGACGACGTCCTCCACCAGCTCGCGCAGCTTGGGGTCGAGGTTGTCGTAGACGCCCACCATGCCGGCGTTGACGATGCCCATGTCCATGCCCGCCTGGATCGCGTGGTACAGGAACACGGTGTGGATGGCCTCGCGCACCGGGTCGTTGCCGCGGAACGAGAAGCTCACGTTGGAGACGCCGCCCGAGACCTTGGCGCC
>Ga0070673_100003016_pt1 | contig 10404 bp, 12 predicted proteins | sample KBSM23metaG_FD_65342 | JGI IMG/M metagenome (GOLD analysis project Ga0070673, IMG submission 65342) | Miscanthus rhizosphere microbial communities from Kellogg Biological Station, Michigan, USA - KBS M2-3 metaG | ecosystem: Host-associated > Plants > Roots > Rhizosphere > Soil ...
CTGGTGCTGTTCGAGAAGTCGCACCCGGCGGCGCTGTTCACCATCGCGATCTGCGCGATGTGGCCCACGGTGCTGAACACGGCGCTGGGCGTGCGGTCGATTCCGCAGGACTACCTGAACGTCGCGCGCGTGCTGCAGCTGTCGCCCGGCAAGACCTTCTTCAAGGTGCTGCTGCCGGCGGCGCTGCCCTACATGTTCACGGGCTTCCGTCTGTCGCTGGGCATCGCGTGGCTGGTGATCGTCGCGGTGGAAATGCTCACCGGGACGCCGGGCATCGGCGGCTTCCTGTGGCAGGAGTACAACAGCCTCATCTACGAGCACATCATCCTGTGCATCCTGACGATCGGGATCGTCGGGTTCGTGCTGGACCGGTTGATGAGCGTGGTCGAACAGCGACTGAAGGCGGCCTGACGTGGCGGACGGGGCGTTTCTGGAGCTGAGCGGCGTCTGCAAGGGGTACGGGAAGGGCGACGCGCGCAGCGAGGTGCTGGCGGACATCGATCTCTCGGTCGCGCGCGGCGAGCTGGTCTGCATCGTCGGCTATTCGGGCGCCGGCAAGACGACGCTGCTCAACCTGATGGCGGGGCTGAGCACCCCCGATCGCGGGACGATCACGCTGGCGGGCAAGCCGGTGAAGGGGCCCGGCGCCGAGCGCGGCGTCGTGTTCCAGAACTACTCGCTGCTGCCGTGGCTGACGGCGTTCGAGAACGTCTACCTGGCCCTCGATCAACAGCAGCGGTTCGCGTCCTGGCCGAAGGCCCGGAAGCGCGAGCATGCGGCCCAGCACCTGTCCCTGGTCAACCTGGCGGCGGCCCGCGACAAGCGCCCGTCCGAGCTATCCGGTGGCATGCGCCAGCGGGTGGCGCTCGCGCGGGCGCTGGCCGCCGATCCCGAAGTGCTGCTGATGGACGAGCCGCTGTCGGCGCTGGACGCGCTGACGCGCGCTGTGTTGCAGGACGAGATCGCGCGCATCTGGGAGCAGAGCAAAAAGACGGTCGTGCTGATCACCAACGACGTCGACGAGGCGCTGCTGCTCGCCGACCGGATCATTCCGCTGTCGGTGGGACCGGCGGCGACGTTCGGTCCGGCGGTGGCGGTGCCGATCCCGCGGCCGCGCGATCGCAAGACGATGAATCACGACGCCCGCTTCAAGGCGGTGCGGAACGAGGTGATCGCGTATTTGCTGGGACCAGGGCGACGGCGAGGCGCAGCGGACAAGGCCGCCGCCCCCGTCGCCCTGGCGAATGCGTCCGAACCGACGCCAACGTCGCCCCCGCCCGACGACACGGTGGTGGCCGCGTGAGAAGCGACGACAAGTACCTGGAGATCTCGCACCTGACGAAGGTGTATCCGAAGCCCGACGGCGGCGAGGCCGTGATCGTGCGCGACTTCGACTTCGCGATCGCCAAGGGCGAGTTCGTCTGTCTGATCGGCCATTCGGGGTGCGGGAAATCGACGGTGCTGTCGATCGCGGCCGGGCTGCTGCCGCCCAGCGAGGGCGGCGTGCTGGTCGACGACAGGGAGATCCCGGGGCCGGGGCCGGATCGCGGCGTGGTGTTCCAGTCGCCGTGCTTGCTGCCGTGGATGTCGGCGTTCGACAACGTCATGCTCGGCGTCGAGGCGGTGAAGCCGCAGGCGACGCGCGCCGCGCGGGCGGCGATCGTCACGAGCACTCTCGAACGCGTGGGCCTGGGCAGCGCGATGCACAAGAAGCCCGCCGAGCTGTCGCAGGGGATGCGCCAGCGCGTCGGGTTGGCGCGCGCGTTCGCGCTGGATCCGAAGGTGCTGCTGCTCGACGAGCCGTTCGGCATGCTCGATTCGCTGACGCGCTTCGAGCTGCAGGAGGTGCTCGTCGAGACGTGGTCGGCCGACCGCAAGACGGCGCTGATGGTCACGCACGACGTCGACGAAGCGCTGTTCCTGTCGGACCGCATCGCCCTCATGACCAACGGCCCGGCCGCCCGCCTCGGCGGCGTGCTGCCGGTTCCCTTCCCGCGCCCCCGCACCCGCGCCGCCGTCCTGGAACACCCCGACTACTACACCCTCCGCGAAAAACTGATCGGCTTCCTCGAAGAACACGCCGTCTCCAAGGCCGCCTAGCGGGAGCTCGGCGAAAAAAAGCGCGGCGCTCAACGAGTGCCGAATCAAGATGGCACGCCGCTGGCAGTGTAAGGTCCGGCGCTGTCGGGCGTTCTCCAGGCAATGAAACAGCTCTGCTCCGCCATCTACATCACCGCATGTCTCGCGGCACTCGCCGGCTGCGATCCCGGTTTCGTCTACGTGATTCCGGGCGCTCCGTCGATGCTCGACAACGGACAGCGATACGTCGTGAACGTGGGCGGCGGCGTGGAGGCGCGGTTTCACGCCAGCGTCTTCACGAGCTCCGGTACGGTTCACGTCCAGGTCATCAACCAGTCGGAAGACGCGATCCAGTTCCGATTCGCCCCGCCCGAGATCACCTTCGGCGCCGGAAGGCCCGTCCACGAGAAGCGGTGCGAGCAGCACTATCCCGAGGACGCGATCCCGATCCCCCGCGGAAAGATGATCGAAGTCTCCTGCCGTTTCGTCGTCACGGAAATCGAGCCCGGCGGCTACAGCAGCGACTATCGCAGCCTCCACGTCGAGCTCCCGGGCTTCTCGCGAAACGGAGCGCCGCTGAAGATCGCGGCGACGATGCAGGGGAAGTTCTGAAGCCGTCGCGCTGCCGGGTCCGGTCGGCCTTGTCAAGGCGCGCCTGTCAGATTGGCCCGGCCATTCCCGCCCGCGCGCGCGTCACATGCGCTGCAACGGCCGGGTCGATCGGCGCCGCACCGGCGGCGCAAGCCCGGCGACCGCCGCCAGCGCCTCCTCGTACCGCCCGCCGAAATCGATCTTGGTGAGCACCCGCAGCGCGTAGCGTTCCTGGCCGTCCCACTCCGCGGCCGGCGTGATGTAGTCGATCGTCACGCGCAGGTCGTCGACCTCGGCCAGCTTGCCGATCCAGCACGAGTCCTTGTGCTCCCGTTCGCGGTGCAGCGTGATCAGCGGAAAGCTTTGCCCCGCGCTCTCGATGAGGGCGCGGACGCTGTCCAGCCGGATGCCGTCGGGCTTGCGCGGACGCTGGCGGCGCAGGCGCAGCGCCCGCTCCAGGAAGGGCGCGCTCTCGAACGATGAATCCACCGTCGTCACGTCCGCGACGCGCAGGACGCGGAACCCGTCGAGCACGATGGCCGGATCGATGACGTGGACGAGGACGAGGTCCTCCTCCACGCCGACCACGAACCCCTCCGCGCTGTAGTGGTCCGATTCCAGCGACTGCCGGTACACCCGGACCACCCGACCACCCTCCATCGCATCTCGAAGCGCCGACGCTACATTCACCGTCATCCTCGCCAGGCCTACGTCTATCGAGCCCGCGAGTTTACTCGCCATCGAGGCGCGCGCGTTAACGATCTGTCGCGCCACGGCTGAGTTTTGACGGCACGGATTGTAGGATGAGGTTCTTGGAAGCCGTGCGCGCCTATCGATACGTCGGCAGTGAGGAGATCGCCCGGCACGCGCACGCCGCGATCGAGCGCCTGCAGCCGGCGTCGCCCGCCGACATCCGGGCGTGGGCGGCGCGCGTGAAGCGCCGCGCGCTGGAACTCACGTACGTCGTCGACACCGCCGGCAACCTCTGGCTGTCGGATCGCCGGACCGAGCACGTGACCTGCGCGCGCGGTGGGCAGGTGCTCGGCGCGGGCGAGATCGAGCTCGACGTCGGCGGCGCGCGCGTGATGGTCGCCAGTGTCACGAACCAGTCGACCGGCTACTGCCCCGAGCCCGAGTGCTGGCCGGCGGTGCGCGACGCGCTCGTGCGCGCCGGCCTGGAGCCGCCGGAAGGCTTCACGTACGCCTTCCGGTACCGGCGCTGCCCCACCTGTCGCGGCATCAACATCCTGAAGGACGCGATGCCCGAATGCCCGACCTGTGGCACCGACTTGCCGACGGCGTGGAACCTGGAGGATTGAGCGTATCATGCGCGTCTCGGGGCGACGATGGGTCTGGCGCTGCGGTTGAACGCCTTCCGTGACGTGGAGGCGGCGGACGTCTACGGCGCGCTCGCGACGTTCTACGAGAAGCGCAACGCGCCGCTCGTGCCCGAGCCTGATCCACAGCGCTGCTATGACCTGTACCAGCGGCGCGGGCGCTGGTGCGTCCTGGAATGGGATGCCGGCTGGGAGTGGACGCTGCGGCGCGAGGCACAGCTTCACGTCTCGCGGCAGCTGGGCGTCCCCGGGTTGCTGGCGTTCGTTCACGACGGCGACTACTGGGGTTACGAGCTGTTCGACCATGGCGAGGCGATCGATCACTTCGTCCAGATGGCGGCGGACGCGCCGATCGCGTTTCCGGGTGTCCGCTGCGCGGGCGACGCCAAGGTCCTCGCGCGCACGTTGGGGCTGCCGGAGGCGGACGTCGCGCCGTACCTCGTCCAGTGGCACGACTGGGACGAACGGCGGCGGCTGGCCGACGAGCGCGCGCGGCCGGGCGACGAGTTCACGCGCTGGGACGAGTGCGCCGTGCTCGACTTCCTGCGCGCGATCGGGATCGACGTCGGCCTGGTCGGATACTGCGTGGAGTTTTCGGCGCCCGTCTGGCGTTCCTTCCGCGCGTCGCTTTAGAATTACGTTCGTGAATCGTCGACGCGCGCTGATCATCGTCGCGCTGGCCGTGGCGGGGTGCATGCCGCCGTCGTGGGGCGCGAACGCGCTGCTGCATCCGCAGCGGCGGCCGATGACGCGGCAGCCGGATCGGCCGTTCGATGCCGTCGATTTCGAGGGCGCCGGTGTGACGCTGAAGGGGTGGTGGTTTCACACGCCCGGGAAGCGGGGGACGCTGGTGTACCTGCACGGTGTCTCCGACAACCGCGGGACCAGCGTCGGGATCGCGGACCACTTCCTCGCGCGCGGGTTCGACGTGGTGGCGTACGACAGCCGCGCGCACGGTCAGTCGACCGGCGACGTCTGCACGTACGGGTTCTACGAGAAGCAGGATCTCTCGCGCGTGCTCGACCGCGTCGAGAAGAAGCCGATCGTCCTGATGGGCGTTTCGATGGGCGCGGCGATCGCGCTGCAGGCGGCGGCGGTCGATCGGCGCATCGCCGCGGTCGTGGCGGTGTCGCCGTACTCGGACCTGCGCATCGCCGCGGCCGAGCGCGCGCCGTTCTTCGCCAGCAAGGGGAACCTCGCCGACGCCTTCACGATCGCCGAAGCCGAGGGCAAGTTTCGCGCCGACGACGTCAGCCCGGAGGCCGCCGCCGGTCACATCAGGGCGCCGACGCTGCTGATTCACGGCGATCACGACGACGAGACGCCGCACGTGCACTCGCAGCGGATCTTCGCCGCGCTACACGAGCCCAAGCGGCTCATCCTGGTGCCGAACGCCACGCACTATCACGTCATCGACGCGAAGGTGTGGCAGGACGTCGACGCGTGGGTCGACGCGGCGCTGGCGGCGCAGGCGCCATCCGCGCAACCCGCGGTGGCCCCGCAACCGGCTCGACCCGCGCAACGCGCGCAGCCCTGAACCGGTTCGCGCGCGTCGGGGTTCATACCCGACGATGGCTCGTTCGCTGACCTGGCTGGTTGTCGCAGCGTTTGTTGCGGGCGCGTGTGGAGGTGGTGGCGGTGGGGGAGGCGGCGGTGGCGGCGGGACGACCGGGACGGCCGGGACGACCGGGAGCGGCGGGACGACTGGGTCCGCCGGGACGACCGGGCGCGGCGGGACGACGGGGAGCGGCGGGACGACCGGGTCCGCCGGGACGACGGGGCGCGGCGGCACGACCGGGAGCGCCGGGACGACGGGGTCCGCTGGCACGACTGGGCGCGGCGGTGGTTCTGGTACGACCGGTGCGGCCGGAACGACCGGCGCTTCGGGCACGACGGGCGCGTCGGGCCGCGGCGGCACCGGCGGGACGACCGGCGCTTCGGGCACGACGGGCGCGTCCGGCCGCGGCGGCACCGGCGGCACCGGCGGCACCGGCGGCACCGGCGGCACGGGCGGCACGGGCGGCACGGGCGGCGCGACCGCCAGCGCGTACGATCAAGCCGTGCTTGGCGACGGGCCGGTGGGTTACTGGGCGATGAACAAATCGCCCGCCAGCGAGCCCGACCTGACCGGCCACACGACCGCCGGGACATACCGGGGCGGCAACGCGCCGCTGGTCGCGATGCCCAACGGCGATCAGGCGGCGGACTTCAACGGAAGCAGCCAGTACATGAGCATCCCGTCGAACGCCGCGTTCTCGATCCCGACCACGCACAGCCTCACCTGGGAGGCCTGGATCCGTCCCGACACGCTGCAGTTCCCGAAGAACAGCAGCGGCTACGTCGACTGGATGGGCAAGTGCCAGGACTACAGCCCCACCTGCGAATGGGAAGCGCGGCTCTACAACACGACCAATTCGGAGGACCGCTGCAACCGGTTCTCCGCCTACGTGTTCAACAACAGCGCCGGCCTCGGCTCGGGCGCCTACTGGCAGCCGACGTGCGGCCTGATCCAGGCGGGGCAGTGGTACCACGTGGTGGGCGAGTACACGACGCTCAGCCAGCCGTCCGGCTGTCAGAACGCCTCGCAATACCCGGGCGCGGTGAACATCTGGCTCAACGGCGTGCCGTGGAACCAGTCGAGCCACGGCCAGACCGGGTGCTTCAGTCAGTACAGCGTCGTGCCGGCCGCCAGCAGCAGCCCGCTGAACGTGGGCACGATGGCGATGGACGCCTGGTTCCAGGGCGCCATCGGCAAGGTCGCCATCTACGACAAGCTGCTGTCGCAGGCGCGAATCACCGCCCATTACATGCTGATGACCGGGAAGGCGCCCACCGGCAGCTGCTCGAGCGACTGCAGCTTCTGACGGCTGCACATGCGACCGCCGGCGCGCTAACGTTCGGCCTATGCCGATCCGTTACCGCGACGATGCGAAGCCGGCGATCGCCGACGTGCTGGCGCTGTATCGATCGGTCGGATGGTCGTCCGCTGACAAACCGGATGCCCTGCACAAGGGCTTGCTCGGATCGCACGCGCTCGTCACCGCCTGGGACGAAGCCGTTCTGGTCGGTCTGGCCAACGCGATCTCGGACGGTCACCTGGTCGTCTACTTCCCGCACATGGTGGTGAGGCCCGACTACCAGGGCCGCGGGATCGGGACCGAATTGATGACCCGGATGATGACGCGCTATCGCGGCTTTCATCAGCAGGCGTTGATCGCCGACGGCCGCGCGATCGCCTTCTACAAGAAGCTGGGGTTCGTGCGGGCAGGCGCGACCGAGCCGCTCTGGATCTTCGACGGCCGCGAGCACGACTGATGCAGTTCGAGAAGCGAGGATGAGGCCGCGTTCGTGCCGATCAAAAGGGTGCCGAATCAAGTTGGCCTGCGGCATGCTTCGGGCGCTCGAATCATGCGGACCTACGACGGAAGCTGCCACTGCGGGCGCGTGCGCTTTCGCGTGACGACCGACCTCGCGCACGTCGTCCGCTGCAACTGCTCCATCTGCGACAAGAAGGGCTTCCTGCACATCATCGTCCCGCCCGCGCAGTTCGAGCTGCTGTCCGGCGCCGACGACCTGACCGTCTACACGTTCAACACCGGGCTCGCGAAGCACCAGTTCTGCCGCCGCTGCGGCATCCACCCGTTCTACGTGCCGCGTTCCGACCCGGACAAGATCGACGTCAACGTCCGCTGCCTCGACGGCGTGGACGTCGACGCGCTGCCGGTCGAACCCTTCGACGGCGACAACTGGGAACAGGCGATCGGCTCAGCGTCATGGAAGGCGCCATGAGCTTGTGGATGGTCGAACGGGTCGAGTTCCAGCCGCGCGAGCTGGACTTCACGTCGTCAGGGCAGGGCAAGCGCATGACGACGGCCGTCGTGGCCGACGGGACGGAGATCATCAACGCGCTCGACCTCTTCGACAGCGAGGAGGATCCGATGCAGACGATCGTGTGTGACGCGTGCGGGTTTTCAGGCTGTAACAGCGGCAACCGCGTCGTCGTACGCCGCGTCGACGGCGGAATCCTGTTGATGCCGGCGTTCCAGGCGATGGCGGAAGGCGAGTGGGAGCTGACCGAGTACGAGCCGCCGTACTTCACCATCAAGCGCGGGAGCGCACTCTTCCGGGGCGGCGCGCTCGCCACGCTGGAGGACCGCATTCCGTTCTTCGCGGATCCGAAGCGGTGGCCGGCGTTGACGATGCGCGAGGCAGTCCAGCTGCTGCAATGGGACGCTCCGCTGGCGGCGCTGGGAAAGTTTCCCGACAAGCCGCGCTTGCGCGAGGAGCTGATCTCGACCGCCAGCCATGGCGCGGGCCGCGAGGCGTACGACGCGCTCGAGCGCGCGATCGACGGATCGTTGGACGACACGCGTTCTGCCAAGCTGGTCGCCGGCGAGACGGTCTACTTCTACGTCGACCCGGCGGGGTATCCCGAATGGACGCCGCTGACGTTCGACGGCGCCGGCTATCGCCTCGCGCTCTCCGCCGGTGTCGGCGTCGAGCCGGATGAATAACCCGAACCGCGGGCCGCTGGCACGCTTGCTCGCGCTCGCGTGGGACTACCGCGCGGTCTGCCTGCGCGTGTTCGTGGGCCAGCTCGCGTCGCTGGCGCTGGGGCTGGGCGCGCTCGCAGGCAGCGGGCTCGCCGTCGACGTCGTGCGCCGCGCGCTGGAGCCGACCGCGCCGCCCGCGCGCTGGCCGTTCGGCCTCGCGCCGCCGATCGACTGGCCGCCGGCCCGCGTGCTGATAGCCGTCGTCGCGACAGCGCTGCTGCTCGCCACGCTGCGCGCGCGCGTCGTCCACGGAACGGCGCTGGCGACCGGCCGGCTGATTCACATGGATCTGGTCCCCGCCCTGCGCGCGCGCGTGTTCGACAAGCTGCTGCGGCTCGGCGGCGACTTCTTCCAGCGCAACGCCAGCGGTTCGATCATCAACCGCGTCACCAGCGACGTGCAGTCGCTGCGCGCGTTCGTCGACGGCGTGGTGCTGCAGGGCGCGCTGCTGTCGTTCACGCTGGCGATCTACGTCGCGTACATGGCTCACGTGCACGTCGGGCTGACGCTGGCCTGCCTGGCGCCCACGCCGCTGATGTGGCTGGCGACCAGCTGGTTCTCGCGCTGGGCGCGCCCCGCCTACGAGCGCAACCGCGCGCTGTCGGACGCGATGGTGCTGGCGATGTCCGAAGGCGTGAAGGGAATTCGCGTCACCAAGACGTTCGGCGCCGAGGCGCAGGAGCTGGAGCGGTTCCGCGGCAAGAACCGCGCGGTCCGCGATCAGCAGGAGCAGATCTTCCGGCGCGTCAGCCGGCTGGGGCCGACGGTATCGTTCGTCACGGCGATCAACGTCGCGATCCTGCTGCTCTATGGCGGCGCGCTGGTGGCACGGCAGGCGATGACGCTGGGGCAGCTGGTCGTGTTCGCCGGGCTGCTGCAACAGTTCGCGACGCAGATCGCGGGGATGGCGGCGATCTTCAACACGCTGGAGCAGAGCGTGACGGCCGCGCGCCGCGTGTTCGAGGTGCTGGACGCGCCGCTGGAAGTCGAGACGCCGCCCGACGCGATCGCGTTGCCCGCGGGCGGCGGCGCGCCAGGGGAGATCCGCTTCGAGGGCGTCAGCTTCGGCTACGAGGCGGGCGGTCGGCTGGCGCTGGAGGCGATCGACGTGACGGTCGCGCCCGGGCGCTGTGTCGCCTTCGTCGGGGCGACGGGCGGCGGCAAGAGCACGCTGCTGGCGCTGGTGCCGCGCTTCTTCGATCCGAGCGCAGGGCGCGTGCTGATCGACGGCGTCGACGTGCGCCGGCTGGACCTCGACGGCCTGCGGCGCAACGTCGGCTTCGTGTTCCAGGACAGCGTGGTGTTCAGCGGATCCATCGCCGACAACATCGCGTTCGGCGATCCGGCGGCGCCGCGCGACGCGATCGAGCGCGCCGCGCGCACCGCGGGCGCGCACGGCTTCATCGCCGAGCTGCGGTCCGGCTACGACACCGTCATCGAGGAGGCGGGGCACAACCTGTCGGGCGGCCAGCGCCAGCGGCTGGCGATCGCGCGCGCCATCCTCAATCAGCCGCCGATCCTGCTGCTCGACGATCCGACCAGCGCCGTCGACGAGTACACCGAAGCCGAGGTGCTCGCCGCGGTCGAGCAGGCGCGCGCGGGACGGACGACGCTGCTGGTGACCAGCCGGTTCGCGGCGCTACGCATCGCGGACGACATCGTCGTGCTCGACGGCGGCCGCGTCGTGGAGCGCGGCACGCACGCCGACCTGCTGGCGGCGGGCGGTTTCTATGCCCACGCTGCGGCGCTCCACGCTGCGGAGATCCCCCGGTGAACGTGCGCGTGCACCAGCATCATGTCGCGCCACGGTCGCAGCAGCGGCCGCTCGACCTCGGGATCATCCG
>Ga0070673_100003017_pt1 | contig 10404 bp, 7 predicted proteins | sample KBSM23metaG_FD_65342 | JGI IMG/M metagenome (GOLD analysis project Ga0070673, IMG submission 65342) | Miscanthus rhizosphere microbial communities from Kellogg Biological Station, Michigan, USA - KBS M2-3 metaG | ecosystem: Host-associated > Plants > Roots > Rhizosphere > Soil ...
GCGAGCGGCTACGCGGTCGAATTGTCTGACGAAGCTTTAGAACGCGGCCGTCAGTTGATCGCCAAACATGCTCAAACTAATGACGTCATCATAACTACGGCCCAGGTGCCAGGCCGTCGCGCTCCAGTACTTTTAACTCAAGCAGCTGTTACCGGTATGAAGCCGGGATCGATCATCATCGATCTCGCTGGGTCCACCGGCGGCAATTGCGTGCTGAGCAAACCGGACGAGACAGTGGACGTGAACGGAATCAGAATTTTCGCGCCCTTGAATTTGCCTGCAACGGTACCGGTACACGCGAGCCAACTGTACTCCAGAAACATCACTTCGTTCCTGACCCCTCTGATCAAAGATGGACAGTTACAGGTGGACATGAACGACGATGTCGTTGGCCCATCATGTGTGACGCACGAGGGTAAATGGATGAATCAACGCGTCGCAGCAGCAGTGGCCGGATCTTAGTTGGCGCTCAGGGGGACGGATCGCACGCTCTTTCAGCTGACCAGTTAAGGCGAATTCCTCGTGATAGATAAAACTGAAGTCACGAATTCTGAAGGATCAGCACTAAAAGGCTTTGTTGTCGGTCTGATCACCGCCGTCGCTTTCGGTCTCGGCGGTTTCTTTCTCGTCTACGACCGCGCCGATTTTGGTGGGATGGGGATAGTGTTATTCATCTGTGTCCCGCTGGCCACAGGCTTCGCCACCGCCCTGGTGGCCCACGGTGGGAACATTATCATCGCCTCATTGGGCATAGCGTTAGTGGTATGCACTATAGTTTTGATCGCGACGAAGTTTGAAGGTTTCGTTTGCGTGTTGATGTCCGCACCACTGATAGGTGTAGGCATGGCTATTGGAGCGTTATTCGGTTGGCTTTTTCGTGTAAAAGTTTTAAATCGAACAAAAGCACCGCGCGTGGTGATGCTGCTGATCTTACTGGTGCTTCCCTTATTTCTGATGGGAGCGAACAGCGCTGAAAAAGAGTCGCTGCGAACCCTGCGCGCGCAAACTGTTAACGACTTCATTATCGTTGACGCACCGCCCGAGGCAGTGTGGAACCAATTAAAGGGCATGGAACACATCGACGGTTCAAAATCTTTTCTGATGAAGATTGGGTTGCCGGTTCCAGTTAGCTGTAAGACAGTGGGCGAAGGTGTCGGCGGCAAACGTACCTGCTACTTTGAATCGGGATTCATCGAGGAGAAGATCGTCGAGTGGAATTATCCAAACTCGATGAAGTTTGAAATTACCGCATCCGAAGTTCCTGGCCGTCCATGGCTGACGTTCAGAGATGCGAGCTACTCGATCACTCGCGAGAACGGTCACACGCGCGTGAGTCGTGACACGACTATTCTTTCTCGCCTATCACCGGTGTGGTACTGGCGCAGGCTGGAAGCGATCGGTGTGCACACGGAACATCGATACCTGTTCGAGGCGCTGGAACACAATCTCAAGAATGCAAAGTAGAGGTGAGCAATAATGCACCAAGCAATGTCGGCAACCGATCTCGTTTCAGCTTTGTATGTGTTCGCGCTGGCGGCTTTTCTCGGCTACCAGGTGATCTCGCGGGTGCCGCCGTTGCTACACACACCACTGATGTCGGCGACGAACGCAATTTCCGGCATCTCCCTGGTTGGTTCGATCGTTACCGCAGGCGCGCATTACAACACAGTCAGTACGGTACTCGGCTTCATCGCAGTAGTTTGCTCAACCACCAACGTGGTGGGCGGATTTGTGATCACCGATCGGATGCTGCGGATGTTTAAGAGGAAGCCGTCGTCGGAGAAGAAAAACTGATTATTTGACATTTGTCATTTGAGATTTTTCATTTGTCATTTTGGTGGACAAGAGCATGGCTTACTTGAAGCAGCCTGCACCGTGAGACGACTGTGGATCTCCGCTTCGCGAAATGACAAATGAAAAATGCCAAATGTTAAATGTCAAATGATGTCAAATAGCTTTTAGATCGACACAAAGCTAATCACCACTGCGACTCTTGCGAACCTACTTCATCGAATTCAGCTACCTGCTCGCCTCAATCCTGTTCATCCTGGGACTGAAGGGCATGAGCCATCCCGAAACCGCCAAGCGCGGCATGCACCTGGCTGAGTTCGGCATGTTGATGGCCATCATCGGCACACTAGTTCATCACGACATCATCACCTTCACATGGATTATCACTGGGCTTGTGATTGGCTCATTGGTCGGTTTGGCGATGGGCTTGTGGGTACCGATGACCGCCATGCCGCAACGAACCGCGCTCTCACACGCGTTCGGAGCTTTTGCTGCTGCACTCGTGGGTGTGTCCGAGTACTACCGTCTCGGCGGTCATCTCGACAACATCACGATGGGCGCGCTTGGTTTTGAAGTGATGCTGGGCTCGCTCACTACGACCGGCAGCTTGCTGGCTTTCGCGAAACTGCAGGGCATGATTCGCGGAACCCCGATGACTTACAAAGGCCAGAACGTCTTCAACATGACGTTGCTCGCCGCCACGATCGTGATCTTCATCTATCTCATCGTGATGCCCGGATCGATGCCGCTGTTCTTCGTGATGGTTGGTCTCGCATTCGTCTTCGGAATTCTTTTAGTCATGCCAATCGGTGCTGCGGACATGCCGGTGGTGATGTCGCTCCTGAACTCGTACGCAGGTCTCGCATCTGCTGCAACTGGTTTCGTGCTCTCAAACAAAGTACTGATCATCGCGGGCACCCTTGATGGGTTCTCGGGTTTCATTCTTTCGGTACTGATGTGTCGCGCGATGAACCGATCGATGACGAACGTTTTGTTTGGAGCATTCGGTTCAGCCGCAGAGACGAAGGCCGGCTCTGATGGCCAACAAGGGACGATGCGCGAAGTGAATCTCGACGATGTCGCCGTGCAACTCGCTTACGCAAAGCAAGTGGTGTTTGTGCCTGGTTATGGAATGGCGACCGCACAGGCGCAGCACGCGGTGCGCGAGTTGGCTGACACGCTTGAGAAGCGCGGCGTGACTGTGAAATATGGGATTCATCCGGTCGCGGGTCGAATGCCGGGACATATGAACGTCCTGCTCGCGGAAGCGAACGTGCCATATTCGTCGCTGTATGAGCTCGAACAGATCAATCCCGACTTGCCGGCGACTGATGTAGCGATCGTGATTGGCGCAAACGATGTGGTAAATCCTGATGCGCGCGATAATCCCGGAAGTCCAATTTCGGGGATGCCGATCATTGAAGTTGATCGAGCGAAGTCGGTGGTCGTATTGAAACGAGGACAAGGTCGCGGGTTTTCAGGTCTCGAGAATCCGCTCTTCTTCAAAGACGTTACCGGAATGTTGTATGGCGACGCGAAAGAGTCGCTGACGCGACTGGTGCAAGCAGTACAACAAGCCTAGCGGCGAAGAGCAAAGCGCGAGGAGCTCAGCGGCAAAAGACCAAACGTTCCGGCAGACCCTTTCCCCTGCTTCGTCATCGCCTAGCACAACGCGCCGAAACCTGAAACCTGAAACTTTAACCTTAGACTTTGTTGTCCCCTTCGCTCGTTTGGAGAACTGATGAAAAAACTTCTTGTCTTTATTTTGCTTCTTAGCAATTCGTCGTTGCTGCTGCCGCCAGTGTTGGCGCAGCGCAAAGGCAGCAAGCGCGCGGCGGCGAGTTCCCCGACCGCTCTCGCTGCGCAACGCGGTGTCGATCAAATTACTGCCGCGCAGATGCGTTCGTACCTGGGTTTCATCGCGTCCGATGAAATGGAAGGCCGCGACACGCCCTCACGTGGCCTCGATACAACCGCCAAGTTTCTGGCGATGAATCTTCAACGCTGGGGCTTCAAACCTGCGGGTGACGACGGCTCGTATCTGCAGCACATCGCCCTCCGTCGAGATCGCGTTGATGCGGCTCAAACGCACGCTGACCTAAATGGCCAACAGTTAACAGTTGGTGAGGACTTCATTCCAACTTCGTCCGTAGGAAAGGTCACTGCTCCGTTGGTGTTTGCCGGCAGTGGCTGGTTCGTGAAATCAAAGAACATCGACTCGTACAAAGACATCGATGCTACCGGAAAGATCGCGGTCATCTTTTCCGTTCCCAATGCGACGCCGCGCAGTGTTCGTTTTGGCGAGTTGGGAAAGGCCGGTGAAGAGTGGATGAACCCGGTCGATAACGCAAAGCAGCATGGCGCGGTTGGTCTAATCTACGTACCGGACTTTCAATACCTCGCCAATTGGGATCGCAACCGGCAGCGCACGCTGGACCGTGGCGCAACCGTTGTCGAGAAGTTCATGACAGCCGGGACGGCGACCTTACCAACAATCATTGTGACGCCCAGGGTGGCGAACGCTCTTTTTCAAGGTGAAAAGCAAAGCGCCAACACACTATTTGAAAAGTCATTCAGCAGCACTGAGGCGACACCAGAATCGTTTGTGATGAGCGCGGAAAAGAAAGCTACGCTCAACATCGCCGTTAAGAATGAGACCCTCGGCACGCAGAACGTAGTCGGCATTTGGGAAGGCAGCGATCCAGTGCTGAAGGACGAGTATGTCGCGCTTGGCGCGCATTACGACCACGTCGGTACCGGCGTTCCCGTGAATGGCGATGGGATTTTTAATGGCGCTGACGACGATGGCTCGGGCACCACTGCGCTGCTTTCAATGGCAGAAGCGCTCGCGCACAACAGCACCAGGCCCAAACGTTCCACGCTTTTCGTTTGGCACTGTGGTGAAGAAAAGGGATTGTGGGGCTCGCGTTACTTCACCAACTATCCTACGGTGCCGCTCGATCATGTGGTGGCGCAACTCAACATCGACATGATTGGCCGCAGCAAGAAAGAGGGGGACACAAATCCGCGCAACCGAGCGTTGAGTGGTCCAAATGAAGTTTATGTGATTGGTTCAACGATGATGAGTACTGATCTTGGTGAGCTTACGCAGTCGGTGAACAAGTCCTATCTGAATCTTACGTTTGATCTTCGCTACGACGACCCCGCCGATCCTAATCGATTCTTCTTCCGAAGCGACCACTATAACTACGCGCGGAAGGGCATTCCGATTATTTTCTTCTTTGATGGCGTGCATGAGGACTACCACCAAGTTGGTGACTCAGCCGACAAGATCGATTACCAAAAGATGGAAAAGATCACGCGCACGATTTACATGATGCTGTGGGAAGTGTCGAACCGACCGAACCGGCCAAAGGTTGATAAACCATTGCCGGCACAACTCAACAATGCGCGGGATTAACTATCTTTGATACTTCGTTCCACCATCAAGCGACGATAGGCTGCGTCGCGCGTGAGCCCAAGCGCGCGCGCTGCCTTCTTCAAAGCCGCACGATGATCAATTCCCTGGGCCTCAAACTCTGCTACTAGAGCCGCCACGCTTTGCTTTTCCTCAACTTTATGTTTTTCCGTTCCAACAGCAGCACGCGCGATCATGAGCACTATTTCGCCTCGCGCTTTGTCGCCTGAGGAAAACTGTTCGGCAAGCTCATTCAAGTTTCCGCGCACGAACTCTTCGTGAAGTTTAGTTAGTTCTCGAGCGACGACTGCGTCCCGAGCACCCAGAATCTCAGACGCGTCGTTGAGCGTTGCTGCGATCCGATGTGGTGCTTCATAAAAAATGAGCGTGGCCGGTACTGCGCGCAATTCGGCAAGGCGTGCTCGACGAGCGTTCGCTTTAGCAGGCAGGAAGCCACCAAAGAAGAATTCATCAGTTGCCAAACCAGAAGCAACCAGCGCCGTAATTAACGCAGATGGACCAGGCACAGGAACCACCGGAATAGAATTCGCGATGGCTTCGCGCACGAGTCTAAAGCCAGGATCGTTAATGCCGGGCGTGCCTGCGTCCGAGACAACAGCAACACTTTCTCCGTTGCGCAGTCTCTGGACCAACTCCTCGGCGCGCTCTCGTTCGTTGTGTTCGTGATAGCTGATGGTCGGTGTATCGATGCCGAAATGCGTGAGCAGCCTGCGCGTGTGGCGCGTGTCTTCACAAGCAATCACATCGACTTCACCAAGAACACGCAAAGCGCGTTGAGTGATGTCTTCGAGATTGCCGATGGGCGTTGAGACGATATACAGCATGTCAGCGATAATCCGCGCTCAGCAATTTATCAAGATGGCGGCGAGCGTCAGCTTCGAGGAAGCGAGTCTTCTGGCCGGTCTTTTCCAGCACCAACCAATCTAGTGACTTGTCGTTCAAGCGGACAAGTAACAAGTCCTGGTCAAAAGTCTGTTTGCCGAAGTGTTTGATGTGCCCGCGAGCGAGGCCACCACCTCGAACAAAGCTGTCACCTGGTACCCGTGGCCAGCCGGCTTCAATTAGCAGACTGCGAACGCCAAACGTCAGCGTGAGACGTGGACCAACCATGGTCGCATGATGACTCGAAAACTTATGCGAATCGTCCTTCTGCATTTGTAAGCTCGCGCCAGACCGGTTGGCATCGCCTGCTAATCTTGCAAAGGTTTCAAGTAACCAATCTATTCCGGTTTTCCGAGACAGATCATTTGAGGCCCTGAGTCGCAAGTAGGCAGCGATGTCTGCGCGGCCTTCACTTTGGGCCCTACGGTGCGCATCAGCGATTGCCGCTTCCCAGGCGTCCTCGAGTTCGCTCACGTCTTTTCCCTATTAAGTCAGAAGAAATTCTGGCAATTTTTGCAGGTTCACACGAAACGCAACAATGCGGCTGGAAGCAGCACCGTTGGGTTCGTCAGCAATCGCGATGTTATCATGCGGACTCAATTCCCCGGCTTTAACAGAAAGGTTGATAGCTCCCAAATTTGGAGTGCGCCGGCAGAGCGAAGCGGCGACGGCGCTTTGGATCCTTCTTACTTTTGAGTTTATGGGTCGTTCATTCAAAGCGGTGTCGCGCTACGCTTTGCCACCGCACTCCAAAATACGGTCCTGAGTCTAGAAATAATCATGCGGAAGAATTCAATCACGAACTATCTGGTGCTCCCAATCATTGGCTGTCTGTGCTTTTCTCTACTGCTGCCAATGGCAGTTCGCGCACAGCAACCAGCTGCGCCAACGACGCATGTCACCGACAGCGCCAACGCGCTCGACGGCGCAGTCAAGCAGGAAATTGAGAACGTGCTGACGAACCTGCAAGCTCGCAGCGGAATCAACTTCACTATCGTACTCATAAAGAGCACCGGCGGCCGCGACATCTATGATTATTCATACGAACTCGCAAAAGCATGGGACATTGGTTTGCGCACCAGCAGCAACAAGAGTCTGCTGATGGTGATCGCTACTGACGATAAGCTCTCGTTCACACAGTTGAGTAAGGGCGTCGCGAAGAGTCTCCCTGACGGAGCAGTTGCTGATTTGAGTCAACGACTTCGTCCGAAGTTGAATGCAGGCCGCGCAAGCGAAGGATTAGACGCGAGCGTCAAGCAGTTCGTAAGCGACTTGTCCGCAAAACTCGGGTTCAGTACCGACGGAATGAATCAGCCAGGTGCTTTTGCCAGCGCGCCTGAAACGACTGGCACTCCGGCAACGACGCCAGCACCAACTGAAGTTGTCGCGGTTCGCGCTGATGTTCCTTCAACTGCTCCAACAACAACTCAACCGGTCCGCGAAAATCCGAAGCCGAGTAAGACTCCAGCTGTTAAGAAACCAGCGCAGCCTGTCGATGATGAAGCAGAAGCTGAAGAAGTCGCGCTCATGCAGACCCATCCGTTTGCAGTCCGAGTAGAGGAACTAAAGACCTTTATCGATACTCATCCTGACTCAAAATCAAAAGCGCGTGCTATCGAGTTGCTGGTTTCTTCTCGCGCTGCGTTGGGAGATGAAAAGTTAAGAACGGGCGACACCGCGGGCGGCGTGCAGCAGTTAATGTTAGCCATATCCGATGCTCCAATGGACGCCTCAGACAAACTCTTTAACGGTGTCATCGCACAAATCCCGCTTAACCTCTACATGCGGAACGAAGCAGCGGAAGGTTTCAAAGCAGCGCAGGCTATTGAGTCGAAGTATGGAAACGACGCGAAGAGATTACTTGCGATTTCCGGTTTTTACCTGAGCCTTGAGCGCGGCGACGAAGCGGCTAGGGTTGCGGAACAAGCCACCAGGTTGGCGCCGGACATGGCCGCCGCATATAACGCACTTGGACTAGCATTGCAGATTTCTCTGCGTCTGGATGAAGCAACCGCCGCTTATAAACGCGCCCTTGAACTCGACTCGAAATCGCCCGGTGCGCGTAGAAGCCTGGCGGATCTCACTCGCGCAAACGGCAATTCAGCAGATGCACTCGCGCTCTATCGAGAACAGTTGACGATTGATCCTACCGATCGAAATGCTCGAGCGGGAATGGTGCTGGCGCTTTACGATCTCAATCAAACTGCCGAGGCCGATCGCGAATTTGAAGCGGTGCTAAAAGAGAATCCACGCAACGTCACGCTGTTGGCTGGAGTTGCGTATTGGTCTCTAGCGCATAACGACTATCGACGCGGTTTGGATCTGGCGAAGAAGTCCGCGGACATCGAACCGCGTTACACATGGGGCCAGATCGCGCTTGCACGAGCATTGATCGCGGATAAAAGACCCGAAGTCGCCGAAGCCTGTTTGAGGTTCGCCCGCCAACACGGCAGATTCGCAACCCTCGAATACGAGCTTGCGAATTCTTTGTCAGCCCTCGGCCTGTATGAAGAAGCGGGCGACATCCTGACCCAGTCGTTTCGCGCGAATGATGATGTGATTGAAACGACTCTTGCCGGCCACGTGCCGGCTCATGCAAGCAGTTTTATTGAATTGCTTGCTCCCGAACGGAAGGCCAGCCTTTTTCAATTTGCAGCCGCCGATACTGATGACAACGCGCGCAGGCTCAAAGGTTTGTTGATGTTGATGTCTGCGACCTCATCGCCGGACGGAACCAAGATTGATGAGGACCGCGCCGTATCGGCAGCACGTGAATTCGCAAGCGGGACTGACAACATGCGCGTTTACCGACAGCTATTCGCAGCGAACCGCTTGCTGAAACGTGGGGTCGGCATCAAGGTGGCACAGGAATTGGCGGACGCTGCGCGCGATGGCGTTAACACTGCAGTGGCAGTGCCCGCAGCCACGATTGCAGTTCAGGCTGATGAACTGCGCGAACTCCGCGCGCAAGCAATTGCTGCAGGTGGCACACCCGAGGTGCCCGATGCGCCACCGAATGCTCTCGCTAACATCTTGCGAGGACGGATTGAAGATCTTTCAGGATGGTCGTTGTTCAATCAGGACAAGAACGACCAGGCAATCGAACATCTAAAACTTGCTGCGGGCATTATTCCTGAAGCAACACCTTCCTGGCGCACGGCGGTGTGGCATCTCGGGACCGCACTCGAGCAAGCCGGCAAGAATAATGAGGCGCTTAGTTATTACATCAAGAGTTATAACGCGGGCCCGAACGACTCGGTGCATCGTTCGATCATCGAGAATCTCTACCGCAAGGTTAACGGATCGATTCAGGGTCTCGACGAACGAATTGGACCAGCACAAGCAATCTCGACGACGGCAACGCCAAGTCGTAGCGGAACAGCTTCTCCTGTGGATTCGCCGGCGGCGGATACTGCCATCGCCACCCCTGTCCCGACTCCAGTAGCAACGCCTAGACCTGAACCCGCACAGCCGACCGAGCCGCCGCAACCAGCGAGCACGCCCGCTCCAACTCCTGAAGCTGAGCCAGCGAGTTCACCATCGCCTTCGCCGTCTTCGGAAGTTCCTGCTACGCGAAGCCGTTCGGAGCTTCCGGCACCGAAACAATCGCCCTCACCGTCGTCTTCACCGGCAACTAAGCCGGCATCCGACACCAGGCCGCGGCGCGTCAAGCCCCCGAGCGACTGACCCGGCGAGACGGGTTCAAATCTCGCGCCGCACAGCCAACCGGATTAGCCTCGGCTACCATCAAACCGCCGCAGAAAGCTTCGCGAGCCGCAATCGCAACTTGGCGCTCACTTGTTGGATTTGCCTCAACTGTTGCTGTTCTGTCTGAACATTACAGCGACACCACACTTCGCGGGATTGACTCGCGGCTTGTATAATCGCTCAACATTTGAATTAACTTTTTTAGATCATGATGAAAATGAGGCTCAGCTTTTCGAGATCTTTTGTGCTACTCGGCGTGTTGTTGATGTCCGCAGTTGCGGCCTCAGCACAGCAGCCCCCAGCGACTACGCCTAACAGCCGTTTCGACGTCAGTAATTATCGTATCGAAGCTCAGTTAATTCCGGACCAGCACACGTTGCGCGCCGGAGCGGACGTCACTCTTACACCGCAGGATTCGACTCGTTCCCTCGTGTTTGAGCTTAACGGCTCACTAAAAATTGAAAGCATCGAGCGTGACGGAGTAGCGCTGACAAATTATGTGCAGGACGCGGTGGGGGTCGGAGCCTTAGGACCAAGTGTCCGTGTTGACCTCGGCGCAGTTGTGCCGGCAAACCAGCCTATCA
>Ga0070673_100003029_pt1 | contig 10397 bp, 6 predicted proteins | sample KBSM23metaG_FD_65342 | JGI IMG/M metagenome (GOLD analysis project Ga0070673, IMG submission 65342) | Miscanthus rhizosphere microbial communities from Kellogg Biological Station, Michigan, USA - KBS M2-3 metaG | ecosystem: Host-associated > Plants > Roots > Rhizosphere > Soil ...
CTGCCTCGGCAGCGCAGGCTACCAGCCCGCGCCACGTTGTCTGATAAAAACAGTAGTACTCTAGGCGCCAATGCTAACGTTTCGGCGAGAGGAAGTAGTGAACAGCCGGAGTCACGATCAGCGACAGCACCATCGAGGCGATCACTCCGCCGATGACTGCGATTGCCAGTGGCTGCAGCATTTGCGATCCGGCTCCCCAGGCTAGCGCTAACGGAATCATGCCGGCGACGGTTGCGAGCGCGGTCATCAGGATCGGGCGCAATCTGCGCTCCCCGGCTTCGATCATGGCTTGCAGCGGCGTAGAGCCGGAGGCTCGGAAGCGCTCGTCGGCGTCGAGCAGCAGGATGCCATTCTTCGCCACGATCCCGATCACCATGATCACGCCCATGAATGACGCGATATTGAAGCTGGTCCTGGTGACGAGTAATGCCACGAAGACGCCTGAAGTCGAAAGCAGCGCCGACGCCAAAATGGCCACTGGCGCGGCAAATGTGCCGAATTCAAATAGCAGCACGGTAAACACCAGCACCACAGCCAGCGCCAGCACGATCATCAAGTCGTGGAACGATCTCTGCTGCTCCTGATAGGCGCCGCCATATTCCACGCGAATGGACGGCGGGATGTGCAGACCGGCCACTACTTTTTTGACCGCATCGATTCCGCTACCGAGATCGAGATCCTCAAGGCGCGCGGTCACGGCCACGTCGCGCTGTAAATTTTCCCGGCGGATCTCGTTCTGTCCAGGCAATTCGAAGATATTGGCGAGTGATCCGAGCGTGGCTGTTTTGCCGTTGGAATTGACCAGCAGCGAATCTCGGATGGTGTCAACCGTCGCGCGGGCCTGTTCGGGGTAGCGGACACGCACGGTGTACTGCCGGTCGTTCAACACTATTGGGCTCGGAGCAGGCTCTCCCTGCAGGATCGCGCTGACATCGAGCTCCACTTCTTCGGCGCTGAAGCCGGCGCGGGCGGCGACTGCGGGGTCCACTTTAAAGGTGATGGCAGGTCCGCTGATGGTCTTGTCGATACCGTCGGAGACATCGACAACGCCTTTAATTTTCTTGATTCCCTCGCCGACTTTGGGGGCCCATTCGCGTAACAGGGCCTGATCAGGCGAGAACAGTTTGATCTCGATCGGTTCGGGGGCGCTGGTGAGGTCGCCGATCATGTCCTGCAAGAGCATAACGAATTCTACTTGCAGCGCCGGCAGCTCATCTGCGATCTTGGCGCGCACATCGGAGATAACTTCGTCGACGCTGCGTTTCCGATCGCGCTTCAGCTTCACGGTGAAGTCGCCGCGGTTGGCTTCGGTAACCCATACCAGGCCGAGCTCGAGGCCGGTGCGGCGCGACGTATTGTCGACTTCCGGCATTGATCGTAAGATTTCTTCTACCTTCAAAAGCGCCTGGTTGGTCTCGGCGAGCGAGGAGCCGGCGGGCGTGAAGTAGTCGAGAATGAATCCGCCTTCGTCCATGGTAGGTAGCAAGTCGGAGCCGAGCGCGTTGTAGCTGAAGTAGGCGCCGGTGATGAGGAGCGCCGTCAAGAGGCCGAAGATCAATGCGTGCGCCAGAATCCAGCGCAATGTATGTTCGTACACGTGAATCACTTTTCCCAGGATTCCGGTCTCGGCGTGTCCATGCTCGTATTCGGAAGCCGGCAGGCCGCTCTTACGGCGAATCAGGTAATGGCTGAGCGTCGGAGTCCAAGTCAGTGCGAGGCCGAGCGAAGTGAGCAGCGCTACTCCTACGGTGATGGCCAGGGCGCGGAAGAACGTGCCAGTGACTCCCGTGATCGAGATTAGTGGGACGAACACCACAATGGGCGTGATAGTTGAGCCGATGAGCGGCTTGCTGATCTCCCGAATGGCGCTGCGTATGGCTTCCGAGCGGCTCTGGCCGGCGTCGCGGTGGAGCACAATATTTTCCACCACCACGATCGCGTCGTCGATGACCAGTCCTACTGCGGCGGCAAGTCCACCGAGCGTCATCAGGTCGAAACTTTCGCCCATGATGCGCAGCGCGATAAACGTAATCGCGATGGTGGCGGGAATCACCAGGCCGGCGACGAGGGAGGTGCCCCAGTCGCGTAAGAAGACAACCAGGATGATCGATGCCAAGACGAGGCCGATAAAGATCGCATCGCGGACGCTTCTAATGGAATCGCTCACGATTTCCGACTGATCGTAAAATGGCGCAAGCTTGACCCCCGCCGGAAGGCCTTTCTGTAGATCGGAAATCGCGATGTGGACTTCTTCGGCGACTTGCAGCGTATTGCCGTCCGGCTGGCGTTTGATGTTGAGCAGGACCGCGGGCTTCCCGTTGGCGTTGACCACCGTGTAAACCGGCTTCACCGACGGAAGCACGGCTGCGATATCGCCGATTCTCACCGGGAGTCCCGCCGGATTGGTCTTCACGACAATGGCGGCGATCTCGTCCGGCGTGCGCGCCTGTCCGCTGACCAGACTCAGGACGAGCTGGTGATTGGTCTCGATAAGTCCGGGAGAATCGATCAGGTTGCTTTTCTTCAGGGCGTCGAGGATGGCGGTGACGGTGACGGCGGACTGCAGCATTTTCGGCGGATCGACTCGAATTTCGAATTCAGGCTCCTGTCCTCCTTGCACGACGACGGTCGACACGCCGCTGAGCCGGTTGAGGCGGGGCTTCAGATCGTAGGTGGCGATCTCCCACAAGCGTGTCTGCGACACTGTTTCAGAAGTCAGGCTGTAGCCGAGGATCGGGAACGCCGCGAAGGTGAGTGGGTTCGCGTTGACGCGCGCGGTCGACGGCAGTTCGGCTTGCGCCTGCGCCAGCGCCGCATTCACGCGCGCCAGCGTCTCGAACATGTTTACGCCCCAGTTGAAGTAAAGGTCAATTTCCGCCGTGCCGCGGCTGGTGATGGATTTCACCCGCTCGAGGCCCTGGACGCTGTTGACGGCCTCTTCAATAGGCCGTGTGACCGTGACCAGCATTTGGTCGATCGGGGCGACGCCATTATCGACGCCGATGACGATGCGGGGAAATTCGGTCGACGGAAACACCGAGACCGGGATGCCAGTCGCCAGATATGCGCCGGTCGCAATGAGCGTGATGATGACGAAGATGATCGGCTTACCGTGACGGGAAGTCCAGTGTTCGACCTCCGCCGTGGGTGGCGGTCCGACGATCGTGGAAGAGCGATCACTCATTTGGATGGCTTTTCTTCTTTCTCTTCCTTTTTGTCGTCTTTCTCTTCCTTCTTGCCTTCGCCGGGTTTTTCGATCTTGACCTTCGCTCCATCGGTGAGGCCGACGCCGCCTTCACTGACTACACGCGCGCCCGCGTCGACGCCGCTGAGGATTTGCGCCTTTTCGCCGTCGCGCACGCCCACTTCGACTTTCTTCTCGTGAGCTACTGAATCTGAGCCGACGACGAATACCGCAGTGCCGCCTTCGGAGGCTCCCAGCAGTGCGGATGTCGGCGCCACGATCGCGCCAGGAATCGCGCCCGCGTTGATCGTCACATGCACTGTACCGCCGGGCCGCAGACGCTCGCCCGGATTGGTGGCCTGAACCCAGATCTCAACTGTCGTGCTGGCCGAATCGATCGCCGGGCTGACGACGGTCACTCTCCCGGTAACCTGCTGCGCGCCGTCGGTGGCGGCGATCGACGCCGGCTGTCCTACGCGCACATACGCGGCTTGCGCCTGCGAGAGATTGACGCGAGCAATCACGCTCGATACATCCATCACCGTAATGAGCGGCGCGCCGGCGGCGGCCATCTCTCCTGGAAACAACGGGCGATCGACTACTACGCCGGAGATCGGACTCCTGATTTGAGCGTAGGAAAGCTGCGCCAGCGCCGCGGCATACTTTGCCTTGGCGGAATCGAGCTGGGCGGCTGATCCCTTTACTTCCTCATGCCTCCCGACGCTCTGCATCGAGTCGAGGTGTTTTTGCGCTGTTTCGTACTGACCCTTTGCCTGGGCGTAGGCGACAGCCGCTTCATCGACCAGCTTTTTGGCGAGCGCGCCTTCTTTCAATAGCTGTTCGCGGCTCTGTAGCAGCGCTTGAGAAGCATCCATCGATTGCTTCGTAGCCTGAACATCCTGCTGCGATTTCACAAGCTCATCCGGTACGGTGGCGCTCGAAATCGTCCGAAAGTTCGATTCAGCCTGGTCGACAGCGCCCTTTGCGTCGGCGACTGCAGCGGCGAGGTCGCCACTTTCGAGTTCCGCCAGCAACTGGCCCTGCTTGACCTGATCGCCGCGATTCACGTAGAACTTTTTCACAGGCGCGCTGATCTTCGGCACGATTGCTGATTGATCAAGGGCGCGCAGAACGCCGTCGGCGGTAATGATCCTCTGTATGGGCTCACGCTTTGCCTCGGTGACTTGGACCGATAGGACCGGCTCCTCTTCCTTGGCTTCCTCTTTCGTCGAGCAGCCCGTGCTTACAAATGCAAGGAAGATCAGAGCTGCGATGCTGAAATTCTTCTTCATCTCAAAACCTTCCGGTGAGTGTCTGCAGATTCGCCAGGGCGACCGCGTAACGCGCCAATCCATCATCGTACGCATTACGTGCTTGGGCGAGGGTAGACTGCGCGTCGACGACCTCGAGCGCGGTCGCCTCGCCGGCCTGATAGCGTAACAGCGTGAGACGTAGACTTTCGGTCGAGAGATCCATCGAGCTTCGTAGAGAATCCAGTTGGGCTCGCGCGGCCTGCGCCTCGAGTTGGAAAGAGCTGATATTGGTAGCAAGTGTGCGTTGAGCGAACGTCAACTCCAGCTGGGCCTGGCGCTGTTCGAGCTCGGCTTGTCGGATCTTGCTACGCGTGGCGCCCCAGTTCCAGACGGGAATGTTTAACGTGCCTTGTACTACCGAGCCCAGATTCTGGCGGTCGTCCGGTCCGCGAGTATTGAGAACGTTGGCATTGATACCGTAAAAGTAATCGAGCGAGAGGGTAGGCAGATAGGCAGCTTTGGCGGACGCGATTTGCGCTCGCGCCTGACGCATGCCGGCCTGGGAGGCTCGTATTTCGGGGCTCGTCGATTGAGCGAGAGAGGTGACCTCGTCGATTGGCGGGAGGGGTTTATCGGCGGCCAAGTCATCCGCTATCTCGTATGCTTGGTTGAGGTTAGGGAAAACGATCACGCCCAGCGAGATGCGCGCTTTTTGCGTATTCGTCTGCGCATCGAGGAGGTCTCGCTGCCTTTGTTGAAATTGGAGTTGGGCTTTAATGACGTCGGCGCGGGCGACTTCGCCTCCGCGCTCCTGTTTCTGTGTAATATCGAGAAAAATGGCGGCTTCGTCGAGACTGCGGCGGGCATTGGCTTCGTGCCGCTGGGCGCTCAAAAGCGCGTAATAGCTCTGCACGACGACGCCCACCAATCCGCGTATCGCTATGTCCTGCTTGGCCTTCGCCACAGCCTCAGCGGCGATCGAGCGCTGATAGTCGGCTCTTTTAGCGATTGAAAAAACCTCGGCGTGGAGGGCGGCCTGGTCATTATAGACATGCACGCCATCATTACTGATGAAAACGCCGGACGGAGTGCCGTTTCCCTGGGTATAAATGTACTGTGAAAGGGCATTCAACGAGGGAAAAAGCGCCGCTTTTGCCTGAATTCGATCCTCTCGCGCGAGCGCCGCGGTGATTCCGGCGGTCAAGAACTGCTGGTTGTAGTCCCGGGCGCGCTGCAGCGCTCCGGCCAGATCGAGCTTGACAGCATCTTGGGAAAAGAGCGGTCCGCATAGAATCACCCCTATGCACAAAGTCCTAAGAAACATCCCACACAAGCAAATCATAGGCATCTGAAAGATACCTGAAAACAGCACGCTTTGCATACGGCTTTCAGAATTCTGGCATACGATTTGAACAGATGCAGGTTTTGGTCGTGGAAGATGAACCGAGGATGGCCAACCTCTTGCGGCAAGGGTTGACTGAGGAAGGGTACGTTGTTACGGTGGCTGCGAATGGCGTGGACGCCATCAACCTGGCGCTGGGGTATGCATTCGACGCGATGATACTAGACGTGATGTTGCCGGGCATGGATGGATTCGCTGTGGTCCGACGGCTGCGCGAACGGCAGAATCACGTTCCGATCCTGATGTTAACAGCGCGCGACACAACGGGAGATATCGTTACGGGACTCGATTTGGGGTCGGACGATTACCTCACCAAGCCATTCTCCTTCGATGTGCTGCTGGCGCGGCTACGTGCATTGGGACGGAGGCGGCCGGTGGCGCCGTCGGCGGTATTACGCGTGGCGGATTTGAGTGTGGATGCGGGGGCTCGAGAGGTGAAACGCCGCGGTAAGGACCTTCGTCTCACCCGCACGGAATTCTCGATTCTCGAGTTACTAATGAGAAACGCGGGGCGCGTGGTTACTCGCGAATCGATCATCGAACATGTTTGGGGGCATAACGGGGAAATTGAGAGCAATACGCTTGATGCATTTGTAAGATTATTGCGGGCTAAGATCGAGCCGGCTGGGGAACTTAAGTTGATCCACACGGTACGGGGCGTGGGATACACGCTGAAGGCGGGTGAACCGGCTTAATGATGTTCCAATCGATACGGCTCCGGCTCACGTTCTGGTATTCGGGGGTGCTGCTGGCTGCGTTGCTGGTGCTAGGGGCATCCCTGTGGGTGGCGGTGCGGCATAACGTACTATCGGGGATCGAAACGCGGTTGAGGGAGGCGGCGAAGGGAGTCCGCACGGTCCTCGGAAACGACCCTGAAAAGGATGAGTTGGACGAGGAGATCAGGGAGTTCGAGCATGCGGCGTACGAGATTGCTTTTCTACGAGTTCGCGACGGAGCCGGTAAGGAATTGTTACCGGATTCGCCGCTGCTATCGATGGGATCGCGCGATCTGAAAGAGAACACCGGTTCGCTGAACGGGCTACGCTTTCGCTTGTACTCGGAACGTGTTTCCATAAACGGACGAGATTACGAAATCGACACCGCGGTGCCGCTTATTGAGGCAGAGCAAATGCTGGAGCAACTTCGTACGCTGCTGCTGATCGCGATTCCGCTGGTAGTGGTGGTCGCCTTTTGCGGAGGATATTGGATTAGCGGTCGCGCGCTTTCGCCGGTCGGCGATCTAACGAACGCCGCGATGAGAATCAGCGTCGAAAATCTATCGGAACGCCTGCCTGTCCGGCATACAGGCGATGAACTGCAGCGGCTGTCGGAAACGTGGAACGAGATGTTGGGGCGGCTTGAGGCGTCCGTGCAGAGGATCGAGAGTTTCACCGCCGATGCTTCTCACGAGCTGCGCACGCCGATATCGGTTATTCTGACGAGCGCGGAACTGGCGTTGCGGCGGCAGCGGGACGCGGCCGAGTACCGGGAGATACTCGAGGGCATCGTTTTGGAAGCGAAACGCATGACGGGGCTGACGGAAGATCTGCTGGCGCTGGCGCGGTCGGATGCGAGCAAAGCGCCGCCGCCGTTCGAGCTGGTCGATCTGGGGGAACTGGCGCGGGAAGTGGTGCATGATTTGGCTGCGAGTGCGGAGCGCGGAAATATCGGCCTAAAGGTGGAGATCGATGCGGCGGTTCCCGGCGTGTGGGGAAATCGCCCGGCTTTGCGGCGAGTTCTCCTGATTCTGCTAGACAATGCGCTGAAGCATACTCCTGCTGGCGGATCGATCGAAGTCAGCAGCGCCGCCACGGGAGGTGGCGCGACTATATCGGTGAAGGATAACGGGGAGGGCATCGCCGCGGCGGATATTCCTCACGTGTTCGACCGGTTCTATCGTGCCGACAAGGCGCGTACCGGACAGAATGGAGTGGGGCTGGGGCTTTCGATCGCGCAGGCTATTGCTCGGCTGCATGGATCGGAAATCCAGGTGGAGAGTGCGCCGGCTGCGGGGTCGCGGTTCTTTTTCACGTTGCCGGAAAAGGTGCATCAGAACGGTAGTCGTTCGTGAGGGGATGACGCTCACGGGGTCGGCTAAAAGCCCGCTGCAGCCAGGATTGGCCGCAGGAGGGTAGCGGTTCGAAGTCTTCGCAAATAACACAGTTTGGGTATGAGCTGACACATCTCTGCGCGATTAGCGCGGGCACTCCAAGGGATTCTCTTTGGAATATAAAGTGCTTTGTACCTGGCATGTTCGCACGCATTGCCGCCATCGCCTTCATTTTGGTCTGTACCAGCGTTGCCTGGTTTATACTCGGCGGGACGATCAATTCCCGCACCAACAATTCGAATGACAGGCTGCGTCCCGGAGTGAATTCGATCTGGGGCTCACCGCAGGATCAAGGACCGCCGGTCGGGTCCTACGACGTCGTCGTGCAGGACAGGGTGGAGACCGAGACGGATGGCCATAAGACTGTACGGACGCAAAGCAGTCAACGCACGATACCGTTGCCGCTCGACTCGAGCCGTGTGGACGTCATCCTGGCGTTGGAACACCGGCAGAAGGGGCTTCTCTGGTATAGCACGTACGTCGTCGATTTCGCCGCGGTCTACTCCTTTCGCAATGATACGGACGCACCTCAGCTGGCGAACTACACGCTCAGGTTTCCGGCGGAGCATGCGATCTATGACGGATTGGTTATGGAAGTCAACGGGCGGCCGCTGCCGATCGCTTCGCAGAAAACGGGCGCGAGTGTAGCCGCTGTGATCGGTCCGCGAGAAACCGCGGCTCTGCGCGTCGGCTACCGGTCGCATGGACTGGAAAGCTGGCGATACCGGCTCGGCGACGAGGTCAGCCAGGCTCGCGACTTCGCTCTTCACGTGAAGACGAACTTCAAGCAGATCGATTTTCCACTAGATACGTTGTCTCCAACGGACAAACGCGAGACGGCCGGGGGCTGGGAGCTCACCTGGCGGTACAGCAATCTCATCAGTGGATTTCAGATCGGCGTGGTGATGCCGGAGAAGCTTCAGCCGGGACCGCTGGCAGGGGAGATCAGTTACTTTGCGCCCGTCTCCTTGCTCCTGTTTTTCTTCCTGATTTTTACAATTACGACTTTGCGGTCGATCGATTTGCATCCGATGAATTACTTCTTTCTGGCGGCGGCGTTCTTCGCGTTTCATCTGCTGCTGGCGTATCTGGTGGATCATATTTCGATCCATCTCGCATTCTTGATATGTTCGGTAGTTTCGATATTTTTGGTGGTGAGTTATCTGCGGTTGGTGGTGGGGGCGCGTTTCGCCCTGGTCGAGGCGGGAGGGGCGCAGTTCATTTACCTGGTCCTGTTTTCGTACGCGTTCTTTCTACAGGGGTTTACCGGGCTGGCAGTGACGATCGGGTGCATCGTGACGTTGTTCGTCGTGATGCGAATGACGGCGCAGATTCGATGGAGCGATAGATTCGGCGATCAGGCGCGCCGGACGACGTAGTAGGGCTGGTTCGCGAGGTCCGCGGCGAAGCCGGGGTAGAGCACGGCTTTATCGGCGGATTCCTTCAGCTCGAAGTAATACTGCAAAGGGTACGGGGATTCGGTGTAGGTCCCGGGAATGGTGGCGCGATATCGTTTGTCGCGGGATTCCATTTCAGCCATTTGGTAGCGCTCGGCCTGATTGACGCGACGATAATACAACCGCACGTTGGCGGGCTTATCGAGAGAGAGCTCGATTTCCAATGGCTGGCCGGCACGGAACTTCGATGGTGGCGTGTGGCGGAGGCTTACCGCGGTGCGTTGCGGCTTTCCGAGTGCTTCTGCTACCACGGCTTGGGCTTGCGGATTCGGTTTGGCGGCTTCGACTTTCTTGGCCATGTCAGCAATGTCGCCGTCCATGGCGGGTAGGCGGTCTAGCCAGTGCCCGCGCAGGTGCGAAAGTTCACCTGCGGTGATGTCCGATACGTAAACTTTGCCTTGGTCGGCTAGTTTGGCCCAAACGGCGCGAGCGCGTTGATAGGCTTTGAGCGACTCTTCGAGGGCGACCCGGTCGCCGCTCTGCTGGTGAATGCCGTAGAGAACTCCGCTGCGGAACTTGGCGGCGAAGAAACGGCCGAGACCACACTGGATTGATACGTCGATGGCGAGCCTGCGGAAAGCCGGATCGGATTTGTCGGGCGTCTGCGACTCGGCTTTCGCGAGCTCTTTCATCGAAGTGTCGGAAAGGTCTTCGAGCCACTGCGCCACTTCGATGGGTGAATACTTTCCACTGCGTTCGCCTTTGAGCAATTCGGCGGCGAAGTCGTTGATCCGGGAAAACAGCTGCGGATCGAGCGGGCTGACATTTCCAAACACTCGCGGATCGGGGCTATCAGTATAGGGGTGCCGGCGTGCAGGATCGACGATCGGCTGGTTGGTGTAGATTTCGGGCCAGTAGGTGTTGTTGCCGGCGGAAGCGCCATGGGTGGTCGTGATGATGGGGAGAATGCGGCTCGCGTTTGCCAGCGCGGACTCTAGCGAACCGGCTGCCGCCTGGAACGGCTTCTTCAGGTCGCGGCGCCAGACTTCGC
>Ga0070673_100003033_pt1 | contig 10390 bp, 12 predicted proteins | sample KBSM23metaG_FD_65342 | JGI IMG/M metagenome (GOLD analysis project Ga0070673, IMG submission 65342) | Miscanthus rhizosphere microbial communities from Kellogg Biological Station, Michigan, USA - KBS M2-3 metaG | ecosystem: Host-associated > Plants > Roots > Rhizosphere > Soil ...
CCTCGGCCGGGCAATCAAGAATTTCAAGCGCGCGGTTAACGCGCAGAGCGAAATTGACGTGTCGCCCGGCGCCAAGGACAAGAAGGGCGAGATCGACGACGCAGAGGCGTCGTCGAAGCCCACGAAGTAGTAGCCGCTCCGGGTCAACCCGGGCAAACGCGCGCGCCTTCGGGGCTTTTCTGCGTCATCCGCCGCTGGTCTTACGGCCGAGGTGTAAACAACGGGATTGCTTAGCCATTTCACACAGGTGCGGATTGGTTCGTTGTATTACACGATTGACCTGTTTTTTTAACTATGACACCCTAAGACAATGACCACAGCACGCACCATCAAGCGGTACGCGAACAGGAAGCTCTACGACACACGGGACAGTCGCTACGTGACGCTGGATCACATCGCTGCCATGGTGCGGGCGGGTGACGACGTGCGGGTCGTCGAGAACACCACTCGCGCGGACCTGACGACGGCCACGCTCGCCCAGATCATCTTCGAGGAAGAGAAGAAGGCGCCCCGGCTGTCCGTTGCCGGCCTGCGCAAGATCATCCAGGGCGGGATGCCCGCCGCGGCGCCGACCTCGGCCGCCCCGGCCGCCGGCACTCCGGTTCCGCCTGCCGCCGGTTCAGCCGGCTCGGGCGGCGTCGGCGGCGCCGCCGCCTAACACGCTCGCTACCGCCTGATCGCGTGGGGAGCCGGCGAGCTTTGCTCGCCGCGGACCATCGCGGGAGGGTTTGGGAACCCTTCGAGGGTTCCCATCCTAAAAGTCGAAGCCCGCGGAGAGCGAGTACTTCTCTTGCGTGGCGCTGCGGTCGCTCGCGCCGATGTCCTGGGCGCTGTCCCGGCTGCTGCCCGCGATCGCGACTTCGACCTGGGCGGCGACGAACACCACCGACAGCTTCAGCTTCAAGCCGCCGAAGAAGCGCTGCCGTGTGATGATGTCCTGCTTCGGGAATTTGAAGTTGGCGTTCAGGTCGTTCTGGTAGTCAGGCCCCGGCGTCTGCGAAGCGGCGCATTGAGGGGTCGGGGGCGGGCCGCCCGGCGACGCGAAGGCGTCGCATCCCGGCGTGGCGTCGATGACGCCGCTGCGCGCGCTGATGAGCAGCATGCTCCAGCCCAGGATCGGTTCGAGGCGCGCGGTGCCGCCGACGTCGAACGCCTTCGACACCAGGAGGTCGATGCTATAGACGGTCAGATCGACCTCCGACGTGCCGAGCAGCTGCGACGCCGCGCCACGCACGGCGAACGACGGCAGCCACCAGCCGTGAAAACCTTCCTGTAGCGCCAGCTTCGCGTAGCCCTGCAGCACGTACATCCTCGAGTTCAGGACGCTGAGCGCGCCGGCGCCGAACTCGAACGCGGGCAGCGGGAGCCACAGGCCCTTGCGCACGAAGCCGCCCACGGTGGTCAGGTACGAATCGCGGGTGGCGGCGGCGGGGTTGGTCGGCTCGACGGCGGCGATGCCGTCCCAGTACGCCCGGTCGCCGATCTTCCGGTTCGAGTTGATGGTCGTGATGCCTAGCTCGGCGGAGAACTGAAAGCCGGCGAAGCCGAGCGTATCGGCGGGCGTCATGAGGCGCGGCGCGATCGCGAAGCCCAGCTCGGACATCAGGCTGCGAAAGCGTGATTGTCCGTCGGCGTCGGGCCTCGTCATGCCGGTCATGATGTTCCCGGCGGCGTCGCGCTGGACCCAGCTGCACTCGTTGGTGATCGGATCGGGCGGGCAGAGATTCAGCAGGCGCAGATCGTTCTTGCCTGCGCGCGCGCGACCTTCGCCGGCCAGCGCCGCAACCCCGACCGCGCACAGGATGAGGGGCAGCCGCCGCGCCCTTGGGAAGGCCATTGCCGTGTACGGTACGGGTTGGCCTCGAAGGGTGTCAAGGAAGCTGTACCGGCGCACGGTGCGGGCTGCTAACGTGTGCCGCCCACGTCATGCACCCGCTTGGCTCGCGCGTCATCGCACGCTTGGTCGTGCGGATCGTCCTCACGCTCACGATAGCGGCGCTGGCGGGGACGTCCCGGTTCGCGCCCGGAACCAAGCTGTCCGAGGGGACGCGCTGGACGCTGCTCGCGATCGCCGTGGCGGTCGGCCTCATCTGGGTGGTCGGCGAGCTGCTCAAGTCGACGCTGGAACGGCTGGTCGGTTTCCGCTACCTGCACCGCGGGCGGCAATCGCGCGGGGCGACCATCGGGCTCGCGGTTGGTCTGGGCCAGATCGCCATCGGGTTCGCGCTGTTCGCCGCCGGCCACCATTCGCAGGTCGGCCATTCGCGGGGGCTGGAGACCGCCGGCGTCAGCATGATCCTCACCGGCGGGTTGGTGGCGGTGGTGTCGTTTCTGCTGCGGGTGGTCTCGGTGTTCACGACGGTCTCGACGATGGGGGTCGTCCTGGGGGTGGCGTCGCTGGTGGTGGTGTTCGGCGTGACCAGCGGGTTCGAGCGCGAGTTCCAGGACAAGGTGCTGGCGCTGAACGCCCACCTGATTGTCCAGGCGTACGGCGACGCCGATTTCGACGAGATGAACGACATTCAGCGCCGGCTGGCCGGCATGCCGGGCGTGGTGCGGATGGCGCCGTTCCTGTTCTCGGCGGGCGAGGTGATGATCGGGCGCGTGGGCGCCAACCTGAAAGGGATCGATCTGCATCAGGGCGCCGACGACCTGCGGCGCGCGCTGGAACAGGGGAAGGTCGAGGACCTGGAGAAGCCCGCGCGCTGCCCGCTGCCCGGGACGACGCCGCCCCGGACCACCACCGACGTCGGGCGCATCGCCGTCGGCGCCGAGCTGGCGCGCAAGCTGCGCGTGGGCATCGGCGACTGCATCCCGATCATGGTGCCGTTCAGCTCGGGCGCGACCGACATGCCCGTCTCGTACCTGTTCGAGGTGACCGGCATCTTCCGCATGGGATTCAATGAATACGACACCCGGCTCGCTTACGTCAGCATCGCGGACGCGCAGCGGCTGGCGAACGTGCGCCGCCTGGTGTCGGGCGTCGAGCTGCGCTTCGCGGATCCGATGGCGGCGCTGACCGCCAGCAAGGAGGTGCAGCGGCGGCTGGGCAGCCCGCACCACCTGGTCGACTGGAAGGAGCTGAACGGAAACCTGTTCCGCGCGCTGCTGATCCAGAAGATTTTCATCGCGCTGATGCTGGTGATCATCATCGTGGTCGCGGCGTTCAACATCGTCTCGTCGCTGACGATGATCGTGCTGTCGAAGGTGCCCGAGATCGCGATCCTGAAATCAATGGGCGCGTCGGATTCGATGGTGGCGCGCGTCTTCCTGATCGGCGGCACCGCGGTCGGTCTGATCGGCACCAGCCTGGGCATCGGCTACGGCCTGCTGGTCTGCCTGCTGGCGCGCCTCTACGGCTACCCGCTGGATCCCAAGGTGTATCTGATCGGCGAGCTGCCGGTGCAGATCCGCCCCGAGGAGCTGGTCGGCGTCGCGCTGGCGACGATCTTGATCGCCTGGCTGGCGACGCTTTACCCGTCGATGCGCGCGAGCCGGCTCGTCGCCGTCGAGGGGCTCAGAGCTTGATCTGCTGGGCGACGTTGCCCTGCTGCTTCTGCTTGTCCTGCTTGTCTTGCTCGTCCGCGTTGTACTTGGACGGGCACTTGGCCATGATGCCGTCGGGAACGACGGCGACCTGATTGTCCGCCGTCAGCGATCCCTTCACGATCACCTCGGCGCCGCTCTTGAACGTGTCGGGGACCAGGCCCTCGTAGGTGGCGGTGATCATCGCGGCCGGGCGGTCGGGGCGGCTCTGGATCTTGAAGCGATAGAGCAAGGTTCCCTTCGCCTGCTCGATGGAGCCGTCGGCGACCACGCCGTGCACCTGCAGCTTCTTGCCGCGAAGGGAGTCGGTGTTCTTCATGACCTCGTCGACGAACTTGTAGTACTCGGCGCCCGGACGGGCCGTCGCGGTCACCAGCAGCGCGAACGCGCCGAAGACGCCGATGACGGTCAGGACGATCTTGATCGCGCCTCCGCGGGACGGCGCATCGACGGGTGCGGGTTCGTCGCTCATGGGGCGAAGCGTAGCGCCTCCAGGGGCGGATTCAACCTTGCCGCGCTCCCGTGCGACCGCGGGCGGCGATCTCGCTGAAATAGCGGCAGAAAAGCTCCATGCCGCCGCTCGCCTGGCCCCAGTCGTAGTTTTCGTTGATGGCGTGGTAGCCGTGCTCGGGCAGCGACAGGCCCAGGAAGGTGACGGGAGCGTTCAGCGTCTTGCGCATGGTCAGCACGGCGCCGATCGAGCCGCCCTCGCGCACGAACGCCGGCTGCTTGCCGAAGGTGGCGCGCGCCGCCGCGGCGGCCGCGTCGTTCATGCCGCCGTCCATCGGCGCCAGATACGGATCCAGCGACGCCTCATGCGTGACCTCGGCGTCCGGGAGGCGCTTCTTGATGAAGCGCTTGATCGCGTTGAACACCTTGTCGGGTTTCTGATCGGGCACGAGGCGCGTCGACAGCTTGAGCTCGGCGCGGTGCGGGACGATGGTCTTGATGCCGGGGCCGGAATAACCGCCGACGATGCCGTGCACCTCGAACGTCGGCGCGGCGGTCAGCGCCACCAGGCCGCTGACGTCGTCGCGGATTGGCCGTAGCGACCCCAGCTCGTGCGCGACGGCGAACTTCTTCCGGGAGAACCGGGCGCGCGCGAACGCCTTGCGCTCCGCGGCCGACAGCTTGCGAACGTCGTCGTAGAAACCGGGGATCTTCACCTTGCCGGTGCGCGCGTCGTAGCACTCGGCCACCAGCGCGGCGAGCTCGCCGATCGGGTTGCGCGCCAGGCCCCCGGTCGTCCCCGAATGCACGTCCTTGACGCCGGTCTCGAGCGCGACCGTGAATCCCATCAGCCCGCGCAGCCCGTACGAGATCGACGGCTGCCCGGCGGCGATCCAGATCGTGTCGGACACGACGACCGAATCGGTCGCCAGCGGCGCGCGCCCGGCGGCGGCGTCGCCCGCCACCGCGGCGTCCAGGCCGGCGGCGAAGTGCGGACTGCCGATCTCCTCTTCCAGCTCCCAGAGGAACTGGATGTTCGCGCGCACGCCGTTTTCGATTGCCAGGCGCGCTCCGTAAAGCGCGGTCAGCGCCGGACCCTTGTCGTCGGTCGCGCCGCGCGCGAACCAGCGCGCCGGCCCCGCGCCGTCCGCCTGGGGCGCGCGCGTCAGCTTGAACGGCGGCGTGCGCCACCCCTCGCCGTCGGCCGGCTGCACGTCCAGGTGGTTGTAGACGGTCACCGTCGGGAACGCCGCGTCCTGGAAGAAGCGTCCCACCACCATCGGGTAGCCGCCGGTGTCGATGGTGTCGACCTGCGCGCCCGCCTCGCGCAGCAGATCGGCGCCCATCTTCGCGCAGGCGCCCATCTCGGCGCGGCGGCCGGGATCCATGCTGACGCTGGGGATCCCGCACAGGGCCGTCAGCTTTTCCTCGAACGCCGGCGCAAGGTCGGCGATCCGTTGCTTCAGCTTCGCGCCGTCGATCATCCGCCGATTTGTACCATCGCCTTGCGCGGTCCGCCGAGCCCGATCAACTGAAAGGTGTGGCCCGGGCGCTTGCCCGCGATCGCGCCGCGGATCGCGGCGGCGACCGCGTCGGGGCCGCCCGCGTGCAGCGGCCCGCGCAGATCGACCGCGTCGTCGTAGGCGAGGCACGCGTGCAGCGCGCCCGACGTCGACAGCCGCAGCCGGTTGCACGTCGTGCAGAAGTGCTCGGTCATCGGCGAGATGATCCCGAAACGGCGCACCTGCATCCCGCCGTTGCCGCCGTTGCCGCCGTCGCCGCCTTCCAGGCGGAAGTAACGCGCCGGCCCCGCGCCCTGCGCCCGATCCGGCTGTTCGGCGACGACGTGCGTCCCCGGAGATCCGGCGGCGATGCGGTCGCGGATCGCGGCGGCCGACAGGTGCGTCGCTGGCTGGTACGCGCGCCCGTCCGCCATCGGCATCTCCTCGATGAAGCGCGGGACGACGCCCCGCTCCCAGGCCCACGCGCAGATGCGATCCAGCTCGTCGTCGTTGGCGCCGCGGATGGCGACCGTGTTCAGCTTGATCGACGAGAACCCGGCCGCGCGCGCGGCCTCGACGCCGGCGAGCACGCGGTGGAGGTCGCCCCGCCGCGTGATGCGGCGGAAGCGCTCCGCGTCCAGCGAGTCGACGCTGATGTTGACGCGATCCACGCCGGCGGCGCGCAGCGGCGCGGCCAGCTGCGGCAGCAGGTGGCCGTTGGTCGACAGCGCGATGTCGTCCAGGCCCGGGATGGCGCGCAGCAGGCGCACCAGCGCCGGAAGATCGCGCCGCACCGTCGGCTCGCCGCCGGTGAGCCGGACGCGGCGCACGCCCAGCGACGCGAACACGCGCACCAGCGCCGCGATCTCCTCGAACGACAGCACGTCGGCGCGGTCCGCCTGCGCGACGCCGTCGTCGGGGATGCAATACACGCAGCCGTAGTTGCAGCGATCGGTCACCGACACGCGCAGGTAGTCGATCACGCGCGCCTGAGGATCGATCAAAGGTCCGGGCTCGAACCCTACGGCGGCTTCAGCGCTCATGATGATGATCGTGGTGATGCCCGCCGTCGCGGCGCAGCTGGCCGATGGCGTGGGTCAGCTCGGGCGCGATCAGGCGGCGCACCGCCAGCTCGACGGCGGCCGGCGACCCGGGCAGCAGGAACACCAGCGCGCGGCCGACGACACCCGCGTCTGCGCGCGACAACATCGCCGCCGCACCGACGTCCTGGAACGAGAGCATCCGGAACAGCTCGCCGAAGCCGGGCAAGCGCTGATCGAACAGCGCGCCCACGGCGTCGGGCGTGCGATCGCGCGGTCCGATCCCGGTGCCGCCCGTGACGATGACGGCGTCCGCGTCGCCCGCCAGCCGCGCGACAGCCTCGCGTAGCGCCGCCGGCTCCTCGGCGAGCAGCGTCTCCGACGCAACGGTGAACCCCGCGTCCTCGATCAGGCGGCGCAGCACGCGGCCGCCCTCGTTCGTGTCGGGCGTGCGGCTGTCGGACGCGGTCACCAGCGCGACGCGCACGGCCGCGGCCGACGGCGACAGCGACTTGTGGTGGGCGACCGGCGCGGGCGAGGACATGGCGACGAAGCGGCGGCGCGGCTCAGAGGACCAGCAACCCGGTGACCAGGCCGACCACGCCGGCGCCCGCGAGCGCGAGCGAGGCCGGTCCCCAGCCGCGCGCCGACATGCGCCCGGCGCACCACGCCAGCGCGACTCCGGTGAGGGCGGGCGGCAGCATCAGCGTCACGTAACCGACGCCGCTCAGGATCATCCAGCGCGGCGCCTGGGCGAGGTGCCACAGCTTCAGCACGGTCGCGAAACCGACCAGCCACCCGAACAGAAATGTGCCCGCGACGAAGGCCGAGGAGCCCCCCTTCGAAGTCGCGACGTCACCAATCGCCACGCGGGCGAGCACGAGGTGAGCATGGCGCGCGCCGCGCGTTGACGCAAGCGTGCCTGCGTGGCACAAACGAACGATGTCGATGCTCGCCTCGGTCAAGGACGCGGTGCTCGGGCGCGCCATGCGGCTCATGAGCGATCCCCGGGTGTCGCGCGTCATGGGCGATCCCCGCGTCATGAACGTCGCGATGAAGGCGGTCGGCCTGGGCGGCGCCCTCAAGACGGAGCTGGACCGCGCCACCCGGTTCGCCGCTGGCCTGTTCGGCCTGGCGACGCAGGAGGAGGTGTCCGAGCTGCGCTCGACGGTGCAGAGCCTGGAGGACAACCTGTCGACCCGGGACCCGAAGGCGGGCGGGACGGCGGCCTAACCCGCCGCGTCTGGCGTGGGTCCTAGCCCACGGGTTTGCTCCATGGCGATTTCGACGGTGACCACCCCACGGCTCGTTCTGGTGCGCATGGCAGAGGCCGACGACACGCCCGATGAAGAGCTGGTCAAGCGCGCGCAAGGCGGCGATCGCGCGGCGCTCGATCGCCTGGTGCGTCGTCACCAGCGCGCGCTGTTCGCCCTGTGTCTGCGCTACGTGCGCGACACCGACGAGGCCGCCGATCTGGTGCAGCGATCGTTCGTGCGCGCGATGGGCAAGCTCGCCGAGCTGCGCGACGCGGGCGTGTTCCGATCGTGGATCCTGCGCATCGGCGCCCACCTGGCGCTGAACCACATCCGCGATCACGCGCGCTTCGTCGCCGATGACGGCGACATCGAAACGGCGATCAGCGACGAGCGCGCGCCGTCCGCTTCCGACCGGCTGGAAGCCGCGGAGTCGGCGTCGGCGTTGCGGGCGGCGGTCAACACGCTGCCGACGAAGCAGCGCATGACGCTGGAGCTGCGGATCTACGAGGATCTGCCGTTCCGCGACATCGGCGTCGCGCTGGGGATCAGCGAGGGTGCGGCCAAGGTCAATTTCCACTACGCCGTGCGCAAGCTGCGCAGCGCGTTCTCGCCCGCCGATGACGGCGGCGCCCACCGCGGGAAGTTCAAATGACGGTCGACGCCGAAATGCCGCCCATCTGCCGGCAGGTGTGGGAGCAGGCCGTCGAAGGGCGCGACGTCACGGCCGACGCGTCGCTGGCCGCCCACGTCGGATCGTGCATGACGTGCTTCCGGACGCTCGCCGAGCTGCGGGACGTGCCCCGCCTGGCCGCCGCGCTGCGCGCGGATGCGCCCGAGCCGGTCGTCCCCGATCGCTTCTGGGACGACCTGGCCGCGCGCACGACCGACGCGGCGGCGTTGCGACCGCCGCCCCGGCGCCGCGTCGCCCGGGTGGCGGGTTTCATGACCGTCGCGGCGGCCGTGGCGGCCGCGGTCCTCCTGTTCGCGGGGCGCCCGCGCATGCCGTCGACGGTTGGCGCGCCGTCCGGGTCCGCCGCGACCGCGGGCGTCGACGACGACATGTCGGCCGAGGACGCGGTGGACGTCGCCGATCTGGACGAAACCGCGCTGCGCCGGCTGCTCGATCGCCTGACGGCGCGCGCCCCGGGCAACGTCGCGGCGCTGGCCGCGGTGGGCGATCTGCCGGACGCTTCGGACGCCGTGCTGGACGATGACGGGCAGATGAACGACGAGCTTGCCGATCTCGACGGTCCGGCGCTGCTGCGCATCGAGCGCTCGCTCGCGGGGGCGTCGCTGTGAGGCGGCTGGCCGCGGGCTTGCTGGTCGCCGGGGTGGTCGTCGCCGCGGGAGCGGGACCGGCGTCGGCCCAGGGGCCGCACCGCACGCCGGCGGCGGCGCCGTCGGGTAACGACAAGCGGTCGTCCGATCAGCTGCGCAAGGAAGTGCTGGAACGGATGCGCGCGCTGCGCGCGTGGCGGATCGTCGAGGAGCTGAAGCTGGACGAGAACGCGTCCGCCCGGCTGTTTCCGATCCTGGCCAGGTACGATGAGCAGGAACTGGCGCTCGCCGCCGAGCGCCGCGACATCGCGCAGGAGCTGCGCACGCTGCTGGCGGCGCCGCGCCCGGACGACGCCAAGCTGAGCGCGGCGATCGACCGGATGATCGCCAATCGGGTGAAGCGCCACGCGTTCAAGGACGAACGCATCAAGGAGCTCCGCAAGGTGCTGACGCCCGTCCAGCAGGCCAAGCTGGTGCTCCTGCTGCCGCGCCTGGAACGCGAGTTCGCGCAGTTCATCCGCGAAGTCGCCGGCCAGCGCGACGACGGCCAGTAACCGACGCGCGGTCGGCGCGGCTAGAACGTGTACCCGATGGCGCCGCCGAGGAAGAACGCGTTGTAGAAGCCGCCCTCGAGCCGGGCTTCCCAGCCGCGCACCTGCGGCAGGCGAAAGTTGACGCCCACCAGCAGGTTCACGATCGGCAGCACCGGGGGGACGTTGGGATCGGCGAACCGGTGCGGATTCTGCGCATCGTCGGGCCCGGGCATCAGCGTCGAGGGCGACAACGTCAGCGTGTTGCTGCTGGGGTTGTACGTCGAGTTGAGCGGCTTGCACGATCTGATGTCGCCCGCGTTCATCTCGTTGCAACCCGCGTTGCTGGTACGCAGGATCTCTCCCGCGACGTAGGCGATGCCGATGCCGGCGCCGAAGTGAATGCCGAACCACTCGTTGATCCGCGCGTGCCAGACAAAACCTAGGTCGACGCCCCACAGTGCCAGGCCGTTGAACTGGACGTAGTCGGTGTCGAGGCTGGCCGGGTGCTGCATCACACCCTTGCCGAGCCAATTGCCGTCGGGTGGCGACATGTTCTGGTAGCTGAACGAGAGAATGAGGTCGAAGTTGGCCTTGCGTCGAAAGAACTCCACGCCCGTTCCCCACGACGAGAGCGGGACGTTCTGCCGTGTGAACAGGTTCAGCAGCCAGGCCGGGACGGTGACCCAGCGCAGGCGGGTGGCGACGCCATAAGACAGATCGGCCTGGCGCTGCGGCGGCGTTTCCTCGGCGAGCTCGCCCGCCGGGACGACCGGGCCGGCGGCGCC
>Ga0070673_100003035_pt1 | contig 10389 bp, 10 predicted proteins | sample KBSM23metaG_FD_65342 | JGI IMG/M metagenome (GOLD analysis project Ga0070673, IMG submission 65342) | Miscanthus rhizosphere microbial communities from Kellogg Biological Station, Michigan, USA - KBS M2-3 metaG | ecosystem: Host-associated > Plants > Roots > Rhizosphere > Soil ...
CTCGGCAAGATCGTCGTCGGCTACACGCGCGACCAGAAGCCGGTGCACGCGAAGGATCTGCAGGCGCACGGCGCCATGACGGTGCTGCTCAAGGACGCGCTGTCGCCCAACCTCGTGCAGACGCTCGAGAACAATCCGGCGTTCATCCACGGCGGCCCGTTCGCCAACATCGCGCACGGATGCAACTCGGTGATCGCGACCAAGGCCGCGCTCAAGCTCTCCGATTACGTCGTCACCGAGGCCGGTTTCGGCGCGGACCTGGGCGCCGAGAAGTTCATCGACATCAAGTGCCGGAAGTCGGGTCTGCGGCCGAGCCTCGTGGTGCTGGTGGCGACGATCCGCGCGCTCAAGTATCACGGCGGCGCGGAGCTGAAGGAGCTCACGAAGGAGAACCTGCCGGCGCTCGAGAAGGGGATCACGAATCTGGAGCGGCACGTCAACAACGTGCGCAACCACTACGGGCTGCCGTGCGTTGTCTCGATCAATCACTTCACGTCGGACACGGAAGCCGAGATCGCGCTCTTGCGCAAGAAAGTCGCGCATCACGACGCTCCGGTGGTCGTGGCGAGGCATTGGGCCGACGGCGGCAAGGGCGCCGAGGAGCTCGCGCGCACGGTTGTCGAAGCTATCGACAAGGTCCCGAGCGACTTCCGCTTCGTCTACGACGATGCGGACACGCTGTGGGACAAGATGACGAAGGTGGCGACGAAGATCTACGGCGCTTCGGAAGTCACCGCCGACAGCAAGGTGCGTGCGCAGATCAAGAAGCTGCAGGACGACGGCTACGGGCACTACCCGGTCTGTGTCGCGAAGACGCAATACTCTTTCTCGACCGACCCCTCGCTGCGCGGCGCCCCCTCGGGCCATTCGGTGAACATCCGCGAAGTGCGGCTCGCCGCCGGCGCGGAGTTCATCGTGATGATCTGCGGCGACGTGATGACGATGCCGGGTTTGCCGAAGGAGCCGTCGGCATCGCGGATCGACATCAACGCCGAAGGGAAGGTGGTCGGGCTGTTCTGACGTCAGCTTCGGATATCACGAGCGGGATCGCGGGGCGCGACCGCTCGTGGACGAAGAACGTCATCGCCGCGCCGAACGCGGCGCTGCCTGCCAGCACGGCGATCGCCGTGTCCCAGCCGGACGCGGGATCGCCCAACGCGCGACCGCGGTCAAGGATCGCCCCCACGAGCGGTTGAAGGATTCCAGTGCCGAGGAAGATGCCGACGTTGACGATCGACGTCGCGATGCCCGAGTGCTCGGGGCGGTTGACCTCCTTGGCGACGGTCCAGGTCAGCGTAACCCGGGGATCAGCAATCCCATCAGGCCGAACCACGCGAGTGTCGCCCACTGCGGCCACTGTACGTGCAGCAGCCACGGCACCCACGAGCCGAGATAGAGCAGCGCGTAGAGGCGAAGCACGCTGCGGCGATTGCTGAGGCGGTCGGACAGCACTCCCACCAATACGGCGCCAAGCGCGACACCGAGCAGGAGCGCGCTCGTGTGCTCGGCGGCGGCGACTCGCGACATTGCGTGCGTCTGCTCGAGCCAGGGCACGGCCCACAGGCCGGCGAAAGCGAGGTAGCTGCCAGCGATGCCCGCATTGACGAAAAAGCCGGGCCACGTCGCGGGATTCGCGAGGACTTCCACCAGCGCACGGCGCCAGCGCGCGCCGATCCGTGCGGCAGTCGAGCCTGCGTGCACCGGCGCAAATCCGAGGTCCTCCGGGCGGTCACGCACGGCGATCCACGACGCGACGCCGAGCGCGATCGACAACGCGGCGAGGGCCGAGAACACGACGCGCCATGAGGTCTGCGTGACGAGCCACGCGAGCGGAGCTCCGGCGATGACGGCGCCAAGATTGCCGGCGAACATCGTGAAGCCATTCAACGTTGCGAAGCGACTCGCGGGAAACCACACGGCGCTCACCTTGAGGATCGCGATGAACCCGGCCGAGACACCGATGCCGACGAGCGTGCGGCCGGCGGCGGCGACCTCCCAGTTCGGAGCGAGCGCGAAAGCGATCGAGCCGGCCCCCGCGACCAGCGAGCCGATCGACAGTAGCCGACGAGGACCCATGGTATCCGCCAGGATGCCGACCGGAACCTGCAACACCATGTAGACGTAGAAATACGTCGCCGCGAGCGTTCCCAGGATCGCGCTGTTGATTGTGAAGGCGCGGGCAAGCTCGTCCGCGATCGCTGCGGGCGCGGTGCGATGGAAGAACGAGAGGACGAAGCTCAGGAGCGCGATGCCGAACACGACGCGGCGGGCGCGAATGAACCCGGGATTGCGGATGTCGTCCGGCAGCGGCATGCGGCATTCTACTGAGGCACGCTACCCGCCACGGTAAACTGCGCGCTCGCGCCCGGCCGCAGAGCTGTGTCGAGACGCCAACGACCCCAACCCGCGACCCCAACGCAATCGCGCCGTATGAAATACACCGACCTTCGCGACTTCCTCGCGCAACTCGAGCGCCGCGGCGAGCTGAAGCGCATCGCCGCCGAGGTCGACCCGCGCCTCGAGATGACGGAAATCTGCGATCGCGTTCTGCGGGCCGCCGGGCCCGCGCTCCTGTTCGAGAGGCCCAAGGGTTTCGGCAACGCAGGCCAGCCTTCACGCATTCCCGTGCTCGCCAACCTGTTCGGCACGCCGATGCGCGTGGCCCTCGGCATGGGCGAAGACTCGGTGAGCGCGCTGCGCGAAGTGGGCAGGCTGCTCGCGTTCTTGAAGGAGCCGGAGCCGCCGAAGGGCCTGAAGGACGCGTGGCAGAACACTCGGCCGTTGTTCATGCAGGTGATGCAGATGGCGCCGAAGGAACGGAAATCGGCGCCCTGCCAGGAAGTCGTCTGGGAAGGCGGCGACGTCGATCTCGCACGTCTCCCCATCCAAACGTGCTGGCCGGGCGACGCGGGCCCGCTCATCACCTGGGGTCTCACGGTGACGCGCGGCCCGCACAAAGCGCGGCAGAACCTCGGCATCTACCGGCAACAGGTGCTGCAAACCGAGGGCGCGCAGAACAAAGTAATCATGCGCTGGCTTGCGCATCGGGGGGGCGCGCTCGACTTTCGCGACCACGCGCTGAAATCGCCGGGCGAGCCGTTTCCGGTGGCGGTCGCATTGGGCGCCGACCCCGCAACGATCCTGGGCGCGGTCACGCCGGTACCCGACACGCTGTCCGAATATCAGTTCGCGGGATTGCTGCGCGGCTCGCGAACGGAGATCGTCCGCTGCATGAGTCACGACCTCAGCGTGCCTGCGTCCGCGGAGATCGTGCTCGAAGGCTTCATCCGGCCGGACCCTAGCGATCCCACCGGCTACGAAACCGCTGCGGAAGGGCCGTTCGGCGATCACACGGGCTACTACAACGACGTCGAGCGGTTTCCGGTGATGACGATCGAGCGCATCACGATGCGCCGCGATCCCATCTATCACTCGACCTACACGGGCAAGCCGCCCGATGAGCCCGCGGTGCTCGGTGTGGCGCTCAACGAAGTGTTCGTGCCATTGCTGCAGAAGCAGTTTCCGGAGATCACGGACTTCTACCTGCCGCCGGAAGGCTGCTCGTATCGTCTCGCGGTCGTTGCGCTCAGGAAGCAGTACCCGGGACACGCGAAGCGCGTGATGTTCGGGGTGTGGAGCTTTCTGCGCCAGTTCATGTACTGCAAGACGATCATCGTCACCGACGACGACATCGATGTGCGTGACTGGAAGGAAGTGATCTGGGCGCTGTCGACGCGGGTCGATGCCGCGCGCGACACGCTCATCGTCGAGCACACCCCCATCGACTATCTCGACTTCGCGTCGCCGGTGGCCGGCCTCGGCAGCAAGATGGGCATCGACGCCACGAACAAGTGGCCCGGTGAGACAACCCGCGAGTGGGGCCGTCCGATCGCGATGGACCCGGCGGTGAAGGCGCGCGTCGACGCGCTGTGGGGAAGTCTGGGGCTGTAGCGGGTTTAGCGCGGACGGCGCCAGTCGCGCATGATCCGCAACGCGGTCATCCCGAAAGACGCGTAGCGAAGCCAGCGCGACAGCCGGTGCGCGCCGGCAAACGGCCCCAGCACCGACAGGATCGTCGAAGCGAGCGGCCGGATGCTCTCCGCGCGATCCGCGACGGATTCCGGCGAGACGATGCCCTTCACTTCATGTACTGCAAGCATGAGGCGGTGACGATCGAGCTCGGCTCTTGTCGTCAGCAGCGCCTTTTTCTCGGCGCGTGCCGTGCGAGTCGCGTCACTCATGAGTGGTGAATCGGCTCGCCAGAAACGCACGATCGCGCTCGAGCTCCGCGAGCGTTCCCGCGAACGCCGGCGGATCGGATTTCTTGTGCTGGGACAGGCGCCACAGCGCGACAACGCCGATCAGAAAGTAGACGAGCGTCATCACGCAGAGGGCGGTGATGCGGTACGTGTCCCAGAACAGCACGACGATCAGCATCGAAGCCGCGAGGAGCGCGAAGCCGAACGCCGCCGCAGCGACCAGAACGAGGACGAGATTTTCCGACGCGCGGGCGCGCGCCTCCTCGAGCTCGACGGCCGCGAGCTCGGCGCGCGTTCGCGCGAACTCGAGCAGTGCGGTCGCGAGCCGTCCGACGGCACCGCGCAGGTCGCCCCGGGACCGTGGAGGCGTGCCGGCTGTCACAGCCGCACGCCGCTATCGGCTGCGATTCATCAGCAAGCCGATGAGCAGGCCGACGGCCGCCGCGACGCCGACCGCCCGCCAAGGATTGTCGTGCACGTACTCGTCGGTGTAGCGCGCCGCAGCCTTTGCGTGATCCACTGCCTGGCCCTCGTATTCCTGCAACTTGAGCTTGGCGCGAAGGAGATTAGTTTCCACTTGCGAACGCAGGTCGCGCGCCTTGTCGCCGGTTTCGGTGGCGGCGCGCTTCAGCATTTCCTCCGCCTCGGACAGGACGGCGGACATATCGTCGACGAGCCGGTCGCGGCCCTCTTCAGTGTGCTCGGTCATGATGGACTCCTCTTTTTTCGACTTGCGCGCCGGGCGTCCCGGAGCGCCGACAACCCGGTGCCGATTATAAGCTTGGGACGATGCATAATTCCGGGCGTCGCATCCCGAGACAAGGATAACCATGGCGAAGCTCCCCGCGCTGGACCCGCAGACCCTCCCCGAGAAGCGCACGTCGAGTTACCCCGAGCCGTTTCGCTCGCGGATGGGCGACAGGGCGAAGCGCAGGCTGGGCGACGCGTGCGGCCTGACGCGCCTCGGCGTAAACCTGGTGACGCTCGGCCCCGGCGGCCAGTCGGCGCTGCGGCACTGGCATACGCTGGAGGACGAGTTCGTCTATGTGCTGACGGGCGAGGTCGTCCTCGTGACGAACGACGGCGAGCAGACGCTCGGGCCCGGAATCTGCGCCGGCTATCCGGCCGGCAAGAAGGATGGGCACCACTTCGTCAACCGCGGCACGACGCCCGCTACGTATCTCGAGATCGGCAATCGCGCCGACGGCGACAACGCGTTCTATCCGGACGACGACCTCCTGTGGGTCGAGGACGAGAACGGCGTCCACGCCGCGCACAAGGACGGCAGGCGGTACTAAACCAATAACGTGGCGGAGGCTTGCCTCCCGGCTTCGAATCATACGAATGGCGTGGCGGAGGGCTTGCCTCCCGGCTTCGTCGCCGCGAATCACGTTCGCCTGCGGGTCCCCGGTGCGGCCGGCAGGCGCTCACCCACGAGCGCCATGCAGCCGCACCACCCGCGACGGCGAACCGCGGCTCCAAGGCGCCGGGAGGCAAGCCCTCCGCCACGCCTCGACGCATCCTGCAAACGCGCGGCAGGCGCGTGGGGATTTCGCAGGGCGAGTGCTCTTGCGCTCATTCGGCACCGACGTGTCGGAGCGTGGAGTGCGCCGCTTGCACTTAGAGGAGGCTGCGGGGAGTGCCGTTGCATTCCGTAAAGCCTGCCCGCATATTGGCCCCTGCGGCAATTGCGCCGCGATTTCGAAGTGGAGGGTGACGCCATGGCCGAATTTCCCGCTCCCAACACCGGCGCTGCCGCCGGCGAGCCCCCGATTTCCGCGGGCTTGCTCGCCTACGCGCTGTTCGGCGTCGCCGCGGTCGTCGCGCTCGCGTCGTCGGGGTTTCCCGTCATTGCGCCGCTGCTGGGGCTCGTCGGCATCGCCGGGCTCATCGTCGCGTACGTGAAGCGCGACGACGCGCGTGGCACGTGGGTGGCCTCGCACCTGACCTGGCTCATCCGCACGTTCTGGTTCTCGTTCCTGTGGGGCATCGTCGGCTGGATCGTGCTGCTGCTGCTCGGAATCATCCTCATCGGCATCCCGATCGCTTTCCTGATCTGGGCGGCGGCTTCGATCTGGGTGATCTACCGCGTGATCCGCGGATACCTGCTCTTCAAGGACAGCAGGCCGATTCCCGGAGTCTGATCGTCGCCGATTCGGCAGTCTCCGGGCGTCAATGCGCCGCCGACAATTCGGCTGCGTTGCGATAAACCCACTGGACGAGGAAATCGAGCGGCACCTGCGCACGGGCGGCGCTTGCGTGGTTGACGAGGGCGACCACGACGAAGCGCCGTCCCTCGTTGTCGATGACATAGCCGGCGAGCGCGCGCACGCCCTCGAGCGTTCCGGTCTTCAGCAGCGCCTGCCCGGCGACCGTGCCCGTCAGGAACCGGCGCTGGACAGTGCCGTCCGTCGCGGCCACCGCGAGCGAGCTCACGAAATCTTCGCGCACGGGACTCGAATCCGCGGCGATGAGCAGCTTCGCGAGGCTCTCCGCGCTGATGCGCTCCCTGCGCGACAAGCCGGACCCGTTGTCGAGGACGAGATCCGGCATGCGCAGGTTGCGCTTCGCGAGCCACGCGTGGACCGTTTCCGTCGCGCGCGCAGTCGTCGCCGGCGGCGGGAAGCGGGTGGTTGCGAGCGTGAGGAAGACCTGGCGCGCCATGACGTTGTTCGAGAGCTTGTTCACGTCCCGCACCACATCCCATAACGGCGGTGAATCGAGCGTTACGAAGGGTCTGGCGCCGGCAGGTGCGACGCCATCCCTCCACCGTCCGCTGAAGCGGCCACCCGCCGCCCTGAAGTACGTCTCGAACATCCCGTGGACGTACGTCGGATGGTCGAGCAGAGACACCCACCACTCGCGCTCGCCGCACGTGGCCATGTAGCGGCCGGCGAACGTCGCCTCCGCGCGAGCTCCGCGATCGACGAACGTCGCGCCGAGGCTCGTCCGCCAGTCCCCACAGTTGCCCTGCGCGAGCTGTGGGGGACCGCTCACCGCAATGGCCGACAGCGCGGGCTCCACCGTTTCCACCGTCGCATCGGCCGCGGCACTCGGAGCGAACCCGAACTTCACGGATTTGAAGTTAACGAGCAGCGCGTCGGGTCCGACGTTGTACGGCTTGAGCGGCTCGCCGTCGAATGCCGCAGGGTCGTGCGCGACGGGGGCGAAGAACGTCCGGTCGAGGACGAGGTCGCCCTCGATGGAGGCAAGGCCATGGGCGCGCAGCATGGCCATGAAGGCCTGCCATCGCTCGATCGTGATCTTCGGGTCGCCCCCGCCCTTGAGCACGAGATTGCCGTGCAGGACGCCGGAGGCGTCGAGCGGACCGTCGAGGTACGCGAACGTTTTCCAGCTGTAGTCGGGGCCCAACAGTTCGAGCGCGGCGAACGTCGTGACGACCTTCATCACCGACGCGGGGTTGTACGGACGGTCGGGTTGATGAGTGAAGAGCGGCTTCTTCTTCGATACGTCCTGGACGACGATGGCGACGCCGTTGAGCGGCACGCCGGCGTCGAGGAACGCCCGGCTCACCTGACGCGGCAGCTCCGGTGCTCGCCCGATGGCTTGGGGAGCGGCCTGCGGCGCGGCCTCGGCTTCAGCGGTAACCAGGCCGAGTGCCGCCACCGCCGCGAGCAATGGCATCCCCGCGCGCGGGCTCATGCGGCGTCCACGATCTCGCGCGTGCGACCGGCGAGCAGCGCGAATTCATCGTCGGTCATGGTGTAAGGCGGCATGAAGTAGACGGTGCGGCCGATGGGCCGCAGCAACAGCTCGCGCGCGAGGCCTTCCGCGAAGCACCAGCGCGCGAAGTCGGGGCGGTCGGTGTCGACCTCGAACGCCCAGATCATCCCGCGGTTGCGGAAATCGCGCGCCTTCGGATGCGCGGCGAGCGGCGCTGCCAGCGCCGTCCAGCGTCCCGACTTCTGCCGGTTCGTGTTCAGCACGTCGTCGTCGCGAAAGATGTCGAGCACCGCGAGCGCCGCGGCGCATGCGAGCGGATTGCCCGTATATGAGTGGGAATGCAGGAAGCCTCGCTCGACTTCATCCGCATAGAACGCGGCATAGATCGCGTCGGTGGACAACACGCAGGACAGCGGCAGATAGCCGCCGGTGATGCCCTTCGAGAGGCAAATCATGTCGGGGACGATTCCGGCGGCCGTGCACGCGTACATCGTCCCCGTGCGGCCGAAGCCGGTCATGATCTCGTCGGCGATCAGGAGCACGTCGTGGCGTGTGCAAATCTCGCGCGCGAGCAGGAGGTAGTGCGGGTCGTACATCGCCATTCCCGCGGCACCCTGCACCAGCGGCTCGACGATGAAGGCGGCAATCGTGTCGTGATGGCGAGCAAGGTGAGCTTCGAGCGCTGCGGCGGCACGGACGGCGACGTCGCGCGCCGACTCGCCTTCCTTTGCGCCGCGCGCATCGGGCGACGGCACGGTCAGGTTGCGGTTGAGAAGCGGCGCGTACGTATCGCGGAAGATCCGCACGTCGGTGACCGCGAGCGCCCCCAGAGTCTCGCCGTGATAGCTGCCCGCGAGAGAAAGGTAATGGGTCTTCTCGCTGCGACCGCGGTTCTTCCAATAATGGAACGCCATCTTGAGCGCGATCTCGGTCGCCGCGGCCCCATCGGATCCGTAGAACGCATGCCCCAGATGACCCGGCGCCAACGCCGCGAGGCGCTCGGAAAGCTCGACCACCGGCCGGTGCGTGAAACCGGCGAGCATCACGTGCTCGAGCTCGTCCAGCTGCGCGACGATGGCGGAACGGATGCGCGGATTCGCGTGTCCGAAGAGGTTGACCCACCACGAGCTCACGCCGTCGAGATAGCGACGACCGTCGAAGTCATAGAGCCACGCGCCTTCGCCGCGCGCGATCGGCACGAGCGGCAATGCCTCGTGCTGCTTCATCTGCGTGCAGGGATGCCAGACGGCAGCGAGGCTGCGCTCGAGCCAGCGGCCGCTTGCGCCAACCGGGCGTCCGACGCGCGCCGCCTCGTCGGGCGTGGAATAAACAGGTGGGGCGGGTGTTTCTCTCATGGAAGGCGGTGTAACAATTATAAGCTCGATGGCACGGGTTCCTTTTGCGGTACTGATGGTGCTTCTCTGCGCGACCAGCGCGAGCGGAAGCCTCCACGGCGCCCCAACGTTTCGAGTCGATCCCGAGCGCACGACGGCGGGGTTCGCCGTTGCGCAGCTCGGCATCGAGAAGGAGCACGGACGGCTGGGACGCACGACCGGAACGATCGAGTTGAATGGGCAGCGCCGCGTCGAGCGTGTCGACTTCGAGATCGACACGCGTGCTGTCAGCACAGGCTGGGACCTTCGCGACGCGTTCCTGCGCAGTGGCGTCATGTTCGACACCGAGCGCTACCCGCGAATGCACTTTCGCTCGACGCGTATCGTCTACGAGGGCGCGCGGCTTGCGGCGGTCGAAGGCGACGTCACGCTGCGCGGCGTCACGCGGCCGACGCGGTTCGAGGTGAGGAAAATCGAATGCGCGATCCGCGCTGAAAGCGCGGACGAAACCTGCGGCGCCGAAGTGTTCGGTCGCATCTCGCGCAGTGCGTTCGGTATGGACTTCCTCTATCCGTTGATCGGCGACGAAGTGGAGCTCGAATTCCACGTGACCGCCTCGCGCGGCCGTGAGGCGGACAAGCCCTAAGGGCGGCTAGGGAAGCCCTAAGGGCGGCTAGGGAAGCCCTAAGGGCTGGAGGAAGCCCTAGCGCCCGACTTTCTGCTGCATCCGCTTCACTGCCGAGACCAGCTCGAGCGTGATCCCCGGCTCGCGGACCGAATGACCGGCGTCCGGAACGATGAGGTACTCGGCTTCCGGCCAGGCGCGCGCGAGCGCATCGGCGGTGACCGGCGGGCAGATGACGTCGTAGCGTCCCTGCACGATCGTGCACGGGAGATGCCGGATGCGGCCGATGTTGGCGAGGATCTCGTTCGGCTTCAGGAACGCCTGATGCACGAAATAGTGGGCCTCGATGCGCGCGATCGCGAGCGACGACGCGTCGGTCTCGAACTTGGGCAGCGGATCGGTGGGGGGGATGAGCTTCGAGCACGCCCCCTCGTAACGGTCCCAGGCCTCCGCGGCGGGCATGTGGACGTTGCGATCCGGATGCGTC